>Ga0265330_10001827_pt1 | contig 11892 bp, 9 predicted proteins | sample 41919metaG_FD_202083 | JGI IMG/M metagenome (GOLD analysis project Ga0265330, IMG submission 202083) | Rhizosphere microbial communities from Carex aquatilis grown in University of Washington, Seatle, WA, United States - 4-19-19 metaG | ecosystem: Host-associated > Plants > Roots > Rhizosphere >... | reverse complement strand
GGCTGGTGCTCGATATATTTGCCGGTACCGGAATGCGCGAGCCGGTGATCACGACTTCCTGCAGCGCGGGTTCGCTGGCAGCAGCATCCTGCGCGCGCGCCGGCAGACTGACTATCGTTGCTGCGAACGATGCAGCAAGCAGCAATGTGCGCAATGCAGCAGATGGAACATGCAAGGCGCGCTGCTGCGCAGCGCGCCCGTTGCGGTTGAGATTAGGCATGGATCACTCCCTCAATCGGACCGCGCAGACGCCCCGCACTGAAGATCGGCAAGGGTCGTCACGCAATCCCGCGACTAGTAACTTCGCAGCGATCGGACCGGACCCCTTATGTCGCGCCGATGGTTGAGACGACCAAAGGCCAAGGGCTTCCGGGCCGATGCTGCTCCCCTGAGCGTTGGGCCTAGCATAATCAAAATGTGCGCTGGCACAAACCTTGTTGCATTGATGCAACGGCTGTGCCATCCAGCCAACGCACTGCCAGGGATGAGGTACGCCCCGCGCCCAGGTACCGGTAGCAATAGCTACGGAGTCGATGCGGGGATCGGGTGCATCAGGCACCGGACGTGTAACAAATACGCCACAGATGGCCCGTCGATGGCTTGCGCTAGTTTCTGACCGGCCCCGCCGGCGGGACCCCAAACAGCTCGTGGCGGACGGTGTCGCCAACCCGGATGCCGCGGCGCGCGGCCTCACCGCCACCGAGCTCCAGCACGGCGCGGATGGGGCTCGCGTAAGTGATGATGTCTTCGGATTCCGGGGTCGCGTTGGCCTTGATGTAGAGGATCTTTCCGCGGCCGTCTATGAACAGCATGTCCAGCGGAATCAACGTGTTCTTCATCCACATGGTCATGACACGCGGCGGATCCTGCGGGAACAACATGCCCTGATCGGGCGCCAGCCAGTGCAGGAACATCAGCCCCTGCTCCTCGCGCGCCGGCGTATCGGCGACCCATATGCTGAACCACTCGGCGCTGTCATGGGTACGGATCTGCACCGTCGAGTGCGGGAAACTCTCGAGCTTCTCGAGCTCCATAGCGCGGCTGCTATGTGGGGCCGCAATGGCCATCAGCGCGAGGACCAGCGCGAGCAGTGTGCGCAGGGCAGGAGGGGCACCGATAGGCGCGTGCGGCACGGCTGGAGGGTTCATGCGCTGCAGGATCCTTAGGACGGGCCGTCGGGGGCCGGTGCGCTGATGGTGCATCGATCGCCGTCTGACGTCGAGCATGGGGCAACTTTGTATGATGTCCGGATGCCGCCGGTCAGCCTCCAGTCACAGCTCGTGGCGATTGCCTCGATGCTTCAGGGCGGACGACTGCAGGACGCGGAACGGGCCTGCAGCAGCCTGCTTGCCCGCAGTCCTCGCATTCCCGCCGCCCTGCACCTGCTCGGGTTGATCCGCGAGCAGTCCGGGGTCGCACCGGGCGGGGAGGAACTGCTGCGGCAGAGCATCGCGCTCGACCCTGCCAACCTGGAATTCCAGCTCAATCTCGCGCAGCTCCTGCGCCGTCGCGGCCGGCTTGAGGAGGCTGAGAGCGTGTTGCGCTCGCTTCTGGCCACGGCCCCGACGCTGCGCGCCGCGCGGCAGATGCTGGCCCTCACACTCGCGGACCAGGGCCGCCACGCGGACGGGGAGCGAGAGGCCCGTACGCTGATCAAGAATGGGGTAGATGATGCGGATGCGTGGTCGCTGCTGGCCTATACGCTCGGCAATCAGTCCCGATTTGAAGAGGCGGAGGCGGCCTACCATCAGGCGCTCCAGCGCGATGGGCGGCATGCACTCGCGCTCCACAATCTCGGCGCGATGCTCTCGCGGCTGGAGCGCGCCGAGGACGCGCTGATCATGCTGGACCGGGCGCAGGACGCAGGAGCTCCCGGCTTCGAACTGCAGTGCAACCGGGGCCGGGCGCTGTCCCAGCTCCGCAGGCTGGAGGAGGCCGAAGCCGCCTTTGCGGGGGCCGTCGCGCAGAATCCTGTCCACATCGATGCCCAGGTGAACCTGGCGCGCCTGCGCTTCATGCTCGGGGACGCCGACTTCGCACGCTCGCTGCGCGCGTCCGCTACCGCGCAGCCGGGCAACCTCGCATTGCAGGTCTCGCTCGCCTCGGTCCTGAAGAACGCCGGGCAACTGGAGCGCGCGGAGGCGCAGCTGCGCTCGGCACTGCAGGTGAGCGGTGGCATCCCGGAATTGCGCGGTGTACTCGCCCAGGTGCTGCTCGAGGCCGGGCGATTGCAGGCGGCCGAGCGCGAGGCTGCGGAAGCGGCGGCCGCACGCCCCGAGGATCCGGCGCTCATCGATACCCTGGTGCTGGTGCTGCTGTCGCGAGGCCTGCCGGAGGATGCGCTGCCGTTCATCGCGGCGCAGCGGCGGCGCGAACCGCAGGTGCAGAGCTGGATCGCCTACGAGGCCACGGCCGCGCGCCTGTTGGGTCGCGAGACTTATCGCGAGCTCTACGATTTTGAGCGGCTCGTGAAGACTTATGAACTCGAGCCGCCACCGGGCTGGCCCTCGATCCATGCGCTCAACGCGGCGCTGCTCCAGGCGTTGCGGGCCCGACACCGCCTCGCCGTGCAGCCGCTCGACCAGAGCCTGCGCCACGGCAGTCAGACCACCCGCAATCTGCTCGCCGAGCCCGAGCCGGCGATCCAGGCGATCCTGAAGTCCTTCGAGGCGCCGATCCGGGAGTATCAGCGCGAGCTCGGGCTCGATGGGTCGCATCCGCTCTCGGCCCGGAACACATCACGTGCACGAATCTTCGGCGCCTGGTCGGTGCAGCTGCACCAGGCGGGTTTTCACGTCAATCACCTGCATCCCGAGGGCTGGATCAGCTCCGCGTATTACGTCGAGGTGCCAGAGGAAGTCCAGGATACGCAAATGAAGTCGGGCTGGCTGAAGCTCGGCGAGCCGCGCTTCCCGGTCCCCGGCGCGGTGCCGGAGCGCTTCGTGCAGCCGGTTGCGGGGCGGCTGGTGCTGTTCCCCTCCTACATGTGGCACGGCACCAATCCGATCCGCAGCGCGCACACCCGCACGTCGATCGCGTTCGACGTCGTACCCGTTCCCTAACGGGCGGCCAGCAGCGGCGTCGGAGGGATCGACCCGGTCGAGCTGCGCGGCAGCAGGTCGAGCTCGCGATTTCGAAAATCGATCGTCAGCCCGGCGAGCGTGCCGAGCACGTCCATGCCGACCAGCAGCGCCGGACCGCGGTTCAACCCCCAGGCTTCGAAGACGTGAAAATCCCCGAAGGTGACATAGAGGTTGCTGACGGTGGCGGTGCCCAGCCGCACGGCCGGCACGCGACCGTCGCGTCCGGCCTGTGAGGCTTCGGTCGCATCCACGATGCTGCTGTCCCGCTCCGCGCCGCTGCGCTCCGAGGTCCGCTCCAGGGCCGCGAGCAGCGCCGGATTGCCGAGCGTGTGGGTGCTGCCGGTATCGATGATGGCCTTGGTGCGCACGCGGCCGACCCAGGCGTCGATCATCAGCAGGCGCTGGGACAGGAATCGCACTGGCACGACCGAATAACTGGCCGGAGCCCGGTGCCGCTTGGAGTCGCTGATCGTGAAGGTGTCGTGCATAAAGTCTGCGGCCATGGCCATGCCCGCGAAACCGTCCATGCCGAGAATGCCATCGATGCCGTCGAGCACCAGTCCGGACAGCACGGGAAGTTGTACGTCGCGAAAATGCAGCGCCCCGGTGTCCAGGCTGTCGATGTGCGCGGTTGCGGCCCGGATCTCGCCGCTGATACCGAGCACGGCCACGCGGTGCTGCTGATCGAGCGGAATGCCGAGCTGCGGCAACAGCGATTCGGCTAGCACCGTGCGGTTCGCCCCAGTGTCGATCATGAAACGGTACGGACCATGGCCGTTGATCGTGACAGCCGCGATCAGGCGGCCGATGCGGTCGCGCCGCGTCGAGATCGCCGCCGTGGCCACATCGGAGTCGGCCGCCAACGGCACCGCGGTCGGCGCCAGCCGTGACGGCGTGGCCGGGGTCGCGGCACCACTGGGTCCGATGGCCCACGACGCGGCGAGCAGGCACAGCGCCGCAGCGTGCGTGGTGCGCGCAGCCCGCCCTGGTGCCGCTTGCGACATCGTGCCCCGCCTGCTGACCATCGACCGTGACATCGATACTGCGCCCGCCGCCAGCGCTACACAACGTGGCATGGGGCACGGTACATTGCTGCGATGCTGCAGATCCCGGCTGCCGCGGTGCTCGACAAGGACACGCTCGTGGGCGGCTGCGTGCGACTGCCGCTGCGCGTCGATGCGCCGCGGCTGCGCTGCGAAGTCGAGTCGCTGCCGGCCGGGCTGTGGGGCAGCGCGGGCGGTCGCGTCGGTGTGCACCGGGCCGCCGAGGCGCTGTTTCTGCGCGGCTATGCGCCCGCCGAAGGCGAGCGACCGATCGAGCCGCGTGCGCCATTGGCATTGCTGCCCTATGTCCAATGGATCATCCATGATCTGATCCCGGCCTCGCCGATGCGCTGCCTGCTGGCCTGCCTTCCCGGCGGTGCCATGATCGCGCCTCACGTCGATCGCGCCCTCTATTTCTCGCAGACGCTGCGGGTGCATGTCCCGGTAATCACCCACGAGCGCGCGTGGATGGTCACGGGCACGCAGACTTACCTGATGGCGCCGGGGGAGGTCTGGGTGCTCAACAATACCGGCCCACACGCCGTGTGGAACGAGGACGAGTTGCTGGCGCGCACGCACCTGATCTGTGATTTCCTGCCCAGCCCGGCGTTGCTGGCGCTGTTGGCCACGGGCGAGCGCGGCTGCGGCCAGCGCCGCGAGCACGTGCTGGCGCACCTTGCCGCGCGCGCGCGATCCCCGGTGGCAGAGGACCGATGATCGTCACCGGCCGCTTCGTTTTCCTGCATCTGCACAAGTCCGGGGGCACTTTCGTCAACGAGTGCCTGCTGCGCTTCCTGCCCGATGCACGCCAGATCGGCTATCACTTGCCGCGCTCGCAGATTCCTCCGATCTATGCCCATCTGCCGGCGCTCGGACTGGTGCGCAATCCGTGGAGCTATTACGTGTCCTGGTACGCTTTCCAGGCCAGACGCGCGCAGCCCAATGCCCTGTTCCACATCATGAGCGAGGCCGGTGCGCGTGGATTCGCCGGCACGCTGCGCAACCTGCTCGCGCTCGGCAGCGGCGGTGCACTGCTCGATGCAATACTCGCGGCGCTGCCGGGGCACTACGTCAATCGCGGTCTGAACCTGCCCGCGCCCGCGCTGGAACCGATCCGCGGCTCCGGCTTGGGCTTTTACAGCTTCCTCTATCGGCACCTCTACGAGGGCCCGGGCCTGATGCACATCGGGCGCATGGAGCGGATGCGCAGCGAGCTGGTGCCGATGCTGGTATCCGTCGGCCAGAGCGTAGGCGCCGCCATGCGCCGGTATATCGCCGAGGAGCCGCCGCGCAATGTTTCGGAACATGCCGAATATGCCAGCCACTACGACGCATCCTTGCGTGACCTGGTCGCGCAGCGGGATGCACTGGTAATCGAACGCCACGGCTATCGCTTCGGCGACTGAGGTTCGGCTTCAGGGCCGCGGGTCAACGAGTGCCGCCGGGTCACACTCAGTGAGGGAGAACCTCCAGTCGCTTCCACAGCGGCTCGAGCGCGCCGAGCACGCGCTCGATCAGTACGCTGTTGCGCCGCCACTTCCCGGGCTCAGGCGGCGTTTGCGTGAAACGCGATGGTGGCAACGGCCCGGCGAGCCGCGCTGCCAGGCGCGCATCCGGGTTCAGCTGCGCGAATGCGCACAACCGCCCCATCGTGCGCGGCGGATCTGCGATCAGGTCCGCATACGAGACCGAGATCCAGCGCTGCGGCGGCAGGGCGCTCAAGTCATCGAGCGCGATGCGATTGGCCGCCTCCCACTGGAAGGCCGCGATTTCCTCCAGGGGCCGGCCGTTCATCGACTGCCAGCCCGGTGGCAGCAGCAGTGACCAGGGTCCGTCGAACCCCGGCAGCCCGTTGTAGGTCTTCCAGCGCCCGCTGCGCCAGGCCTCGATAATGCTGCTCAGCGATTCGCGCGGGTCACGCCACAGGAAGATGAACTGAGCATCGGGAAAGATCCTGTTCAAGAATGGCACCCGTAGCGCGTTCTTCGGCGTCTTCTCCAGTAGCCGCGTGGCCGCCGTCAACATTGCCGGTTGCCCTGCCGCGTCGCGCAACTCGCGTGCGATGGCGGTCACGATGCGCTCCGCCTGTGCCGCGGTCGCATGGATCGCTTCCAGCCGGTTTGAGCCAACGGCCTCGGGACGCAGCTCGGCGGAGCCCTCCACCAGCCAGTGCGCTTCGCCTCCGAGCGTACACAGCTCGCTGTGAACCGCGAGGGTCTCGAACAGCAGAGTGCTGCCCGAGCGCGGTGCCGCGATGATGAACAACGGACGCCGCGGTGACCGAGGTGCTGGCGCCGTGGGAAATTGCCGCTCGGTTGGGGGCGTCGGTACCGTCGGCACCGCCGGCAGCACCGCGCGCAGCAATCGGCCTTCCAGCACCTGATGCGCCCCGACGCGGTTGGTACGCATCTGCAACGACGCCCCCAGTGGCATCGAGCCGCTGCGCAACCATTCACGCAGCCGCGCGTAGTCGGTCCAGCCCGCTGGATCGGTGCCGTGCAGCGCGTACAGCTGGCGCCAGTCGCGGCAAAACGCGTCGAGCAGCGCGTGGTAATGCGTGAGTGCAGTCGTTGCCTGCGGGCCTGCCAAGCTCGCTTCCAGTTCGGCGCGCAGGTCCAGCAGCAGCAGCTCCACCTCGGCCGGGTGCATCACCGCGGCCAGCCGCGTGCGCTCCAGCAATGGTTCGAGCGCTGGCAGGTCCGGTTGCCAGCGGTGCAGTTGCGAGCTGCCGTGGGCCGCCGACTGCGCGACGGTGCGCCAGAATGATGCGCTGCCGGTCGTATCGGCGACCAGGTGGATGCGCTCCTCGCCTGAGGCATTCACGACAGCGTGCCGGCGCCAGTTGTCGAAGATCCACGCCTCACCAGCCGCCATGTGTACGCTCTCGTCCCCGCAGTGAAACTGCACCGCCGGCTGTGTGAACACGGGGATGTGCACGCGCACGCGGTAGAACCAGTGGTAATTGATGTCCGCGTGTTCCGGCACGTGCGCCTGCGGGGCGAGGCGCATCAGCCGCGAGCGGCTCCAGACCACGCCGAAGGAGTGAAGCACCTGGCAAAGGTAGGGGGAGGCCCGCAGCTCGGGTGTCGGCCGCATTGCGCCGTCGACCTCATCGTTGGGACCCCCGTCGACGCTGATCAGCCGCAGCGCAGAGTTGCCGGGAGTTCCATGAGGATGGGAGACCCACGCGCTCTCCGGCAGCTGGGCTACCTCCTGCTGCAGGCGCTCGAGGTCGAATCGCACCGGCAGTCGGTAGAACGGCTTGGGCAGGCGCATCGCGTTTAGGACCCCGGCGGGGTAATCACTCCCATCCGCGCCAGGATCAGCGCCACCGCCGCGCACTCGACCGCCGTGAGGTGGGGATTCCACAGATCGAAGATCAGAACGACGCGGATTTCGCCGCTGCGGTTCCACGCCTCGTGCTCGTAGGTATCATCGAAGATCACGACGCGCCCTTCGATCCAGGTGTGTTCCTCGCCTGCCACCCGCAATGCACAGCGTTCCGGCACGATCAGCGGCAGGTGGCCGACCAGGCGCGTGTTGGTCATGCCGCGATGGGGCAGCAGGTGTGTTCCCGGCGTGAAGACTGAGTAGAGCACTTCCGGGCCATGTTCAGGCACGTGCGCCAGCGGCAGTGTCGACAGCGCCGCGGCCGTCGCCGGGCAGACCGCGATATTCTCGCCGCGCAGCTGTCCGTGCCTATAGAAGTAGTATCCGGTCCAGCCCGGCGCCGCGTCGGTGCCGCGCAGGTTCAGCTGTTCGACCTCGGCGCTGAGGAACACGCGCTCGTGCCCGCTCGATGCCTTGAGGACGCGCTGAAGTTCCTGTCGGATCAATGGAGTCTGGGCCTCCAGCGCGTCGATCCACGGAAACAGTGCACGATTCCCGTCGGTTCCCCGATACAGGTAGGGGCTGGACGGGAGATCCGGGAAGTGGAAGAACGTCGGCTGCTGGCGCGGATCGGCAGCAGAGGGCGCTTGCTCGCGAAGATAGATCCGCAGCGCCCGTTCGACACGCGTCAACTCCGAGCGACCGTACTGCTGCGTCAGTTCCTTAAGCGTTCGCTCCGCGATGCCGCGCTTTGCGCTCATGATGGTCTCTACTGCGCGTTCGACCAGCGGCCTGAGATTCTGCGGCGTCGTGGCCGGATCGAGCCAGCGACCCTGGAGCTGGGCGTCGCGCAGCGCCGTCACGTACTCCCGCAGCGCGGGTCCGGCGGCTCCGCTGCGATCGTGCGCACGGGCGAGGTGCAGGCGTGCCAGGTACAGTTCCGGCTGCGCCTGTAGCGCCGCGCCGTAGGCCACCTTGGCGGCATCCAGTTCCCCGGACTCCTCCAGGGCGCGTCCCAGGTGGTAGCGCGACTGCGCATCTGCCGGGTGCGCGGCTACCGCATGCTCGAGCAGGCTACGCGCCCGCGCCACGTCGCGTCGGCGCAGCGCGGCCAGCGCTACGACGTTGAGCGCCTCGGCATGGTCCGGGGATTGCGCCAGTACGGCCTCATACGCCGCCTCGGCCTCGGCGATGCGCCCTTCGCGCAGTAGCCGCTGCGCTTGCGCCGGGGTATTCATTCCTGCAACGCTAGCACACTGGTACGTACGCGGCGTTGCGGGACGGAGAGGACATGGCGGCAGCGGCGACGCAGCCGGACCTGCGGCATTTTGTCAGGGTCTATGACGACTCCCTGCCGGCCGGACTGTGCCAGAAGCTGATCGAAAACTTCCATGTGCTGCAGCGCTTCCAGCAGTACAACGGCCGCAACCTGCGCCGCGGGCTCGAAGAGTCCGAATGGACCGAGCTGAACGTCACGCGCTTCGCCGACGCGGGATTCCGCGCCCAGTTCCAGGAGCGCATCGACGCGGCGCTCGGGCGCTATAACGCCGATATCGGACTGCCGATCGCAATCCCGAATTCCCGCGTGACCTCGGACCTGATCCTCAAGCGTTACCGGACTGGCGGCGCCGAGCGCTTTCAGCTCCACTTCGATGCGATCCATCATGTGGCGAACCGTTACCTGGTGATGCTCTGGTACCTCAATGACGTCGCGGCCGGCGGGGAGACGCGATTTCCGCAGCTGGAGCTCGAGATAGCGCCGCGTACCGGGAGACTGCTGGTTTTTCCGCCCTACTGGATGTTCCAGCACGAAGGCACCGCGCCACTCTCCGGGGAGAAGTACATCCTCTCGACCTACCTGCTGTTCAACGTGCCGCCGACCCCGACCCCGGCATCGACACCGGTTCAGGCCTCATAGCCCCAACGTTGCAGGTAGGGCTGCAGTACCGGCAAGCCCGGCTCCAGGTACCGTCGGTAGGCCTGCCAGCGGCCTACCGCGCCCGAGTTCACCGGCTGCACCACCTGTGAGTAGCTCGGCGTACTGATGTAGCGCTTCTCGTGCGCGCGGTGTGCCGGCGAGAGCATCGCGGGATCCCAGGGCAACTCCAGGTATGCAGCGATACGGCGCACCTGCGCCTCGAATTCGCCGACCAGGCTCTCGTAACGCACTTCAAGCACGCTGGGACGCAGCATCGCGACATGCTCGTACCAGAAATCAAAGGTCTTGCGATAACCTATGAACAGCGAGGGCATGTCGGCGCACAGCATCGAGAAATCCGGTGCCTGGAAGTGCTGCCGGTAGCAGCTGAGGATCACGTCGCAGGGATGGCGGATCGCGAGCAGGATCCGCGCCTGCGGGAATACGCGGCGGATCACCGGAAGGCGCAGGATGTTCAGCGGATTCTTGTCGACCAGGCGCTGACCGGGCTCGAGCGTCACCTTGCGTGCGACGCGCTGCCAGTAGTTCGTCCGGATGCGCGCGAGCTGTTCGCTATCGAGCCGGGCGAGCTCCTCCGGATACAGCACGCCGAGAGCCTGTATCTCCTCGAGCGCGTTCTGGATGAACGGCTGCTCGTCCATCGAGCGCAGCAGCGGGTGGCAGTCGAGCACCAATTCCAGCAGCGTCGTGCCGGAACGCGGAAAGGCAACGATGAACACAGGGCTGTGCGCGGCATCCGGCGCGCCGGCGTGGTCCCAGCGTGCCACGTCGCCCGGCTCGCAGTGGAACTGAGTGACCTCCATGGTCGGCGTGCCGCGCAACGCGGCCAGCGGCTTGCTGCGCCGGATGAAATCCGCATGCGAGCGGTGCGCCTGGATCAGCGTGGCGATGGCCTCATCGTGACGCCCAAGCGCGTGCAGCGATTCCGCGATCGGGTACAGGATGTAGTGCCGTTCATGCGGTTCGCGATATTCGACCTCGGCCTGCCGGTACAGTTCGACGGCGAGTTCGTGCCGCCCGCGACGCTGCGCCAGCTTGGCACAGACACGCTGGAATTCCGCACCGAGCCGGACCGCACTCGAGCTCGCCGCCAATCGATCCCGGACGCCTTCGGCTTGCTCGAGCCGGTTGGTGCGTTCGAGCACCTGCGTGAGGATCAGCAGCGTCGCCGGATCCGCTTCGGCACCGCGCTCGGCATGCTCGATGGCGGCCTGTGCGCGCTCGTACTCGCCCATGTTCAACAGCATCTGCCCCACACCCGCGACAATTTCGGCGGGTGCGTCGGCTGATGGCGTCCATCCTTCCAATGCTGCGAGCGCAAGATCGTAGCGCACGCCCTTGTAGCAGCAGATCACGTAGCGATAGCGGGTCTCGACGTCGTCCGGCTGCAGCTGCAGCGCCTGCGCCAGCACTGCGCGCCCGGCCTCGAAATCCCCGCGCGCGATATGCGTCAGCCCAAGGTTGTAGTACAGGCCTGCGGAGCGCTCTCCGAGCTCGAGCGCGTGCGCGAAGGCCTTCAGCGCGTCGTCGTGGGCGCCGATGCCACGGTAGGTATTGCCGAGATTCACCCAGTGCGCGCGCTCGTGCGGCTGGATGCGGCACAGCTGTTCGACCAGCGGCAGCGCTTCGCCGTAGCGCGCCTGCGAGAGCTGCAGGAACGCAGTCAGCGACAGCGCTCCCGCATGCGCTGGGTTGCGCTCGAGTACCCGGCGGCACAGCAGTTCGGCGACCGCGGAGTCGCCTGCAGCCAGGCTCTCACGAGCCGTACGTACCAGCTCCTCTTCGTCCGCCATCGAGGCGGTGGCAGGGTCGGCTATCAGAACTTCTGCGAAATCGATACGAAGAAGCGCCGGCCCAGCAGATCGTAGGTGCTGACGTCCGTATCGGCGTTGACCACGAGGCTCTGCGGTATGAACGGCGGCTGCCGGTTCGTGATGTTCTGCATGCCGAGCTGGAACTTCGTCTTGGTCGCCTTGACCGTATAGCCGACTGTCAGGTCCGCATAGCCGATGCGCGGAATCTCCAGGTCGGGCTGCGGCTGACCCAGCCGGCCGGCGCTTGGAATGTACGGATTGTGCGCCAGTAACGCGTCGATATACCGCAGCTGCAGCAGTGCGTCCCAGGCACCGAGGTTCCAGCCAAACTGCCCCGTGGCACGCCAGCGCGCGTAATTGCCGAACTGGGCGTCGAAGGTCCCGGCGATTTCGACCGGTGTTGCCCCGGCCACCGGGATGCTCTCGTACTTATGCAGATAGCTGGTGTCGAGATTGACCCGGAACGTCCCGACCGGCGTCGATGCGCTGGACCACTTGAGGTCGATGTCGACGCCGTCGGTCTTCAGTTCGCCGAGATTCACGATCGGCTGGTCGAACACCTGGATCTGGCCCTGGTTGGCCCCCACCGCGAAGCGGTGGATCAGGCCGCAGAACTCCGACAGTCCGGTCAGCTCGCACTCTTTGCTGGTGTAGTTCGGATCGAGCTGCGTGATCAGGTTCTG
>Ga0265330_10001823_pt1 | contig 11927 bp, 13 predicted proteins | sample 41919metaG_FD_202083 | JGI IMG/M metagenome (GOLD analysis project Ga0265330, IMG submission 202083) | Rhizosphere microbial communities from Carex aquatilis grown in University of Washington, Seatle, WA, United States - 4-19-19 metaG | ecosystem: Host-associated > Plants > Roots > Rhizosphere... | reverse complement strand
ACCCTCCTGAACATGCTCCACGCCCGCGTCGCCTACTCGCCCGCGGCGGAGACCCCCTAGGCGCCCCATGCCCCCAAGAACACGGAACAAGGCGCCGGCTGAGGCCGAGACCGGAAAACGGAGACCGGAGACGGGAGTCCCGAAGCTGGATGGCAGACGCCGGACGCCTGAAAATGGAACGTGCGACGCCAACAACCTTGCGCGAGCCTTGAGCGTTGGAGCTGCGATGCCCCGCCGCGGCGGCGGATCGTCCGGTCTCCTAAACTCTCCGGCCTCCGGGTTCAAGAATCCGAAATCGGTACTCCGTCCTGCGGCCTCCAAACGCCCGGTTCGCATCCACAACGGTAACCTGAAGCTGCGGCTGGACCGGCGCGCGATCGCGGCCGTGATCCACGCCCTCGATGCCAGCGCCGCCGAAATTCTCGGTCCGTCCCCCCTCGGATCCCGCTTGCCGGCGCCCTGGGGCGTGCCGCCCGGGGAGCTCTCGATCGCCTTCCTCACGGATGCCGCGCAGGCGCGGCTGCACGCCTCCTTCCTCGATGATCCCTCGCCCACCGATGTCATCACCTTCGAGGGCACCCCGGCGCTGGCCCAGGCCGGCGAGATCTGCGTCTCGGCCGACACCGCGCGCACGTTCGCCGCGGGCCACCGGCGCGATTTCGCCGAGGAGCTGACCCTCTATGTCGTCCACGGCTGGCTGCATCTCGCGGGTCATGACGACCGGCAGCCCGTATTCAAGAAGCGGATGCGCGCCGCCGAGGCCCGCGCCCTCGCCCTCCTGCGCGCCCGCCGGCTGATTCCGAAGTTCACCGTGACCGGCTGACTCGCATCAACTGAGGGTTTCCATTCGCCGCCGCCTGATCGCAGACGTTTGTGCGGGGGTCGGCGGAGACGGCTGGAACGAGCGGCCTCCCGTCCTTGGTCTGACAGAGGAGGCGGCAATCGCGCACCCCGGCAGCGCCCCAGTCCGGCGAACTCGGCCCGCAGGGGCTCCCCGGATCGGCGCGGAGGGCACCGGAAGCCGCCGGAAGATCGCCGGAGGGCACGCTCCTGCGATCGCGTCGAATCAAACCGTTCACCGCACCGTGCGGCGGGCGCCGGTGGGCGTGAAAAGAAGGACGGTCGGCACTTTCTCACGGGGGGAGAACTCCTCGGTGGCCGTCTGGGTGATCTCGGTCTCGTTCCCGGCGATGAACCTCGCCCGGATTTCCACATAGTCGCGAAAAAAGCCCAGCGGAGTCGCCGGAACCCCCAGCCGCAGCGGCGTCTTCCCCATGGGCCGCCCATCCACGACGATCGTTGCGCCTGCCGGTTCTGACTCGACGAGCATGGTCAGCTGCGCCACGGCCGCTTCGGGCCCCACGGTCTGCGCCTCGGTCGCAGGGGCGGGTTGCGCCGGCGTCGAGCGGGCCGGCACCGCGGGCGTCGGCGCGGTCGCCGCCGGCGGCTCCGGCTGCACCGGCTGCGCTTCCGGGCCGCGCGACGGGGCTGCGCCGGGAGTCGCGGCGACCGGAGCCGCGGGCGATCTCCGGGATGCCGTCGTGCAGCCCGGCCACAGCAGGATCGCACCCGTCGCCATGAGCAGGGTGGCTGCCACGCAGTGCGGTTCGACGGCCCGGGCTGGAATACAACGGCTCATGATTTCGCTATCCATGAAACTAGCGCTGGCTGCAGACATGCCAAGGAGAACCTTGTTCGCGCCACTCCATCCGATCGTCTTCAGTGGTGGCGGTGTGCTGGCAGGTTGTCATCCAGCCCTGCAATCTGATTGACGGTGCTCCGGCCAACCCGTCAAGAATACCGGCTCCGGTTCCCTCGGAGGCTCCCCTCCCCGCCCCTTGCACCTATGAAAAATGCCATTCTCCTCGCTTCCCTGTGCCTCACGGCCACCGCCTTCGCCCAGAAGTTCGAAGGCCTGGCACTGACTCCGCCGATGGGCTGGAATTCCTGGAACACGTTCGCCGCGAACATCGACGAGCAGCTGATCCGGGGCACCGCCGACACGATGATCGCGAACGGCATGCGCGACGCCGGCTATGTCTACATCGTCGTCGACGATTGCTGGGAGGCCAAGGAACGCGACGCCGACGGCAACATCGTGGCGGATCCGAAGAAATTCCCCAGCGGAATGAAGGCGCTCGGCGACTACCTGCACAGCAAGGGATTCAAGTTCGGCATCCACAATTGCGCCGGCACCGAGACCTGCGCCGGCCTGCCGGGCGGCCGCGGCCACGAGTACCAGGATGCGCTCAAATACGCGTCCTGGGGCGTCGACTTCCTGAAATATGACTGGTGCAACCACGGCACCGCCGATGCCCGCGAAACCTACAAGACGATGCGCGATGCGCTGCACAGGGCCGGCCGGCCGATCGTGTTCAGCCTGTGCGAGTGGGGACAGAACAAGCCGTGGGAATGGGCCGCCGACGTGGGGCACATGTGGCGAACCACGGGCGACATCATGGCGGGATACGACAGCCGTCAGCGCTGGGAAAGCGGCTGGAAGCTGATCCTCGACCTGCAATATACGCTGGTCACAAATGAAGGTCCCAACGGCATCGCCAAGTTCGCCGGGCCGGGCCACTGGAATGATCCCGACATGCTCGAAGTCGGAAACAAGGGCCTGACGCTGGCCGAATCGCGCGCACATTTCAGCCTGTGGTGTATCATCGCGGCGCCGTTGATCGCAGGCAACGACATCCGCCAGATGTCGCCCGAAGTTCACGACATCCTGACCGACAAGGATGTCATCGCCATCGACCAGGATGCGCTCGGCAAAGAAGGCTGGCGCCTCCGGGCCGAGACCGGCCGCGAGATCTGGGTTCGGGAGCTTTCGGGCGGCGAATGGGCCATCTGCGTGCTCAATACCGGGGCCACGGCCGCCGATCTCACGACCGACTGGTCCGCACTCACAGTTCTCGAGGGCGAATACACGGTCCGCGATGTCTGGGCGAAGAAGGACCTCGGCACGACGAAGACGCCGCACACCGACCACGTGGGATCGCATGACGTGGTGCTATTCCGGCTCAAGCCGCTGAAATAGGCAGGCAGTGACAGGCAGGACGCATCGGCCGGGAGACGGGCGGGCACAGCCGCCAGCGATCGACTGACCGGGTCATAGACTGTTCACTGACGGGATACCGAAGATCCACTCGCTGGCGCTCGCGGCCACGAAGCCCATGCCTTCGGTCCTGCTGCCCGGTTTCCCTGGCCTGACCAGAGTCCGAAGATCCACTCGCTGGCGCTCGCGGCCACGAGGCGGATGGATCCTGTTCCGGCGTCTGGTCTCCGGTCGCTGGAAGGCTTTCCTGTCTCCGTTACCCGCTCTCCGGTATCCGGTATCAATCCCCGCCCAAGCCGCAGGCCTTGCGCGCGCGCGCGAGCACCTGGCCGGCGACAGCTCGGGCGCGCTCGGCGCCGTCGCGCAAAACCTGGTCGACGTAATCGCGGTTGGCCACGAGCTCGGCGCGGCGCGCACGGGCCGCGGCGAAGTGGTTCCAGGTATGTTCGAACAGCGCTTTCTTCAAATCGCCGTATCCCAGCCCGCCCGCGCGAAGCCGGCACTCGAAGTCGGCCGCCACATCGCGCGGCGCGACGAGTCGCAGGAGCTGCACGGCGACGTTCTTTTCCGCATCGGGCTTCGGTTCCTGTGGCGTGCGGCTGTCCATGACAATCGACATGATCCTTTTCCGCATCGCCTTCTCCTCCCCAAAAAGCTCGATCGTGTTGCCGTAACTCTTGCTCATCTTCTGGCCGTCGAGTCCGGGCACGGTGGCCACCTCCTCGCGAATGGCGGGCTCGGGCAGCACAAAGATCTCGCCGTAGGTCTGATTGAACTTGATCGCGATATCGCGCGTCATCTCCACGTGCTGCTTCTGGTCCCGGCCGACCGGCACGAGATTGGAATCGTAGATCAGGATGTCCGACGCCATCAGCACCGGATATGCAAACAACCCGAAATTCGCCGCGATGCCCTTGGCCAGCTTGTCCTTGTAGCTGTGGGCGCGTTCCAGCAGTCCCATCGGGGTGAGCGTGCCGATGATCCACGTCAGCTCGGTCACCTCAGGCAGGTCGGACTGGCGGAAGAACACGCTCTTCTTCGGATCGAGACCGCAGGCCAGGAAGTCCAGCGCCACATCCCAGGAATTCCGGCGGCGCTCCGCGGCGTCGGCCAGCGACGTCATCGAGTGATAGTCGGCGATGAAGTAATAGCATTCCCCCTGCGACTGGAGGTCGATCGCAGGCTTCATCATGCCGAAATAGTTGCCGATATGCAGGGCCCCGGAGGGCTGGATTCCGGAAAGTATCCTCATGGATTTTGGGTTTCGCCGCCGCAGGCCCGGTTCGTCGGTCGCCTGCGACAACGGGCGACAAGCAAGCGCAGGAATCGATTCCGGCGCAAGTTGGAATCCGCGGCAACCGCCAGGAGCCGCATGGTCTCTTGTTTTTAGGAACGGTCGCGAGAACCCACGGGGGGACGCCCGCGCCACGTGGCAGGTGCGTCCCGCCCATGTCAGAGGCGATTCGTTTCAACACAAAAGACCCCTCCAAGAGCCGTGACCCGCAGGCTGCCTTCCGGTCCGCGGTCCCTACGGGGTGCGGGATCGAAGCAGGCCGGCGAACTCTGCGAGTTCATCCGCGGGGATCTCGGACACGGCGAGGAAATTGAATCCGTCTTCCACCCAGGCGTTGGTCTGATAGCCGCTTCGCCGGCCACTGCCCGGGTCGACCCGACGCGGCTCGGCGGGCCAGATCAAGAGATTGATGACGTGCTGGCGTCTCCGATACACGAGCGCCGCAGCCTCCTGCCGGTCGATCTCCTCCAACCGGCCGCCAACAAGCGGAAATCCCGCGTCGGCGAGATCGATGACCGTGGGCGAGAAGCCCAGCTTCCCGGCAAACCACGGCTTGACGGTGTGCCGGTCGGAGGATGCCACGTCGGTCAGGTGGTCCGCCATCAGCGAACGGACATGATCGGCCGCGGCTTCGTCGACAACGCGGCGCGACCGGTCGCGCGCACCGCCCCAAACAAACCCCACCATCAACGAGGCGGCGAGGCCCGCCGCCAGGCCTGCGCCGCTCCAGAAAATCCGCAGCCGTCGTGCGGTCCCCGCGGGCGAAGTGACTCCGGGAATCTCCAGCGACTGCCGGACTCGATCCGCCAGCGCCGCCGAAGCAGTGAATCGGGTCAACCGCTCGCGCAGGGCCTCCTTCCGCGCGCCCGCGGAGTCGGCGGCGCTGGCACAGGCGGCGCAGCTTCGGAGATGCGCCTCGACTTCCGCATGGTGAGCGAGGTCCAGCTCGCCGTCGACGTAGGCATCGAGCAGTCTGTCGGTTTCAGCGCAGTTCATGGTCGGGTCCCTCCTTGGCGCGTCGGGGTCAGTTCAGCCTGCATGCGGGCCCTCGCCCGGGACAGGCGCGACATGACGGTTCCCAGCGGAATCCCCGCCACGGCTGCGATCTCCTTGTAGGCGAGCCCCTCGATTTCATGCAGGACGAGCACCTCGCGGAATTCGGCCGGCAGCCGTCCGAGCGCCGCATCAAGCTCCTCACGGGGGCATTCCCGCCGCCAAAACGACGCATCCCGGGTATCCGCGGCGTGGATTTCCTCGTCGAAGGCGACCACCGGTTCCTGCCGGCGGGCCGTCCGAAGATGGGAATAGCACGTGTTCCGGACGATGGTCAGCAACCACGCACGGCCGTCGCCACCGCGAAATCGGCCGAAGGCCTGGTAGGCGCGCAGGAAAGCATCCTGAACGCAATCCTCGGCGTCCTGGTCGTGACGGAGAAGCCAGCGGGCAAGATTGTAGGCGGCGTCCAAGTGCGGAAGCATGAGGTGTTCGAAGGTCGCCGATGCGCTTGACCGCCCGGAATCGGACTCGTCCATAAGTCAATATACGCCAAAGACAGCCGGAATATTCCCGCGCCGCATAATATATTCCCCGGCAGCCTCCGGGGAATAAATGGAGCACCGCGGGCGTTGAGAGTGGCAACCACACTCCTCGCCATGTCCACCCGACTTCATTCTTCCCATTCCCGCGATCTCATCGTTCAGGATCACAGCCACGACGGCGTCGATCGGCGGGGCTTCTTGAAATGCATGGCCTGGGCCGGGACCGGGGTGCTTTGGACGCTCAACGGCGGCGTGCTCAGCTCCCGCGCCCTCGGAGCGGAGGTTTACGGCCGCGACCCGCCGGCGTCGCCTCCCGGTTCCCTGCATTTCGTGCAGATCAGCGACAGCCATATCGGCTTTAGCCGCGCGGGGGTGAATCCGGATGTCAACGCGACATTCCGGGAGGCGGTCAGCCGCATCAACGCTCTGCCCGCGGCGCCCGAATTCATCCTGCACACGGGCGACCTCACGCACCTGTCCGAAGCCGGGGAATTCGACGGGCTTGAGCAGATGCTGCGGGACTGCCGCACGCGGCAGGTGTTCTACGTTCCCGGCGAACACGACATTCTGAACGACAACGGAGAGCAATACCTCCGGCGATTTGGGAAAGGCACGCACGGATCCGGCTGGTACAGCTTCGACCAGAAGGGCGTTCACTTTGTCGGCCTCGTCAACGTCGCGGGGATCAGCGAGGGCGGACTGGGCGTGCTCGGGCAGGCGCAGCTCGACTGGCTCGCCAAGGACCTCGCGCCGCTGTCGGCCGAGACGCCAGTCGTCATCTTCGCGCACGTTCCGTTGTGGCTGGTCTATCCGAAGTGGGGCTGGGGAACGGACGACGGAGCACAAGCGCTCGCCCTGGTGAAGCGTTTCGGCTCGGTCACGTGCCTCAACGGCCACATCCACCAGGTCGTGCAGAAAGTCGAGGGGAACATCACGTTCCACACCGCGTGCGGAACGGCATTCCCGCTCCCCTCCCCGGGCGCTCCCGAGGTGAAGAAGCCGGGCCCGTTTCCCGTCGAGGCGCCGAAGCTCCGGTCACTGCTCGGACTCACCAGCGTGTCCTACGTCGAGAGCCATCCGTCGCTCGCGATCGTCGATTCCACGCTGGCCGAGCCGTGATTGGAATCATGGATCCGACGATTTGGGCAAAGGCTCACGGCGCCACCACCCATTTCCCGATCGCGCTCACGCTGGGCTCCGCGTGCCTGGATGCCGCCGCCTGGCTCCTGGCAGGGCGGCCGGTGGCGCACTCCCTGCGCGCCAGCGGCTATTGGACGATTCTCATCGGGGCTGCAGGCAGCGTGGTCGCCGTCGCCTCCGGGCTTCTGATGACGAGAGGCTCGGTGCTTGGCCACGGGGCGCTGAGGCTGCACCATCTTTTCGTCTGGCCGGCGTTCGGCCTGCTCATCGCGCTCGCCGCATGGCGCCGGTTGACCGGAGACGGCGCCACGCGGCCCGCATCCGCCCCATATCTTGTAGCGGTCGGAGTGGCGGCCGGACTCATGCTGATTGCAGGCTACTGGGGCGGCGAAATGATGCTCTCGCGGTGAGACCCGGAACTGCATCCGCGTATCGCGCCGCAGGCATCTCGATGCTCGCCGGCGCCGGAGCCTTGGCAGCTGCATTGCTGGCGGGTCGCCAGATCCGCCTTGCCGCGTTGCGCACCAGTCATCAGCAGCCCACGCCCGAACGCTGGTATGAACGGGCGCCACCCACCTCGCCCGCGTTGGCAAACCAGGGACGCACCCTTTTTCTCAGCAGCTGTGCGCACTGTCACGGCACCGACGCGAGCGGCGGCGAGGGACCCGATCTGCGCGAATTGCAGGTGAGCGACCGCTATATTGCCAACACGATCAGGCAGGGCATCAAGGGGGAGATGCCGTCGTTCGCCCGGAAACACAACGACGCCGACATCGCGGCGCTGCTCGCCTACGTGCGTTCGTTGCCCGCACCCTGAAACGGCCTCAACCGCGGCGCCGGGGCACGGACCCGACGGTGAATTGCGCGCGGGCAACGGAATCAGCCGGCAGGTAGCCGCCAAACGCAATGGCGGGCATCACCAGCCCGCGGGGACCGAGCAGCGTCCCCGGATTGAGCACCGCGTTGCAGCCGACCTCCGCGCCGTCGCCGAGGATGGCGCCAAATTTGCGCAGGCCGCTGTCGACTGCCCGATCCGGGAGTCGCACGAACACGTTCTTCTGATCGAGTCGGAGATTGGAGAGCACGACACCGGCGCCCAGGTGCGCGCCGGTGCCCAGGATCGAGTCGCCGATATACGGCCGGTGCGGTACATGCACCCGATCCATCATGAGGGTGTTCTTGATCTCAGCGCCGTGACCAATGACACAATCTTCGCCCGCGATCAGGTTGCCGCGAACATAGGCGCCAGGCCGGATTTCCGAGCGGGCACCGATGTAGAGCGGCCCAATCAGCGTCGCATAGGGCGGCAGCCTGACCGTTGGATGAATCCACAACGCCCCCTCCGCATGCACCCCGGCCGGCAGCGGCGGCAGCGGGGCGTCAAACGCAAAGGCAGCCAGAGCCGGGCCGATCTGCCGCAACCACTCCCAAGGCGGCACGTCGGGAGAAAAATGAGCCGCGAACGCGGCGAGCGAAGGGGGCAGGGAGAAGAACTCGGCGGCTTTCAACCCCTTCACCCATAGCGCCTCCACGCCCCCGGCCAATAAAAATTGCGTTGGCGCGACCCAGACAAAAAAAGACCCTCCGCCGGGGAGGGTCTTGAAATGGAGCGGGCGAAGAGACTCGAACTCTCGACAACCACCTTGGCAAGGTGGCGCTCTACCAACTGAGCTACGCCCGCAAAAGGAATGTCGGACTATGGTTTGAGGCATTCTCCCGTCAACTGATATTTTGTCCGCTTGCCGGTTGGCCGGCAGCCCATAACTTGCGCCCGCATGCTCCGTGTGACCTCCCTCTACGTTTATCCGGTGAAATCCTGTCGCGGGATTGCGGTGGACTCAACCGCGGTCGATGCCCGGGGTTTCGTCGGCGACCGGCGTTTCCTCGTCATCGACGCCCAGGACCGCTTCCTCACCCAGCGTGGGCACCCCCGGATGGCGCTGATCGACGTCGCCCTGACCGCCGAATTCCTGACACTGGCGTCGGCCGGCCACAGCTCGGTGACCGTTCAACTCTCCGGCATCCGGTCTCCGCATTCCGCAATCGGCACACCGCTTCCCGGGATCTCGATCTGGAATGACACGGTGACCGCCGAAGACTGCGGCGAGGGACCGGCACAATGGTTGAGCGATTTCCTGGGACTTCCCTGCAGGCTTGTGCGCACCGGTTCCGCCTACAGCCGCCTCGTGCCCGCCCGCAAGATCCCCGCATCGCTGGGCGACCTCGCCTCCTCGCAGCATGAGGTCTCTTTCGCCGACGCTTTTCCCTTTCTGGTGATCTCGGAGGAGTCGCTCGCCGACCTCAACGCACGGCTCCAGATTCCACTGCCCATGAATCGTTTTCGCCCCAATCTGGTCGTCGCCGGCGGCGCTCCCTACGCCGAGGACGACTGGAGTCGGTTCAGGATCGGCGACGTCGTCTTTCACGGCGCCACGCGTTGCGGACGCTGCGTCATGACAACGACCAACCAATCGACCGCCGAGCGCGCCCAAGAGCCGCTGCGAACGCTTGCCACCTATCGCCGCGACGAGGAAGGCACCGTGATGTTCGGCCGGAACTTGGTCCACGAAACCAAGCGCGGCCAGGTACAGGTCGGCGACGTGGTGGAGATCCTTTGAAGCGCAGGATCAACCGCGCGCAACTCGATGACCGCCGAGATGAGTTCCGATCGGTTCACTCCCAGGCGCGCAGCGCGTCCTCTAGGCCGGTGCGATGCAAGGATTGTCCAAAGCTCCGGCTGGCCTTCGACTTCCGACGGTTCAGAACATCGCCCGAGCCGGCCACCTTGCAGTCGGTCAGGTCATCGGTTATGTGCAGAATAGTGGACGCGTCGATGATCGACCTGCAAATCATTTACTTTACAGAGATTCTTCGGATCCCCAAAGATTTCTTCAAATTCTCTGGACTCGTTCCTGATCCGGCGTGATTTTTTAAACTGAAATATGCTCCGGAACCAATGCTTATGACGACGATTCCCCGATATCTCTCATTTGCGGGTTCGGTGATCCTGCTGCCGTTCCTCGCAATCATCGGCCGGTCCAACACATTCACGTTCTCCTACGATTTCTCATTGACGCCCGGCTACCACAGCATCGTTTCGGGCACGTTCGACGGGACACGAAACGGCGAATATGTCGACGGGCTATCCAATCTCACCGTGTTCTTCGCCGGCGTCAGGATGCCAAACGAGGTGTGCGCGGTGAACACCGACGATGCGTCGCCTGCGATCGTCTCCTTCGACGAGAATTTGAATAACTTCGTCTTTTCAAACTGGGATCCGCGCACCGAGTCCCGATCGTCTTCTTACTGGTATTTCGAGCAGGCCCCCGGGTCGGGCAATGCCGACTCATGGGCGGAGGCGGATTATGGTCTTTTGGCCTCCCTTGGGCTTTCTAGCGCAATGCCTGGCGCATATTGGGACAGCAAACAGCTCCTTCCGACATGGACACTCACCGAAGCGACGGCTGTCCCGGACACAGGTGCCTCAGCCCTGCTTCTTCTTCTGGGCTTGGCGGCGCTTGGGCTGACAGCACGGACGACGGGAAGCTTCGCTCGCAGGCCGCTCCGAAACCGTTGATGTTGTTTCCTGCGCCGCCGATTGACGGGGCGGGCGGCGGGCTCGTCCTCTCCCAAACGTCGGCAGAACGCGGACGGACGCGCGTTGCCTTTTGACAGGCTCAGGCTGGGTTCCGGCATCCCCTGCGCCATGGTCGATACCCACCTGGATCAGTCCGCTCCGACTCTTCCCCGTTCCGATTTGGTTCGGGCTCGGTGCTTCTTCGACTGAATCATCCGAACCTTCTGGCGATGATTCTTCTGACGGATTCGGCGGCGGTTTCGTTCCCGCTCATCCTCAAGCCTCGCGGCCGCCGCGCTTTGCCGGTTCTCGAGTCTCCTGCAAAGTTCAGCCCAAGCCAGATCCCGGTTGGCACGTTGCGACCGCTCCCTTTGGCACCGCGCCTCCACCCCTGTGGGACGGTGACGCAGACACACGCAAGAACTCGTCTTTTGGAGTTTTTGACCTCCGTGCCCGGATCCGAGGATGAATCGTTCCTCCACGTCCGACCCCCTTATCCCGAGCGCAGCCAGCCGGCTGCGCACATCCGTCTCGATTTGAAGTGGAAAACCAGCCATGGCTTTGATTGTTTCCGGTGAAACTTAGGCGGCTGGCGGCAGTCAAAACAAACTCCCCGACCACAGCAATTTATTCGTTTTTCGAGCCCGACGCCCCATTCTCGCTTATCGTCCGACCCCAACCTGAATCCTCTCCCATGCCCAACGGTCCAGTCTGGTCCCAGAAACTCCGTACCGAAATCGCAAAGGCCGTCATCGGCCAGGACGTCATTATCGAACGCCTGCTGGTCGCCTTGCTCGCCAACGGGCACGTGCTGCTGGAAGGCATGCCCGGCCTCGCAAAAACCCTGCTCGTCAAGTCGCTCGGCCAGGCGCTTGGCGTGCAGTTCGAGCGAATCCAATTCACCCCCGACCTCCTCCCGAGCGACGTCGTCGGCACGATGATCTTCCAGCCCAAGGAGGGCACCTTTGCCCCGCACCGCGGGCCGATCTTCGCCAACCTGCTGCTGGCGGACGAGATCAACCGCGCACCGGCCAAGGTGCAGAGCGCCCTTCTTGAGGCTATGCAGGAGCGGCAGGTGACAATCGGCGGCCTGTCCCAGGCGCTTCCGACGCCGTTCTTCGTGATGGCCACCCAGAACCCGATCGAGCAGGAGGGCACCTATCCGCTGCCCGAGGCCCAGACCGACCGTTTTCTGTTCAAGTTGATCGTGGATTATCCCTCGTCCGACGAGGAGGGCACCATGATGCAGCGCTGGGGCCAGGTGACGAGCCAGCCGGCGTTGACAGCGGTCTCGAGCGGCCAGGAACTGCTTGCGTTGCG
>Ga0265330_10001820_pt1 | contig 11942 bp, 9 predicted proteins | sample 41919metaG_FD_202083 | JGI IMG/M metagenome (GOLD analysis project Ga0265330, IMG submission 202083) | Rhizosphere microbial communities from Carex aquatilis grown in University of Washington, Seatle, WA, United States - 4-19-19 metaG | ecosystem: Host-associated > Plants > Roots > Rhizosphere >... | reverse complement strand
AGTCGCCACAGCCGTTGCACAGGGCTTCGTCTATGCGGATGATCTCCCGCTGCATAGGGGAACTATGGCGCGGCCGGGATGGCCACGCCACAGTAAAACAGGACCTGGATGGTCCTCTTTGGCTAGGTCTTCGGGATCAGCCGTGCCGTGATCACGCCTTCGATCTTGCGCAGCTTTTCCACCTGCGCCTCGGCCACCTCGCCATCGATGTCGATGATGTTGTAGGCGAAATCACCGGCGCTCTTGTTCATCATGTCGGCGATGTTGATCTTGTCGGCAGCCAGCACCGTGGTGATCTGGCCCACCATATTGGGCACATTCGCGTTGGCCACCACGATGCGATTGCGGCCCATGACCGGCAAGGCGCAGGCCGGGAAATTGACCGAGTTCTTCACGTTGCCGCTTTCCAGGAAATCGCGCACCTGCTCCACCGCCATGACCGCGCAGTTATCCTCGGCCTCGGGCGTCGAGGCGCCGAGGTGCGGGATCGCGATCACGTTGGGCACATCCAGCAGGTCATCATCGGGAAAGTCGGTCACATAGCCACCGACCGCGCCGGCCTTCATCGCTTCCAGCAAGTCGGCATTCTTGACCAGCCCGCCGCGCGCCAGGTTGATGATTCGCACGCCCTTCTTCATCAGGGCGAACTTGTCGCGATTGAGCATGCCCTTGGTCTGGTCCATGAGCGGCACGTGCAAAGTGATGTAGTCCGATTGGGCCAGCAACATGTCGAGAGTGGTGGCGCGGCGAACTGTGCGCGCCAGGCCCCAGGCCGCCTCGACCGAGATGTACGGGTCAAAGCCGGTCACATCCATGCCGAGCGCCACCGCATCGTTGGCCACCATCACGCCGATCGCGCCGAGGCCGATCACACCGAGTTTCTTTCCCTTGATCTCCGGCCCCACGAAGTCGTTCTTGCCCTTCTCGACCAGCGGCCCCACTTCCTTGCCCTTGCCCTTCAAGGTCTTGGCCCACTCGATGCCCGGCACGATCCGGCGCGACGAGAGCAGCAGGCCGGCCAGCACGAGTTCTTTGACCCCGTTGGCGTTGGCCCCCGGTGTATTGAAGACCACGATGCCGCGCTTGGAACATTGATCGACGGGAATGTTGTTCACGCCAGCTCCGGCGCGACCGATGGCCTTCACCGATGCGGGCAGCTGCATGCTGTGCATATCAGCGCTGCGCACCAGGATGGCGTCAGGGTTGAGGATCTCGGACGCGATCTCGTACTCATCGCGCGGAAATCCCTCGAGGCCAATCATGGCAATCTTGTTCAGGGTCTGGATCTTGAACATGGTCTCTGTGCTCTCCCTCTGGAAATGGCGGCATGCCCGCCACGGCAGGCCCATCCTCCCCGATAACCTCCACTGCGTCTAGTCCCGAAGACGCATGGAATTTGCCGCAAACCGCCAGCTCAGCATCGCGCTGAACCTGTTCCTGGCGCAGCGATTCCTGCGCCCTGGCGCAAATGCCGCTTTTCTGCTATTCAGTATTTCATGAAAGTGACACTTGCGATCTCAAGTCGCGGCGTCCTGACCCTGCCAGCCAAACTGCGGCAAGCGGCCGGCATCTCGCCAGAAGAGCAAGTGATGGCGGAAACCACGCCAGAGGGAATCCTGCTGCGCCCCGCTGTCACCCTGCCGGTGGAGATCTACTCCGATGATCGTGTTCGTGAGTTCGACTCCGCGGAAGCCGATCTGGCCAAAGTCTTGCCCCCGGCTTCCGTGAAGAGGCGCAGGGGCTGATCGGCCCATGCGCATATTTCTCGACGCGAATATTCTCTTTTCCGCGGCCAAGTCCGACGGCGCTATGCGCCGACTGCTTGGTCTCCTGCGAGCCGACGGGCATGAACTGTGGATCGATGACTACGTCCTTGAAGAAGCGCGCCGAAACCTCGCTGCGAAGGATCCAGCGGCGCTTGCAGCGCCACAGAGCCTCCTGCCGCAATTGCGCCTCGGCGCACTACGCGCCCCTGATTCGGCACTTCTTTCGGCCCTCCCGCTGCCCGAGAAGGACCAGCCTGTTCTCGCCGCCGCGATCCATCACCGATGTGCGGTCATGATCACCGGTGATCGCACGCACTTTGGCCCCTTGTACGGAAAGACCATCTCCGGCGTCACGGTGCACTCGTCGCGATCCGCCGCCGTTGTGCTCCTGACGGTGGCCACGCGCAAAGCCTGACCGTCCTCCAGCCAGCAGTTCACGGCAAGGGGCAGTTCGTTTTCCCGTCTTCCGAAAGATCCTCGCCGCCCTGGCGGGGGACGGGCGCAGCGGCTAACATGTCTGGGTATGTTTGCATGGGTGGGGCTATTGCTAGCCACGGCGCTGCCGGTGCTGCCTGGGGTTGACCCGGCGGATGCGCCCGAGTCTGCCCTCGAAGCTTTTCCCGCCGAGCCGCTGGTCCAGGTGCTCGACGAGCGGGCCGCGCACCTCGTGCCGCCGTTGCGCGAACGAAGCAAGAAGGAGCTTTGGCTCATTGAGAAGGCGCATCGCCCTGACGTGCACGTGACCGACGAACAGTTGCGGCCACCGCGGGTCTGTCGTGCCGACCTGAAGCCGCGGTCGCGCCAACCTTGCGCGCTGGCCGCCGAAAGATTGGCCGGACCCTCGCCCCCAGTTGGGGCGCGCGTCCAGCCGCTGACCACGCTGCACAACCAGTGGACCCGCGAGCTGATGACCTTCATCCCGGGTCAGCCCTACCTGGAGAGGTTTCGGACCTTTCTGCGCGACCACTTCACCAACCAGGCGACCCACATGGATCCCGAACTGGCGCAAGTGCTGGTCTCGGCCGCCCTGCACTTTCACGCCCCACGCATCGACGTGGTGTCCGGCTATCGCTCGCCCAAATACAATCTGATCCTGCGCAAGAAAGGCCACCAGGTGGCACGCGAAAGCCAGCACACCCAGGGAAACGCCGTGGATTTCCGCATCCGCGGCGTGCCCACGGAAAAACTTCTCGGCTTCGTGCGCTCGCTACGCCTGGGTGGCGTGGGCTTCTATCCCCACGCGCGCTTCGTGCACAGTGATACCGGGCGAATTCGATACTGGCAGGGGTCGTAGGACCGATTAAGAAACCATCTACCAGCCAAGCTTGGCTGATAATTGCTGCTGCAAAATGCCCGCCATGCGCTGATGATCGGCGACATTCGGGTGCCAGTCGCAACCGGTGGGCACAGAGCCGTCACTTCCCATGTTCTGCACGCCAAGATCGAAGGTTGCCAACTTGTTGTCCCCGGTAGCGGCGAGGGCGGCAACCACATTGGCCAAATGGGCCTTGACCTGACTGAGACTGGGATCGCCGAGCATTGAGCCGATGGTCAGGAAGACCCAGGCGTCGGGATAGTGACTGCGCACTTTCGCGATGAAGCTTTGGTATGCGGTTTCGTAGCTCGTGCCCGGATCGCCGGTGGCCCAGTCGTTGGTTCCCAGGTTGATGACCACCACCGAAGCCTTGGGGGCAAAAGACCAGGCGGTGGTGTCGTCGGTGCCCAGCGCATTCGCGTAGACGCTCGACAACACGTTGCTGGTGTTTCCGGTATTGTCGCGACACATGCCCCAGCCCGAGCGTGCAATCGTGCTCACTTCGGCATTGAGGGCGTGACCGGCAACGGCTGCGTAGGTCTGGTACCAGGTCGAATTCTCGGCCGTCCAATGGCATGCCGGAGTGGCCACCCAATTGGGGTGCGGTTCACTGCCCAGATTGCCATAGCCGGCACTGATGGAATCACCGACGACTTCAATCAAGCGTCCACTGGCGCTCGGGGCACCCTTGACTGTGCCACTCGTGAAACCGAGAAACGTGCTCAGGCCGTACATTCCCTCGGTGTCGCGATACAGTTCAACCAGATGGTCCGTCGCATCCAGCCCAGATGCCAAGGTCACAGTTTGGTCGGAACCGGCGTCGACCTTGAACCGGGTTGCCATCTTCCCGTCTATAACGGGTTGAAAAAAGACGGTCGTCGTACCCTCGGTCCTCAATTTCACCGCGATGCTGCTCCCATTCACCGTGGCCACCAGTCCGGCGCCCTGCCACGCAAATCGCACCGCATTGGGGTCACTGGCATCGACCCGGCCAACCCATCGTGGCCCGCCGGTAATGGGGGTGCTGCTTGTGCCACTGTTCCCGCCAGCCCCCGTCGGACCACCACCCGAACCGAGCACGCCGCCCAGGGATGAACTCCCACCCGTCGACTTGTTGCCGCCAGTCGCTGCACTTCCGCCAGTGGCGACGGCAGCGCCAGCAACGCCGCCACTGGCGGGCCGACCACTGGTTGCGCCGCTCGTGCCGCTGTTCCCTCCGGCCCCAGCCGGGCCGCCACCCGAAGCGAGCACGCCGCCCAGGGATAAACTGCCCCCCGTCGACTTGTTGCCGCCAGTCGATGCCATTCCACCCGTGGCCACGCCGGCAACGCCGCCGCTGGCAGGCCGACCACCGGTTGCGCTGTTTCCGCCGGTCATCTCAGTCCCGCCCTGGGAGATTGCTCCCCCGAGCGCCGCTCCCGATCCCGTATTTCCGCCTGCGAAACTGCCTCCCCCGGTTCCCAGCGACGAAGGGCCACTCGATCCACTGCAGGCGACACAAAGAATCCCCGCGACCAGTGCGGCTTGTCCGGGTTTGTTCATAGGACATTCTCCAATTGCGCTTTCTCCACAATACGCGCGGTTCTCTCAATCTTCAACTGCCGCCATGGCCGCGGCGATCTTGGCGTCGAGTTCCTCCAAAGTGAACGGTTTGACCAGAGAAGAGAAGAATCCATGGGTCTGGGGATGGGCCAGGATGGGCTCGTTTGTGTAGCCCGACATCGCGATCGCGCGCACGCCCGCATCGAGCTTGCGGATCGCCTGCAGGGCGTCGCAGCCGCTCATTCCATGGGGCACAGTCAAGTCTACAATCAGCAATTGGAAGGGTCGGGCCTGGGCCTGCGCCTCCTCGAACAAGGCCAAGGCTTCTTCGCCGTCCTCTGACAGGACAACGTCGAAATTCTTGCTGTGCAGGGCGCGTTTGATAATCGCACGCATCTGCAGGTTGTCGTCCATCACCAGAATGCGAATGCTCTTGTGCTTTGCTGGCACCCGATTCGCGGCCCCGGCATCGCCCTCGCGGCGGGAAGACACCGCGCCGGCCGCCGATGCCGGCAGGCGGATGCGAAACGTCGTTCCCTTACCCAAAGTGGAGTCAACCTCGATCGTCCCGCGGTGCTGGGTGATGATCGAGTACACGGTCGCCAGTCCCAACCCGGTTCCTGTGGCCTTGGTGGTGAAGAATGGGTCGAAGATGCGGCTGCGCACCGCCGGCGGAATGCCAGGCCCATCGTCGCGGAAGACCAGTTCGACCCATCTTGAGGCAAAATCGATCAGCAAGTTGCGCGCCTCGATTACCAGATTGCCCCCGTTGGGCATGGCCTCACGCGCGTTAACCAAGAGGTTGTCGATGGCTTGTCGCATTTGCAACGGATCGATGTCGCACAGGTCCAAGTCATCGGCGATCTGATAGTGTGCAACCACAGTCGATTGCGCCAATGCAAAGCGCGTGCACCGGCGCAACAGTTCGTCGAGTGAACGCGGCTCGACCATGGGTTTGCCCCCGGCAGAAAAGGTGAGCAAACGGCGCGAGAGCCCGCGGGCATCGTCCAACACATCAATAGCCTCGGCCAACCAGGCCAGTCCGCGCGAGCCCGGTGGCAACGATGCGCGTGTCAGATCAACGTAGCCCAGAATTCCGCTGAGCAGATTGTTGAAGTCATGGGCAATGCCTCCTGCCAGTGCGCCCAGGGATTCCAGCCGTTGCGCCCGCTGGCTCCGCTCCTCGGCCTGCGCCCGTGTGGTCACGTCGTGAAGCACGAGAACACAGCCGAGCGTGCTGCCTTTCTGGTCGCGCAGGGGAGCCGCAGAGAGATCGGCCAGCCTCTCGGAACCGTCCCGATGCACGACAATCCAGCGATCCAGGTTCAAGGAGGCGTCTTGGTGGCTTGCCTGCAGCTTGGCCGTGAGGCTCGCGGCGGGCTCGCGGGTGACTGGGTCAAGCAAGCGCACGACGTCGCCAAGCGGCTGGCCGCCCGTCTCACTGTAGGAGTAGCCAGTCAGCTGTTCGGCGGCTGGATTTGCCGAAACCACCAGACCTTCGAGATCAGTGGTGACGACTGCCTCGGCGATGCTGCGCAGGACCACGGCCAGACGCTCGGTTTCCTCTGCCAGCGCCGCCTCGACACGGTGACGTTGTTCAATGTCACTGGCGAGTCTGGCATTGCTGGCAACGAGTTCACTGGTTCTCTGGTTCACGCGCAGTTCGAGATCGTCGTTGAGACGCCGCACCGTCTGTTCCACGGCACGTCGCTCGGCCACTTCCTGGCGCAATTCCTCAGTCCGCTCTGTGACCAACTGGAGCAAACGCTTCTCTTGCCTGTGCAGTTGGCGAATCCGCAGGCGATACAGGCCGAGCAAAGCGAGCAGGGCCAGCGCGACCAACGAGCTGCGCGCCCAGACGGTTTCGTGCCAGTAGGGAGCCACCCAAAGTTGCACCCGGGCCGGGGGCGAATCGTACGGCCCCTGGCGAAACCGGGCCGCGACCACAAAGGTGTAGTGTCCCGGAGGAACATTGGTGTACACAGCCGAGCGGCCAGCCTGGGCCGTCACCCAGCCCTTGTCGTACCCCTGCAATTGATAGCGAAACTCCACCTCCTGGGGACGAAGCAGATTGGGGGCAGTGAAGCGAAACTCCAATCGCTCACGTCCCTGCCGCAAGTGGAGATCGCTCCCCAGGGCCAGGCTGTCTTCACCCGCCCGAACCGCCTCGATTTCCGCAACCGGGCTCGGCTCAGTTGTTTGCGCTGGCTGTGGGACCCACAGTGAAAGCCCCCGCTGGGTGGCGTACCAGATGCGGCCGTCGGCTGATTGCGCCTGGGCCGAGGCCCGCCACGAGATCTGGTTGCTGCGCAGTCCGTCCCGCGTTGTGTAGCGCCACACATTCAAGGCACGCGGCCCGTGGTCCATGGCCGCTTTCAGCTCGGCCAGCACGACGCGATAGATGCCATCATCGGCGGTAACCCAAAGGTTTCCGGCGCCATCGAGCTGCATGTGCACCGGCGAGTCCCGGGGCAATTCGGCCAGGGCACGGAGATCAAACACGCGGTCGCCCTGCACCGCCGCCAGCCCCGCGCGCGTGGCCACCCACAGGCGCCCGTCGTCGCCTTCCACCATTCCGTAGACGACATTGTGGGGCAATCCATCGCGGGTAGTGAACACCCGTGTGGATCCCGCCGCCACGTGCAAGAGGCCTGCGCCGCCAGTCGAAATCCACAAACTCTCGTCTCTTGCCCGTAGCAGGCGCTGCACACGCAGCAAGGGGACCGAAACCGCAATTGACTCAAATCCCTGATCCGACAACCGCGAAAGACGACTGTTCCCCTCCGCATCAGTCTGGGCCACCAACAGATCGTTGCCGTCAGCAATCAGGACATCGAATGATCCGCCCGGGTTGGTCATGGCATCCCAGCGGCCCCATCGATAGCGGTGAAGTTTCGCGCCGCCGATCCACAGTGTCCCATCGCGGGTTTCCAGCATCCCCAGCATCCCCTCGCCCGGGATGGTGCCAGGGCTGGCGACCACGCGAGACTGCTTGCCCTCGACAATGGAAACCGCGCCGGCCGCATCCAGCACCCAAAGGCCACCTTCGCGGCGAGGGGCGAGATTCAGCACAGCGTCGCTCGGCAATCCCTCGGCCTTGCCCATGGTGATAAAGGGACCGTCGCGCAAGCGCAAGAATCCCTGTCCCGTGCCGATCCACAAAGCATGGTCGTGATCCTCGGCCAGGGCGTAGACGCCAAGCGAAGACGCCAGTTTCTCCTGCGCTGTGATCCCCCTTTGTCCGGAATTGACCCGAAACAACTGTTCATCGCGCGTGCCGACCCACAGATCGCCGTGGCTGTCTTCCAGCAAAGCGGTGATATCCTGGCCGGCCAGCGGGGAACCCTGACCAAAGGATTGAAAGCCATCGCCCCGCTGAAACGCCAACCCAAGCCGGGTGCCCGCCCAGACCTGGCCCGAGCGCGTGCGCACGACCAGGTTGACAACATCCGCTGGCAAGCCGTCAGCCACCTTGTAACAACGAGGCGGGCTCGCAATGAGACAGAGACCACCATCGGTTGCGGCCCACAATCCACCCTGCCCGTCAGCCACGAGATGGTTGATCTTGCTCGGCAGATCGGGATGGGCGCGAAAGACTTCGTGTCGAGAAAATCCGCCACCGCCCAGGCGCCACACCCCCGAGCCGCCAGTGCCAATCCACAGCGCCCCGGCCGGGTCCGCAGTCAACGCATAGACAAATGGGTGTTCCAGCCCCTGTTGCTCATCGAAAAATGAAAAGCCGCCCTGTTGGTAGCGGGCCACCCCGCCCACGGCCGCGATCCACAAGGCGCCATCCTGGGTTTCCACCAGATCCCGCACGAAGCTGTATTGCTTGAGCCCGCGCTGATTGCTGGGAAAGGCGACAAAGCTTTGTCCGTCAAAGCGGACCAAGCGCGATTGCGTGCCCAGCCACAGATACCCATCCGCAGTTTCTTTCAGGCTCAGCACCGCGCCCTCGGGCAGGCCATCCTTGGCGCCCCAAGCATCGCGCGCGTACTGGGCCAGACTGCGCGCCGGATCCAGCGCCAGCGCTGGGCGCGACGCGAAGAGGCCCACGACCAGGCTCAGGCAGACGCCACCGCGAACAAAGTTGGTTCGATTTTCTGGTGCGGGGCTGGCCACTTTCGTCAAGCAGTAATTGTATCAGACCTCACCAAGGCTTGCCCGGCTGAAAAAAGTGAAGCGAGCGCGACGAGGCCTTGCCCAGGGTCACCCGGCCGCCGCGTCGGCCAGCTCTTCTTCGAGCTCGATCCAGTCGAGTCTCGCCCCGATGCGGGCCAACACGGCGTACAGGCCAATGCGAATGCGGAACAGGAACATCAGTTTTCCCGGCAAGTGCAGACGCAGAAGGCTCTTCTTCAACCTCGCCACCTGTCCCATGGAAATGGCCTGTTCAGGCTCGACCCGGTGCCGTCCCGGCTCAAGCAGCGGCGCATAGAAACCGCGCAAGACGCTGCGGGTGACCTCGAAATCGCGGGCGGGTTCGGTCATCCCGATGGCCGCCAGCGCGGCTTGAATGCTGGCGGCATCGTCTTGCCGAACCGCGCGCGACAAGCGCGCCAGCCAGGTGACCACATCGCGATCGAACTCGCGCACGCAGCCGTGATCGAAAATGGTCACGCGGCCGTCGGGCGCAAAAAGCAAATTCCCCGGGTGGGGATCAGCGTTGAAAATCCCGTTTCGGTAGAGTGTGCCGACGTAGAATTCGTAAAGCGCGCGCGCCGCCCGCACGCGCTCGGCCGCATAGGCCGACTTGCCGAGAAAGGCATCGAGTCCGTCGCCGTCGTGCCAGGTGGACGTGACAACCCGCGGCCCGCACAGATCCAGGTGAACCGCCGGAATGGTGATGGATGCGTGCCCGGCGTAAATCTCGCTGAAACGTACCTGCCGGCGCGCCTCCAGCGCATAGTCGCATTCCTCCAAAAACCGCGCCTCGGCTTCGCCCACAAATTCATCGACGTTCGCGCCCGGCGCGACCAAGTGGGCGAAGAGCGTACCCACCGCTGCGGTCTTGAAATCGGCTCGAATTGCTTCCTCAATCCCGGGATGCCGAACCTTGACGGCCACCCGCGTGCCGTCCTCACGAAGCGCGCGATGGACCTGGCCAATTGAGGCACTGGCCACTGCTTCCCGATCAAGCCGCGCGAGCAGCCCGCGTGCGCGCCCACCGAGATCCTGCACAACGGTCTGCTCGATTTGCGCGAAAGCGGTGGGCTGGGACATGACCTGCAACACGGCCAGCAGACGCCGCGCCTCAGTCGACAGCGAGCCGTCGACGTAGGACAGAATTTGCCCCGCCTTCATCGCCACGCCCTTGAGTTCGCCCAGGCTCTCGACCAGCTTCGCCACCGCCTCGGGCGAAAGGGAAGCCAGGTTGAATTCCTCGCCCCGCAGCCGGCCCGCCAGTGCGCCCACGCCGATGCGCGCCGCCGCGGACGCCGTCTTCTGCAAACGCCCGAGCGACGAGGTGGGGATCCGCCTGCCCGCTTTGCCGCGGAGGTTGTCGAGTAGTTGCTGACGGGAATCCTTGGGCATGAGTACCTTTCAAAACAAGGGGACTATGTTCCCCCGGCCCTGTCAAATTGTGCATGATCGGGCAACGACACGGGCGCGCACACGGGCCCGAAGGCGCTTGTTTCAGCGAGCGAGCTGGCCTACGATTGCCGGCCATGGCACGTGTTGCACTGATTGGATGTGGCCAGTGGGGACGAAACATTCTGCGTGATTTGCAGTCGCTCGGGTGCGAGGTGACGGTTGCGGACAGGAATGCAGACGCGCGCCAGCATGCCACCCGCTCGGGAGTTCAAAAGGTCGCCAGTACCCTGGCCGAGCTGCCGGAATGCGACGGCATTGTGATTGCCACAACGTCCTCGACCCACGCCACGGTCATCGAGGAGGCCCTGTCGCAGGGCGTGCCTGTGTTTGTCGAGAAGCCCATGGTCTGTGATGGTGCCAGTGCGCAGCGCCTGGCCGCATCCGCAAAGCTCTTTGTCATGGACAAATGGCGCTATCACCCGGGCATTGAGGAATTGCGCCGTATCCGAGAAAATGGCGAACTGGGTCGGCCCATGGGCATGCACCTGCGGCACGTGGGATGGGGGCTAGGTCATCAGGACGTCGATGCCACCTGGATTCTGCTCCCCCACGCTCTGAGCATCCTGCAGGAGGTACTGGGACAGATCCCCGAGGTCGTTCACGCCTTTGCCGAACAAATCGACGGTCGGGCCCTGACATTGACCGGCTCGCTTGGCCCCCTGCCCTGGGCGATGATTGAAGTATCCTCCCGCAGTCCTGTGAAGTGTCGGGAATTCCGCCTGCATTGCGAAGAGGGCATCGCCTGGCTGGATGACGGATGGAGCAGTCACATCAAGATTGTCCGGGGCGCGCAAGGCACAGGCGGCGACGCCCGAAATGTCGAGGAACGCCCGATCTCGCAAGAGCTACCACTGTGGCGTGAGCTGCGCGCCTTTGTGCAACACCTGGCTGGCGGCCCTGCCCCACGCAGCGCTGCCAAAGAAGGCGCCCTTATTGTCGAGCGCATCCTTCAGCTGCGCAGCCGAGCGGGATTGTCGTGCCCTACCGCCCTCGCACCGGCGGCAGGTCTGCAAATTCAACAAAGGTGAGGGTGGTGAAAATCGCTCTCACGTGTGCGCTTGACCACCGACAAGGGTTCCGCCTCGCCTCGCTTGTACCGTTCCAGAAAGTCGCTGAACATGGCGCCCCGGTGCCGCGTTCCCGCAAAGCTATATTTATCTGAGCTGAGGCTATTGATCGCCGCCAGGCGCTCGGGGCGCCACAGGAAATCATCTTCCAGGTACTCATTCAGATTGGCCAAAACACAACTCGGCTGGTACTTGGATTCCGGGGCGGCGTAGTTCACGCCGTTGGCCCCGATCTGCAGCAAAAAATGGGCGGCGTGAAATGCAGAAAAATACAGGGGATAGCGGCTGTAGCGCTGTACCGGGATGTGCACCTCCGTGCTGGCGGACAATTCGCTCTGCAGCGCGGCCAGTGCCTCAAGAACTCCCTCCTGGTTCTCCTGCACCGGCCGGCCCTCTGCCCAATCCTCACACATCGGGTGAAAGAAGAGCCAGTGAGCCCCAGAAGCGGCCGCCTGCCGGGCCGCCTTCAGCAGACGGGGCAGCCGCTTCCGCGAGGTCAGCATGGTTACTCCAATTTCCAGACCGCTGCCCTCCCGGTCGATGCGACTGCGCAGGGCACCCACCCGATCCAGCTGCTGAAAGAAGGAGGGGGCTGGCACGTCCGAATCAGACCAATCATACAGGGAAACCCGCACCGAGGATCCATACGCCAACAAC
>Ga0265330_10001819_pt1 | contig 11947 bp, 7 predicted proteins | sample 41919metaG_FD_202083 | JGI IMG/M metagenome (GOLD analysis project Ga0265330, IMG submission 202083) | Rhizosphere microbial communities from Carex aquatilis grown in University of Washington, Seatle, WA, United States - 4-19-19 metaG | ecosystem: Host-associated > Plants > Roots > Rhizosphere >... | reverse complement strand
CCGCGGGCAACTTGACGCGCTCGACGGCAGCGTACCACTTGAAGCGTGGAAAGCCCTCCTCGGTGAAATCGCCCTCGTCCTCGCCTTCCATCTCGCTGAACCCGACTTCCAGGATGTTCTGCTCGAGCGACGAGATCTTGGTCCGGGCCAAGAAAGTGGCGGCGGTGATCATGCGGGAGTGGTAGGTGGCACGCACGTCGCCGGTCACGGTGCGCGTGAGGACGACCAGGGCGATGGCCAGGATGGCGACGGAGACCATCACTTCGAGCAGCGAAAAACCATGCTCGCTCGATCGCCTCACGGGACGATCTCCTTGCCGTCGTCGTCGTACTGCTTCTCCAAGGGCGGCTGAACGTAGAAGTTCTTGATCTGCACGCGGCCGGTCAAGGGATGCACGACCAGGGAATAGACCGCCTCGCGCTTCTTGTCGGTGAGGTGCACGATGGCGGCCTCGGTCATCCCGAGAGGGAAGAAGTAGATGTAGCCCTTCCCGACATCGAGCGGCTCGGCCAGCCGCGGGGTGTAGACGTCGGCGATCGACGCACCCTTGAGGTCTACCGGTTTCACCACCATTTCCTTGAAAGCGTCAAAACGCGCGCGCTTGGGGCGGAACGGCTCCGGCTTGTAGCGCGCCTGCATCTCGTCGAGGCCCGCCTTCTCATCGGCGCGCTTCTTGGCGTCCTCCGCCTCCTTGGCCAGCTTGTCGGCTTCCTTCTTGCGCGAGTCCTCGGTCTCGCGGCCGCCCGCCATGATGAAGCGGTCGTCCGACACCTCGGCCCAGTAGCGGCCCTTGTCCATGTCCAGCACCAAGCGATGAACCTTCCCGGTGGTTGAGGCGCGGTCGAAGAGATAACGGACGGCGCCGGCCATCTTGCTGGCGGACGAGCGGAGATCGCTCTTGGCCAGAGATCGAAACCCCGTCACGGCAGAGCCGACCACCAGGGCGATGAGGACCATGACGACCATCACCTCGATCAAGGTTACGCCGGCGTCGGCAGGATTAGCCGGCGCTCGGGCCGTATATGTTCGTGGTCCCGTCACTACTCCGTGGCCTTGATGTCGTCTGCCGTGCCCTCGGTGCCATCAGGCCCGAGCGAGATCACGTCGATTCCGTCGGTGTTGATCTGCCCTGGGCAGCGCAGGATGAAGTCCTTGTTCCAGGGATCCTTTTGCCTGCGGGGCATGTATTTTTGCGCCACCAGGTCGTCCATACTCTTGGGACACTCGTTGCTATTGTCCATCATGTACTGCTGCGCTTTCTGCATGATCTCGTTGACCTGGATGCGGGCGGTCTTGACCTGGCCCTTCTTGAAGTAGTTGAACGCGCCCACACCCACGGCCCCCATGATGAGGGCGATGAGCGCGAACACGATCATGATCTCCATGAGGGTCATGCCCAAGTCACCGGGTCGTTTGTGGGCCGGAGATGCGCGCCCGGCAACGGGTGTCTCCGTCCGATCGTCTCGTGCGTCTGTCATGGCTCTCTCCTTGTTGGTAGAAAACGGCATCACTGAACCATATTGCCCATGTCCATGATGGGAACCAGGATCGAGAAGATGATGAACCCGATACCCACGGCCATGATGAGGATCATGATCGGGGCCAGCAGCGAGGTCAGCCGGCCCACCTCCATCTCCACGTCGCGCTCGTAGGCGCCGGCCACGTTCTCCAGCATGGCTTCCAGTTGCCCGGAACGTTCACCCACCGCCACCATGTGGCACATCATGGAGGGGAACTGGCCTGACTTCTTCAGCGTTGCCGCGATGGACTCGCCCTCCCGGATGGCCACGCGCGCATCTTCGATGACCTTCTCCAGCACTCTGTTGTTGAGAACGCGCTTGACGATCTCCAGCGCGGTCAGCACCGGGACGCCGGAAGACAGCATAGTGGCCAGGGTGCGCGCAAAGCGGGCCACGGCCAGCAGCCGGATGAGTCGCCCTACGATGAGGATGCGCAGCTTCACCCGGTCCATCAAGATGCGGCCTTTGGGCTTGCGCGCCCAACGCCGGAGCAGAAAGAATGCGCCTATCAGCAAGGGCAGCACCACCCACCAGTAGCCTCCTGCGATGGAGGCCACGCCGATGAGGATCTGTGTGTTCCAGGGCAGGGCCTTGCCCGAATCGGCGAAGATTCCGGCGATGGGCGGCACGACCACCACCATGAGCACGGTCATGACGGCCGTGCCGACGATGGCCATCAGGATGGGATAGGCCATCGCGCCTGTCACCTTGGAACGCAGCTCGTTTTGTGAGTCGAGAAAGTTGGCCATGCGGGCCAGCACGGCGTCCAGGTTGCCGGCGCTCTCGCCCGAGCGGACCATGTTGACGTAGAGTTCAGTGAACACGGCGCCGTGCTCGGCCATGGCATCGGCCAGCGAGCTGCCCTCGTTCACCTTCTGCCGGATGCCGGCCAGGATCATCTGCAGCTTGCGGTGATCCGACTGCTCGGCCAGAGCCCCGAGTCCCTCGGCCAGGGGAATCCCCGCGTGCAACAAGGTCGCGAGCTGGCGGGTGAAGATCGCGACATCCTGCGGCCGCACACGCTCGAACCAGCGCTTGATGTCGACCTCGCGCCGCATGCCCTTGCCGCCGCTGGCAGACGCAGCCACCGCCTGCTTGCTCTGCTGGCCCGCCACCACTTCGTGCAACTCGGTGATGAAGACGCTTTCCTTGCGCAGGGCCTGGCGCAGCCCCTTGGGGCCGTCCGCCTCGCGGTTGCCGGCAACCGGCTTGCCGGTGGCGTTGAGGCCTTTCCATGCGTAGAGCGCCACGTTTGCGTCTCCCTGCCTAGTTCGCGTCTCCGGTGGTGATCATGAGCACCTCAGCTGGGCTGGTCATGCCGGCCAGCACCTTCTGCGCGCCGTCCTCGCGCAACGTGCGCATGCCGCCGCTCGCGATGGCCGCGCGCTTGATGGCGCCGGCGTCGGCGTTCTTGATGGCGAGCTGGCGGGTCTGCTCGTCCACCATGAGAAGCTCATAGATGGCGGTCCGGCCCTTGTAGCCGGCGTTCAGGCAACTGGGACAACCTCCTTCGCGCGCTCGGTAGAGCATGCCGGGCGGGGGCGGCACGCCCTCGCCTTTGAAGCGCACACGGCGCGCCTTGCCCGCAAAGAAGCTCGCCGGGTCGAGAGCCAGGCTGAGCAGATCCTCCTCGGTCGGTCGGTAGGGTTCGCAGCAATCGCGGCACAGACGACGCACCAGGCGCTGGGCCAGCAGGGCCATCAGCGACGAGGCCACCAGGAACGGCTGCACACCCAGATCCACCAGACGGGTGATCCCGCCGGCCGCGTCGTTGGTGTGGATGGTGGACAGAACCAAGTGGCCGGTGAGCGAGGCCTGGATGGCGATCTCGGCGGTCTCCAGATCGCGGATCTCGCCCACCATGATCACGTCAGGGTCGTGGCGTAGGAACGAACGCAGACCGTTGGCGAAGGTGAGATCGATCTTCTCGTTCACCGCCACCTGCGAGATGCCGTCGAGCTGATACTCGACCGGATCCTCGATGGTCAGGATGTTGAGATCGGGCGAGTTGATTTTGGCCAGACAGGCATAGAGAGTAGTAGTTTTGCCCGAGCCGGTGGGCCCGGTGACCAGCATGATGCCGTGGGGACGGTGGATGAGATCGTCCATCTGGCGCAGGTGATCGTCGCCGAACCCGATGTCGGCCAGGTCGTGCAGGATGTTCTCGCGGTCGAGCAGACGAATCGTAATGCGCTCGCCCCCTTTGACCGTGGGCGCGGTGGCCACGCGCATGTCGATGTCCTTGCCCGCGATCTTGCGCCGGATGCGCCCGTCCTGCGGCAGGCGTTTCTCCGCGATGTTGAGCCCGGCCATGATCTTCACGCGCGAGATGATCGAGGGGATGAACTGGCGAGCCGCCCGCCGCGTCTCGTACAGCACACCGTCGATGCGATAACGGACGATGATGTCCTTCTCGCCCGGCTCGATGTGGATGTCGCTGGCCCTCTCCTTGACGGCGTTGAACATCAGCGCGTTGACCCAGCGGATGATGGGCGCCTCGTCGTTGACGTCGAGGATGTCCACCAGCTCCTCGGCCGCGCCCATCTCGTCCTCGCCCTCGCCCTCGCCCAGGGTGCCCGCGTCTTGCCTGCGACCGTACACTTGGTTGACGGCGTCCAGGATCTTGCCGCTGGGGACCAGCAAGGGAGACAGGTCGCCGCCCAGCACGCCACGCAGGTCGTCCAATCCGCCCACGTCGAGCGGGTCAGCGGTGGCCACCGTGACGGTGGTTCCGTCCTTCTTGACCGGGAGCAACCGGTGCTGCTTGGCAAACGCGATGGGGACCAGGCTGGCCAGGTCGGCGTCGATCTGTTTGACGTCCAGCTCGGCGGAGAACGGGATGCCGAGCTGGGTGCCGAGCGCGCGCAGCACGTCTTCCTCGCTCACCGCGCGCGCCTTCTGCAAGAGCTCGCCGATACGACCGCCCTCAGTGACCTGCTGGACAAGGGCCTGATCCACCGCCTCGCCGGTGACGGCTCCTGCCTCACGCAGGATCTCGCCCAGTCGCTTGCCCGCCATACCTATTCCTTGGCCGGCGGGGAAGCCGGCTTGGCGGATGGGCTCGCCGGTGGGGCGGGCTTGGCAGCCGGGGCCGTCGGCGGCGTCTTGCTCGCGGGCGGGGCAGAGGGGGCCGCTGGAGGCGTCTTGCTCGACGCCGTGGCCGCTGGCTTGTGCCGAGTCTTGCCCTTGCCGGTTGCCTTGCGTAGCGCCGGAGCCCGGGGAGGTGCGGGTACCAGCCTTTCCTCTGCGGGTGCTTCCTCAGTCACGTCGCCGGCCGGTGCGGCCGGCCCGGTCTCTTCCGCCTCAGGCAGCGGAGCGGGCGCAGCCTGGGCCGAACCCGGCTCGATGGGCGTCGAGTCCTCCTCCCCGTCGCGGACGCGGATTTCGCGCAACTCTCGCTCTTCGTCCTCCATCTCCCTCACGGTCTTGTTGATCTCCTCCAACATTCCGCGCTTGCGCCGGAAATCCAGGTCCTTGTCCAGCGAAACGCGGTCCTCCAGCGAGCTGTAGCGCTCGATGAACTCGCGTCGCTCGCGCATCTTCTTTTCCGCCACCCGGCGCAGGTCCGAAAGATCGGAGATCACATAGGGCGTGAGTGCAATGATGATATTGGTCTTCTTCAAATCCTTCTGGGTGCTGCGGAAGAAGAAGCCAATGACCGGGATATCGCCCAGGATGGGTACCTTGGTCACCGTCTCGCTGGCCCGATCGCTCATCAGACCGCCGATCACCACCGTCTGCTGATCGCGCGCTACCACCGTGGTCTTGGTCGACCGTTTGGATGTGGCGGGACCGAGGTTGTTGTAGTTGGCCGCCTCCACGTCGGAAACCTCCTGTTCCACGTCCAGCCGGATCACGTTGTGTTCGTTCACGCTGGGTAGGAGCTTGAGTTTGAGCGCCACGTCTTGCCGGTTGACCGACAGATACGGTGTGTAGCCCGTCGCCCCGCCGGTCAGCGCGGTGCCCATCATGGCGCCCGGGAAAGGCAGGTTCTCGCCCACGGTGATCTCACCCTCCTGATTGTTCATGATGAGGATGTGTGGGTTGGACAGCACGTTGACGTCGTTGTTGGTCTGGAGAAGTTGCAGGAACACGCCGAACGAAGGGATGTTCACATTGAGGACCCCGAACAGCTTGGTCTGCGCAGGGTCGATGGCAGGCCCGAAGAGCGCCGCGCTCAGGCCGCCCATGTTGTTGAGCAGGGTCTTGGGATCGAAGGCGGCGCCCAGGGTCTGGCTGGCGTTGAACCCACCCAGCAGCAGGCTCTGCTGGCCCGCGATGTCCTGCCCCTTGCCCGCGTGGTACGAGACGCCGGTCTGACGAGCCTTGTCGGTGGTGACTTCGAGAATCAGGGCCTCGATGAACACCTGCTTGCGGGGGGCATCCAGCTTCTCGATCACCCGGCGCAGAGCCTGGAAATCCTTGAACGACGACATGACCAGCAGTGAGTTGGTTGGCGCGTCGAAGGTGATGCGCACGTCGCCCTCGAACATGAGTGCGCTTTGATTGCCTTGTTGGTTCTGAGCCGGAGTGGCGGCGGTCGGGGCCGCCGCGCTTCCCCGGCGCCGGATGCCCGTGCTGAGGGAGCCCACCACCTGCACGCCGGTGATGGCGCTCAACGTGGCGGCCAACTCGTCGCAGTTGGCGTTGGCACAGTTGTAGATGTGGAAGCGGACCTCGGCACCCCCGCGCACCGATTCCTCGGGTGACACGTCCAGCTTGTGGACCAAGATCACCAGCCACTCGTAGGCGCGCTGATTGGCCACCACGATCAGGCTGTTGGACCGCTCGTCGGGGACGATCTTGGTGACGGTCATCTCCGTCGACAGGTCGCCGGGCGGGCCGGGCTGCGGTTTGGGCGGAGCCGGAGGCGGTGACCCGGGCTGGCGCCGCTGTCCGGACCCCAGTTGCTGAACCGGCATGATCTCTGCGATCCGGCCGGCCATGTCGATGGCCGAAGTGTTCTTGATCCGGATCATCCAGATCTTGTCGCGGTTGGCTGACGGGGTGTCGAACTGCTTGATGATGGAGATCAGGCGGTCGATGTTCTCCGCCTGATCGCTGATGATGAGCGACGATCGGTAGGAGATGATGTCCCCCGATTCGCTCTTCAGGCGGTTGAGCACGGCGTTGGTCAGATCGTTTGTGTCCAGGTACGCCACGCGTACCAGCTTGGTGACGTATCGCTTGTCGTGGGGCACGCGCTCGCTGGCGCCCACGAAGGGCAGGGTGGTGAAGCGGGCCCGGGATGATTCGACGATGCGCAGGAACTTGCCCGAGGGCTCGACGGTCAACCCCACGGATTCCAGCGCAGCGTAGAAGAGCCGGTACGCCTCCTCGGGCGTGATGAGCTGGGGCGCGATGACCGTGACCTTTTTGCCCTGCAGCGGGATGGACACCAGAAATTGCGAGCAGGTGATGCTCGAGATCCAGCCGATGAGATCGATGACATCGGTTTCCGGCTTCAGGTTCAGCTTCACGATGCGTTTGCCGGGAGGAAGCTTCTTGCACGAGTTGAACTCCTTCTCGCCCGGCAACTCGACCGCGCCGATCGCCCCTGGTTTGGCTGCGGCTGCTGCCGCTGCCGGCGCGGGAGCCGCGGCCGCCGGAGGCGCGGGCGGTGCAGGAGTGGCCGCCGGCGTACCCGGTCGGATCGGGAGGCGCGGCAACAGTCGCGAGGGCCGCGGTGCAGGTGCAGGCGCGGTTGCGGCCGGCGCCTGTGCGTACACCGAGGGTGCGGACGCGAGGAATGCCACCAGGTAGGCGACAAGACCGGCGACGCTGGTGTGGGCCAGCACCCCGCCGCGACGTCCAGTCATGGCATCGGCGAGGGTTGTGCGCCCGCCAGCGTCTGTGTTTCTAGGATTTCGTTTCATCGGATTGTGTAGTCCTTTGTGACTTTCTTACCGTTGGTCTCCATGCCCAGGGTCAGGTGGCTGGCCGACTTGAGCTTGGCGTAGACTTCGAGGGCCTTTTCGGGACTGGTGATCTCGAGGCCGTTGATCGACGAGATCACGTCTCCGTTCGTCATCCCGATCTTGGCGAAAGGCCCGTCGGGCTTCACCGCGTACAGGCGGAAGCCGGCCGCTTTTCCGTCGCGCATTTCGGGCACGATGCGCGCCGAGCGCGAGAGCAGCGACATGTTGCCCAGCACCGACTCCAACGTGCCGCGCTGGATTTCGTAGGTGTTCTCGCCCGTTTTCTTGATGCCCTTGTCCATCTCGATCGAGAGAGGATCGGTTCCGCCGGCTGCTGAGGCTGCGGGAGGTGGCGTGGGTGGCGCGGGCTTCTCGACCAGGTCCAGAAACTCGGTCTTGCCAGCGTTGTCGAGTAGGATGCGGGTTTCCTGGATATCGATGACCGTGGCTCCGTGAACCTTGCCGCCCATCGGAAAGGGCCCCGTGGACTTGATCTCGGTGTCGCGGATGACGGCGACCGACCACTTCATGTGGATCATGCTGTTGGGCGGAGGCGCATACATGATGGCCAGCAGCGCGAGGGGAAGCGCGGTCTTCACTGGTTCTGCCGCGCCGGGTTCGACGACCCCGCCATCGGGATGTGGCTCGTCGAGGATGGGAGGACAGGTCGAGCAGAAAATGTTCCGCTTGAGTATTCCTTCCGGCTGCTTGTTGCTGCCGGTGGTCGTGGGTTCGGGCCGGCGCGGCTGGCTGGCCAGGGGTGGCGGGGGGGGGATCGACGCAACGATCTTCGACTCGACGGCGCTCGAGGCCGCGTTGCCGAGAAAAGTTGCGCATAGGGCGACGACGGCCAGGTCGATGGCCCAGAGGTACTTTCGGAGCAGAGTTTCCACGGCTTGCTCGGGTGCAAGAGCAACACCGGGGCCAGCCGGGCAGGGAGAAAACCCTAGCAGATCAAACTAGTTACGGTTTCCTGTCGTTCACCTCTCCTGCCAATTTGGCAAGGGATTCCAGGCGGGACTGCAGGACGGGCCAGCATCAGTGCGGGCAGACACGGAAGCCAGTTCTGCTGTCCAATCTGCCCATGCACGGCGCTAACCGCGAGCGCTAGGATGGTTCCGTCTCTGCGTCGTCGGCTCTGGTCTCAGCCGGCGTTCCTTCCTTCTCTGCCTCCGCATCTTGCGTCGGTGTCCCTTCTTTCTCCTCTTCAAGGCGCCGGTAGATGGTTCGGGTCGCGATTCCCAGCAACTGCGCGCACAGGCGCTTGTCACCGCCCACGTGGCCCAGGGTCGCGTGGATCACGCGTCGTTCGATTTCTCCGAGCGGCGTCCCGATGGCGAAAGTGATGTTTCTTCCGTCGCTGGCACTGCCCTGGCCGGTGCGCACCTCGACGGGCAGATCGTCGAGTTCCACGGCGGTTCCGCGCGACAAGACCACCGCGCGTTCGATCGTGTTCTCCAACTCGCGTACGTTGCCCGGCCAATCGTAGCGCACCAGAGCCTCGGCTGCAGGCCGGGCGAATCCAGCCAGATGACGGCCATTCCGTTCGCCGAAGAAGCGCAGGAAGTGCTCGGCCAGGAGGGGGATGTCATCGCGCCGTTCGCGCAAAGGCGGCACGCGCAGGGCAATGACATTGAGTCGGTAGTACAGATCCTCTCGGAAACGACCCTCGCGAACCGCACTGCGTAAGTCCTGGTTGGTGGCCGCGACCAGGCGCAAGTCAACCTTGGTTGTTCGGCCGCCCAACCGCTCGACCTCGCCCTCTTGAAGTACGCGCAGCAACTTGACCTGCACGTGGGTGGGAATCTCGCCGATCTCGTCGAGGAAGAGAGTGCCGCCGTCAGCCTGCAGAAAGCGGCCATCGTGGCGCTGGATGGCCCCGGTGAATGCTCCGCGTTCGTAACCGAACAGCTCGGCTTCGAGGATCGTCTCGGGCAGTGCCGCGCAATTGACGGGAACGAAGGGACCCGATGCACGCGGCGAAGCGGCGTGGATGGCCCGGGCCAGCAATTCCTTTCCGGTTCCCGATTCACCGAGGAGCAACACGGTGGCCATCGACGGCGCCGCCTGCATCACCGTTTCCATGGTCCGGCGCCAAGGCAGCGACTGGCCGATGAGCGTTTTTTGCCGCTCGGCGGCCAGTTGGGCGCGCAGCGAGCGGTTTTCCTGCAGGAGGTTGCGCTTCTCCAACGCCTTGCTGACTGCTCGAACGACATGGGCCCGCTTGAGCGGCTTGGTGACGAAGTCGTAGGCACCCTGCCTCATAGCATCCACGGCATTCTCCACCGAGCCGTAGGCAGTCATCAGAATGGTCTCGGTCTCGGGCGAGACGCTGCGGCTGGCTTTGAGCAGATCCAGTCCGGACATGCCGGGCATGATCAGATCGGTCAGTACCACTGACACCGGCTCGCGGCGCAGGATCTCCAGCGCTTCTCCGCCGCTCCGCGCGGTAAGCACACGAAGCGACTCGCGCTCGAAAACTTTGCTCAAGGAGTCCACGATGCCTGGCTCGTCGTCCACAACCAGAATGGTCGGGGCGGAGGAGTTCGGTGCCGGCCGGGCTTCGGCTTCACTCGTCACGTCTTGGTCTCCAGATCCTAGTCCCACTCTTCAAAGCGGATGCCAGGCAAGTCCGACTCGGTTGACGCAGCGGAATCAGCCGAGAACATGACATTGTCTGATCGCGACATCCAGATTCGGTCGATCTAGTGCCATCTTGACACAAGTTCCGTCAATCCGCCCGTCTTCTTGTCACTTTGGCAGAGCCATTCCGGGAGAGGGGGAGGGCGCCGAGTCGGATTGGCGAACAAGTCCGGGCTAGCCGATCACGGCGTGACCGGGCCAACGAAGGTGGTCACGCTGGATGCGGCGAGCGAGACGTTTGCCGTCGTGCCACCTGTCACGGTACCGACGTTGGCGAGGTTCTCACTCGCGGAGGTTCGGTAGCTGGTCAGTGTGCCGAAGCGTCCGGCATCGATCGTCAACGCCAGCGGTATGGTGGAAGTTCCCGTGTTGATCGCCACTACCGCGATCTGATCGCCGGTGGGGTTCTTGAAGGCGGACAGGTACACGTTGCTGGCCGGACTCGCGACAGCATCGACCCGAATCCAGTCGGGTCGAACGAAACGGCTGTACTGGCCGACGGCGTACAGCCGCTTGGGCTGGGTGCCACCGGACAACGCCAGACAGCCGTTGCCACTGCCCCACGCCCACCAGTAGAGGAACGCACTCATCTGGGCGACTACCAGGTCCATGTGAACCAGGCGCGCGACGATGAGCCCGTCAGTGATGCTCGTGTCGCCGGTCCACGCTGCCGTACTGAACTCGGTCATCCAGATCCGCTTGCTCGCGGCCAGCGACTTGGCCAGCGTGGGTGCTGTGTACGACGTCGCGTTGCTCTTGGTGAATTCGTACTGGTGCACCCCCACGACGCCCAACAGACCCGAGGTGTTCAAGTCGTCGAGCGTGGGAACGATGAGATCCTCTTTCACGTTCTGGAACTCGGGCGCCATGATCTTCAGGTTGGGCAGCTGAGTGAACACGCCCTTCTTGGTGAACTCCGTCTTCAAGATGGTGAAGAAGTCGTGGAACTGCGCGGCCGTCCAGTTGGCCGATTCATAGGTGCATTGGAAGTTCGGTTCGTTCTGTAGTGAAAGGACCGTCAAATCGACGCCGAGTTTTGCCTTGTATCCCAGGACATAGTCGGCCAAGACATCAGCGTAGTCGGCATAGTGGGTGGGATCGAGGCTGCCGCCCACCTCGGGCTTGGAGTAGTCAATGGTCTTGTAGCTGTCGCTCACCTTCCATTTGCTCACGCTGTTGTTGGGTGGCGTCCAGGGCGTGCTCATGAACCTCGTGACCTGATAGTCCGTTCCCGCGGCTTTGATGTCGCCGATCAGAACACTGGTATTGTTCAGATCCCAGTTGGCCCAATTGAGCGAGAAGGTCTTGCTGCCATCACTATTGGCGGTGTACTTGTAGGTGCCGTCAGCGTTCTTGTTGATGAACTTGTCATCGTTGGTGGGGTTCTCGCGAAACGGAACGCGGTTGCGCAAGAGGGACAGCCCGGCGCCCTTGCTGATGCTGAAAAGGGCGTCGTAGACGGCGCTTTTTGCCGACGCGCTGGGGGGATACAACCAGGCGTTGCTGACACCGAACCCATCGATCGTCTGCTTGGCCTGCGAGAACCTCACATTCGCGCCGGAATTGGGCGTGAGTGTTCCTCCCGTGCTCGTCCCGCCCGAACTCGTCGTTCCCCCTGCGGTTGGGGAGCCTCCCGCCGTGCCTGCAGTGCCGCCGGTTCGGGGCGTGCCGCCGGTGCCACCGGCCCCCGCGGCGTTCGTGGTGCCACCCGCTTCCGTTGTGCCCCCGCTCGAAGGAAGACCACCGATGGTCGTAGATGCGGCGGTCGAGCCTCCTGCTGAGCCCCCCGCGCCGCCCACGAGCGGGACAGCGCCGGTCCCCCCGGCTGCAGATGCGTCGACGATGAGACCCGATCCACCCGTCGCG
>Ga0265330_10001817_pt1 | contig 11957 bp, 9 predicted proteins | sample 41919metaG_FD_202083 | JGI IMG/M metagenome (GOLD analysis project Ga0265330, IMG submission 202083) | Rhizosphere microbial communities from Carex aquatilis grown in University of Washington, Seatle, WA, United States - 4-19-19 metaG | ecosystem: Host-associated > Plants > Roots > Rhizosphere >... | reverse complement strand
ATATTATGCACCGGACTTTCCTATACTACACTAACGTATAGTATATTTACTATTAATATCACAAAAATTTAATTTGAGCTCTTATTTAGTATTTAAACTTTAAATGAAAAAACTTTTTTTTTTCTTATGTTTTTTTAATACTAGAATTGTTGCACCTAATACAACAGTAAAACCAGGAGCAAATATAAATATGAAATGGCTAGTAGAAGCAAAGCTGTACGGTACCATAGTAATCATATTATTATTTAAAATAAATACAAATAAAATATATATAAAAGGGAAATAAACTTGACCTTTTGTTGGATTTATTTGATTTACCACAATAAAAGTAGCATCTTTATTCTTTCTTTCTCAAATTTCCTTATCTAATAATTTACTGTCTTTTAAACTGAAAACATTAATAAGGAATAAGTCTCTTTATAAATACTAAATACATATAAAAAACTTATTTAAAGAATAAAATTTTATAACTTTTAATACAAACTAAAAAAAAGACAATAAAGTAAAAGCTTTATAAAATAACAGAAATTTTGTTGCATCATTCAATCTCTATGTTATTTATTACTTGCATTTAATATTTCTGAGATTCTTTTTTTTAAATTAGCATCCGCGTCTACAACTTGTTTAACCGCTTTAGGCGCTTCTATGTTTACTAGTTGTTTAAATTGTTTCATTTGATACAAAGCTTCCTTATTATTCCTAAACGCCTCACGTTGAATATTCTCAAACTTAATTATTTCTTTTCTAGCTTTATTACGGTAAGCATTTAGGTCACTAAAATAGAGTTTAGCTTGACCAACTTCATTTTCTATACCTTTAACTCTATCTATACCATTAATTAATTCCTTATGTAATTTATATATATCAGCTTCTATAGATTCAAGTTCTGTTTTAGCTTCTAATGGTAAAAGAGACGCAGTAACTTTTATTATTTTCATTCTACTTATAAAAGAACCATTAAGAAATTGTGTTTGGTCCTGAAGCATCATTATAATAATACCAGCTACATCCGGGTCATTTACACTAATTCTACTGTTTTTATTTAATGCATCTAGACGGTTTTTAAGCGAAACAGATATAGTGCTCATTTGTTCACTAAATATATCATATTCTTTTTTGATAGATTCGGTGAATATTTCGTCAATTACTCTTTGTTCTAGTTTAGCCCGTTCTTTTGAAACACCTTGTTGGGGTAGACTGTCTTGAGAACTGTTTAAAGGTAAATTAGATGTTTCACCGGAAGGTCTTTCCATTTTAAAATATATAGGTAATTCTATACCGCTAAAAACATTTTTGCCATGAACAAAACAATTGTATAGAGCTAAAGGACTAGGAAGTATAACATAAACATCCGCTAATAGAGCTCCTATGCCAGACATAAAGCTTGTAAAAATAAAATAAAAAGTTGTATAAGGAAGATCGAAATAAAGAGATAATAAATATCTAAATAATGTACCTAGTGTAAACATAATAATAAATCTATATACAATAACTTTAGAATTACATCAAAAATTATATATAATTAAGCCTAAAAAGCTTTGTAAAGGTAAACTTACAAACCCGTGAGGTTTGGGTGGACTACTAATAAAAAGACTAATATGAGAAATAAGTAATTTAAGCTTCAATTTATGTGCTATATAAATATAAAAAGGTATAGCAATACCTAGGCCCATTAAAACAACGGTCAATAATCCTATATAAACCTCAAGGATTATTAAAACAGGGAATATGGCAAATTTAATTAAATTAATAAGGAATCTGTTGATCATGTTTTTTTTTTATATATCATAAAAAGTAAATTAATAAAAATAACTGTATTAGTTATTGAGAAACGTGATAAAAAACCATTATTAATTTAAAAATAAATTAATAATGGTTTCTTATTTAACGTTTATAAATATTAGGGATTTCTTGTTTCATAATTAAACAGATTATTAAAAGCTTTATTAATGTAAATCTAAAGCATCTTTAATATAACTACTAGTTAATACTACAAAAACTTGAGCTTGTATAAAAGCAATACCTAACTCTAAACCAGAGAAAGCTATGATAAATGCTAATGGTATTAAACCTAAAAAGAAAAAGATAAAACCAGAAGTCATTATATTATAAGTAAAACCTGCTAAAATATTTAATAACATATGTCCACTTAATATATTAGCACCCAGTCTAAGGCCTAAAGAGACATTTCTAGATAAATATGATATGAATTCTATTAATACCAGTAAAGGTAATAAAGCTAAAGGACAACCAGCTGGTACTAATAATGAAAAAAATTCTAACTTATGCTTTTGAAATCCTAGAATTGTTGCACCTAATACAACAGTAAAACTTAGAGCAAAGGTAAATATAAAATGACTAGTAGAAGCAAAGCTGTACGGTACCATACCAATCAGATTATTTATTAAAATAAATACAAATAAAGTGTATATAAAAGGGAAATAAACTTGACCTTTTGTTGGATTTATTTGATTTACCACAATGCTATGTAAAGTAGCATATAAAGATTCTTGACCAATAGATCAATTATTGCTTACTACTTTGTTATAATTTGTGGCTAAAAAGTTTAACATTACTATTAGTATTGTACCTATAGTTAGATATAACCCTATATTTGTTACGGATATTTGTATATTACCTATTATAGGTGCATTAAGGCTTAATAAATTCCGGATCTCAAATTGATCCAACGGACTTGCTATTTCAGAGTACAGACTATTAAAGGACATTTTAAGGCAGATTATTTATCTAAAAAAAAAAAAAAATTAATAAAAAACTATAGTATTAGTTTTGAGTAAATGTAAAAAGTAAATAAAACCAAAATAATATTTAAGTTATTAATTACGTTAAATCTAAATATAAGCTTAAATTAATTACAATTTACTTATAAAAACACGAGAAATAAATAATCGAACAAATCTAGCTAATATATATTTTGAAAACACATAAATAGTTATTACTAGCAATATAAAGGCAAATGTTATTTGGTTCATAAAATAAAAAGGTACTAATTGTGGCATTTCTTTTTTCTTTTTAGATTTATCTAAATTATTTTAATAAATAACTAATATAGTATTAGTATAAAAACACGATAAATAGAGAATTAAACAAAACTACTTTGGTTATATCACTATAAGCAAGTAATAATAGCTATAGTTACGCGGGCACGACACAATACCTTACGTTAAACAAAAACTCTATCGGGCTATCTCAGTGATTACCTATACCTTTGACGGTTATTTTGGTATGTTCCCTTTATGCTTACTAGTTGACGATGTAACTATGCGTGTTCAAATAAGTTTATACCTCTGTCACATTTAGTTTTAGATATAAAGTGATCATGGGCTTTTGAGCTTAAGATAACATAAAATATAAAAATTTTTCGTAAAAAAAAAAATAAATAAAATTAAAATTTACAAGTTTTTTCTTTTTAGCTTTTCTCTTTCAATCTTAATGACTATATCATTAAGCTCAGAAAGAACAGCCAAATATTTTTTTTTATTTAATTCAGCTTTATTAAAATCATCGTTGCAACTTATTAGTAACTTACGAATATTTTTTGCCTCGGAAAATTTCTTAGATCACTCCTCACGTTCTTTTTTAGAAATATTTTTAATATTCCTCACTAATAACGGATTTTTTATATAAATATAAGTACGATAATGAAGTCATCAGACTTAGTGGATCTTTTACGTACATTTTTATTAGAATCATTTGTTCACCTATTTTTTATATAATTTATAAACCTAACCGAGTATCTAATATATTGTATAAAAAAAAAGAAATTCAATAAAGCCCAAAAAACGTATATCTAGGTTTTTCCTTAAAAAACCATAAATAATACTATAGCAAGCAAGAATTTAATGTAGTTATTTAAAGTAGAAATAAGTTTATATAGGTATTTTTTCATTAATTAATTTTATGAATATATGTCTTCTTCTACTCCTCCGTTAACACTACCATTTTCTTCGTCTTCGCTTTCGTCACCTTCGTCTCCGCTTTCCTCACCTTCGCCTTCGTCTTCCTGACCTTCGTCAGGAAGAAGTTCCTCCTATCTATCTTCGACTTCAGCGAGCTCAACGCTTAATTCTTCTACCCTACTTTCAGCCTCTATTAACTCCGTTGAATCACGGTCATGCTCGTCTTGAGCTTCACCTGAACGAGCTATCGCCTCCGCTAAACTTTCTTCTAAACTACTTAATCGATCTTGGAGCTCCTAAATTTCACTAGCATTCGCTGCATCACCATACACAAGATTATTATTGTTAGAATTAGGATCAGCCATAAATAGTATGGCTGAGGCCGAAAAACTCTGCAAAGGTAAACTTACAAATGCATGAGGTTTAGGGGGACTATTTAAAGCTCATTCTAAGCTGTTATAGCTTCTGTTAAGTAATGTTTGTAAAGTATCACTATAAAACTGTGGAGTTAATCAAGGATATCTTGTTGTTGCTTTACCTTCAACTAACTGTAGATAAACTAAATGTAAGAATAGTCATGTGGCTACTACACTAATAATACTACCAAAACTACTTATTAAATTTCAACCTGCAAAGGCATCAGGGTAATCACTAATTCTTCTAGGCATTCCTTGTAAACCAAGGAAATGTTGAGGGAAGAATGTTACATTAACCCCTAAAAATAAAATTCAAAAATGTACTTTACCTAACATTTGGTTATAATCTAAACCTAATATTTTAGGTATTCAGAAGTATCATGCACTAAATAGTGCAAATACTGCACCCATACTTAAAACGTAATGGAAATGAGCAACTACATAGTAAGTCCTATAATAGCTCAGCAAGCACGTATTTAAGCTTAATCTCAGAGATTTTTTTTTTACGTAAAAGTTTATAATAAAAACTTTAATTTCCAAAAGGACAATTGTTATATTGATAAACTAAATTAAAAATATGAGATTATGAGTTTATAATATAACAACGAACATCTATAAACATCAACTCAGCGTTGATCATAATGGGGTTATTATTATGGAGATCGGCTAAGCGAGTCCCGCTAAAATAAGGAGCCATAGCATTTATCTGCATTGCAGCAGAATTGTGTATATCAACGACGCGATTTAGCCTTCATGCAGGATCTCGACCATTATTTATCTCACGACTTATATCTTTGATAGCATCCGCTATATCTGCGAACGTTTCACCTACGTTATTACAACGCTCCATCAACTCTTGAAGAGTTTGTATATGAAAGCTATCTATAACATTTACGTCCAAAACAGGGTACATTAAAATAGGTACGAGTAGTACTGTATAATGTTTACTATCTAAAGTATATCTAGGAAAACCGTTAAGTTTTGGTAATATAAAAAATACGTTTGTGTATACGTAAGTACACCATATAACTATAAAAGATAATAGTATTATACATACACACAAGTATGTCAAATAAATATACATAGATAATATATTATATATATATATATAAGAATAGTCTTATACCTACTTACAAGTAAGCTTAATTAATATACATATATATTATCTTTTCGATTGGTTATGTTTTAACATGGCACCCCTTACGGGGTGGATTGGACTATAACTTATCTAATTATTTAACTTAATAAATTTTCGATTGTCACGTTTAGTCTCTACAGATCCTACTAACTAATAAATTTATTGAAATTTAAAGGGTTTCCTAAAAACTTAACATTTGTATTAGTTTTGGTTTCCACGGTATTGTCTTATACTTTTTAGTTATATTTTCCGCATTAAGAAAACATATAAGAGTTCACCGTTAGCAATAATTAAATTTTTACTTAATTATTACCGAAAAAGTATATTAATTTACTTTTTCATGGTGACAAGACAACACAACACTTACTTATTGAAGCTTTTTATGGAATTTTTTTAACGACTCTAACTTTTCACCTAATAAAGGATAGTTAGTACAATGAGAGATTATTTTAAATAAAACTTCCTTATTATATACTTCTATAGAATAAAATTTGCTATTAGTATTCCTAATTATATTAGTTACTTCAAAATGTTGTTTAATAGCATTTATTAAATAAAAATCATCGTTTTGCCCTATTGAAAAAGAATGGTTATTAGATTTTCTTATTGAGAAACAACCTTCAGCTTCTATAAACCCTGATAATCATTCTTTAAAATAGCTAGGATAGTTTGAATAAAAATTAGATTTAATAATAGTTAACTGTTTATTATATTTATTATTTCTATTTAATAAATAAGTTTCTACCGAGGTATCAAATAAACATGCTTTTAAGAATGCTAGCTGGCAAATTTTTCGGGAGGTTAAAGGAGGATAACTATCATAAATTTTTATGATTTCTTTAACTTCTTCCTTATTATTAACTACTCAAATAACATCCGCACCTTTACCTGTTATTCTAACCGTTCCACCTACAACCTTGGCAATTTTAATTAACATATCATAGTTGGATTTAATATTAGATAATTTAATAATAAGTCTATATTGCAGAGATTTTTTACGTCAATGATTAACTTGAATACTACCATCACCGTCCATTAAACCAACTCAAAACATTTTTATATATTCAATATAGTTATTTTTATTCAAAATATCTCTTACTGTCGAGTCGTCATTATTCTTAAAATAAAGACTAGAAATATTTAATTCAGTATTAACCATACATAAATAACATGGTATAAAAATACCAAAATAAATTACCATAAAAACCGTATCGTGGAATGCAATATCAAGTGATGCGTTAGCTAAAACGACCCCTGATAACCCTCCAATTGTGAACATGAAAACGAAACCCAAAGCAAATAACATTGATGGTGTTAAATGTAAAGATCCCCCGTAACATGTCGCTAACCAACTGAAAATCTTAATACCTGTAGGCACGGCTATAATTAAAGTTGCGGCTGTAAAATATGCTCTAGTATCCACATCTAAACCAACAGTATACATGTGATGACTTCAAACAACAAAACCTAAAACTCCTATAGACATCATGGCGTAAACCATTCCTAAATATCCGAACACACTCTTGTTAGAGCTAGCTGATATTGTAGTACTTATTATACCGAAACCAGGTATAATTAATATGTAAACCTCTGGGTGACCAAAGAATCAGAAAAGATGTTGGTAAAGTATAGGATCACCACCTCCTGCTGCTTCAAAGAATGATGTATTAAAATTTCTATCGGTTAAAACCATTGTAATTGCACCAGCTAACACAGGTAATGATAGTAATAATAATACAGCAGTAACTACTACTGCTCATCCAAATAAAGCTAATTTGTGTAATCTTATACCAGGACTTCTCATATTTAGGATAGTAGTAATGAAATTTATAGCACCTAATAAACTACTTATACCTGATAAGTGTAAAGCGAATATCGCTAAATCTACACTAGGTCCACTGTGACTTTGTACTCCACTTAAAGGAGGATAAAGTGTTCAACCAGTACCAGCTCCGTTTTCTATACCACTAGCAAATAAAAATAATAATAAACTAGGAGGTAATAATCAAAAACTAATGTTATTTAAACGAGGGAATCGCGCTATTTACATTTGTATTTATATCAATATGTTTAAATTGTTAGTTCACTATACATAGGGTTTACTATGCTATTAATAACAATAAGTAAAAAACCTACAAAGGTGAAGATGGACTTTTAGATATAGATCCTGACACAAGTGATTTTCCTATGGTAATGATGAACTACGTGGCAACTCATTTGTTGACGCAGTACCATCTCCCGAAGCTTCGGGAGAATTAACAGCTGTCGTACCATCGGCAGATGCAGCGGGACTATTAGGAATAGAACCCTCATAGCCATCCAAACCACCCTCATCTATTATACCATCTATAATGTCCAACAACTCACCCATCATGAATATTATACCTATACCTTGTAATAAACTTACGTAAATAACTATATTAATATTCTTTAATAAAGGTAATCAGACGTTTACTTGTATTCTTAATATCTATATTCAATTGGCTGTATAACTATAAAAAATATATATAAATATTTTAGTAAAGGCTAATAAGTACTTTAGTACTTAAACGGACTATGTCTTCATCCTTTATCCGAGTAAATTAAATAAAGGAGCCACGCGTGTAGTCTCTGAGGATCCTACTTATAATTTACACTTAGAAAATTACTTTGGTTTCCTGCATATTCTTCCCTTGTATACATAAGTGTTACGACTAATACAGTTGAAAATATAACTTTATAAGTATATAACTCCAATTAGGTGTCTATGTATCTGTTAACTGGTATGATTAATACCAAATACGAGAAATTCCATGCATATAGCGTAGTTATATTTAAAAAGTTTACACTTTTTAACGGCATTCCCTGTTTAGGTAAAAAACAACTTATAATATATTTAAATGGTCTCAATTAAAATATATTATAATGTTTCTTACCAAGGAGGCCCTTTGTTTTTGCCATATCGGGACCCCCTACTAATAATGGTAATAAAAAATTACCAAAACCACCAATTAAAGCTGGCATAACCATGAAGAATATCATAAGTATAGCATGAGCTGTAATAATAGCATTATATAATTGATTATCTGCAATATATTGTACACCAGGTCCACTTAACTCTAATCTTATAAGTACAGAAAAAGCTGTACCCAATAACCCAGAGAATAAAGCAAAGATTAAATATAATGTTCCGATATCTTTCGCATTAGAAGACATAAATCACCTTTCTACCCATAAAGAGATACTACTCATGTGCGATTTTGTCTTTAATGCGGGCGTGTTAATATTTATTATATCAGACCAACGAATTTCTTCCGACTGTTGGCTTTCATGTTCTTTTGATTGTTTGAAGGGCAGGTTATGGGAAGCAGGCAAAAATGAAAGAATTAAATACAGTGAGTACTAGGGATACTAAGTATCATAAACTAATATCGGTATGTATTTAGTAGTTATTAAGTAAAAAAATATTGGCTAAACTATTACTGTATTAGGTAGAAAAAAAAAGCCTAACAAGAAAAGTTACTATTTATACCGCTAGTCGCTTTTTCTTTTGGTTTCATATCTAATAATATTTATTAAATAAAGTTGGTAAGAGATATGGAGGAATTGAACCCCTAATTTAAGATCTGCAATCAAAACGTAGAACCATCCACAACATATCTCGTATATATCGACTATTATGGTTTAACATAATAGTCGATATATATTAATATTGCTACTAGTATATAATAGTTTTCATATTTTATATATTAATACAAATATAGCCAAATACTACTTAAATATACTTGACTACAGAAGGGTTATATTAAAAGACGTGAAAAAAAAAAAAAGAGGTAGGACTAGGGTGGGGCTTATAAATGTAAAAGGCCGTAATCTACGTATAATATAAAATATACGTTTAAAACATACAACCACTACAAACTATAGCATGGCAAATTTCACAAGCATGAGCAGTGACAGTTGTTATTGTATGAGGAGGTCACCCAAAATCACAAGCTGCCGCATAATGGGGAACTACTTCTACCAAAGCCCATTTATGTGTACAGTTAATTTTATGTGCATTTAGGAGATTTCAACAAATTTGGCAGGCACCTTGCGTACCATGAATAGTACAAACACTTATTAAGGGCTTAATACTGCTACTTATTAAACTTGACTCCGAAAAGTTTAGTTCAACTAAACTGTTTTCAAGTAAACTAATACCAGGCACTATTATCAAGAAATGGGAAAAGTATAATACGGTACATATTTGCCCTAATTCAATAAACGGTGATTCAACGTGTTTAGCACCTAAAATCATTAAGATTAAAAAGTTAGCAATAAATATATAGAAAGCTATTTTACTTAAAGGTCTGAATTGTATACCTCTACTTCTACTTAAATCAGTAAATGGCATAGCTAATAATATTAATATGGCACTAAGCATTGCAATAACACCTAATAATTTATTAGGTATAGATCTTAATATAGCATAGAAAGGTAAAAGATATCACTCCGGAACTATAGCAGGAGGTGTTTGCATAGGATTAGCCATTACGTAATTATCACTATCTCCTAATACATTAGGCATGAAGAATACAAATACACTTAATACAATTATAAATATAAAGATAGTTACTAAATCTTTAAATAAGAAATAAGGAGCAAAAGGTAATCTATCGTAGTTACCTGAAACACCTAAAGGATTACCTGAACCAGCACTGTCGTGAAGTGCAATTAAATGCATTAACACCAAAGCAGCTAAGACAAAAGGTAATACAAAGTGTAAGGCAAAAAATCTGTTTAAAGTAGCATTATTAACAGAAAAGCCACCTCAAATAAACTCAACTATATCTTGTCCAATTCATGGTATTGCACTCATAAGGTTAGTAATAACTGTGGCACCTCATAAAGACATTTGACCATATGGTAAAACATAACCCAGGAAGGCAGTAACTATCATTAATATAAATATAACAGTACCTAATGTTCATACTAATGTTCTAGGTGCTCTGTATGATCCATAGTATAAACCTCTACCCATATGTAGATATACTAAGAAGAAAAAAGCAGAAGCTGTGTTACTGTGTAAGTAACGTATTAATCAACCATTGTTAACGTCACGCATGATATGTTCTATAGAATTAAAGGCTTCTAATACACTAGGGTTATAGTGCATAGCTAAAGTTACACCTGTAATTATTTGTATAATTAAACATACAGCTAATAAAGAACCAAAGTTTCATAAATAACTTAAGTTAGATGGTTGGGGCGAATCGATTAAATAAGAATTAACTAATTTTAATAAAGGATGACTTTTAAAAATTCTCATGTTTAAATTTAAGTATTATTTGATTTTTTTTGCTAGAAGTTTTAGGGATATGTGTAAATAAAATCAGGGTACTCTAGAAGTCTAATTTAACTATTTAGTTTTTTAATGACATATAACAAAAGGATTAACAGAATATGTATATAAATATTATTGTTCTTAAATATAAATTGTATTTATATTATCTAGCCCTTTTTTTGGACCATTTAAGCTAGGACTGTTAGCTATACATAAAACATATGTTAGGTTAATTGTAAGGGGTTTTGTATTAAAAACATATGTATGACTGGTATCTGCAAACGCGTAAGGTAATTAATAATTGCCGTATTATAAATATTAGTAGTACCAGCATTTTCATCGCTACTATCATCACTATTATATATATTCCGAGCAAAGCTTTAAAATGTTTATTAATAGAAAAAAAGTAATAAAATAAGGGCTAATTTAAATAAGCTATATGATAAGAAGATAAATTTTTGGATAGGTTTAAGCCGGGTCCTGTCATAGTCATTAGTCTATATTAAAGCATTACACCGGGCTTGTATGTTCGTGAACATCTTATACTGTATAATTAGATATATACATTTAGCTATATCTAGAGACAAAAAGATGTATATTATTTTCTGTTAAATACCCTAGTTTTTACTTAACACTCATTATTTATGTGTTTTCGCATATTATGCACCGGACTTTCCTATACTACACTAACGTATAGTATATTTACTATTAATATCACAAAAATTTAATTTGAGCTCTTATTTAGTATTTAAACTCAAAATGAAAAAAAAAGTTTATGTTGCACCTTATACAACAGAAAAACTTATAACAAAGATAAATATGAAATGGCTAGTAGAAGCAAAGCTGTACAGTACCATAGTAATCAGATTATTATTTAAAATACATAGAAATAAAATATATATACAATAGCAATATAAATTAGAGCATTGCAAATATCATAAGCATGAGCAATGGCAATACTTACAACAGGCTCTAACGCCTTTTTAACACACTCTAACGCCTTTTTACCACTATCTTGTGCACTTTGTAACCACTCAGTTAAATTAATAATTCCTTTATTTAGCCGAGAAATAACAAGGAACTTTGTAAACGGTAATCTGAGAAGCAGGCAAAAATGAAAGAATTAAATACAGTGAGTACTAGGGATACTAAGTATCATAAACTAATATCGGTATGTA
>Ga0265330_10001813_pt1 | contig 11981 bp, 20 predicted proteins | sample 41919metaG_FD_202083 | JGI IMG/M metagenome (GOLD analysis project Ga0265330, IMG submission 202083) | Rhizosphere microbial communities from Carex aquatilis grown in University of Washington, Seatle, WA, United States - 4-19-19 metaG | ecosystem: Host-associated > Plants > Roots > Rhizosphere... | reverse complement strand
GTTAAACTAAGCAACGGAAACGAAGTTACAGCGTACATTCCAGGAGAAGGACACAACTTGCAGGAGCACTCAATCGTAATGATTAGAGGAGGAAGGGTGAAAGACTTGCCCGGTGTGAGATATCACGTTGTAAGAGGCATATTCGACTGCGCAGGAGTTGAAGGAAGAAAAAAACAGAGAAGCGCATACGGAGTTAAAAGACCAGTTAAGAAATAAATATGGCAGGATTAAAATTCAAAAAGAAAGTTATAATGCCCGACACGATATATAATGACGTCATGGTTTCGAAATTCATAAACCAGGTTATGTCGGACGGAAAAAAGACCATAGCACAGAAGATAGTATATGGAGCTTTTGATTTGATTAAGTCCCAGACCAAGAGAGAGCCTTTGGAAGTATTCAGACTAGCTATTCAGAATGTTTCTCCCATGCTTGAGGTTAAACCCAAGAGAGTCGGAGGAGCCACCTACCAGGTTCCCATGGAAGTCAAAGGGAACAGGAGATTGAGCTTAGCCATGAAATGGATGATTAACTCAGCCGCAGACAAGAAAGGAAAAGCTATGAAATTCAAGTTAGCCGACGAATTGATTGAAGCGTCAGAAAACAAAGGAAATTCAGTTAGAAAGAAAGAAAACGTCCACAAGATGGCAGAAGCCAACAGGGCGTTCGCGCACTTCGCATGGTAATATAAACCTAAACCTATTTTCAAGCCAAATAGGTTTTGTGTTCTAAAACAAATTAAAAAAATATGAGCCGCCAATATCCAATTGAAAAATACAGAAACATCGGAATCATCGCTCACATCGATGCGGGAAAAACCACTACCAGTGAGAGAGTTTTGTTTTACACTGGAATTTCACACAAAATAGGTGAAGTGCACGAAGGTGCCGCTGTCATGGATTGGATGGAACAGGAAAGAGAAAGAGGTATTACAATCACCTCCGCTGCGACCACTTGTTTCTGGTCACCCGGAGATTACTTGAAGAAAGACAAATCAAACGAACACAGAATCAACCTTATCGACACTCCAGGACACATCGACTTCACTGCCGAGGTGCAGAGAAGTTTAAGAGTCTTGGACGGCGCTGTGGTTGTTTTTGACGGAGTAGCCGGAGTGGAAGCCCAGTCTGAAACAGTATGGAGACAGGCTGACAGATACCACGTTCCCCGAATCTGCTTTATAAACAAGCTGGACAGAATGGGAGCTTCATTTGAAAAGAGTCTTCAGTCTATCTGGGATAAATTGACAACCAATGCGGTTGCGATTCAGTTTCCGATCGGACAGGAAGAGAACTTCGAAGCCATTATCGACTTATTGGAAATGAAGGCGGTTAAGTTTGAAGGAGAAATGGGTAAAGATGTTATCAAATTCGACATCCCCGAGAATATGCTCGAAGAAGCCAAATCATGGAGAAACAAAATGATTGAAAAGATTGTGGCTGAAGACGAAGCATTAATGGAAAGATATTTGAACGGAGAAGAAATATCAATCGAAGATTTGAGGAAAGCTTTGAGGAAAGCAACAATCGAATACAAATTGATTCCAGTATTGATTGGAACATCATTGAGGAATAAAGGAGTTCAGTTGGTCTTGGACGCAGTAGTATACTACTTGCCGAGCCCGATGGACGTTCCTTCGATAAAAGGACTTGACCCTAAGAATGAAGAGATAAAGATAGAGAGGCACCCCGATGACAACGAACCTTTTGCAGGATTACCATTTAAGATTGCGACAGACCCATTCGTCGGAACCCTTACATACGTTAGAGCCTATTCAGGCCACTTCACAAAAGGAGGCTATCTATTGAACACGGTTTCCGGAGAAAGAGAAAGAATCGGCCGAATACTTCGTATGCACGCCAACGAAAGGGAAGAGGTTGACGAAGTATACACAGGAGACATCGTTGCGTTTGTAGGATTGAAAGATACTACAACCGGACACACTCTTTGCGACGAAACAAGCCCCATCATATTGGAAAAGATATTCTTCCCCGACCCCGTTATCTCAATCCAGGTTGAACCCAAGGTGAAGGGAGACCAGGAAAAGATGGGAGCTTCATTAAAGAAGCTGCAGAGCGAAGACCCGACATTTAGAATGGAAACTAACCAGGAATCAGGTGAAACAGTTTTGTCAGGTATGGGAGAATTACACTTGGAAATCATCGTTGATAGATTGAAGAGAGAATTCGGCGTTGAAACAAACGTTGGAAGACCTCAGGTCAGCTATCGTGAAGCCATCGAAAGAAATGCTGAAGCCGAATGCAAGTATGTAAAGCAGACAGGAGGCAGAGGACAATACGGTCACGTTAAAATCAGAGTCGAGCCTTTGGAAAAAGGAAAAGGATTCGAATTTGTCAATGAAATCAAAGGAGGTACGATTCCCCGAGAATATATTCCCGCTATTGAAAAAGGAATCAAAGAAGCTATGGCAAAAGGAGTTGTTGCCGGCTACCCGTTGGTAGATATGAAGGTGGCATTGTATGACGGTTCATTCCACGAAGTCGACTCTTCTGAAATGGCCTTTAAAATCGCCGGTTCTATGGCTTTGCAAGATGCAGCCAAGAAAGGAGGCGCTCACTTACTCGAACCTATTATGAGATTGGAAGTTGTCGTTCCTCCCGAATTTTTGGGAGACGTCATCGGAGACGTGTCGGCCAGAAGAGGTCAGATTGAAGAGACTGAAGACAGGCCGGGAGTGAAGGTTGTATACGCAAAGGTGCCTTTATCCGAAATGTTCAGTTATACTACTTCTCTAAGGTCATTGACCCAGGGAAGAGGAACATCAACCATGGAATTCGACCACTATGAAAAGGTCCCGGGCAATATATCCCAAGAGATAATAGAGGGTAAAAGGAAATAACATGGACTTGAAAGAGATAAAAAAGTTAATAGAGGAAGAAGGGGGAAAGGTAATCGTCGCTTCCGAAGAGGGTCCGACCCTGGTAATCATGAGCCTTGAGGATTACAGGGGCAAGAAACAGCCCAAAGTCGAGAGGGAAGTCGAGGCTCCAGCCAAGGTTCCTAGGGAACTGGAGGCGGAATCCTTAAAGATAGACGACCTTCCTTTCTAGCTAGTTATTGACTTTTTCCGAAATTTAGTTAAAATAGATTTATTAATTACAAACATTAGCCTTTCTTTTTATTGCACGTCGTTGCAATATGAAGACTGGCGATAATAAAAAATAATAATACAAAAATATGGCAGAAGTTTTTACAAGAACCAAACCGCACTTAAACGTCGGAACCATCGGTCACGTTGACCACGGCAAAACCACTTTGAGTGCCGCAATATTGCACTGTTTGGCCTTAAAAGGAGGAAAAGTTTCAGAGAAGTCGGTTGACCAGATTGACTCGGCTCCTGAAGAAAAAGCAAGAGGTGTTACTATTAACATCGCTCACTTGGAGTACGAAACAGAAAAGAGGCACTATGCCCACATCGACTGTCCAGGACACGCCGACTACATTAAGAACATGATTACCGGTGCCGCTCAGATGGATGGAGCCATTTTGGTAGTTGCCGCAACTGATGGCCCTATGCCTCAGACAAGAGAACACATTCTATTGGCTCACCAGGTAGGTTTGCCTTCAGTCGTTGTATTCTTGAACAAATGCGACATGGTTGAAGATTCAGAAATGATTGACCTAGTTGAAGACGAATGCAGAGAGCTTTTGAAGAAATACAGCTTCCCCGGAGACGAGGTTCCTGTAATTCGAGGTTCTGCTTTGAAGGCTTTGGAAGGAACATCGGTTGATGACCCATGGGTAGCTAAAGTTTTGGAATTGATGGACAAGCTTGACTCATACATCCCTGAACCTATCAGAGACACAGCTAAGCCTTTCTTGATGGCTATCGAAGACGTCTTCTCAATTGAAGGAAGAGGTACAGTTGCCACAGGAAGGATTGAAAGAGGTATCGTTAACTCAAACGAAGAAATCGAAGTTATCGGAATCAGACCTACACAGAAGACAACAGCCGTTTCAGTTGAAATGTTCAACAAGTCATTGTCAACAGGACAGGCCGGTGACAACGTAGGTATCCTTTTGAGAGGTTTGAAAAAGGAAGACATTGAAAGAGGACAGGTTTTGGCTAAGCCCGGAACAATTACTCCTCACACAGACTTCGAAGCTCAGATTTACGTTTTGACAAAGGAAGAAGGCGGAAGACACACTCCTTTCTTCTCAGGTTACAAGCCCCAGTTCTTCATTAGAACAGCTGACATTACAGGAGATGTAATTTTGGCACAGGGAACAGAAATGGTTATGCCCGGAGACACAGTCGATGTTACCGTTAAGTTGATTGTGCCGGTAGCTTTGGAAGAAAAGCAAGGTTTCGCCATCAGAGAAGGAGGCAAGACTGTAGGAGCCGGAGTTATTACAAAGATTATCAAATAAAGATAGAATAAGATGTCAGCAGCCCTTAAAAAAACTGAAAACAAGGAAGTGATGCCAAAGCTCCGAATCAAGTTGCGCGCATATGACCACAAGGTCATCGACAAGTCTGCGCAGCAGATTATCGACATGGCATTAAGGTGCGGAGTTAAAATCGCCGGACCGATTCCTTTGCCGATTGAGATAAACAAGTTTACCGTCAACAGGTCAACTTTCGTTCACAAGTCGTCTCGAGAACAGTTTGAAATGAGAATTCACAAGAGGGTTATCGACATCATCAGTCCTAACCAGAAGGTGGTGGAGTCATTGAAATCATTGACTCTGCCCGCTGGAGTGGATACTGAAATCAAGAGCATTCTGTAATTAGACAACACATTGAGCATAAAGAAATAAAAAAGAATAATCGGAAACACTAGCTTTACTGGGCTGGTTGCCCAGTTTTTTCTTGTTAAACGTATGAAATTCATATTAGGTAAAAAAATTGAAATGAGTCAGGTATTCAAAGAAGACGGAACAGTCGTTCCCGTAACTTTGATTTCGGCTGGCGAATGCGGTGTTGTCCAGATTAAGACCAAAGAAAAAGACGGGTACGAATCTGTTAAAATCGGATTCGAGAACTTGCCCGAGAGAAAGATTAAAAAGAGCGGAACGCCATTTCGATATTTGAAAGAATTTATAGGAGACACTTCTGCTTTCAAGCAGGGGGACAAAATATCGGCAGCGGTCTTCAACCCGGGTGACAAGGTAAAGGTTTCCGGAGTATCTAAAGGAAAGGGATTCCAAGGAGGCGTAAAGAGATGGGGATTTTCCGGAAAACTTTCTTCAACCCACGGTAATAAGCACGAACACAGAACTCTTGGTTCTACCGGTTGTTCTATTCCCGCAAGAGTTATCAAGGGAAGGAAAATGCCTGGAAGAATGGGCAGCGACAGAATTTCAGTTAAGAATTTGGAAGTCGTGAAGGTTGATTCAAGAAATAATATTATAGCTTTGAAAGGCGCGGTTCCCGGAAGAAGAGGAACGCTTTTAGAAATTAGAGGATAAACCATATGGCAAAGAAAGAAACGAAAATTGAAGAAGTCGCAGTAAAGAGCATAAAGATGGATTTGCCCAAGGAAGGTTTTGACGTACCGATGAACATTGATTTGATTCACCAGGTTCTTGTTTCTCAGATGGGAAACAGAAGAGTGGCTATCGCCCACGCAAAAGGAAGAGCCGAAGTGAGCGGAGGTGGTATCAAGCCTTGGAGACAGAAAGGAACAGGAAGAGCCAGGTCTGGTTCAAACACATCTTCCATTTGGGTTGGTGGTGGTGTCAGCCATGGTCCGACAAAAGACAGAAACTTCAAGAAGATATTACCCAAGAACATCAAACGAAAAGCATTGTTTATCGCTTTATCAGACAAAGCCAGAGAAGGAATGCTATTGATTGCTGAAAGCTTGGCTGTTAAAGAAGGAAAGACAAAGCAGGCGATGGAGGTATTGAAGAATATGGGAATAAAAGAAAGCTGTTTGGTGGTATTGTCTAAGATGGATAAGAATGTCATTTTGGCGATGAGGAACATTCCCAAGATTACAACCATTCAGGCCAAGGATTTGAATTGTTTGGATATCGTTTCAAGCAAATACTTATTGACTGACAAAGAAGGAATTGAAGAGATTAAGAAAACATTTTTAGCATAATATGGCATTGAACATCTTCAAAAATGAAAAAGAGGTGAAGGCGAAGAAAGTCGCCGCTCCCAAGAAAGAAACTGTTAAGAAGGAAAACAAGGAGGTTTCAGTTAATGCCAAATGGAGCATATTGAAGTCGCCCTGTATTACCGAGAAGGCCGTGAACATGGCTTCAGTCGGCAACTTCTATGTCTTCCATGTTTCAACAGTTGCGAACAAGATTGAAATCAAGAAGGCCGTTGAAGGCAGATATAAGGTTGATGTTTTGGATGTAAGAACAATCAACATTCCCAGAAAGAAAATGAAGAGAGGAAAAGTTGAAGGATTCAAGCCCGGATACAAGAAAGCAATTATAAAGGTCAAAGAAGGACAAAAAATTGAAGTTGTAGGACAATAATATGCAGAGAAAAACATTAAAACTTAAGAATTTGCTCGTTTTGACCAAGAAGAAACCCGAAAAGAATCTTTTGGTCAGAGTGAAGAGAACAGGAGGCAGAGGAAGCAACGGCCGAATCACTTCTTGGCAGACAGGAGGCGGAGCCAGAAAGCTTTTGAGGCTTGTTGAGTTCGGGCAGAAGAGACTTGATGTTCCAGCAGAAGTAATAGCTTTGGAATACGACCCTAACAGAAACGCATTCTTGGCTTTGATACAGTACGAAGATAAAGAAAAGAAATACATCATCGCTCCCGAAGGATTGGAAGTGGGAACCAAGATTGTATTCGCTGAGAAGGCGGAAGCCACTATCGGAAACAGAATGAGGTTGAAAAATATCCCGGAAGGAACTATAGTATATAACATTGAGCTCGAACCCGGCAGAGGCGGAATATTGGCAAGGTCAGCCGGAACAAAAGCGGTAATTCAGAACCACGAAGGCGGATACAGTAACTTGAAGATGCCTTCTTCGGAAGTAAGGAAAGTTCCGTCAGACGCATTCGCTTCTATCGGAACCGTATCAAACTCCGAATACAGATTTATCAATTGGTCAAAAGCAGGAAAGAGCAGGCACAAGGGAATCCGTCCGCATGTCAGAGGTTCTGTAATGAACCCCTGTGACCACCCTCACGGAGGTGGTGAATGTAGGACCGGTATCGGTTTGAAGCATCCGAAGACTCCCTGGGGTAAACCCGCATTGGGAGTTAAGACCAGGAACAAAGGAAAGTGGACAAGCAAGTTAATTATTCAAAGAAGAGTTAAGAAGAAGAGAAAATAAACCTATGGCAAGAAGTCTAAAAAAAGGACCATATATCGACCCGAATGTAACAAAGAAGATTGCCGGGAAGAAACCGAGCGAAACAGCCGCCATTAAAACATGGTCGCGTGCTTCGACAATCACTCCCGAAATGATCGGCTTTACTTTCGGCGTGCACAACGGAAAAGACTTCCTTCAGGTTAAGATTAATGAAGAGATGGTTGGACACAAGTTGGGAGAGTTTTCTCCTACAACTAAGTTCTTGAGACACGGAGGAAAGGCGCAGAAAGAAGAAGGAAAGACAGGGGGTAAGCCCGCTCCAGCGGCAGCACCAGCTAAAGTAAAATAATATGGCATACGAAGTTAAATTGAGACATTTGCATATTGCTCCGAGAAAGGTAAGATTGGTTGCCGACTTGGTAAGAGGTAAAAAGGTTGAAGAAGCCCAGACGATTTTGAATTTCGCAATAAAGAGAGCTTCCGACCCCATACTTAAATTATTGAATTCGGCTTTGGCAAATGCCAAGACAACGAAGAACGCCGACCCGAAAGATTTGTTCATCTACAAGATTACAGTTGACGAAGGGCCTGCAGGAAAGAGAGTATTGCCCAAATCGAGAGGAAGAGGAGAGGTTGTAAAAAAGAGGACCTCTCACGTTACAATGATATTGGATGTAAGGAATGAAGAATTGGCCAAGAAGTCGAGAAAGGGAAGAATAGCGGCCGAGAAAAAGGAAAAGGAAGATAAGAAGATAACAAAGAAGATAAAATAAAATGAGTCACAAAGTCCACCCTAAAATTTTTAGAATCAGAGGAATAGAAGATTGGTTATCCCATGGTTTTTACGGCAAGGTACCTTTGAAAAATGTAAAGGAGGATTTTTATATTCGAACTTTCTTGACCAACAAATTGAAAGAAATGAGCGTTGAAAAGGTTGAGATAGACAGATTTACAAATAAGACAAGCGTTGTCATTCACTCAGCCAGGCCCGGTTTGATTATTGGACGAGGCGGAGAGGGAATTGAAAAGGTAAGATTGGAATTATTGAAAGACGTTTTCAGAAAGAACAAGTTGGGATTGAAGGAATTGAACGAATTGGGAAAGAGATTGAAATTGGAGGTAAGGGAAGTCGGAAATCCGTGGACATCATCGGTTTTGGTTAACCAGTGGATTGCCCAGAAGATTGAAAAAAGAACTCCCTTCAGAAAGACAATTAAACAGGCCATCGAGAAAGTCATGGGCAACAAAGGAGTCAAAGGTGTTAAGGTCGTTGTCAGTGGAAGATTGGACGGTGCCCAGATTGCAAGAAGCGAGTGGTTGGAAAAAGGCAGATTGCCCAGACAGACAATTCGTGCGGACATTGACTACGCTTTGGGAGAAGCAAGATGCACATACGGTACGATAGGTATTAAGGTTTGGATATACAAAGGAGATAAATTTGAATAAAAACCATGTTAGCGCCAAAAAGACTAAAACATAGAAAACACCAGAAAGGCAGAAGGATAAACAGGCTTTTCGAAAGTAAGGGAACTAAAATCAGCTTCGGCAGCTTTGGATTGAAAGCAACGACTGACAAGTGGATTACTTCTAACCAGATTGAAGCTTGCAGAAGAGCGATTATTAGATACCTGAAAAAAGGAGGAAAGTTGTGGATTAGAATATTTCCTGATAAGGTGAGAACAAAGAAAGGACAGGAGGTGCCCATGGGAGGAGGTAAGGGAGGACTCGACCACTACGTATTTCCGGTCAGACCGGGCAGAATATTGTTCGAGCTTGAAGGAATTCCGGAAGCCGATGCAAGGGAGGCACTACGAAAGGCTGGAGACAAATTGCCTTTGAAGACTAAATTCGTTAAAAAGCTGTAATATGAAAAGCAAAGAATTGGTTTCAAAAACTAAAGATGAATTGGCGAAGACATTGGAAGACACAAGAAAGAGAATCGAAGAAGTTCGATTCAAGACTACTTCCGGTGGAGTGAAGAACGTTAAGGAATTAAGAGAAGACAAAAAAGACATCGCGAGAATTTTGACCTTATTAAACAAAAAATAGTATGCCAAAAAAGGAATTAACAGGAGTAATAGTTTCGGATAAGATGCAGAAGACTGCTGTGGTTGAGGTTGAAAGAATTAAGGAACATCCGAAGTACAAGAGGCGATACAAGGTCCACAAGAAGTACAAAGCGCATGTCGAAGGAACGGAAATCAAGACAGGAGACAAGGTTGTAATAAGAGAGAGTAAACCCTTTTCCAAAGATACGAAATGGGAGGTTGTTTCCAAATTAACCAAATAACAAAGAAATGATACAGGTACAGACATTATTAAAAGTGGCCGATAATTCAGGCGCCAAGATGGCAAAGTGCATCCGTGTTTTGGGTGCGACAAGAAGAAGGTATGCATCTTTGGGCGACATTGTCGTTGTTGCCGTAAAGGACGCCGAACCGAGAAAAGGTGTTAAAAAACACCAGGTTATCCGAGCGGTTATTATCCGCGAGAGAGGTCCGGTTCGAAGAAAGAACGGTTCATACATTAAGTTCGATGATAATGCCATTGTTATTTTGGAAGGAACTTCACAGGAACCAAAGGGAACCAGAATTTTGGGACCGGTTGCAAGGGAAGTTAGGGAAAAAGGATTCGAAAAGATTTCGACCATGACAAAAGATTTAGTTTAAACATATGAAGATAAAAAAGAACGACCAAGTTTTAATAATAGCCGGAAACGACAAAGGCAAGAAAGGAAAGGTTTTGAAGTCCATACCTGACAAGGGCAGAATTGTCGTAGAAGGAATCGCTATGATTAAAAAGCACATTAAGCCGAAGAAGAGCGGACAGAAAGGACAGATGGCATCTGCTCCGAGAGCCATTAACGCTTCTAATGTTGAATTGGTTTGTTCAAAGTGTGGAAAAGCGACAAGAGTCGGATATGAAGTTGTCGAAGGAAAGAAATACCGTATTTGCAAAAAGTGCGGTGCGAGAATTTAAATAAAAGAATATGGCAATAATCAGCATCAAAGAAAAATACAAGAAGAACGCTATTCCTAAGATACAGGAGAAGTTCGGTTTGAAGAACGTCATGTCGGTACCGAAGATACAGAAGATTGTTATCAACACCGGATTCGGCAGGATTATTTCTCCCAAAACAAAGGATGAGGCAAAGAAGTTTAACGAATACATTATTTCCAACCTTTCAGCCATTTGCGGACAGAGGCCTGTTTTAACAAAAGCTAGGACTTCAATTTCTTCTTTCAAATTGAGAGAGGGAAGCATCATCGGTTCGAAGGTGACTCTTAGAGGAAAGAAGATGTATGACTTCATGGAGAAGTTGATAAATATCGTGCTTCCCCGTTCAAGAGACTTCTTGGGTGTTTCTTTGAAGTCGGTTGACCAGAATGGAAACTTGAATGTGGGAATAAAAGAGCACATCGCTTTCCCGGAAATATCTCCGGAAAAGTCTCCCATCATTATCGGAATGGAAATTACGATTGTAACCAATGCAAAGTCGAGAGAAAAGGGATTGGAATTGTTCAAATTGCTTGACTTTCCTTTCAAGAAAAGTTAAAGTCAAAAAGTGTTAAATTATGGCAAAACTATCACAAATAGCAAAATCAGCAAAAGAACCGAAATTCTCTTCAAGGATAGTGAGAAGGTGTTTTAAATGCGGAAGGAAAAGAGGATACATCAGAAAGTTCGGCTTGTGCAGAATTTGTTTCAGAGAAATGGCCAACCGAGGCGAGTTGCCCGGCGTAACGAAAAGCAGCTGGTAATTATATATTAAAGAAATGGACCCAATAGCAGACATGATATGTTCAATAAATAACGCGCAGGCTGTCGGCAAGAAGCAGATAGCTGTTTATCCGTACTCAAACTTCAAGTACTCGATTTTGGAAGTTTTGAAGAAGGAAGGCTTTATTGAAGCGATAGACAAAAAGGGAAGGCTTTCTCAAAGAAAGATTATCATCGACCTTAAATACGATGCGGAAGGAAATCCTTTGATAACGAAGATAAGAAAGATTTCAAAGCAGGGACAGAGGATTTATTCAACAGTTAATGAAATGAAGCCGGTTAAGTCAGGACGAGGAATGTCGATAGTTTCGACTTCAAAAGGATTGATGAGCAACCGCGAAGCCAGAAAAGGAAAGCTGGGAGGAGAAGTAATTTGTGAAATTTGGTAATATGTCAAGAATAGGAAAAAAAGAAATTATAATACCGGCAGGAGTTGAAGTCACTATTAACGGTGAAGACATAACTGTAAAGGGACCGAAAGGAACCTTAACAATGAAGTCTCTTCCCGAGATATTGGTTGAAAAGAAAGAAAATGAAATTCATTTCACTCCCAAGAAAGAAGATTTGAAATCCCGAGCATTTTGGGGTTTGGTTAGGACTTTGGTTTCAAACATGGTTGAAGGAGTGACCAAAGGATTTGAAAAGAAAATGGAAATCAACGGAGTCGGTTTCAAAGCCGCAGTTGAAGGAAAGAAATTGATATTGTCCGTCGGATTGAGCCACACTGTGGACATTCCCGCACCTGAAGGAATTGAATTCAAGGTTGAAAAGAACGTCATCACAGTTTCGGGAATCGACAAAGGATTGGTGGGACAGGTTTGCGCCCAGGTAAGAAGAGTGAAGAAGCCCGAACCATACAAAGGAAAAGGAATTAGATACGTCGGAGAGATTATTAAAAAGAAGCTTGGTAAGAAAGCTGCAGCAGGTGCATAATATACTTGAATATGTT
>Ga0265330_10001808_pt1 | contig 12003 bp, 16 predicted proteins | sample 41919metaG_FD_202083 | JGI IMG/M metagenome (GOLD analysis project Ga0265330, IMG submission 202083) | Rhizosphere microbial communities from Carex aquatilis grown in University of Washington, Seatle, WA, United States - 4-19-19 metaG | ecosystem: Host-associated > Plants > Roots > Rhizosphere... | reverse complement strand
GGGTGGTGGGATCTTGAGCGTGCGCCGTCTTGAGGTCTCGGCGCCACATATCCGCCGCCGCCACGTAATAGAGACTATGTGGCGCGCCACATAGTCTCTACTCTGTGCCACCGCATCTGGTGGACCAATGCGTCCTCGTGCGCGGCACCGACCACGACGTGTCCGTCTTCCTCGGCCCCAAGCGCGTCGCCTCGCATGCGCGCTGCTGGGACACCAACAAGGACAACGAGCTCCCCGCCCACCGCCAGGCCGCCCTGGCCCAAAAGCCTCGCTGCAAGCCCGACCAATTGCCTCCTGGCCTGGTCGGCCTCGGTGTTGTCGGCGTCCGCTACTTCAAAATCCTGGCTGCTGGATCGCGCTCGCTTCGTCGAGAGAGTGTGCGCCTGACTTTCTTGGTCGAGCTGTTTGGCGATTCCGCCACCAGCAGTGCCGTTGACGAGGTCATGCACACCGGCCACGTCGGCGCCGAGTACGTGGAGTACGTCTTGCGCCACAAGCGGGGCCTCACTCCTTGCGCCCCGCCTCTGCACCTCGGCGACCCAGCCCTCGACACCATCTCTTTGCCTGAGCCCGATCTGTCCCTGTACGACCAGCGCGTCGCCCTCGCCATGACCCGCGACCCGGGCGCCCCGCCGCCCGACCCAACTACCCCAGGAGAGCCCCAGTGAAGAGCCAAGACGATCCCAGTCAGGTCGAAGTCCTCATCGAGAAGCTCCGCTGGCTGCGCCTGCCCGGCATGGCTGCGACCGTCAAGGATCTGCTCGAATGCGCGGCCAAGGACAATCTCACGCCGGTCGCAATTATCGACCGCCTGTGCGATGGAGAAAAACACAGCCGCATCCGCAGCTCGGTCGAGCGAAGGATCAAGGACGCCCGCTTTCCCGAGATCAACACGGTCGATGCTTTCGATTTTGATTTCGACCCGGCTCGCAAGCGCGTGCGCGCCCGTTACCTTGCCCTGCACGACCTCGACTTCATTGCCAAGGGCACCAACCCGCTCTTCATCGGCAATCCAGGCACTGGCAAAACCTTCCTCGCGCGGGCACTGGCTTTCCGGGCTTGTCAGGCGCAGAAGCGCGTCGTCTTCACATCCGCCCCGCGCATGCTGACTGACCTGCACGGCGCCGATATCCACGGCTCACTCGACCGCGCCCTGCGCCGCTACGTGCGTGCCGACCTCCTGGCCATTGACGACTTCGCCGTGCTCTCCATGGACCCCGCGCAGGCCAAACTCGCCTTCCAGGTCATTGCCGAGCGCTACGACTATAGGCGCGCAACTCTCATTACAACCAACAGACCGTTTAAGGATTGGACCAAGGTCTTCCCTGACCCACTCAACGCAGAGGTCATCGCCAAACGTCTCACCGAGCGCGCAGAGACCTTCATCCTCGACGGGAAAGGCTACAAGCCGAGCAGTCTCTGACCACCCCCAGCCTGTCCGGGAAGGAACCCTCAGCCCCGCGCTGCCGCCACCGTCGTGGCAGATGCCCTACGCCACCCTCGCGCCAAGGGGCAGCGCGAAGATCCGTCTCCGCGCCACCGGGTGGGTCCCTGGTCCCCGGTGATACTGGTGAAAGTGGGACCCTCGCTGGCCGCTGGCGACACAATCGAGTCGAGCGAGCCAAGATGGTTGTCGAGGAAGGTTCGCCAAGTCTGCGAGGGAGGCTTGCGTGGCTTGGGTGGCATGAAGCGGGACACACTTCGCTCGCTGATGTTGATGCCGAGTTTGAGGATCTCGCCGTGGATTTTGGGAGCGCCCCAGAGAGGGTTCGCCTTGGCCATCTGGCAGATGAGTTGCTTGACCTCCGGCGAGATATCACCCTGGGCTGAGCCACGAGCGCGCGACTTCCATCCCCAAAACCAGCGAAACCCGGCCCGGTGCCAGCGGGCCACGGTGTCTGGTTTGACGACGACCAGCGCGTCCGCCCAGCGGGACCAGATCCGGGAGAGAACGAGCCAGAAGGCGCGGTCACCCTTGCGCAGACGAGGGCGGCCGGAGGTGCGCTGGAAGTTGGCCAGCTGCTGGCGCAGGGCGAGGTTCTCGATTACGAGGTCCGCACGGGTGCGGAGGGCGGAGCGCAGCGCTCCAAGGAGGCTGAGAAACAGGGAACCCATCGTGTGATTATGCGCGATGGCGAGACATGCCGGCCCGGCCGGTTGTCGATCGTCGCCACCGTCGTAAAATGCATGCCGCGGATGACGTCTTGGCGAAGGACACCGGTGGCGACACAGCGGATACTACTTCAATCGCTCGTATACGAACGCCTCTCTGTATACGGGCTTACCCGCGACCCGGGCAATCACTACGTCGACCTTCTCCCTTACAGAGTACTTGCCCCATGCAGCAACAAGGCATTGCTCCAGCTTCTTTTGATAGGCTACCGGTGCAATCTTCAGTGCCCTCGGCACAGACTCTTGAGGAAGGAACCAAACGTCTCTCGCAAACTCGGGCACGACCCTAGCCCGGCCAAATCCACCCCATTCTGGAGGATCCCAGGCCATGGTCTGCAGCTCGCCAAAGAACGCTTCAACCTTGTTAACCCCTTTTGCGACCTCCGCGCACTGTGCAAAACCGAGTTGAGTTCTGTAGCCGACCAACACCACGGGCAAGTCCGATTCAGGACAGAGGGCATACAAGAACCGTAGTCGCCGAATTGAAATGGCTTCCTTGGAGTTTTGCAGAATCAACTCCGCCCACCTCTTCCAGGCCTCGGCGCTGGCCAGTGCTATCCCTTCCTGGCGAAGCAAGTCTCCTGGCGGTTCAGCGAGTGCTACGCCCGTCAATCCGCCCAACTTCCCGCATCGCAGACCGCCAAAAACGAGCGCAGCTTCGGCTGCCCGATCTTCTGGGCCCAGACCAAGCCTGCCGACGCAGGATCCGCCAGTCTCAGTGAGCGGGACAAGACCTGTGCCGCCGCGTTGAAACATTCGGTCAAGTAACTCTACCTCGCTCAAGGTCCTCCAGTCTCGTGCGCTCACCGCGCGTTGCGTTTTTGATCCCGTGCGCACTTCTATGGTCACATCGCTTGCTGGGCAGATCCACGCAACCAGACGTGACCAACGTGCCGCCGCTTCTTCACTGTCAAGATTCTCGCCAGTTATCTGCCAAGGCTTCCCTCGTTCAGCCTCATGTGCGGCAATCAAACTGCGTCTTTGATCGGGTGGTGGTCCGTCAGAAAATAGTAAAAGGTCCAGGAATGGATGCGCTTGGAACTGAGCTTCCTTGGAATGAAGTTGGTCCAGGAATTTCTGGCAAACACTCCTTGGAATTCGCACGGAGACTTGAGTACCGGGACGCGGAAGGCGTTCATGGGGGAAGGGCTCCCTGAGCAGTGGGCGACCTCGGACGCCAGAGTCGAATGCAAGGACCCACTCTTCAACGGCATCCGAAGAGTGGCGGGTGTGCCGCCGAGTGCTGACTGTGACCGATTCACCGAGCACGAAGACGGCAAAAAATCCTATTCCAAACTGCCCCGCCGCAGTAAAATTGCAGGACGCCAAGCCAGGCCATTCGTCTCGAAGACGGTCGCTATTCCAGAGGGACTCCCCAAAATTCAGAAGAACCCTCGTCAGCACCGTGCGACTCATGCCAATCCCCGTGTCCGTCACGCTGAGCGAGAAGGAATCCGAGTCGTAGCTTTCCAGCGCAACGACCACCTTACCCTCATCCTCCTCCAGTCCGCGAATTGCTCTAAGGGCGCGGACAGCGTCGATGGCGTTCTGCAGCAGTTCGCGCAGCGCCATGACAGGGTCCTCTCGGTAAAGCTTTGCCCCGCCCAGCAGCTCTATTACGCGAGGCACATCATCGATGCGAGGTGCAACACTGATCGGTTGCCAGCCATCCGTAGGAATGTGTCGCGCAAAGACCTCTGGTGTCTGTACACCTTGGACGCCGGTGGCGGCAAATGGGGGCCGATCTTCGTCTTGCAGCAGGCCGTGGGCCGCACGGAGTTCATTGTCGATCATCACTGCAGCGTCGTATCCGAGCCACCAGGCCTTACGTTCGGTGATCGAGAACGAGCTTCCGGTCAATGCCAACTCGCCTTTGGACGTTCTGACCGGCTGCCCAAGCTTTGCCTGAAATCTCCAGTGATCTTCCGATATTCCATTGGGACGACGGAGCGCAAAGAGGAACCACGGCGCTCGCTGGGCGTCGAGGTGCGCTGCATCGGCGGTGCGAAGAAGGAATGCGACTTTCAGAGCATCAACCGTCCAATGAGCTGGAAGACAGGTAGGCGGCGTCACAATTCGATGGCGTAGTGTTTCTGCAACACGGTGCGGGGACCAGTGATGGCTTGAGGCGATCAAGCCGATGAGGCCGCCGTAGTGCTCGCGCAGTTCAAGGTTCTCCAGCAGATATACTGTTGTATCCTTCCCGGGCAACTTCCACTCAGCAAAGGGCAATTTGTGCGACTGTTCCGCATGTAAGTGCCGCAGAGTAAGAAAGAGGGCTGACCTTTCCTCGGGAGACCCCGAAGGCGGTTCAACCCCCCTGTACAGTTGCGCGACCAGATCCTTCCAGTATAGCGTCTCCTTTACTTCGACAAGCCCCCTCGGATACGCCGCGAGCACATGGGCCGCGTCGTGGAGGAGAAATGTGCCGCCAAGCACGAACGCTTCTGCGGGATTGATTGGATACTCTTCGCCGGCAATTTCGCCAGCGACGCGCCAAAGTGCATCGAGATGGGTGATGTCGTGAACTGTGAGCCCGGGGAGTTCTGATCCCAGGGTGGAAACAAGCTGGGAAACGCGGCTCCGGAAGGACTGGAAATGTGTTCGAAGGCTCTCTCGGGCCTCCTGGTCGGGGCCGGAAGATGCCCCGAGAGTCCGACTCCAAAGTGGAAAAGAATCAAGGCACAGCACTGATGTGTCCCCTCATTTGCATTAGAGAATTCCAAAGACTTGGGCAAAGGCCGGTTGTTCTGAGACGAGACGGCCAAAGGCAGCTATTAGCGGGGCGAGCCATTCATCTGGCATAGTTGGAATTGCGCCGTACCAATAGCAGCCCTGAGTGAACAGGGAATGCGTGCGACGCTTCACCGTGTTGGCTTTGAGCATGCGGTCGAGACCGGTTTCTTCGGCTGCGGCACCCAACAAGGTGAGCAAGGCTTGTGAGATGGCTGCAAGTAGCATGAGTCGGTCCCCACCGTGAATCATCGCCTCAGCAGTTGTCTGATGAAGGAGCTGGCGTCAACAACCTGGATCGGGGGAAAGCCACGAACCTTGATGACCTTCAACGACAGGAGGTCTCGGGCATCCTCCGTGACAATGTAGTCGGCGCCGCCCTCGAGTGCGGTCGAGACGATATGGTTGTCCCTGACGTCTGTGGGCACCATGTTGACCTGATATCTTCCAGTCGTGACTTCTGCGGCCTCGAGCAGCGCCACCAGAAGTTCGCGTGTGTCTTCCCAGTTGAAGGATGGCCGCGCCCGAATGTGGCGGCGCCGAAAGACGCTTTCCACTTCGGTCAGGATCGAGAGCGACAGGACGAGATCGAACGCTCCGTCGAAAAAACAGTCCAGGATTTGACCGCTTGGCCCACGGCTGCTCAGGACTCCCCTGACCAGGACGCTCGTGTCCAGCACGGCCTTGGGAAGCTTAGTGGCTGCCTTGCCCACTCCGGGCCTCGCGTAGCGCGCTGGTGATGGCGCGGTCCAACTCGCGCGGCGGGATGTGCTTTGTCCTCTGTCGCATCCGTTCGACCACGCGGCGCAACCGCTCGCGCGGAGCTATGTTTTCCCGGATGTCACGCACCTCTCCTTCGAGGGCTTCGACTCGCTCAAGAAGTTCATCGATTTTGACGGCGCTGCTACGGGGCATCGCAAGATCCTCTGATCGGAAGCGTATCACGTTGGCTGGGATGGTCGCGTGGCCTCTGTGGCGCCTTCGCCTGGAACTTGACCCGGACGGTCGAGTTGCAGCATGAGGTAGTCGCCACCAGCATGAGGTAGGAATGAGGTAATCTGGCGGTTGTTTTCAGGTCGTTTCAGTGCTTTTCAAGCCGTTTCACGCCGTTTGGGTCCCGTCTAAGTCCGCTAACTCATTGAAATCACGTGGGTGATGTCATCCTTGCCAAGGTGAACGTCGAGGGTTCAAGTCCCTTCGCCCGCTCTCATTTTGATGGGAACCCTGAAAGGGTTCCCAAACCCTCCCGCGACGGGGGCGCGCGAAGCGCGCGTGGGGCAGGGGTGGGGCGTGTAGGCCCTAGCCCCCGCAGGGGGCGCTCTGGCTCCGTCGGGCAAAGCCCTCCTTCGCCAACGCGAATGAGCCCTGGTAGTCCCAGGACCCTTTTTGTGCCGACAATGCGCCATGAGGTAATCCGGCTGCATGAGGTAGGAATGAGGGGTGTCCGGCGATGGGCTGGGCGTGCAAAGGCGCGAGATCCCGTGATCGGGTTTCCCGCCCGAAGGGTGGAAACGCGAAGCGCTTCCCGGAAGATTTCGCCTTCGTCCTGACCAAGGAAGAGTACGAGGCTCTAAGATCGCAAATTGCGATCATAAAGCCCGGTCGAGGCGGGCACTGGAAGTACCTGCCAACCGCATTCACCGAGCACGGGGTGGTCATGGCCGCATCCGTGCTGAACTCGCCCAAGGCCGTCGAGATGAGCGTCGAGGTAGTTCGCGCCTTCGTCAGGCTCCGGGGATTCCTGGCCTCGCATCACCATCTCGCTGCCAAGCTGGACGAGCTGGAGCGCAAGATTGCAACCCACGACACCCACATCGTGGCCCTGTTCGACGCCGTCCGCAGCTTGATCGTGCCCCGCTTTCGTGGACACCCCGGAAAAGGCGAATATGCCGGAAGGAGTCCACATGGGCAGAAGAGCAAGACGCACGTTTACGAAGGAATACAAGGCTGAGGTCGTCGGGTTGGTCCGCCAGGGCGACAAGACGATTGGCGCCCTGTCTAGTGACCTGGGCCTGACCGAGTCCGCAGTCCGCAACTGGGTCGCGCAGGCGGAAATCGACGCCGGGAAGGGCCCACCAGGGGCTTTGACCGGGGCGGAGAGGCAGGAGTTGGCGCAGCTGCGACGGGACAACCGCCGGTTGCGGATGGAGCGGGACATCTTGAAGAAAGCGACGGCCTTCCAACGGCCGCAAGCGGCCTGCGGAGACGGTCCTGGCCTCAACCTGTGTAGGACATCCGAGCCGAGTTCATGAGACGCCATTTTGTGTGCGCCCGGCAAGCGTGTTGACAGGAGTGGATCCAATGTAACAATATGCTACATGGATGCCAGGCCCGAAGATGGAAGCGACATGACCACTCCCCATCATTCAAGGAAGACGGAAATACGCTGCTCTGTTTGTGGAGAAGGGCATCTGGCCGAGAAGGTCGTGAGCCACGACGTCGGGCCGTTGCTGGGAATGTCTCCCGCTAAGGTGGAGCATCTGCCGGCTCTGGCGTGCACGAAGTGCGGCGCGGTGACGGTGCAAGGGGAAGTGCTCGATGCCGTAGCGATGATGCTGGCTGCGCTGGTCCTGAGGCGAGCCTCGCTGAAGGCTGTGGAGGTGCGCTACCTGCGCAGAATGGTTGGCGACACGCAGGGGGAGTTCGCCAAGAGACTGGAGGTGGACCGGGCTACGGTGAACCGCTGGGAGAACGCCGCCGTGCCGATCACGGGTACACCGGCGTATGCCATTCGGTCGCACGTGTTCTTTCGCTTGCGCCACAAGAGCCCGGTGATCGAGGCCGTGGCAGATGCCTTCGTTGAAAACGGCCAGGCGGGAAAGCGGAGGAAGCAACCGACCTACCGGATCGATGCTGCGGCTTTGGCGGCTGCATGAGGTTGCAAGCCGACTATGAAGTGGCGGGGCGGTCAAGAGCAGACCGGCGAGACGCCATGGAGGAAGAAGCCGTACGAAGAAGGAATAGCGAACCACTTCGACCCCGAGTCATGCGTCGGCCTGCCCGCAAGGGCAGCGGCGAAGCGTTGACAGGGGCACGTGCAGGCTGGGCTATTGAGCCGCGAAAATGCGTTCACTTCCGGGCGCCGACGCTGTCCGCTTGTTTCGGAATCCGCAGCGTCGCTATCGATCGCGAGACGATGCGGGGCCCGGCGCGGTCCGAGACCCGTACCGTCTGGAAACTTGTCGCCGAGGCTCATGTGCCTCGCGGGAGCAATAATTCAGCATCCTTGCCAGCGCGCCGTTGTCATTCGTCGGACCAACCTGCTTCCTTATGAGGCCAGCGCACCTTCGGCATGAAGCCGACTTCCGGCATCGAGCACGAGTCGGTGACCGTCGAGGGCGACTTCGATGCAGTTGCCACCGATCTCGTCGGTGGTGCGGTGAACCGTCAGTACTGGCGTTGCCGCCATCAGATCAAGGCTGCCAGACGCGCTCTCGCATTGGCCAACGGCAGCACTGCCTGATCGAACAGTCCGTGGCCCATGAAGCACGATGCCGCGAGGTAGACCTCTGCATGCGGGCTCGGAGGCAGATGGTCGAGCGATACGCGCAGCTTTGTGCTGTCCGGGTCGTGGTTCACGAGCGCGAGTAGCAGCATCGGCGGATCCTCGCTGAAGGCCTCGAGATCTTTGCCGCAGTTGATGAGCCCCAGCTGTCGCTTCTGGTTGAAGAGGTCCACCATCTCGTTCTTCAGTGCGCCTACGTTCGCTGGAGTGCTGAGGAAGCAGTTGATGTCGACGACGTGGGAGTGAATCCCGGCGGGGTCCTCGATGGCACCCTCGCCGAACTTCGCCTCGACGAGTACAAGTCGACGGCCGTCGGCTCTCTTTCGGAGCGCACAGGCGGAGGGCCAGTGGACCGCGACTAAGTCGAAGCGTCCGTGCGGGTTGGCGTATTCGATGTCACAGACGAAGTAGTCGGTCGCGCGACTGACGCCGCCGAAGTTGTTTTCGCGGAGGATGCTCTGTTGAGCCTCTCGCTCCTCTTTGGGATGCCGTCCGAGGTAGAGGTCCATCGCCAGCTTGAGCTTCGGAAACATGCCGAGCCAGATCGCGACGTCGTCGGAACTGCGCAGGAGCGGCGCGGGCATGGCGGCGAGCAGCGCGCCTCCGTCATCGCTCGCGTACTCCGGATCGAAGAACGCAGAATAGCCGTCCAGGGTTCGCGACACCTTCAGGAGATTGCCGCCCCGGTAGTAGATGTTGATGTAGTCCTCGCGAATCTCGAGGCATAGGGTGCGGTCGGCTTTCACTCTGTCGAGCAGGGGGCGAAGCCAACCCTCTTTCAGGCCCGCCATGAACTGGTCGCTGAGACGGCGCGGCATCAGCACTCCTCCCCGCGATCGAGCCGCTTCAGGTGTCGTCGTAGATGCTCCTCGATCTGAAGGAAGCGCACGACGGACGAGTCGAGCTCCTTGGTCTCTTCGCGGGCGACGTCTATCTCACCCCGCACGTCCGGGGGCTTCAGGTTGTGCTGGACGAACTCGCACTTGCGTACGTGGCGTAGGGATTCGCCGCAGATTTCCTCGCCGGTGTTCACCTGGGGCCTTCCAGGCACGCTTGGCCCAAGAGCCGTCTGTGGTCCAGAGGGTAGGCCTGCACGCAGAGAAATGTACACCAACCGGCCGGGTGCCCACTACGCCCTCGGCAGGCTTTGCCCTCCTGGGAGGCCTGAACATCAGGAAGAGGGAAGACTATGGCGGAGAGAATCATCTGTTCCTCAGACCCCGTCGGCCGCGAGCATAAGCTTCTTGGCGATCTTCTCCGCCGCCGACAGCGGATCGATGCTGTCCGCATGAGCGCGTGCCCAACCGAGCCACGCATTTGCGCCTTCGCTCCGGCCTTCGGCAGGGAGCCTGTTCTCCACGGCGCGCAAGAAGTCGCGAATCCGGTTCGCCGTGACCCAGGAGTTCGCCATGGCGACCAAGTCGGCCGCCAAGAGCTTCTGGTGCTCGGCCCTCGCTTGCTCGACGGCTCGAAGCCGGGCGCACTCGGCCTCCGCCTGCTCGCGTCGCGTTCTCTCCTGCTGGATCTGCATCAACTCAGCGGCCTCGGCTTCACACGCCAGGACGGCTCGGCCGAGCAATTGTTCCAGCTTTGCCCTTTCGCCGTCCTTCACCGTGCGGTGCCTTCCCCATCGCGACCCCACCTGCAAGACGAGAATTCCCGACGGGGAGTAGTCGAAGCGCGGTTCGAACAGTCTGGAGTGGTCGTCGCGTGGGTCGCGCACGTGCTCCCGCTGAGAGAGTCGCTCTGCGATGGACAACCTCACGTCCTGGCCATGCACGGTAGCAAGCACGCGGTATCGGCCTCCGAGGTAGCCAACTTCTCGGGTGTTGTCGATCGCCACCGGATGTCCGCGCAATGCGAGCGCCTTGAAGAGGGCATCGAGGATGCGCAGGGCGCGATCCTTTGTGGCCTTGCTGGCGCGGAAGATGGCACCGTCGGGGCCGTGGACTATCAGGATTCCATGTTCGTCCGGAGTGCGGTCGCGAAGAATCTGCTGTAGCTGCCGAACCGCGGGATGCGCCTTTTTCAGGTTGTCCTCCACGACCACGACTGGTGGCTCGGGCTTGGGTACGCCAGGATCCTTCGACCTGGTGGTCCCTGCCGGTGCTGGCTTGATGAGGAGCATCGTTGGTTGTCCTGGCGCTGCCGGCGGCAACGGCGGTCGCTCGACCTTCTTGCCGTGCTCGAGTCGCACCCAGTGGCCGACAGGAGGGCGGGGGATGTTGAGCCTGTCGCATGCCTTGGCCAAGCCCACATCCGAGAGCCCATACTCTGCCGCCACGGTTCGAAGGGGCTTCGCCCAAACCTGTTCGTAGAGCGCTTCGCGCGTGACCTGCTGTGCCTTCGGTTCGTTTTCGGTCATGCCCTGAGCGTCCCACATGCGCCGTAGCCGCCCACGAGGATCGGTGATGGGGCGCCCACAACCTGTCGACGGGCTTAGACGGGCCGTCGACAGTCGTCGATGCCTGCCCGACCGCGGCCACGGTGCTTCAGGCAGACCTGGCCATCATGATCCACCGGCAGACGTTTGAGGTGGGACAAGTACTGGCAGACCTCCTCGCGGGTCACGCCGAACTGCTGGTCACGCCGAACTCCTGGTCGACCTGGCGATAACTGCGCGTTTCACCCGTGCTGTCCTGAAAGTCATTGCTGATGATCGGGCCGCGCTCTTTGAGCGGGCTTGGGCTTCTTTGCAGCAATCACGAGGTCATTCACCAGCGACGACCGCAGACGGATGAAGAGCCGATATTCCTGGCAGGCCGTCGAAGTCGGAGGTGTTCAAGGTCAGGATGCTGGTCACACCTTGGGACAACATCAGCGCTGCCAGGCGCGCGTCATGTGCGCACTTGCCTCGGACGTTGGTGGCTTGGACCATAACTAGCCAGCGTTCGAAGACAGCAGGACCTTCATCGAGCAACACGAACTGGCTGCGCAGGCGGGCGATCACGTCAGCGGTCTTGCTGGGGTGCCATCCGAATCCGTTCACTTCCACCGGCCGAGTGGCAACGACCCACAACTCGGTCAAAACCTGCGGGGCCAAGACCAGTGTGTGACCAGCTGTGAGGAGGTGCCTAATCGCATCCCTCACCATCGCGTGCTCGGGAGCCGCTGGCTCCATCAGCCGCACAACCACGTTGGTGTCGAGCAGGTACGTGGTCACCGGTTGAGTTCGCCACGATCGAGAGAGTCCAGCGAGACAACCGGCGCCGTGGGCAGTGACGCCAGCAAGCGGTCGAACTTGGCAACGGCTTCATGCGAAGAAGTCGGAACGGAACGCGGCATGACGATGACCTCGGCCTCGCCAGCGGGGAAGTCGTCGGGCAGGTGTACGACGACCTGGTGGTCCTCGTGGACGGTCACCGTCGTCTTGTGCGCGTGCATGATCCGTAGGGTACCAGAAGCCGCCGCGGTCCACATGCCGGCTGGCGGCATGGGAGATTCCAGAATGAGGTAGTCGCGTCCGGCATGAGGTAGTAATGAGGTAGTCCGGCGGTTGTTTTCAGGTCGTTTCAGTGCTTTTCAAGCCGTTTCACGCCGTTTGGGGCCTGTCTAAGTCCGCTAACTCATTGAAATCACGTGGGTGATGTCAT
>Ga0265330_10001807_pt1 | contig 12007 bp, 8 predicted proteins | sample 41919metaG_FD_202083 | JGI IMG/M metagenome (GOLD analysis project Ga0265330, IMG submission 202083) | Rhizosphere microbial communities from Carex aquatilis grown in University of Washington, Seatle, WA, United States - 4-19-19 metaG | ecosystem: Host-associated > Plants > Roots > Rhizosphere >... | reverse complement strand
CTCACCGACATCATCGTCGGCATCAACGGCACGGCCCAGACGCGAACATGTCGGCAACCTGCCACCGTCGGCCATCGCGATTTTCAAAGGTCACGAGGTCGCGACCCCGTATCTCTGTGCGGTGGCTCTCCATCTCGTAGTCGATCTGCCGGTGGCATGAGCAATGCCGCCTGCACTGCCGGACGGTAGGAGGTTCTCGACCGTCGCAAGCACATCCATCCGTGACGTCAGCGTGGTCGCCTGACTCGACGTCTCAATCGTTCGAAGCCATCGAGCAGCGCTGTCAGACCGCAGACAAACTCCCCGTCATAGTCGTGCGGAGACGCTTCTTCGGTGACACGCGCCAAGCAATGCAGTCCTGCCTTCAGAAGGGCCGCGCGCATCGCGAGGAGGTCTCTGCCGTCTCGCTCTGGAGCAGCGGCCGGTGAATCACCGAACTCGGCCAGGGCATGGCCGACTGTAAACACACCGACACAGTCTATCAGGAAGAGTGCTTGCTGCGCCCGGAACCCCTCAGCCAACAACCGTTGTAGCAACTCGTCTGTTACCCGCAGCAGCGCCGGCGAGCGCAAAGGTCTGGTGGCGAATAGAGGCAATGCCTGAGGGTGAGCACGCAGCGCTTGGCGGAGCGCGGTGGCCATTCTCATGGCGAGGTGCCTCCAAGAGATACGTCGGGGGATTGTCGGCGTAGTGATCTCCAAGAGGGCTGCCTCGTGGAGTGAATCGAACAACTCGTCCTTGTTGGCGAAGTGGTTGTACAGCGACATTGGAGTGACACCCAAGCGGAGCGCAATCCGGCGAATCGAGAGCTTCCCCAGGCCATGCTGATCCAAGAGCGCCAGCGCCTCGCGCAGCACACGGTCACGCGACAGCGGCTGTACGTCACGAGGCGGCCTCCCCCTGCCGCGCTTCTTCGATCTAGGCGTCGACTCGCCTAAGTGTCCATAGGAACGCGAGGCCATCGTAGACATTGTCCTCCTTTTCGAGCTTCAGCGAAGCTGGCACCTGCGGCGGCGGTCGACGGAAACCAGGGTTCATCCGCAAGATCAGACGCCGACGCCAACCTTTGGCAGGAATCGTGGGGATGTAGCTTTCGTCACCGAGAAAGAGCAAGCCTCCCGGTCGCAAGACGCGCGCGCACTCGCTGATCCCTATTTCTGGTGAGGAAAACAGCTTGATACCGCCAAAATGGAAGACGAAGTCGAAGGTGCCAGCGGCGAACGGCAGTGCTGCGCCGTTGCCCTGCACGCACAGTGGAGCGGGGTGCTGGGCGCGGGTTCGGTGAGCGCAGCGACGGATCATCCCCCACGAGAGGTCGAGTGCCGCCAAGCGGCCTTGTGCCGCGACCGCGCGCGCCAGCCAAGGCTGGTAGACACCAGGTCCAGTGCAGATTTCCAGCAGGGTACTGCCCGGCGTGATGGGCAACGACTTGACCAAGCGGAGCTGTTCCTTCCGCATGTCAAGACCGGTCAGGAGACGCGAGAACACGTGCTCGCTGTGCTCGTAGAGTGGGGCGAACCAGTCATAGAAGCGGTTCCAGTGGGCGTCGTCGCCGGCGACGTCCTTCGCGTCGAGGAGCCGTGGAATGCCATCGGTCACTACGTAGTGGCGCCCAGCTTCGTCGATGAGCTCGTCGCGCTCACCACGAAGACGGTGGAGTCCGCCGGGACTACGAAGATCACCGAGCCAACTGTCGAGGTTTGCCATGGGGTCGTCTCCTCCCCCAATACATACATCGTATATTATGGCATAGCAACCTCGGCTATCGACGGCTTCAGCCGCACCTGTTCAGCAACAACACCGCATCGTTCACTCTCGACTCTCGGCGCGTATTTCCTCGCAGACCTCGTCTATGTGAAAACCTTCACCACCGACGCCGGTACGACATCTGGACGCCCGCAGTTATTCCGGGGTCGGCTCAGGCCGTGGCCAGAACCCCTCGGCGGCGCAAATCATCGAGTTGTGCCATCAACCGCACCGCCTCCAAGCGTTCGCGAGTCGCTGGGCTAGCCTGCAGGTACGCGGAATGTGCCGCTTGCATGAAAGTGTTGAGATCGAAGTCAAGACGAACGGCGCAGTCCGCGGCTCGCAGTATCGAGGTATCCGCATCCGAAACCATCGATTCTCGACCGTTAGCCGACAAATCAAGAGTGGCTGGTGCCTTTGACGCCTGCTTCTTTGCCTTCATGACCACAATCCTCCCACACCTATAAGTGAGCACGGATCGCGCCTGGTCAAGGAATGACGCGGAGGTGAGGAGCAGCGAAGGGAGACTGCGAGGACAATTGTATCCCGAGACGAGCAGCGGAATCGAAATAGTGCACCAAAACCACCATGCTTCTAACAAAGACTATTCGTAACGCCATCGCTCTTGGTGGTCTAGCAATGCTGGTAGCCGGATGCTCGGAGAGCAAAGCCAGTACCTCTGCACCCTTGCCGCCAGCCGTGGTCGTCGCTCCTGTCGTGCAACGGGACGTTCCGCTTTACGTCGAGGCGCTCGGCAGTCTCGATGGCTACGTGAACGCCGACATTCGCGCGCGCGTGCGCGGGATCTTGGCGGGGCAGCGCTATCAGGACGGCGCCACCGTCAAGTCAGGACAACTGCTGTTCAGCATCGATCGTTCCGAGTTTCAAATTGCGGTGAATTCCGCCCGCGCCGTACTGGCACGCGCAGAAACCGCGTTGGCGCATAACAAGGCGCTGCTTGCGCGGCGAACGAATCTGGGCGCAGCCAAGGTGGTCAGCCAGCAAGAGGTTGAAGATGCCGAGGCCGCGGCCCGCGATGCCAAGGACCAGGTGCGCGCGGCCAACGCCCAACTTGGGCAAGCCGAGCTCAACCTTTCCTACACCGAGATCCGGTCGCCGGTGGCAGGCGTAGCGGGCCTCGCCCAAGTTCGGACTGGGAATCTGGTCGGGCAGGACGGTCCCACCCTCTTGACGACGGTTTCCCAAGTGAATCCCATGCGCGTGAGCTTCCCCATGAGCGAGGGCGATTACCTCAAGGCAGCCGAACGCCTCAAGCGCCTCGACGGGCGGGACTTGGCCTGGGCGCAGAAGCAATTCGCGGCCATGGTGGGCGGCAAGGCGAACAACGCAATCGAGGGCGCGCTGGATCTCATCCTGTCCGACGGGACAATCTATCCACACCAGGGGCTCATCGTTGCGGTGAACCGCCAGGTCGACACGACCACGGGCACGATTCAACTTCAGGCCCTGTTCCCCAACCCGGACAATCTGCTGCGACCAGGGCAGTACGGGCGCGTGCGCATGCGCCGGACCGACGCGGGTGTCGACGCCCTGCTGGTGCCCGAGAAGGCGCTGATTCAGGTCCAGGGGAGCTATTCGCTAGCCGTAGTCGGTCCCGGCAACAAGGTGACGCTGCGTCGGGTGGAGGTGGGGCCAGCGGCGGGGACGTCGCGCATTATCGCGTCGGGCATCAGCGCCGGCGAACAGGTGGTGGCTGAGGGCGTACAGAAGGTGAGCGACGGAATGACCGTCACCCCGCAGGTGCTTGCGGCGCTGCAAACAGCGGGTCCTGCGGCCGCGCCACCTGCCCGGCGCTAGACGGCGAAGCGAGCGATCGACTTGATCTCGGCCTTCTTCATTCGCCGCCCCATCGTGGCCATGGTCATCGCCATCGTCACCGTGCTGATCGGTGCGGTGTCGCTGGTGGGGCTGCCCATTGCCCAGTTTCCGCAGATCATTCCGCCCCAGATCAACCTCAGCACCACCTTCACCGGGGCGGACGCGGTCACCATCGAGCAGTCGGTTGCCACGCCCATCGAGCAGCAGGTGAACGGCGTCGACAACATGCTCTACATCCAGTCGACCAACGCCAATGACGGGACCATGAACCAGCGGGTGACGTTCGACGTGGGGACCAACATCGACATCGACAACGTGCTGGTGCAGAACCGCTTCTCGCAAGCGCAGACCTTCCTACCCCAAGACGTCAAGAACTTCGGCGTCACCATCAAGAAGTCGTTGGCGTTTCCGCTCATCGTCGTCTCGCTGTATTCGCCTGACGGCCGCTACGATGCTTCGTTCCTGACCAACTACGCGACCATCAACATCAACGACGCTCTCTTGCGCATCAAGGGGATCGGCGACATTCGCAATCTCGGCGCGTCCGACTACGCCATGCGGGTCTGGCTCAAGCCCGATGTCCTCGCCCGCCTGGCCCTGACCGTCACGGATGTCGAGAACGCGATCCGCGTGCAGAACGTGGTCAACCCGTCAGGGCAGGTGGGGGCTGAGCCCGCCCCCGCCGGCCAGCAGTTCACCTACACCGTGCGCGCGCAGGGGCGACTGGTGACACCCGAGGAATTCGGTGACGTCATCGTTCGCGAGAACAGCGACGGCTCGCTGGTGCGCGTGCGCGACGTGGCGACCCTCGAAATGGGCTCGCTCAACTACAACCAGGCCGGTGCGTTCAACGGGAAACCAGCCGGTGTCATCGCGGCCTTTCAGCTTCCCGGATCGAACGCCCTGGATGTTGCCGCCGCCGTGCGCGCGTCGATGGAGGAGCTCAAGAAACATTTCCCTCCCGGCATGGACTACGAGGTTTCCCTCGATACCACAGCGCCCGTGAAGGCAGGCATCCAGGAGATTCTCATCACGCTGCTCGAGGCCATCGGACTCGTGGTGCTGGTGGTGTTCATCTTCCTGCAAAGCTGGCGCGCGACGCTGATTCCGCTCCTTACCGTGCCGGTCTCGCTGGTGGGCGTGTTCGCCGCGTTTCCGCTGCTGGGTTTTTCGATCAATACGCTCTCGCTGTTCGCCTTGGTGCTGGCCATCGGCTTGGTGGTTGACGACGCCATCGTAGTGGTCGAGGCCGTGGAACGCCACATCGAGGAGGGGCTCTCGCCCAAGGATGCGACCTTCAAGGCCATGTCCGAGGTCACGGCCCCGGTCATCGGCATCGCCTTGATTCTGGCGGCGGTGTTCGTCCCCGTCGCCTTCATGGCCGGCATCACGGGACGCCTGTACCAGCAGTTCGCCCTGACCATCGCCGTCTCCGTTCTCATCTCGGCCTTCAACGCCTTGACCCTCAGTCCGGCGCTGGCGGCAATGCTGTTGCGTCCGCGCGGCAAGGCGCGTGGACTTTTTGGGCAAGCCGGTGACGCCTTCAATCGGCTGTTTGAACGGGTGACCCATGGGTATGTGCACATCAACGTCCGCCTCATCCGCAAGCTCGCCATTCCGTTGGTCTTGCTCGCGGGCGTGTCGGGGCTGTCCGTGGCCATCGGCCGCAAACTGCCCTCGGGGTTCGTTCCCGAAGAAGACAACGGCTACGCCATCATCGGTGTCCAGCTACCCGACGCCGCCTCTCTCCAGCGCACCAAGGCCGTGTTCAAGAAGGTCGAGGAGATTCTGGGCCACACCCAGGGCATTCGTACCTACAACACGGTGGCCGGCTACAGTTTCTTCACCGGGTCGGCGGCCAGCTACGTGGGCACGGGCTTCATGGGCTTTGCGCCGTGGAGCAAGCGGGACAAGCCCGAGCTGACCGCCAAGGCCATTCTGCGCAAGGTGAACGCGGAGTTCGCCAAGATCCCCGAAGCGCGCGTGTTTGCCTTGGCGCCGCCGGCGATTCCAGGCATCAGCGCCGCGGGGGGATTCAGCATGTTCCTGCAAGACCGCAGCGGAGGCAGCGTCGAGCTCCTCGCCCAGAACGTCAAACGTTTCGTCGAGGCCGCCCGCAAGCGGCCCGAGCTGCAGAACGTGATCCCGAACTTCTCGCCCTCGGTGCCGCAGATTTTTGCCGAGGTGGACAAGGAGAAGGTGATGAAGCAGGGCATTCCCATTGCGGACGTCTACGCCACCCTGCAGGCCTTTCTTGGCGGCGCCTACGTCAACGACTTCACCCGCTTCTCGCGCCAGTGGAAGGTCTTCGTGCAGGCGGCGCCTGAGGCGCGCAGGAATCCCGACAATCTCAAGGACTTCTATGTGCGCAACGGCAAGGGCGAGATGGTTCCACTGTCGACGCTGGTGAACGTGCGTACCACGGCCGGACCCGAATACACGGTCCGCTTCAATCTGTATCGTTCAGCGGAGATCATCGGGTCCGCGTCCCCGGCCTACAGCTCGGGCGAGGCCATCGCGGTGCTGGAGAAGGTGGCTGCCGAGACCCTTCCGCCCGAGATGGGCTACGCCTGGAACGCGCTTTCCTATCAAGAGAAGGTCTCGCAGGGCGGAACGGCGAAGGTCCTCGGACTGTCGTTGGTCTTCGTTTTTCTGATTCTGGCGGCACTTTACGAGAGCTGGACCCTGCCGTTCAGCGTGCTTTTGAGCACGCCGGTTGCGGTGCTGGGCGCGTATCTCGGACTGCTATCGCGCCATTTCGACAGCAATGTCTACGCGCAGATCGGGCTGGTCATGTTGGTCGGCCTGACAGCGAAGAACGCCATCCTCATCGTCGAGTTTGCCAAAGAGCGACTCAAGCAGGGCCGTCCGTTGGTGGACGCCGCGCTGGAAGGGGCGCGCTTGCGTCTGCGACCGATTCTGATGACGTCGTTCGCATTCATTTTCGGCTGTCTTCCGCTGTGGTTCGCGGATGGCGCGGGAGCAGCGGCCCGGCGTATGCTCGGCACCACCGTCGTGGCAGGTATGTCGGCGGCGACCCTGCTGGGCATCTTCTTCGTTCCCGCCTTGTTCGTGTTCATCGAACGTATCGGTGGGCACAGGGATGTCGCGCCGAAGCCTGCCGCGGTTCCGGAGACCGGGGCCGGTGCAAGCGGCCCGGTTCGCCTCTTGGGGGGCGAGTAACAGTGGCGGCGTCTTTCCGTCTCAATATTGTTGCGGCACTGGCTTTGGCGTTCCTCTTGGCTCTGGCCTCGTCAGTTGCCGATGCCCAGGCCACGAAGACCATTCGTGTGACTTGGCAGCAGGCGCTCGATCGGGCTGCTGCATCCAATCCGTCGGCCTACGTTGCCCAGCAGGAGATCGCGCGAGCCGACCTTTTGCGGGAAGCACGTGCGGGGTGGCTGCCCACCTTGACCGGCAATGGCTCGTATGTCCGCCTCGATTCGGCGCGCACATTCGCCGGCACCGTGACGACCCCCATCGCACAGTGGAACGGAAATCTCCAACTCACGGTGCCGCTGGTGGCGCCGTCGGCGTGGGCCAACGACTGGCATGCGCAGGACAACCGCGCGCTGGCCACGGCAAGCGCCGCCGACGTGCGACGCCAACTCGCCACCGCCGTCGGCCGCGTCTATCTGACCGTTCTCCTGCAACACCGCCAGCTCGAGGTGGCGGCACGTGCCCGCGACACCGCGCGTTCGCACTACGACTACGCCCACACGCGCCTGGGGCTGGGGCTTGGCAACGGCGTCGACGATGCGCGCGCAGAGCAGGAGCTGCGCACCGACGAGGCCCAGCTCAAAGACGCCGAGACGGCGCTGGTCCGAGCACAGAGCGCGCTCGCGACCCTGCTCTCCGAAGAGGATCTGGTAGATGTGGCCGATGCGTTCGATTTGGCAACCGCTCCCGCTCCAGACACGGCGCTCGACGGCGCGCGAAGCCGCAGGGCGGACGTGCGTGCGCAGGAGGCGCGGCGTACGGCCAGTGCGCATCTACGGCGCGATGAGTGGGTCTACTACGCGCCGTCGCTGCTGGCCCAAGCCCAGGCGTTCAAAGAGACCGAGACGCCGCTTCAACCGGGGTCAGGTTGGCAGATAGCCGTGGTGCTTTCCGTCCCCTTCTACGACGGAGGCATGCGCTACGGCGTTCGCAAAGAACGTGAAGCCGCGGACGAGGAAGCACGCGCCCAGCTCGAAGCAACCCTGCGGCAGGTGAGCGTGGAGGTTCGCACCGCCTTCCGAGTGGTCGCCAATGCTGACGCGAGTCTGCGCTCCGCTCGCGAGGCCGCGGCTGCCGCCACCACCGCGGCCATGCTGGCCGACAAGTCCTATCGCGGGGGCGCCAGCACCAACATCGAAGTCGTCGACGCCGAACGCCGCGCCCATGACGCGGATTCGGCCGTGGCTCTGGCCGAGGACGCCGCTCGACAAGCGCGCCTGGATCTCCTGGTCGCCACCGGCGCCTTTCCCTGAGCCGATGGCGACTCTCGCCGCCGACGCGATTTCGCACATTGCGCCGCCCGGCATGCTTGCCTACCGGCAGCGGCACAATCGATGCAGCGGCTTGAGTCCATGCAGAAGGATTCGGCAATGGATGTGATGGTCAAGAGAACCGAAACCGGCCGTGGCAAACGGGTGGCCTTCACGGTGGCTGTCGTGCTTGTGGTGGCGACTCTGATTGCGGTGGTGGCGATTGGATTCCGTGGCAGACACATTCCGCAGAATGCCGCGGCGATGACGACACCTGCTCCTGCCACCGCCAAGTCCGGGTGGCGTCCATGGTGGTTGCACTAACCGCCATCGTCTTCGAAGACTTCACGGGCGCGGGGGCACAAGACCGCTGCGTTTCCCTCAGCCTCACGCCGCTGCCGCGCGCGTCGACGCGGCCAACGACTTCGCCGGGGTGCAATTGACTCGCTCAATTTGGCCGGAAGGTCGCCTCGTAATGATTGAGCGCTCGGCTGATGACGGATCTCTCAAGAACTCGAAACGCAGGTGCCGTCCGGGTTCGTGTGCCAGGCGCCGTGCGCCGTAAAAAACAGGCAGCCCTGGTAGGGTGTTTCGCAAACGTGTGGCCGCGCGAGGCGGCCTTCACGCCAAGGTCACGTCCTTGCAAAGGTAGACGTCTTGGATGGCGTTGAGCAATTGAACGCCTTCGGCGAGCGGACGTTGAAAGGCCTTGCGACCGGAAATGAGGCCCATGCCCCCGGCGCGCTTGTTGATCACCGCGGTTTTCACGGCCTCGGCGAAGTCGTTGTCGCCCGAAGCTCCCCCTGAGTTGATGAGACCGGCGCGGCCCATGTAACAGTTCGCCACCTGGTAGCGCGTGTATTCAATCGGGTGATCGGGGATGAGGTCGGTGTACATGCGCTTGTCGAACTTGCCGTAGCTTCCGCTTTGGTTGAGCGCGGGGTAGCCGCCGTTGTTCTCGGGGAGTTTCTGTTTGATGATGTCGGCCTCGATGGTCACGCCGAGGTGGTTGGCTTGGCCGGTCAGATCGGCGGCCACGTGGAAATCCTTTTCCTTGGTCTTGAACGCCTTGTTGCGCAAGTAGCACCAAAGCACGGTGAACATGCCGAGCTCATGGGCGCGCTGGAACACCTTGGTGGTTTCCTCGATCTCGCGTTGACTGGTTTCGCCGCCAAAATAGATCGTGGCGCCCACGCCCGCCGCGCCCATTTCATGGGCCTGTTCGACCGCGCCGAAATAAAATTCGCTGGCCTTGTTGGGAAAGGTCAGAAGCTCGTTGTGGTTGAGCTTGACGATGAAGGGAATTTTCGGCGCCCACTTCCGGCTGACGATGCCGAGCACGCCAAGGGTAGAGGCGACGGCGTTGCAGCCGCCCTCGTAGGCGAGCTTCAGAATGTTGGAAGGGTCGAAATAAAGAGGGTTCTTGGCGAAGGACGCCCCGGCCGAGTGTTCGATGCCCTGATCCACGGGCAAGATCGAAACATAGCCCGTGCCCTTGAGCCGACCCGACTGCAGCAAGCGTTCGAGCTGCGTGAGCACGCGAATGGAACGATCGCTTTCGAGCAAGACGCGATCGACAAAGTCACCGCCAGGTGCGTGTAGCAAATTCTTCGCGATGCCCTTGCAGGTGTAGCTCAGCAGATTCGCGCCCTCTGCCCCAAGGTGCTTCTCGATGTCAGAAATGTTCATGACGTCCAGTCTACGAGGCAAATCTGCCATCAGCCACGCCGTGCAAGCCAGGCCGAATCGCCACAGCCGCGACCGGCATCTATTGAATCCTAGGAGAATCTCGATGATAGCGCTCAAGAAGGCAGAAACCCGCGGCCGGACCGACCTCGACTGGCTCGACAGCCGTCATACTTTCTCGTTCGGCGAGTACTACGACCCGGCGGCGATGGGCTTTAGCGTCTTGCGTGTGATCAACGAGGACCGCGTAACGCCCGGCGGTGGCTTTCCGACGCATGGCCACCGCGACATGGAGATCCTCAGCTACGTTCTCGAGGGGGCACTGGAGCACAAGGACAGTCTCGGAACGGGATCGATCATCCGACCTGGCGAGGTGCAGAGGATGACGGCGGGGACGGGCGTGCGTCACAGTGAGAAGAACGCGTCGCCCGTCGAGCCCGTACACTTCCTTCAGATTTGGATTCTGCCAGCGCGCGCGGCCCTGGCCCCGGGCTACGAGCAGAAAGCATTTCCCGAGAAAGAACGCCGCGGGCGGCTGCGCCTCGTGGCCTCGTCCGACGGCCGCGAGGGCTCGGTCGTCATGCATCAGGATGCGTCGCTGTACGCCGGACTGTTCGGCGACGGCGAGCAGGCCCCGCACGCCATCGCGCCCGGACGCAGCGCCTACGTGCACGTCGCACGCGGCGAGATCGATTTGCGCGGCAGCGACGGGTCCCATCGGCTGGGTGCCGGCAGCGGCGCAGCGATCACCGGGGAGTCACAGGTCGTGCTGGCGGGGCGGGCATCGGGCACCGATCGAGGCGAGGCGCTGGTCTTCGATCTGCCGTGACAAGCGACCCAACCATTGTCGTGCTCTTCGGCGGCGCTGGCGACCTAGTCTGGCGCAAGCTCATCCCATCCTTGTTCGATCTTTACCGGGACGGGCGGATGCCCAAGCGGTTCGCGATCCTCGCCGTGGATCGTTTGCCCTTTCGCGATGAGGATCTGCACAAACGCTTCCTGGGCGGGGTCACCGAGTTCGCGCGAAACAAGGAAGTGAAGAAGGACGACTGGAAAGCCTTCGCCCGGCACGTGACCTATCATCAGGGGGACTTTCAAAACCCAGCGACCTATTCGAATTTGGAGGCGGCCTGCGCTCGCATGGACACGGTGTGGAAGGCAAAGGCGGGACGCATCTTCCACCTGGCAACCCCGCCCGAAATGGTTCGGGTCATACCCAAGCTGCTGGCCGATGCGGGGCGGAATCGAAACCGGGCGCGCGATCGCATCGTGGTCGAGAAGCCGCTCGGGCACGATCTCGATTCGGCACGGGAGATGAGTCGTACGCTCAGGCAGAGCTTCGAGGAGTCGCAGATCTTCCGCATCGACCACTACCTGGGCAAGGAAACCGTGCAAAACATCCTGGCCTTCCGCTTCGCCAACCCGCTCTTCGAGCCGATTTGGAACCGGCGCTACGTGGACTATGTCACCATCACCGTGGCCGAAGAAGTGGGCATTGGGCACCGGGGCGGCTATTACGAGCACGCAGGCGCCCTGCGCGACATGGTGCAAAACCACCTCATGCAACTCCTTTGCTTGGTGGCCATGGAGCCCATGGTCTCCTTCGACGCCGACGAGATCCGCAACAAGAAGGTCGACGTTCTGCACGCCCTGCGGCCCATCCCGCGCGCTGGGATAGAACAGTTCGCGGTTCGCGGGCAGTACGGTTCAGGAAGGGTCCTTGGCAAGACGGTGCGCGGCTATCGGCAGGAAGCGGGGGTGTCCCGTCATTCCAGAACCGAGACCTTCGCGGCCGTGAAATTGTTCGTCGACAACTGGCGCTGGCAAGACGTGCCGTTCTACCTCCGGACGGGCAAATGCCTATCTCGGCAGCTCTCCGAGGTGGCCATCCAATTCCGTGCGGTACCGCATCGGTCGTTTCCCGGCGAGGGCTACCGCGATTGGTCGCCGTCTCGACTGATTCTATCCATTCAGCCCGAGGAAGGCATCGTGATGGGATTTCAGGCCAAGTACCCGGGTGCCAAGATGCTGCTGCGGCCGGTGGAGATGCGGTTTGCCTATAAGGACGCCTTTGCGGTGCCTTCGCCGGATGCCTACGAGACACTGCTCTTGGATGTGATGAACGGCGATGCAACCCTGTTCATGCGTGCCGACCAGATCGAAGCCGCATGGCAGGTTCTGATGCCGGTGCTGGAGGCGTGGGCGGAGTCGACCCCGCGCAATTTCCCGAACTACGCCGCGGGCACATGGGGGCCCAAGGCGGCCGA
>Ga0265330_10001805_pt1 | contig 12010 bp, 6 predicted proteins | sample 41919metaG_FD_202083 | JGI IMG/M metagenome (GOLD analysis project Ga0265330, IMG submission 202083) | Rhizosphere microbial communities from Carex aquatilis grown in University of Washington, Seatle, WA, United States - 4-19-19 metaG | ecosystem: Host-associated > Plants > Roots > Rhizosphere >... | reverse complement strand
TCCCAGGTGGCGAGCGTCTCGGCCTGTTCAGGCCGATTGTGCAACCCCGTTTGCAGTTCGGCCCGACACCAGGACGCCATCTGCGCCTGACGATCGGCCAGGATTTTCAACATGGCCCCGTGGGATTTGGCCCGCATCACCAGCGGCGGCGTCGACGGCGCCGACCCAGGGCTATGCAAGTTGGGAAACGTGATCTTGCGAGTGGCCTCGGCCCAGGCCGGATAGGTCCGCACCGCAACCCCCGGCACATCAAGCGCAGGCAGCACCTGCGACACATAGGTCGCCAGCGCCCGCTGGTACATGACCACCAGCATGTTTTTCGGCCGAAAGTGCTGTGCATCGGCAAAAGCCAGGTAGGCAATGCGATGCAAGCCAATCGTGGTCTTGCCACTGCCGGCCGTGCCCTGGACCACGATCAAGCCTGAACTCGGCCGGCTGATGAGATCGAACTGCCGCGGATCGATCAGCGCCGCGATGGCCGGCAGCAAACGATCCATGCGTCGCGTTCCGTCGGCCTGCAGGCCCAGGCGGCCAGGCGAGGTGCGATCGGTCTGCGCGGCCGGCGCTGCGGCAAGCTCCGGTTTCGGCGGCGATACACTGCCGTCGATCCCAACCCGCAGCCTGGTCTGCTGGGTCGCAACTTCTTTCCAATCCGCGCTTTGCCCGATCCGCGCCCAGGTGCCCCGCGCGCAGGCGACCCGGCGCAATTCGGCGTCCACAATGGAAACCGTACGCCGCGCGATCACCTCGCCTTCCACCACGCGGTCGCCGAGTTGCTCCTCGTACAAGTCGCCCTCGTCGTAGCGATAGAAGAGCCGCGACACAGGGGCGTTGCGCCAGTCGACGATCTGCACGCCCCCGCCCCGCTCCACAAAGCCGCGCTGGCCGATGAGCACGTCGCGCTGGCGATCGCCCTCGAGCAGGCGCAGGTGGGCGAAATAGGGAGACGCGCGATCCGCGGGTGGGGTGTCGCCCTTGCCGCGCTGGCGGGAGAGCGCCTCCACCCGATGCATTTCCGCCAAGAGGGGGCCTTGATCCTCGGGTTTGGCCTCGGCCAAGGCATCGCGCAGTTCAATCAGGGTGGCGGCGTCATCCACCGCGGTTCGCAGGCGTGCCGGCACCGTGTCGATCTTGGCGAGCACCAGGCGCAGCAGGGATATTTCCTCGGCGACCTCGACCGGCAAGGACTCCACCCCATCGCGCTCAGGCGCACTGGTTTTCTGCTCGCTCGTCACTTTGAAGCCGGACAGTCTACGGGGCAGGGTCACCCCGCACAACGCCGACGATCGAGACGCGCGTCGGCGGCGGCCGCAGACGGTCGCTACGCCCGTATGCGAAGCGCCCGGGAGGAGGCGGGGTAGGCAAACGGTTCGGTGTCAATCGTAGCAGCGACCTTCATTTCCATAGGCGGTGACCATGCACGCGCACTCGTGTTGCGGGAACGCCCGGCAGGTTCCAACCTTGTCGTCGGCACATTCGCTTGAGCCACTCCGTGGTGCGTAGGTGGTCGCGCAGAACCCATTCTCACATTGCGCACTATTCGCACAGGGACATCCATTCGGCCTTGCTTCGCCAGCGCATTCGTCTCCGGGCACCGGTGTGTCAGGCGAAGCTGCGTCACTCGCGCTGTCGGGTTTTCCCGCACCTGCTTGGCCGCTCGAATCTTGCGTCCCAGACAGAAGGTCGGTTCGACCGCAGGCGAACAGGCAGGCCAATACAAGCGCCGCTGATCGCAGTCCCATCATTCATTCCTGATCGGACAGTTATTTTCCAAACGCGCCCAAGTCGGATCCGGATCCACTCGAGTTCCTGGCCTTCACTTGCTGATCGGTAACATATTGCAGAACCGGCGTCAGATCCAGGCCTTCGGGGTTGCTGGTGACCGAGGGATCGAGTACGCCACCGACAGCGAGCGCCGAAGATCCCGCCGCGAGATGGAAATCGCCTCCCGTGGCGTCGACGAATCCCGGATCGTTCCCGGAGGGCGAGACGAGGCTCGCCGTGCCGCTGGCGCTGGCCCCGCCGCGTTTCCACGATGTCCAGCCTGGAGAAACCCAGTTGACCCCGAAATCGAGATTCTCTAGGCCGCAATAGCCGAATTGCAGGGGCGCCGCCACTGACCCGACTGAGCGCGGCAGACTCGCGTAGATGTTGTTGTGCTGGCGTATCACCCCAGGCTGTGGCCCTGTTGGACAGTCGAAGCCGCCCCAGGTCTCGTTGAAAATGTCGATTGCACCGTAGACATCCCCCTGGTTGGCAAAAACCACGACCGTGTTGTCATAGAAAGCGAGCGCACCATTGACTTGATTGGCCCGGCCGTGGCCAGACTGGTCGTCCTCGTTCCAGTGGATGAAATCTTCGGCGAGGCCTTTGTTGACGATAAGGTTGCCATACACGAAGTCGTGGGCGTAGGTCGGCAGAGACCCCAGCGCGGGCCAGCCATTCTGCGGATTCACCAGGTCCAGATCCCAGCCTTGCGGCGACTCTTCGATATAATTGTAACGGACGATGGTGCCCGCGGAACGGTCCTTGAGCTGGCTGCCGAGCGCGCCGGTCTTCATCTGACCATAGTGGTTGTATTCGATGACCACGCCCTGGGATTCGGTATAGGTCTGGTGGCAGGTATAGTTCCCCACCATGCCGTTGTCGTAGAAGTAGTTTCCCTGCAACACAGTGTCGACCTGCAGTCCCGCCCAATACGAAGTGGGTGCCGTTCCATCGCCAATCCAATTGTAGAAGCCGAGGCCGCAATTGTGCAGTGTGTTTCCACTGATAAGAATGTGACTGGCCGAATGCGTGTAGATGCACGCGCTGAATGAGTCGTAGTTGGCCGATGTGCCATTTTCGGCTGTGAATTTATAGGCCGTGCCGGAGTCCCGCACCTCCAGCCCAGCAATCTGGATATAGGCCGGGAGCACCGTGCCGCGGTTGACTGCGATCTCGATGATGCCCGAGTTCTGGATGGCGCTATCCCCGGTTGCGTCCTGCCAGTAGTTGTGCATGTTGCTGCCGGTGGTTGCGCCGTCCCCCGAGATGACCGGAAGCTCGCAGTTCGGGCCCGGCACGCCGATCACGCGAATCCACTGCGCGGCTGTCCCCTGGCCGGAAACCAGGAATTTCTCGTGGTACGGTGTGCTTTGATAGTGGATGTAGACGGTGTCGCCGGCCTGCAGGTTGTACCAGGGGACGGCACCGATGGTCGTGTACGCCTGACCCGGGCCGACATGATAGCTGGTGCCGGCGCCCCCAGGGGCGGTTGAGCCACGCAGCGGACATGTGCCGCCGCTCGCAGTGCTGGTGCCAGCGCTGGTGCCGCCGGTGTTGCTTCCGCCCTGACCCACACGCGTGCTGCCCGCACGCGCGCTGCTTCCGCCCGAGCCCGCGCTGGTCGAGGAGCGTGCGCCTCCTCCATTCACGCCCCCAGCGCGTCCGATTGCGCCTGCCGTTCCTCCTGCGCCTGCGGCGCTGGTTCTGCCACCCGTGTGGCTAGCGCCGCCGCTGGAACTGGACGCGTCGCTGACGGCCTCGCCACCTTTGCTCGAACAGGCGAGCGTCGCCAAGATCGTTGGGATCAGCAGAGAAGGGACCGAATGTTGGGCCTGCACGAATTCCCCCCGGGGGCTAAGTCGATCAGCAGGGCGGTCACGGCCACGCCTGACATCGACCTGATGTTGATCGGACACCTGTTCAGTGTAATCGGCGGAATTGGTCGCACGAGATAACCTGCGTGGCTTTCTTGATGGTCCCACCCAAACACTGAAGCATTCACGCGATCCCATCGGCAAGTATGGGCTGGTGCTTGACCGGGAAGAATTCCGTGTCAGCGGCCGACGGCGCCGTTTCCCTTCACGCCGCGGCGACAAAGCGAATGACGAACGTCGTACCCTTGCCCACCTCGCTTGCAACCTCAATGGTGCCCTTGTGGTCCTCGACGATGCGGGCGGTGATGGCCAGGCCCAGGCCAGTGCCGTCCACCCGGCGCGAGAAGAACGGCTCGAAGATGTGATCGAGATCCTGGCGGGGAATGCCGACCCCGGTGTCGGCCACCGAGAGGAGCGCCTGGGTCGCGCCGTTGGTTCGCTCTCGCCGTGAAACCGAGAGCCGCAAGTCGCCGCCCTTGGGCATGGCCGCCACCGAGTTGCGCAAGAGGTTCCACAGAACCTGGCGCAGCTGTCCGGAGGCTCCCTCGATGGTCACGCCAGGCTCCACCTCTAGCATCACCCGGATCGCGGCAGACCGGCGTTCTTGCTCGAACACCTTGGCGATCTCGGTCACCATCTCGCCCAAGTCCAGGCGCTGGCGGTCTTCGGTGCGCGGGCGGGCGTAGTCGAGCAGCCCCGAGATGAGGCCGTTGACCCGATCCACCTCGCGCACGGCAATGTCGATGAGCTGACGGGCGTCGGCGTCGGTGCCGGGTTGGGCGCGCAAGACCTCAACCGATCCGGAAATGCTGGCCAGCGGGTTGCGAATCTCGTGGGCAATGTTGGCTGCCAGTCGACCGATGCCGGCCAGGCGCTCGGATCGGCGCACGGTCAATTCCATGCTGCGTAGTTCGGTCAGATCCTGAAAGTGAATCAGGCGGCCCACGGTCTGACCGGTGTGGTCGGACAGGGGCGTGGCGGAGACCCCCAGGCATCGGGGCGTCCCGCTTGTGTGCATGGCCTCCACCTCCTGGCGAATCACGCGGCCGAGCGAGAGCTCCTCGGCCATGACCGGCGCCATTCCGGGGATCAAGGCCTCCAGCCTTTGACCGAGCGGCGCGGGCAGTCTGATGCCGAGAATCTCGCAGGCAGCGTCGTTCATTGAGGTTATGGATCCGTCGAGCGTCGTGGTCACTAGCCCCGACGACAGGCAGCGAATCGTGTTCTGGTGCAAGGAAGCCAGATCGCCCGCGATGCGCTCGTGCTCCGCCAGGCGCTCACGCGCGTCGCGGGTCTTGGCGTACAGGCTCATGCCAAGCGCCGCCACCGAGACCACGCTGGCCAGGAAGACCACCAGGCGGAACACCAGCTCCTCGCGGGTGAGGTCCCAGGGAAAAACGGTTTGCCCCGTGATGGGCGGCAGGATGCGCAGGTAGCCGAGCAGCGAGATGCCAACGAAGAGCAAGGCGCTGGCCGCAGCCACGTTGCCGGGCGAAAAGCGCTTGGGCAGAAGGGCCACCGCCACCACGTCGACCAGGTAGAGAAACGTGTAGCCGCTCTGGGCGCCGCCGGTGGCGTGGATGAGCAGGGTGACCAGCACCAGGTCAACCCCGATCTGGACGTCGGCGAACCGGACCGGATCCTGAATGCGGCTCAATCCAAGGGCGTAGGCCAGGGTGGCCACATAGGTCGTCGCCAGCAGGGCAAACACGAAACGCCCGAAGGGACCGGCTAGCGTCTCCGGGTTGCCCATCGAGAGGGCGAGAATGATCACCGACAACATGAGCACGGTCGCCAGCGCCGTGCGCACGAGCATCAGATAGGTGACGGTTCGCAGGGCCTCTTGCCGGGCTCTGTCTGCCGGCACGACGTCAGTCCCGCCCTGTAGGGCCGGGGCGCAAAGTACGATGCTCTCGCGCGCGGCGCGGGGTTCGACCTCACCCATGCGGAGGCACTAGCCGCTCTTGATGTTGCCGGCCATTTCGAAGATCGGCATGTACATGGCGATGACCAAGCCGCCGATGACCCCGCCGAGGAAGACCATGAGCAAAGGCTCGATCATCCGGGTCATCGAGGCCACGGCCACGTCCACTTCTTCTTCGTAGAAATCGGCGATCTTGGACAGCATGGCGTCGAGCGCGCCGGTCTGTTCCCCGACGCTGATCATCTGCACCACCATGGGAGGCATGAGCCCGGTTTCCATGAGCGGCGTGGCCAGGTCCTTGCCCTCCGAGATGCGTGCGCGCACGAACATGATGCCTTCGTTCACCACCAGGTTCCCGGCGGTCTTGGCCACGATTTCCATGGAATCAAGAATGGGCACCCCGGACGCGAGGAGCGTGCCCATGGTGCGGGCGAAACGCGCCACCACTGTCTTGCGCATCACCGGACCCAGGACGGGTAGCTTGAGCAACATGCCATCGACGGCCAAACGCCCCCGGCGCGTGCGCAGAATCAGTTTGACCAGAACAATAAGGCCGATGCCGCCTGCGATGATGAACGGCAGATAGTGGCGCATGGTATACGAGAGATCGATCACGAACTGGGTCGGTGCCGGCAACTTGCCGCCGCCGAAGTCCTTGAACATCTTTTCAAAGGTGGGGATGACCTTGGTAAGCAGGATGGTGACCACCAGGGCCGCGATGCACATGACGGTGACCGGGTAGCCCATGGCCCCCTTGATTTGACGTCGAAGCTTCTGGGCCTTCTCCATGTACACCGAAAGGCGCTGGAGAATGGTGTCCAAGATGCCGCCCGCCTCGCCGGCCGCGACCAGGTTGACGAACAGGTTGTCGAAGATCTTGGGAAAGCGACGCATGGAATCGGAAAGGGTGAGTCCCCCTTCCACGTTGGCCCGCACCTGTCCCAGGATCTTGCCGAAGCGCTTGTTTTCCGACTGCGAGGACAGGATCTCAAGGCACTGCACGATGGGAAGGCCGGCATCGATCATGGTGGCGAACAGTCGGGTGAAGATCACGATGTCGTTGACCGAGACGCCAGTGCCGATGTTGAGGGTGAGCTGGCGCGGCTGCTTCTTGACCACCACCGGCTGCAGCTGTTGCAGCTTGAGTTTGTTGTGGACGGCCTCTTCCGTCTCGGCCTCCATCACACCCTTCTTCACGTCGCCGTTGCGCGTGCGGGCCTCCCAAATAAACGCTGTGAGCTGTGCTGCCATTTTGCTTTATCCCCTTCCGAGGGACGGTCGTCCGCCCCCAGGCGAGCGGCCACCCGGTGCCGTGCCGCCCGCCGAAATGATCTGCTCCAACTCATCCGGGTCGGATGAGTGCCCCACGGCTTCCTCCAAAGTGATGAGGCGCCGCAGGTACAGGCTGGCCAGGCTTTGGTTCAGGGTCTGCATGCCCGACTTGCCCTGGCCGATCTGCATAATCGAGTAGATTTGGTGAATCTTGTCTTCGCGAATGAGGTTGCGAATGGCGGCGTTGGGGACCATCACCTCCAGGGCGGGGACGCGTCCCTGCCCGGTGGCGCGCGGAAGCAGCGCCTGGCTGATGATCCCTTCCAGCACGAAGGAGAGTTGCGCCCGAATCTGCGACTGCTGATTCGGCGGGAACACGTCGATGATGCGGTTGATGGTCTGCACCGCCGAGTTGGTGTGCAAGGTGGCGAAACAAAGGTGGCCCGTCTCTGCCGTCACCAGCGCGGCCTCGATGGTTTCCAGGTCCCGCATCTCGCCCACCAGAACCACGTCGGGGTCCTGACGCAAGATGTACTTGAGCGCCTTCTTGAAGGACTCCGTGTCGGCACCCACCTCGCGTTGGTTGATCAGGCACTTCTTGTGCGGGTGCAGATACTCGATGGGATCTTCGACGGTGATGATGTGTTCGTGCCGTTCAGAGTTAATCTTGTCGATCATCGCCGCCAAGCTGGTGGTCTTGCCCGAGCCCGTGGGTCCGGTGACCAGGACCAGCCCGCGCGGCTTGTTGCACAGTTCCTCGATGACCGGCGGCAGCCCCAATTCCGCGAAGGAAGAAATCTTGAAGGGCACGGTTCGAAAAGCGCCGCCCACCGCCCCACGCTGCATGAACATGTTGGCGCGAAAGCGCGCCAGCCCGCGCACGCCAAACGAAAAATCCAGCTCGTGGCTCTCTTCAAAATGCAGTTTCTGCGTGTCGGTCAAGACCGAATAGCAGAGCTGTTTGGTGTCGACCGGGGACAGGGGATTGACCCGCAAAGGAACCAGCACCCCGTCGATGCGAAGTTGGGGCGGCGTGCCGGTGGTGATGTGCAGATCCGACGCTCCCTGCTCCACCATGGCCTTGAGCAGTTGCTGCAGGTTGACCGTGAGGCCGGGTTGCGCAGGCGGGGTTTGGCTGGGGTTGTTTTCCAATAGAATCCTTTAGTCGGCGGCGGTTATGCGAGCGACCTCATCCACGGACGTGACGCCTTCGCAGATCTTGCGCACGCCCGACATGCGCAGGGTTCGCATGCCCACTCGGATGGCTTCGGCCTTGATCTCGACCGCAGCCGCCCCCTGCAAGACCAGTTCCTTCAAGGAATCCTTGAAGGGCATGACCTCATAGAGCGCGACGCGCCCCTTGTAGCCCGACCCGCCACACACCTGACAGCCGACGCCGCGGTGGCAGGTTGCCGTGGCAATCTCCTCGTCAGTCGCGCCCAGGGACTTGAGCTCGTCCACCGGTGTTTCTGTGGGCTGCTTGCACCCCGCACAGATCTTGCGCACCAGGCGCTGCGCCTGCACCAGCTGCACCGAGGCCGTGACCAGGAAGGGCTCGACCCCCATGTTGAGCAAACGGGTGATGGTGGAAGGCGCGTCGTTGGTGTGCAGGGTGGAGAGGACCAAGTGGCCGGTGAGCGCGGCCTTGATGGCGATTTCCGCCGTCTCAAAATCGCGAATTTCGCCGATCATGATGATGTCGGGGTCTTGCCGCAGGAAGGAACGCAGGGCCGCGGCGAAGTTCAGCCCGATATCTTCGTGCATCTGAACCTGGTTGATACCGGAGAGGTTGAACTCGACCGGATCCTCTGCGGTGCAGATGTTGTCCGACAGCGTGTTGAGTTCGGAAAGGGCGGAATACAGGGTGGTGGTCTTGCCCGATCCGGTGGGCCCGGTGACCAACACCATGCCGTACGGGCTCTCGATGGCGTGCTTGAAATCGGCCAGTTGGTCCGGCTCAAAGCCGAGCTTGGTCATGTCGAGCTGCAGGTTGCCCTTGTCGAGGAGACGGAGAACGATCTTCTCGCCGAACAGGGTGGGCAGGACCGAGACGCGGAAATCCATTTCCTTGTCTTCGCCCACCTTGAGCTTGATGCGGCCGTCCTGGGGCAAACGACGTTCGGCGATGTCCAGGTGGGCCATGATCTTGAGGCGGCTGGAAAGCGCGGCCTTGAGTTTCACCGGCGGCGACATCTCCTCGTGCAGAACGCCGTCGACCCGGAAGCGAACCCGGTAGCTCTTTTCATAGGGCTCGACATGGATATCGGAAGCGCCCTTCTGGATGGCCGAGAGCAGGAGGTGGTTGCACAACTTGACCACCGGGGCATCGTCGGCGGCCTTCTCGAGATCCATCAGGTTGATCTCTTCGGAGTTCGACCCGACCTCCACCTCGTCCTGGATCTCGTTCATCACCTTGGTGATGTCGAGCTCCTGCTTCTTGTTGTAGTACCTCTCGATGGCGTCCGAGATGCCGACGTCAGAGGCCACCACGGCTTCAATGTTGTAGCCGGTGACGAACTTGAGATCGTCGATGGCCAGGATGTTGGACGGATCCGCAATAGCCACGATCAGCGAAGAGCCTGCCCGGTTGACCGGAACCACCCGATGCCGGACCGCCACGTCCTTGGGCACGAGCGCGATGACCTCGGGATCGATGTCGAACTCGGCCAGGTTGACCGCGGGGACGCCGTATTGCTTGGACAGGAACTGGGTCAGATCCTCCTCGGGAATGGCCCCAGTCTTGATAAGAGCATTCCCCAGTCGGTCGCCCGACTTTCTGCTCTCTTCTTGTGCCCGTTGGAGCTGCTCCGGCGAGATGATCTGATCCCGCAGTAAGAGCTCGCCTAGTCGACTCATGTTACCCCCATGAGCCGTCGACAGATTCGCGCGGCTCCTTTAGCAATTGTAAAACAGTAACAGGGGGTTAGAAGCGTGGCAAGAGAGCGGCGCCTTCATCACGGTGCGTGGCACGGAACATTCGCGCCGCGCTTTCCGGCGGCTAAAGGAACGGATCAACCCAGCCTTTCCCGGGCTTTTTGGCCGGGGCCGGCTTGGGCGCGGAGGCGGGTTTGGCCGCGACCGGCTTGGGCGCCGGGGCGGGTTTGGCCGCGACCGGCTTGGGCGGTCGCGCAGCCTTAGCAGCGGCGTGATGCGCCTTGGGCTTCGTGGCTTCCTTTGCTTCGCCTTCGGATTCCTCGGGCGCCACGGCAGGCTCGGCCGGAGCGACTTCACGAACCGGCTTGGCCTCAGCCGCAGCAGCGGGTTGTGCAGCCGCCGGCGCAGGTGGGGTCGGCACCGGCTGCACGTGCGGCGCGGGATTCGCGGGCGGTGCCGGCTGGGCCGGGATCACGGGCGTGGCCACCGCAGTTGGGGTTGACGTGGGCGGCACGGCGGTGCGCGACGGCGACATGAGATGAGTGAACAAGCCGCCGACCAGCGCAGCGCCGAGCAGTATCCCGCCGAGAACTGGATAGGACAGCTGAACGACTTTACCTGGGGCAAGGCCGGTGGTCTGGATGCCGGGGCGAGCGGGCTGCGCCACGATGGGAGATTCCGTAAACGCGGGCGTGGGCGCCGCAGCCGGCGGCAGGATGTAGCTCTCAGCCTCGCGCGCCGCGGCCTGCTGCTCCTCGGCCAGGAGCGGGTTGGCGGTGACCACCGTGCGCTCCTCAGTTTGCGCCGGGCCAGGGGTTTCGCCCTGCGGGAAAAGGCTACCGATCGACGAAGACACCGGATGCGAAGAGCTGGTCCGAGTCGAGGCAAACGGCGGTGGCTCTTCCGCTTCCTGTGGCTCGGCAGGCTCGGCGGGCGTTGCCGGCAGGACCAGCTTTTCCAACAGATCCTCGTAGGCCATGTTGGTCGAAGACGCGGATTGTGGTTCCGGCGTCTTCTGACTCGCATGCTCATCCGAGACCGGAGGAGGAACGAGGTACGATTCCAGACTTACCGGTGCCGGAGTCTCCATGGAGACGTCGAGTCCTTCGCCGTTCCCGCCAAAATGCGCGGCGTCTGTCCCTGGATGATCCGAAACATCAGCGGCCTTCGCGTCGCCGCCTTTCAAGTCATCCATTTCTAGAAGGCCGGAGATCTCTTCAATCGCTTCATCAGGGGGCACGTTGGTTTTCCCTGTTGTCCCTGGCCCACTCGTCATGGGGAAATTCCTTTCTTTCGGATCACAAGCAATTTGGCGCTAGATGTAGGTGTAGCCCACGCAGTTTCCCGGCGACCCACCTCAAAGTCAATCCCCAGCATGGGCGTTTACGCGTTTGACAGGGGGGAAAGCGCTCCCTATGGTTCACTCCCCAACGTGTCTGCCTCACCTTGCACCGTCATGCGCCAGCCGCTCCCCCGCTATTTCGGAGTGTTAGCGTGAATCGAGGGCGCGGTGCGCCTAGAATTCCCCGCGCTCCGGCTGCGGGAATGTTGGTCCGTGCGGGGTCTTATCGGCTTCCTGACGACGTTGCGCGGCGTGTGCGCAGTGGTCACCCCTGGGTCTTTCGCGAGGCACTGGCCGGCCGGCCCGTCACCGAGTCGAGCGGTGCTATCGTCGACTTGATGGCGGGAAATGGGGCGTTTGTGGCGCGCGGATATGTGGACCAGGACCATCCGGTGGCGATCCGGGTCTTGTCGCGCGATCCTGCCGAGCCGGTCCATCCTGGCGCCGGCACGATTGCGAAGCGCTTCCAGCGCGCAGTTCAGCTGCGCTGGCTGCTGCTTGGACCAGGCACCCCAAGCGCCGTGCGTCTGTTTGCGGGCGAGAGCGAGGGCTTGCCCGGGGTGACCGTGGACCGCTACGCCGACTTCGCCGTGGTGCAATGGTACTCGGCGGGCGCGTTCCCCTGGCGCGACGAGCTGCTTGACGCGATCACCGAGGCGATTCATCCGCGAGGCATCTACGAGCAGAAGCGGCTGCGGCCGCTCGGCGGCCAGGCCCCGGCCGAGCCCGCGACCCGGGCGCGAGGCGAAGAAGCCCCCCTTGAACTCGTGGTCGAGGAGGATGGCTGCCGTTTCGCGGTCGACGTGACAGCGCCCCTCGGCGTGGGTTTTTTCCCTGACATGCGGCTCGGTCGCGACAGCGTGACCCGGCGGGCTGCCGAACGCCGCGTGCTCAACCTCTTCTCGTACACCGGTGCTTTTTCCGTGCGCGCAACACGGGCGGGCGCGACCGAGGTCG
>Ga0265330_10001804_pt1 | contig 12015 bp, 12 predicted proteins | sample 41919metaG_FD_202083 | JGI IMG/M metagenome (GOLD analysis project Ga0265330, IMG submission 202083) | Rhizosphere microbial communities from Carex aquatilis grown in University of Washington, Seatle, WA, United States - 4-19-19 metaG | ecosystem: Host-associated > Plants > Roots > Rhizosphere... | reverse complement strand
GACGCGGCATCGTCTCTAGACTGAATTCAAACCGTTCCTTCCTGAACAGGCCCACAAGAGCCACGACCAGCGGGGCCCCCAAAAGGCCTGCAAAAACCCATCGGTCCGCATTGAATGCTTGACCCGATGAAAGCAAAAATACGATTCCCGCATTCACCGCCGCGATCACAACGTGCGCACAAATGGCGGTCAGGAGATCGTATCTGAGCAAGAGCAACGCAAACACCAGTCCATAGACAGCAAGAATGGCGATGTGGAGCGCCGTGGTGGGCATGCCAAACGGAACATCCCACAAGAAAAACCCTGTTCCGGTCCATGCGGCCACGGAGACCAGCACGGCCAACCAACGGCGTCGCGACTTCTCTGCAACATACGACATAAAGAAAAGTCTCATCACCACCTCCGAGAAACCTGCAGCGAGAATCCCGAAAATGATGGGTTGAGCTCCCGGCAGATACGAGTCTATAGCCCCTGCCCTGTCGACACCGAGAAGCAGCCCGCCGTTCTTGATGATAAACCACGTTGCCACAGCGTGGAGACCGAGAATCACAAACCCCCATCCATAGCCATTCAGGATTGAGGCTGCGATGTCTTGTGTGAAGAATCTGCGGAAAAGAGCACTATCGGTGGAGTCTAGTTTTCTTGGCCAGACACTCCGTGACGACGACTCCCCGACTGCCCACGAGGCAAATACCAGGACTCCGAGAAACACTTCGAAGACACACACAGTTAGTCCGGCGACAATCAAACGGACATAAAATTTGTTCAAATCTCCTATCCCCGTGCCGGCACCTGCAGAGGGAAACCCATTCGTCTGTGAGAGAATCGCGATCGCCAAATATCCCACGAACACCATTGCCCCTGTTCGCACCCCCACTTCTCCCTCATGGTATTTCCTCAAGAACAGCGTGACAACAAAGAAGAACAACAGAAACGTCGCGGCAATTGATCCGGTCGACGTCAACGTTGCTTCGGTTGCAACGGCACTGATTTCCGATTGGAAATCACCACTGAATTCAGGATGCCACCATATCGACCCAACTTCATTGCCCCTCACCCCAACATCGAGCAGGAGTTCAAAACCATCGACATTTCTGGTATACTGGAAGTGATGATCGGTGCGGTGCAACTGGGAATAATCAGAAGAGGTTTTGAGGTGGTACGTTGCAAAATCCGGATGAAATTGACTAATGGTCCGTTCGGCCAAGGCGCGCGCCGCTTCGATGCTCAGCGATGGACTAAATGCAGAATCCGGAATAAGATGATCGAAGCCGATCAGTTTTCCGCCAGGCGAGAACTTAGCGGTGATCCGTTCAGGGTTCTGGCTCAGAGAGAGTCGACGGTCATACCATTGGATCTCCCAATTGCACGTGGGAAGAGTGTCGGCCCTGCAAATCCGATTGGCCTCAGCCATTCCGTATTTCTCCTGCAGGAACATCTGCGTCCGCGGATCAAAGTTAAACCACGCATCCTGCTGAAGGCCGTCAAGATGATATCCGATCGCCCGCATGAATGTGTCGGACTTTTGAAGGATCTCTTTGCGACTCAGTTGGAAGTCTGCAGACACATTTGGGCTGATATCCTGTATGAGAAAACCAACGGCCACTGCACCTGCTACGCCGAACAACAGGAGTGGAAGGATTTTGCGCATGATCAAAGGGTCAGGAGAAGAGTTGGGTGAGACCATGGTATTCCTTTGGGGAAGAACATGCCCAATTGCCAAGCTCAGCAATCGACGGTGGAAAGGCCCATTTATTGAACGGCGACCTTAACGACAACTTTGAGCAACGATGCATCTGATACCATTGGCGCGTGGGCGTCACCTGGAAAGAATACGACAAAGAGCCCTGGAGTGTTGCGTATCCAAGAAAGTGGTTTATCCGATAGGAACCGGATATCTCGTGTTTCATCGTATGGAGCTTCTGTGTCGAGACATGTCGACGCCGGGCGCCACCCCACACTCTCCACACCATCCAGCACGCATTGGATGTCGATGTATCTTGCATGGACCTCAAGAACTGCAGAATTCAGCGGCTTCCCCTGCCCTCTCGCAATGCTTGCAGAAAGTCGATTTCCCGAAAGTTCATAGCGACCTTCGGCCAGGGTATGCAGATCTGAACGGCAGAGGAAGGAGAATGCCTCTGGGAATAGCGGGTGCACGCAGGCATAGAGAGCCGTGTTGTCGAGCGAGTCAAGGATCATAGGTCACGGATATTGTGAGCAATGTCGGCAGGATGCCTTCACAGGAGGTCGGGAACCGTTCATCAGGTGTCGCTCATCCTGAGCGAATCCGGCAGTTCATCCGTGTCATCATTGCCGCGATCCACGTGGTGCTTGTGAAGGAGCTCCCCGCTCATGCGAATTCCTTCAGAAAGTCCTTCAACAGGATTTCCGGAGATAATGCCCCCAGCGATCCTCTGCGTGATGCTTTCCCAATCCTCATGTTGGACCTTCTTGTTGATGCCCGTGTCCCCCAACACCATCACACGGCGTTCGAACAGGCTCAGGAAAATCAGGATGCCTGTCCGGTGGCGGGTATTGAACACCTCCTCGCTGATGAATGCTCCTGCGGCGCGCTGTGCCACACGCCGCTCCATCAATCGGGTCCCCGCGAACAGTCTCTTCGCCCAGGGACTCATCCGCGTGATGAGATACCCCAGCAATCCACTCAACAGGATCGAGAGTACCGTTACGGTAAAATCAATCGGAATCCATAACCAGATGACTGTGCGAAGGATGGAGAGAACGAGCAGAGCAAGGATTGCAAAAAAAGCCCCACATCGCCATTCAGCCTCCGCATACTCGTCGCTTCTGTTTACGACGAACGGAACTATTTCACCCGATGTCCGCGATTCTGCCTCTTTCACGGCCTCCTGGATTCGTTTCTGGGACGATTCCGGAAACATCTCTTTCATTGTGTGGCGCATGGTATGCTCCCTGTTCCGTGGCGCCCTCGCTCCCACTCTGATCTCGAGTGAATTGAGGGAAGATCCACATCAAAAACTACCTAAAAAAAAAGAGAGTCTCAAGAAGACTCCTGCATGTGCACCGCCAGCCAGAGGCAAGGAGGATTTACGCTGGTCGATGCAATTTGATGGCGCTGATGTGCACGAATGAGAAGGTGATCCCCGGCATGAAGCGTCCTGGTTGACCCATCGTCAAATTTCAGCACTCCGGTCCCCTGCAGCACCGCAACCCATTCGTCGGCCTCCTGATCATACCAGAATCCAGGCGGCGATGCATAGCCTGCAGATATAGTCCTTTCGATGACAACTCCTGAACATCGGGCGATCTCTTCGGATCGCTCGCTTGCTGGGGGAGGTGACGGATCGGCGACAAAGAGGTTCATGCGGGTCCTACCCGCCTTCTGTTGTTGGATCCTGAGAAACCTCGCGAAGACTTGAGACGCTTTATCAGGATGGCACGGGTATAGGCAGTACGGAAGTCCTGGCGCTCGAGGTTTCGCTGTGAAGTGCTCCCTGGTTCGGTAATGGTATAGATGATTTCACACCTCGTATCAATGGCCTGTCTCATGATGGCTTGGATCATGGCGCTCTGAACACCTTTCCGCCTAAAGGCTGGAATGGTCGATGCACCGTACATTGCTGCGACGTTATCCCGAATGGAAAGCGCACCTGCTCCACAGGGAGCACTCCCGATCCGCGCAAGCAAACACAATGTCCCCGGTTGATGAAACAAGCTCAGCAGAATTGCCGTGTTCTCCTCAAGCGCCGCCGCTCCTCCCACAAAACCCTCAAGGACCGTCTGCGCCCAGAGTTCTGCTTCAGAAGGGGCGCACAATTCGACAACAATATCAGCGCCCGGGTCAAGAGAAAATTGTTGCGCAGGCAGCCTCCGCACAAGGACGTTGGAAAATCCTTCGAGTGTATAGCCGGAAGACGCAAGGAGTGGCGGAACTGATCGGTCCGCGAGAGGACACACGTCAATTTGGATCTGGATGTTTCTGACCCGGAAGAAGTGCTCGATCTCTTCAAGATGCAGAGCTGTGACACTCCCTTCCATTCCAAGGCCGAGCACTTGGGTACGGGGAGAACCCATTCCACGGATCACCGCACATCCTCCGGGAATGGGAAGCGATGCAGCCCCGCACTCCGGTGAGATCTGCGCATGCATGCGCGCTGATTCCGCACCAACCCAGGCATCCGTACTCTCAATCCTGTGCGCCAGCGCCGCATCAACGAAAAAATTCCCCTTCAATACATCTCCCAAAAACTGAGGTTAGCAATTCTATGCAAACTGCGGCAAGAGTTCATCAGAGATGCCTGCCAGCGATTTAAGCTGACGCAATTCCGCCCTGGTAAGACTCCGCATCTCTCCGCGCGACAGCCCTGTCTTCAAAATCGGACCGTACGCAACGCGATCAAGCTTCTTCACTTCATAACCAAATTGTTCGAACATGCGGCGCACTTGCCGGTTTCGACCTTCGTGAATGGTAATCCCCACCTCGCGTCCTTTGCCCTGGGGGATGCGCACCAGCTCAGCGGGGGCCGTCAGCCCGTCTTCAAGACGGATCCCACGCGCCAGAAGCTGTGCATGTTCCGGAAGAAGCGATTTATCAAGGGTCACGTGATAGGATTTGGGAATTTGCTGGCGGGGATGCATGAGCTTGTGTGCAAATTCACCGTCATTGGTGAGCAAGAGCACGCCGGTTGTGTGACGGTCCAACCTGCCTATGGGATATACCCGATGCCGTGTCGAGACGAGCTCCATCACTGTTGCTCTCCCCTTTTCATCCTTCAATGTTGTGATGGTGTCTTTGGGCTTGTTCAGAACAAAATACACATACTCCTGATCGGGCGCGATACGCTGACCATTCACAGAGACTTTGTCCCGTTGAAGGTGCACTCTCGTGGAGAGATCCGAAACAACTCTTCCGTTGACCTTCACCTTTCCGGAGAGGATGAGCTCTTCGGCGCCTCGTCGTGAGGATATGCCACTCATGCTCAGATATCGGTTGATACGTACTGCATCGGGAATATTGACAGGGCGTTGTTTCACGATTGTTCTCCCGGATCGGAGCTCTCCGTAACTTCGTCAGATCCCGTCGGCTCTCCGTCTTCCGCGAGTTGTTTCGCTTCCATTTCCTTCAGGAGGCGTTTTTCGACTTCGTATTCTGCCTCCGCCAGGAGTTCGTTAATCTCCCTCGGCTTCGGGAGTTCGGAAAGATCATTGAGGCCAAAATGTTTGAGGAAGTCTTTCGTGGTCCCATAGAGTAACGGGCGACCAGGCGTTGCGGCCCTGCCGACTATGGCAACGAGATTGCGTTCCAGAAGCGTTCGGAGGACGTAGTCGGCATTGACGCCCCGAATCGCCTCGACCTCGGGTTTGGTCACAGGCTGTTTGTAGGCTATGACAGCCAAGCTTTCCAGAGCCGACACAGAAAGCTTTCGTCGTGATTTCTCCCTCAGCATACGCCCCAGCCAGATCCCGAATTGGGGCTGCGTGGCGAACTGGTAGCCGCCTGCAACCTTGACAATGCGAAACGCCCGTCCCACCTGCCCATACTCCCGATTGAGCTCTTCGATGCAACCGAGGACGCTTTCGGGGGAGACCGATCGCCCGCGGTCCGCGCTATCGGAAGGTGAAAGAATGTCTGTCAATTGCCGGAGAGAAAGCGGCTCATCGGTGGCAAAGAGAACCGCCTCGATGATTTCCTTTTCGCCCGGACCCACGCCATACGCACCTTGCGCCACTGCGTTCATACCGACTCCCTCTGCACCGCCTGCAGCCTCGTTGCATATTCCACTGCAATATCCCTGCCGTCAACTGTCGCCTGGATACGCAAAACCTTATTTTTGGTCAATTCGAGGATTGCAATAATTGTCACGATGATGCGAATCTTTTCCGTCATGTGCGCGACAATCCCGAAGAATGTCGCCACTCCGTGTACCCGCATGTAATCCATCACAAAACTCGTCTGCTCATCAACAGTGATGCTGAGGAGCGTCACCTCATGCACCACTTTTTTCGGCATATGATCAAGCGCCGTTTTGTAGGCGGAAATGAGATTGAAGAGCGTGACATCCTGGAGGGATTCCTCGTTATCCTCTTCGCTTTGGACCTTGGTATCGGCCAGGAAAAATCGCCGGTAATAGACCCGACGCTGTTCCTCTTCAAGCCGCGACATCTTGTGCGACATCTCCTTGTACCGCTTGTACTCAATCAGCCGGCGCACAAGCTCGGCACGCGGGTCCTCCTCTTCCGGGTTGGTTTCATCGCGGGGCAGGAGCATCCGCACTTTGATTTGCATCAGCGTTGCGGCCATCACGATGAATTCGCCAGCCACTTCGAGGTCGAGTGCCTGGATCAAGTGCAGCGATTCCTGATAGTCCTTCGTGATCTTCGCAATAGGGATGTCGTAAATGTTGAGTTCATCCCGTTTGATGAAGAAAAGCAGAAGGTCGAGGGGCCCTTCAAAATCTGTCAGCTTGACCTTATACATGATCTCCTATCTTCCTCCCTCCTTTCGCCGCATCAGCCCAGGTCCATGGCCGATCGAACATCGGCCATCGTTGAAGCCGCCTTTGCATGCGCACGCTGTTCGCCATCATTCAGAATTTCTGAGACTTCACCGGGATGAGCCTCGAGATGCGCCCGCTTTTCACGTATGGGGAGCAATGCATTGCCAATGGCGTCGGCAACCCGCTTCTTGCATTCCACGCAACCCAACGCACCTGATCGGCAACCTGACTCAATTTCTGGTGTTGCCGCAGGATTAAATTTTTGGTGATAGGTGAATACCAGGCAGATTTCCGGACGACCAGGATCATTCTTCCGGACCTTTTGGGGATCAGTCACAGCGGTCCGCATCTTCGCGTGAATCGATTCCGGTGGATCGGAGAGCAGAATAGTGTTCCCGGACGATTTACTCATTTTCTTATCCGCACCATCAAGACCGGGAAGGCGCGCGAATTTCGTCAGCTTCGGCGCCGGCTCGGGGAACACTTCCCCGTATTGGTTGTTGAAGCGACGGGCGATCTCCCGCGCGATCTCAACGTGCGGAACCTGGTCTTCACCCACGGGAACCAGATCGGCCTTGTACAACAGAATGTCCGCTGCCTGCAACACCGGGTAGCCGAGGTGTCCATACGAGATGTTTTCAATGTGCAGGTCCCGTACCTGATCCTTTACGGCAGGATTCCTCTCGAGCCGCGCGGCGGTAATGAGCATCGAAAGAAGAAGATGCAATTCGGTGTGCTCTTTGATCTGCGATTGCCGGAAGATTGGGCTCTTCACGGGATCAATTCCTGCTGCGAACCAATCGATCACCATATCCATGGAATTCTGAAAGATCCCCGACGTATCCAGATTCGTCGTCAGAGCATGATAGTCGGCAATCAAGTGAAAGTTCTGGTATTCGTCCTGCAGCGCCACCCAGTTTTCGAGAGCGCCAACGAGATGGCCAAGATGGAGTTTCCCTGTTGGCCTCATGCCGCTCAGGATCGTCTTTTTTTGTGTCAAGCAGTGTTTTCCGGTATGGGTGATTGGTCCAGTGACGGCGGGAAGGTCTCCCAACCGTGGAATTGAGGGAGGATCAGTGGAGAAACAGGTAGGGTTTCCAACGTTCATTGACCGTCCCCACAAACTGTCGGATAAAGGTCACATGATTGGGGCGCATTGGTCTTCGCCGCAGCGGCATGGCCGCTTCTTCCGGCGTTCGGTCCCCCTTCCTGTTATTACAATTGACACATGCGCACACCAGGTTTTCCCACGTATCTTCACCACCTCTGGAGAGAGGAAAAACGTGGTCAAGGGTAAGTGTCAAGTCGCCTCGGCCGCAAAACTGACATCGATGTCCGTCCCGCCGAAGGATGTTCTTTCGGGAGAGGATAATATTCTTGTACGGGAGTCTAATATACACTCCCAATCGCAGGACACTTGGGAATGGCATTGCCAGCGAAACGGAGCGTAGTTGCTTACCCTCGAGCGTTTCAAGCAATTCCGCCTTCCCCAAATAGAGCAACACGATGGCTTTTCGTGCACTGATGACGCTCATTGGTTCATAGCTCTGGTTCAATACCAGAACTTTAGCGTTAAGTCTCCCTCCGGTCCTGTAGCTACGGGCTTGCGTGCTGAAAGTTGAACCCTCCTGTCGAAGAGCTTTGAACATAATACGTAACTCATAGAAAAATATACAATTCGACCGGATGAGAGTCAAGCAGAAGGGGCACCGACCAGCATCAGGATGAGAAGTGAAGGTCCATCGCAAAAGTGACCAAGGCGGGAACAACGAGCTGGACACCTCTGACGTGCGTTGTCAGAGGAATTCTCATATCACAGTGCGCAATGTCAGCAGATTCGGTATGCGAGCAGGTATCTCCATTATTTTGGGACGGGAATTTGAACTGCCACGAATGCCGTTTGTTTGCTATTGTCCCTTTTCAATCGCATCAGCACTGATTCGCCCGGCTTGTGTGAATCAAATACCCGTTTCAATTCTGCAGGGCTTCCAATATCTTTCCGATCTGCCTCGACAATGACATCATTCTTCCGAATAAACCTGTTGAATGCCTCGCCGTAAGGCTTTACTTCCGCAACAATTACACCGCGATCAAGGTCAAATTCCTTCTTCTCCTCCGAACTGAGAGAGCGCACGGTCATTCCTACAGCATTGAATTCCGTGGGCTTCAGGGCGTTGTCTTTTCCCTCGTTTTCATTCTGTTCCGGCGCTTGCGACTCATTGGCTGCGAGCTTATCTTCTGCCCTGGCCATCAGAGAGACTTTTGCCTCAAATGTTTTCCCATCCCGGAAGACCTTAAGAGTCACCATGTCCCCCGGGTGGTGCTGCGCCACGTATGACTGTAGTTCATTCGGAGCGTTCACCTGACGTCCGTCAACCGTGAGGATCACGTCGCCGGGCTTTAGTCCCGCACGCTCCGCTGCACCTCCTTTTACCAGCTCGTTGACAAGAACCCCGTTTGCGTCGCTCAGCCCCAGGGCATCGGCCATCGTTTGATCGACTGGGGCGATGGTGACGCCGATGAACCCGCGGTCTACCTTCCCCTCACGAATCAGATCCATTGCAACGCTTTTCAGGAGGTTCACAGGTACGGCAAACCCATATCCCTGGTACCGGGCATTGGTGGTGGCGATTGCAGAATTGATGCCAATGACTTCGCCCGACATATTGACCAGCGCTCCCCCGCTGTTCCCCGGGTTGATCGCTGCATCGGTCTGAAGGAAATTCTCCACACCATAACTCCCCTGAATGATCCCGATGTTGCGCCCCGTCGCACTGATGATTCCGGCGGTCACGGTCGAAGTGAGCTGCAGAGGATTGCCGATGGCGAGCACCCACTCCCCCACTTGGACATCATCGGAATTCCCCAGTGCCGCGACTGGCAGATCCTTTCCATCGATTTTCACCACGGCTAGGTCGGTTGAAGGATCTTTTCCAATGAGTCTCGCCTTGTAACGGATCTTGTCATGCAAGACGACTTCGATGCCATTGGCATCCGCATCTTCGACGACGTGATTGTTCGTGGCAATGTATCCGTCGGGCGTGATGATAACGCCCGAACCGAACCCCTGCATTGGCTCGTCATCCGGAGATTTCATGTCCGGACCAAAGAAGTGCCAGAAATCGTGAGGCATCCCATGGTCCTTTCCCTTCCCAGACGAAGTGACCGTAATTGCAACCACCGAGGGGGTTACGGCACGCGCCACTGCGATGAAATTCTCACTCAGGGCCTTCACCGAGGAATTGGGCGTCTGGATAGGTGCAGATCCTCCAAGCTTCACATCGCCCCCGCGGGCATATCCCACATTCACCCGACCGCTAAAATTCGACACCACGATTGCACCGATAATAATGCCGACGGTGACAAGGACAAGAGACATCAGGAGCGATTTTTTGGACATTGGAATACTCTCCAGGGAGAAGATCAACGACTCATGGCTGCGTTGCCATCGAGGCAAATACTGTTTCAGATTTCAGAGGGCGGATACCTTCCACATGACTCACGAGAAGTTGCCGGAGCGCCAACGACACTTCCCCACGCACTTGTGGAGCAACACTAAGACTTGCCGCTTCAAGAGGACTCTTCAACGTCTGGAAATGTTGGAGGGTGCGCAGGCTTCCTGCACAGAGATATTCCGTCCCTTGTTGCTCCACCGAGCAGTCTGCGCAGTATGCTCCGCCCAACGAAGCGTTCAGCAAATACGTCTGATTGCCAGCTTCGTCGCCGGCGAACGAACGTTCACATCGGCAGCAATGGTTGAAGCTGGGATGAAATCCAAGAATCGTCAGGAGATGAAGCTGATAAAAAAAGAGAATCGACGACACATTGCGCGGTGTCTGATCAAGCGCGTCGAGGGTGTCCAGAATGAGGGCAAACAGAGGGGGATTCTTTTCTTCTGCGTGCGTCACTGCGTCGAGCAATTCGAGTGCCATCATCGCACCCGCCATCCGCTCCATGTCTTCGCCTATGCGGTGAAACGGCTTCTGTAGGTCGCACCTGGAAAGAAACTGAAGATCTCTCTGTTCCTTCCAGTAGAGCACCGCCGTAACGCAGGCGAAGACATTCAAGGAACCCCCGAACTTTGCAGCGCGGGCGCGTTCCCCTTTCGCAATCACCGAGACCTTGCCGAATTCCTTCGTAAAGAGCGTCGCGATCCGGCTGGTATCCCTATACTTGATTGTTCGAAGGACAATGGCATCAGTTGTAATAATCATCCCGCGTCGCCACTCTCATGCGCTACAGCTGAATCGTCGGTCCGGCTTGCAAGACCATTGGCATTGACTCTGATGAGACATCCACCGTTCGCAAATGGGGGTTTTCCATGCACTATGAGTTCGGGCCGATGGACTTCGGCCTCAACCGGAGAGAATCGATCGCACTGTCAAACGGAGGGTGGAGTACTCCTTGTTCAGTAACAATCGAGGTAATCAATTCGTTCGGAGTGATATCGAAGGCCGGGGAGAAGACTCCGACCCCCTCAGGAGCCACCCGGCGGCCATACAACGAAGTGACCTCAGATGGGTCACGTTCTTCAATGACAATATCTCTACCCGTTGGCGTGTGCCGATCGATTGTTGACGTCGGAGCGGCCACATAGAAAGGAATTGCGTGACGGTGGGCAAGGACCGCAACGGTGTATGTGCCCACTTTGTTGGCAGTATCGCCGTTGGCCGCAATCCTGTCGGCTCCCACCACTACAGCCTGAATCATCCCACGAGCCATGACGACTCCGGCGGTATTATCGGTAATGAGCACCGTTTCAATGCCGGCATGGATCAATTCCCACGTCGTTAGTCGCGCACCCTGCAACAACGGGCGGGTTTCATCTGCATAGACCCTGACGATCTTCCCCTGTGCATGGGCCTCGAAGATCACTCCCAGCGCAGTCCCCATTCCGGCGGTTGCCAATGCTCCGGCGTTACAATGTGTAAGCACTGACGATCCCGGCGGGATCAACGCTGCACCGTACTCGCTTATTCTGCGACACGCCTCGACATCTTCCTGCTCAATTGCACGAGCTTCCCTTTCCAGTTCTGAGGGGAGTGAGGAAGAAGCACCGGCGGTTTCCACTACGTGAGCCATCCGGTCGAGCGCCGCAAAGAGATTGACAGCAGTCGGACGCGTGCTTCGGAGCATTGCAATGGCATCAAGGACTCGGCGCGGGAGGCTTGAAGGAGAGCCGTCTGTTGCCGCGGAAAGGACGACGCCGTACGCCGCGGCAACGCCAATCGCCGGCGCTCCCCGAATGCGGAGCGATCGGATGGCCTCAGCGACAACAGCAACGTCGCGCGTGGCAATCGTTGATTCCTCCAGGGGAAGCCTGGTCTGATCCAGAAATCGTAACTCCCCTGTACACCATTCCAATGTTTTCATGGTAATAGAAGGTGGGCGCTATCGCAATGTACATAGAAGGGCATTAGTCCGCAAACCGGGAAAGCTCGCGGAATTCCCGGTATCGATCCTGGATCTGCAGGTAGGTAAGATCGCGCAGACCTTCAACGCTGAATTTTTCCACGCAGAACGACGCCAAGGT
>Ga0265330_10001801_pt1 | contig 12022 bp, 9 predicted proteins | sample 41919metaG_FD_202083 | JGI IMG/M metagenome (GOLD analysis project Ga0265330, IMG submission 202083) | Rhizosphere microbial communities from Carex aquatilis grown in University of Washington, Seatle, WA, United States - 4-19-19 metaG | ecosystem: Host-associated > Plants > Roots > Rhizosphere >... | reverse complement strand
GTGGTCGTGGATCTCGGCAAAGGGGGCATTTCGGTGACCCATCTTCCAGGCCCAGCCGTCGAGCACCAGAAGGGGGATCTTGCCGTAGTTGGTCAGAAGCTCGGTGAGCTGGGTCTTGATGTATTGCATTTGGGCGGTGGAGAGCGCCCCGCCGGTAGCGTTGTTCTGGGTCGAATCCCAGATCGAGTAATACAGCCCCGGTTCCAATCCCTTGGCGCGGAAGGCGGTGACATAGTCCTGGACAACATCGCCCTTGCCGGCGCGCCACGGGATACTACCCACGTTGAAGGTGCTGGCCTTGCTGGGCCACAGGGCAAATCCGTCGTGATGCCGGGTGGTGAGCACGCCAAACTTCATTTTCGCGCTTACCGCTGCGGTGGCCCACTGGTCGCAGTCGAGCTTGGTGGGATTGAACTGTTCGATGGGAAGATTGGGCGTTCCCCAGGAGCCCGTGTAGGTGAGGATTCCCAGGCAGATAAACATGCCAAAGCGCATGTCGATGAAGTCGCTCTGGATCTGTTGCCAAGTCCTGCCCGTCCCGCTGTCGGGGGACGTGCTGGCATCGGCCAGGGTCGACGGACCGCCGCCATCCGCGGTCCCGCCGGTCGCGCCACCGGTTGTGCCCGCATCTCTCGCCACAAATCCACCGTATGACGGGTAATCCGCGGCGGCGTCGGCTGGCGCGCTACCGCCGATGGCCCGTCCGCCCGCGCCCGCGCCGGCTGTCGGGCTGGAAGCGGAGGACGTTCCTCCGGCCGCTTGACCGCCCGCACCCCCCGCGCCGCCCGAGTCAGACGCGGCTGACGTCGTGCCGCCCAATGACCGCGACGAAGACGGGGTCGTGGCGGAGGTGCCGCCAGCACTCCCGCCGGTCTGCCGCAGGCCGCCCGACGCACCTGCCGTCGAGGCGATTCCCCCGGCACCCAAGGCGCCGCCGGTCGCCGCACCACCCGCAGATCCATCGGTGCTGGCGGCCTTGCTGCAGCCGAGGCCGAGAATGCACGCGAATGCAATCGAGCTGATGTTGCTGTTCACAGCCATACAGCCTATCACCCTAAAGCCCTTCTTGGGCGATGGGGGTGCGAAAGAACGCCGCGTTCTGACCGCGCTTGGTTCAGAAGGGGGACAGCTTGTAGATGACCACGGGTCCGCCGCCCGATGCCACAACGGAAGTGACCGAGGACAGGGGTTCGGTGGTGGTAAACTTGACGCTGTTCACCTCGCAGCGGTATCCCGGGGTTAGCCCACTGGCCAGGGCGTCGCCGCGAGCGACCACCGAGCATAGTAGGTTGTTGACCGAGACGTCGCGCTGGATGCTGAACAGACTGGCCGTGTTGATGATTTGGATCGTGCCAGAGTTGTTGGAGCCGTAGTAGCCATCCAGCACAATTACAGTTCCGCCATTGTTGGCGAAATTCTGCATGGCGGTGGCCCACTTCGTTCCTAGTTGCTGCAGAGCCGTGTCGCTGGTGGCCCCTTCCTGCCCGTAGATCAGGAAGACGTTAGCCTGCAAATCGGAAAGGCTTGTGGCCAGGTGGTCCACGTCTGTCAATTCGGCGAAATTGACGGCGCGTCCGGCCGCCACCTGGGTGATGGCCGCGTTAGCGCCCGCAATTGCGGTTGCGTTGGCCGCGCCCTTGTAAACAAGGACATTCACTGGGCTGAGTGGCCAAAGGAAGACCGCGTTGCCCAGGATGCGATTCATGGCAGTGCGGTTTCTGTTCACCAGGTAGTCATGGCCAATGACAATCACCCGTCCGGTGTTGGCAGTCTCGCATTGACTGTTGCTGCATAGACCGCTGCCACAGGGTGTGCCGCAGGCCGAGCAGTTGTCAGGGTCAGAGGCGAGATTGACACAAACGCCCGCGCAGCCGACCTCATCCGTGGCGCAACCCAGACATGAGCCGTCGCTTTTGCAATAACCGGATGTGCACATGTTGCTGCAGGCGCCGCAGTTTTGCGCCGTAGTCAAGTCCACGCACTGGCCGTCGCAAACGCCCCAGCCCGACGCGCACACAAGGGGAGCGGCGTCTGGCTCAGGCCCATCAGCCCCGGTCTCGGCCGCGTCCGAGATGGCCCCACCGTCGGCTCCAGCGTCGTCAACCGCACCGCCGTCGACAGCATCGGCTCCGTCGCTGACCGCGTCCCCAACCTCGCCCGCCTCGCCTGCATCGCCCCCATCCCCTGTTTCGCCGGCCTCGCCGGCCTCAACAGCGTCGGCGCAGCCGACACAGAGCAAACGGGAATCGCCGGTAGCCCCGTCCGTTGCGAGCGTGGCGTCTCCAGTGGGCACGTCGTTTGCGGCATCACCCATTGCGGGTACGTCGTCTATGCCCACGTCGGGATCCACGCCAGCATCGTCTGACGTCGGGGCGTCGTCTGGCGCCAAGGCGTCGTCGATGGCGACTGCAAGCACGTCGTCGTCAGAGTCGGGACTCGATCCCTGGGCGTCGTCGGTCGCGTTGCCCGGTCCGTCCGGTTCGGCGTCCGCGGGCTCGGCATCGAGTTCAGGGGCGAGCGCGTCCGTGGGCTCTGCGTCGTCGGTCAACCCGGCGTCGGTCGCCAGCGCATCGTCGGCACCGGCATCAACGTCGTTGCCATCAGCGGCTGGCTCTGAATCAGCGGCTGAGTCGAGTTCCATGGCGTCTTGGTCCGCGTCCGTCTCGATGGCATCCTCGCCGCCGTCGAGTGCTCCTTCGCTGCTCGCATCCCCGGCCTGGATGGCACAGGTTCCGGCCCGCGCACAGATGTGGCCGCAGGGTGAATATCCCCGCGCGCATTGGGTTCCCACGATCGGATCCAGGCAAGCCGGCAGGGCGAGCAAGGCTACAAATGCGAGCAACAGTGACGATTTCATGGTTGCGACCCTCCGACCTGTACGTGCTGGGGCGGCTCGGTGGCATTCGTGGTCTTGGCAGGCTCCTGGACTTTCTTGATGATGGCGAATTCGACACGGCGGTTCTGTCGATCGGCCTCATCACTTGTTCCCTGCACGCGCGGTTGCTTGCGCCCGAAAGCGGCGAGGACGAGCTTGTCCTGCGGGAACCCCATCCCAATGAGAACCTTGCGCGCCCGCTGCGCCCGTTCATTGCTGAGCCAATCGTTGAATGGATCCGGGCCGTGGCGATCCGCGTGGCCTTCGATGACCAGGTGGTCCCATTCCGGATGTTGCTTCCACAGGGTTAGCACGGCGGCCAATGCGGGTTGGCCCGTGGATCGCACGCGCGCCCGGTTGGTATCGAAGAGCACGTGCTCGGTGAGCACGATGCGATCTTCCCTGACCACAATAGGCGCTTGATCCGGACAGCCGTCTTGGTCGTCGACACCGTTGACCGTCTCAGGCTCGTTCGGGCAGGCGTCGGCCACATCAGGAATGCCGTCCTTGTCGTTGTCGGGATCCGGGCACCCGTCCTCGTCTTCAAAGCCGTCCTTGTCTTCGGGTTCGTTGGGACACTTGTCCACATCGTCGGGAATGCCATCACCGTCGCGATCGAGAACCTTGGGCGGTGCCACGACTATTGCGACCGGCGGCGCCGCAACGGGCTCGGGCTTGTGTGAATCGCGCATCACGATTTCGATCCCCAGCAAGGCGATTTGGGCGTCCTTGCTATCGAGCGCATTCGATGGCTGCAACACGTACAAATAGCGAGCCGATGGCCCAAAGAGCCAGTCGCCCCAGCCGAAATTCCAACCCAGCCCCGCCTCGCCCACGGGGCGCACAAGCGTCCCGGTTAGACCGGCGCCAACCCCGAGATCGATCCACGGCCCGGCAGCGCGCGAATCGGGCTGGCGTCCTGCCAGTGGGCGAAAGCGACCGGTTGCAGTCAAGGCCAGCAAGCCACCCATTCCGGGATCCCGAATCGTCGGGTCCGAGGGTGCCGATCCATTGGAAAGAAAGCCGCCGCGCAGGCGCAATCCCGCGAGCATCCACTTCCCGAGCGGCAAACTGGCCGACACAGCCGGCATGGCGCCCAGTCCGAAGCGATCCCGCAACGGGGTGCTCAGCGGAATTGCCACCGGCGCCTCCACGTTGACGACCGTCTCGCGCAGGGTTTGCGTGACATCGGCCCGGGTGGATCCGGGCAACGTGAAGGCGGACAGTGAGGCTGTGAGCGCAGCCCCGAGCGTGGTGAGCTTCATACTCAAGTCCAATCGCCGCGTTTGGCGAATTTCTTGAGTCGACTCTGTCAGAAGAGGCTGCCCTGTCCGCTGGAACCATTGCGGCCGGGCGCGGGGAGCGGGATCTTCATGTGCTCGTAGGCCTGGCGCGTAGCTTGGCGGCCGCGTGGCGTGCGCACCAGGAAGCCCTGCTGGATGAGATAGGGCTCGTGCACGTATTCCAAGGTGTCGCGATCTTCGGCGAGCGCCGCGGCGAGGGATTCGATGCCGGCCGGGCCGCCATCAAAGCGTTCCATGATCGCGCGCAGCAACCGGCGATCGCCCTCATCCAGCCCCAGCTCGTCCACGCCCAGGCGGCGCAGGGCATAGTCGGCGGCCTCGCGCGTGACCCGACCGTCGCCGCGGACCTCGGCGAAGTCGCGCACGCGGTTGAGCAGCTTGTTGGCAATGCGAGGCGTACCGCGCGCGCGCCGGCCGATCTCCAGCGCGCCTTCTTCGTCGATGCTGATGCCGAGAATACCGGCCGAGCGTTTGACGATGGTGGTGAGTTCTGCCGCTGCGTAGAAATCGAGTCGTTCGACGATGCCAAAGCGCGAGAGCAGGGGCGAGGTGAGCTGGCCGGTACGCGTGGTGGCGCCCACCAGGGTGAAGCGCTCGATGGGCACGGTGATCGCGGCCGCGCCCGCGCCCACGCCGGTCACGATCTCGATCTTGAAATCCTCCATGGCGGGATAGAGGCTTTCCTCGATAATCGGCTGCAGCCGATGGATCTCGTCGACGAACAGCACATCGCCGCGGCCGAGCGAGGTGAGGATGCCCGCCAGATCGCCCTTACGTTCCAAGGCCGGCCCCGAGGTCACGCGCGCCTGGGTGCCCATTTCATAGGCAAGAAGATGCGCCAGGGTGGTCTTGCCGAGGCCGGGAGGGCCTGACAGCAGCACGTGGTCCAGGGTCCCGCCGCGCTTTCTTGCAGCGGCCACATAGACCTCCAGGTTCTCGGCGACCTTGCGTTGGCCGACGAACTCGCCGAACGACGTCGGCCGCAACGCCGCGTCCATCGCCTTCTCTTTGGGCGAATCCGCCTCGGGCGACACCACGCGCGCCGGGGCTTCGGCCGCTGCTGGGCCGTCGTCGTGTCGCTTGCGCGCCATTATTTTCTCCTCATGGCGGCCAGCGCTTCTTTGATGAGGTCCGGGGTCGGCTTGCTTTCGTCGAGATCCGACAGGACAGATTCGAACTCGTTGGGCCGGTAGCCGAGCGCCTGCAGGGCGCCGTACACCTCGCCCCGTCGGCCCGGGGGCACGCTGCTGGCCAGCGGAAAGAAGCTGGACGACGGACGACCCGCGCCCGCCACGCCGATCTTGTCGCGCAACTCGACCGCCATGCGCTCGGCGGTCTTGCGGCCCACCCCGCGAATCTTGGTCAAGGTGGTCACGTCAGCCGCGCCGATGGCGCGCACCAGCTCGGCAATGGGCAACCCCGACAGTATAGCGACCGCCACCTTGGGACCCACGCCCTGCACGGTGAGCAACGTCTCGAACATGCGGCGCTCCTCGGAATCGGCGAAACCGTAGAGCTGCAGGGGACCGTCTTGCACCGCGTGCGTGTGGATGAAGAGGCGCGCTTCAGCGCCTGGGGCAGGCAACGCGCGCTGGGCGGCGCCGGTGATGGTGACAGCATAGCCCACCCCAGCGGCCTCGATCACCACGGTGTCGGGGTTTTTTTCCAGCAGGGTTCCGCGCAGCGAAGCAATCATCGCGGGCAGCCTACCCCTGGCGGGCCATCTCTGGCTAGAGCCCCACGCGACTAGTTGTGGATTCTTTGCGGCACCTATATGGTCGAGGCCGCCGCATGAAAGTCACTGGAATAGCCGTTGTTCCGCCCCCGAGCGCCGCGGATTTGCCCCGCGTTACTCCGGAGCTGCTCGCTTCGGTGTTGGCGCGCTATTCGCGCAGCAATGAGGGCCTGGCGAAGATCCTGGGGCGCGTCGACCTCGACCACCCAGACGAATCCATCGATCGCATCCTGAGTTTTGTCGATTATGGCCACGCATCTATCGGCGGCCTGACCGGCGGGCTGGCGGTTGCCATCGACGGTGTCTCGATGTGGCTGGCCTACAAGCTGTTTGAAATTTCGACCATGGCGGATGGGCAGGAATCCAGCACCCGCTACATCGCGATGGATGCGTCGGCGCTGGCGGCGCCCGCCGAACTGGGAATTCCCGACGATCTGGCGATCCGCTGGCGCGAAGTCCTGGCCCGCGCATTTGCCGCCTATCAGGCCGAATACGCGCGACTTGAGAATCTGGGCAGTTCGGAGCCGGAGCGGGTGCGCATCCCCCCGGGCGCGCGGCCGGCCGTTGTCGCACGCATTCGCAAGAACTTCGCCCTGGATCGCGCCCGCTACTTCATTCCCTTTGCCGCGCGAACCAATCTGGCGCTGGTGCAGACCTCCCGCATGTGGGCGCAAACCGTGAAGCACCTCGATTCGTTGCCGCAGCCCGAGGCGCGTGCGCTGGCGGCGGCGGTCCGCGATGAATTGATCAAACTGTCACCGCGACTCATGCGCCACAGTAAAGCGGAGTCGTCGTATCAGGAACAGGCGAAGCTGGAACTCGCTGCTTCGATTCGGCTTGGGCTGGACCGATTGTCGACGGAGCCGCTGCACGACGCTGTTTGGGTCAAAGTGGATCGCGAGACGCCGCCGTGGATGCCTGAATGGCAGCCGATTGACGAATCCTTGCGCCACCGGACCAATCGCTACGGGCAGAGTGGATCGGCGATTCGGCGGATGCGGGTGACCTTTGCCTGGAACAATCTCGCTATTGCGGAATTGCGGGATCTCAATCGGCACCGCACCGGCTACCGGCACGCGCCGCTCATCCAAGGCGGATTTTACCTTCCGCCCGAGGTGCCGCGTGTTTCGCACACGGGGCTGTTGGCCGACCAGGCGGAGCTGACACGCGAGCTTCTGCGCCGGGGCTCGCCCGCCTATGTCTACTCGCTTCTACTCGGTGCCCAAACGCCCTTTGAACACAGCACACAAGCCGACAAGTTCATCTACGAGGCGGAGCTGCGCACCGGCATGGGCGCGCATTTCCGTTACGCCGAACACTTGAGCGCGGCCCTGGCCGAATTTTTTAAACAGGTTCCCGACGCCAAAGCCTGGGTCACCGAGGGCACCGCCGAACCGGAATAGGACTTCTGTCACCGAGACCTGTTCGTCAGGGCTTGGGCATTTTGAAGCGGCTGGCGGGGATCTTTTCGTCGAGGACCAGGCTGGTGATGCGGCCTTCCACCGTGGTGGGGCCTGCGGTCATCTTCTCCAGGTACCAGGTCTTGATGCCCTTGATCGCGCGCCAGTCGCCGAACACCAGCTTGTACGGGATGTCGCCACCCGGCGAGGGCTGGACACCGACCTGCATGGCGCGCAAGTGGGTCTTGGCGTCGAAGCACAGCACCGATGGCTTGCCCTGCTTCTTCTGCAGTTCCACGCATTCGAGGTCCGATCCCGGATCGGCTTCCTTGGGCGGCGACACGGATTTCACGTTAAGATAGAGACGCGCCAGATCGGGCTCGGCATTCCATGCCCCGTTGACACGCGCCTCTTCTTGCTCGGCACCTTCCAGCTTGCGCAGTCCGAACACGGGATCCTGCGACCAGGCCGCGCGGCCGTCGAAGCCCTGGCGAAAGGTCCCCACGTCACGCAGGGTCGACACGCTCAGGTTCTTTCCATCGGCCGTGGCCCAGTGTTCTTCGCTGCCATTGGCCCCTTGACCGGCCACGGTCAGCGTTCGTTTGGCGTGCACGCTGCGCAGGCGTTTCCAGGCGTCTTTGCCGCCGATGGCGCTGGCATAGTCGGCCAGAACGGCTTGCGCCGGGCGCAGGGGTGTTTCGGCCGGGGCTGCGGCGAGCAGGGAAAGCAGTAGAGTGGTGATCACGGCTGCGATGTTTTGGCCAGATCAAGGCCGGCGTCAAGAACCACATCGCGGCCGGCGAGCAGGGCAGCGCGGGTTTCGAACACGCGGCGGTCAGGCTGCACGCCCCGACCCTCGATGGTCATGCCCTTGGGTGTCTTGAAGTCCGCCACGGGAATTTGCACCACAGCGCCGCCGGGCAGCTCTTCGATGATCGAGCCCAAGGCCGCGCCCGCGGTCGTGTCGCCGACGACCAGGGCGCGCTTGGCTTCTTGCAGCCCGGCCGCGAAGATTTCGGAGGTCGAAGCGCTGCCTTCGTCGACGAGAATGATCACGCGGCCGGTGAAGGGCTTGATGCCCAGCGAGGTCGTGGTGGCCAGGGTGTTGGAGAAATCGCGATACATAATGGTGCCCAGGGTCAGGGGCGTGGCGGACAGACGCGCCGCCAAAGGAATGACCATGGCGCCGATGCCGCCCGGGTTGCCGCGCAGATCGATGATGATGGCCTTGACCCCACGGGCGCGAAATCCGTCGATGGCCTTCTGCACGTCGCCCAGCACCGGCTGCAGCAAGAACACGTTGAAGGCCACGATGCCGACATCGCCGACCTGCCGGCTCGTGACTTCGGGCACGACCGGCGACATGTTGAGCACTTGCAGGGCGCGCGCGGCAGGCGGGTCACGCTCCAGCATGACTTCCATCGGACGATCATTCTGGTCAAGGCAGCGCAGACTCACCCGACTGCCCACCAGGCCTGCCAGCCGGCGTGCCGCCAGTTGGCGCAGCCGGAATCGTTCTTCCACCGGTCGCAGCGCTCGGCCCGAGGGCGGCAGAGACTGCAGTGAGCGGCCGCCGATGTGGGTGACGAGAAATCCGGGCCGCAAGCCGGCGCCTGCAGCGGACGATCCCGGACGCACGCGCGTGATGGTCGGCTTGCCCTCAATGATGCGGACAAGCAGGCCGGGATCGCCGTAGTCGTCGCCTGCCTCGCGTATGGCGTCGGCGGCAGCGTTCTTCGTCTGCGGCGCCGTAATCTCATCGGGCGGCGGTCCTGCATCTTCGCCCGGGCCGTGCACCTGCAGGTGCGATTGCCCGAGCAGCCCAAGCATTTCGTTAAGCTCCCGGTAGAAGGTCGGCTCATCAGGCGCGCCCAGGGCGAGCGGTTCGTACTTCTTGCGCAGGCCATCCCAGTCCAGCCCACCCAGCGTCTTGTCGAAGTGCTTGTCGCGCACGGCGGTCCAGGTCCCGGCGAAGATTGCCTCGCGGATCTGATGGCGCGCCGATCCCGGGTGCCAGGGCAGGGTGCTTGCCCCACCGTCGGCGCCCAACGGAACAAAGCTTGGTGGCTGGGTCGCGGCGTTGGCGTCTGGTGAAGGTGCCGTGGCCGGTGGCTGTGGCGCAGGCGCGTGGCCCGCGCAGCCAAGCAGGGCCAGGGCAAAAACGGGAGCGATGCGGCGATTTAGGGTCAACACGTCCTCCAGTCTAGCCCCGCTCCCATGCAGAATCTCTCCCCTTCGTGGATCTCGTGGCTGTCGCTGCCGACGCTACCACGGGGAAAAGCGGCGAACCGCTCCGCAGGGGAGGTGCAGGGGACATAGGCAACCGGCTCTCCTCGGGCCGGCCCGCGGATGGCGGGTCGCGGGCCGCGAGAGCGAGGGCGTGAGCGAGTTCGTAGCTGTCTGTTGCGACAAGCTCGGCGCTTTCTACATAAGTGCTCGTCGTTCCAAACCACTTCGCCGCTCGGGACGTGCCAGTCCCAGGTCGCCATCGCTCCCGCCGCCAGAGCAAGTCGATGGCGTTCCTCGCGCTGCCGGACGGCCGCCTCTTTCTCCTGCGCGCGCTCCAGAAGGGAGGCGAGCTGCTGCTGCTCAAGCTGTGCCACCCGCGCGAGCAGTTCCTCGTAGGTCGGCTTGGGGCTGGGCCCTGTGCAGCCGTTGGAAAGCCCGGCGGACTGGCGATCGGCGTTCATGGTGAGGGACTCTCCAGTGGTCACCAGGTCGTCGGGCTGGGGTCTCGTGTGTTCGCCATTCTTGGTTCCGGGAAGCTCGCAGACTCGCTCAGAAATTTGCGCGAGTGCCCGCGGTTTGTAAAGATTTGACAGACCGAATCGCATCAGTCTTCCGCTCTCGGCGTCGTGGGCGTGAGCGTGTCGCCGAGCCTGCGGTCGCTCCTGGGTCGTGGCGAGCGCCAGAAGTGGAATACGCTCAAGAACCCCGTTTCGCTTCGGCTAGGCTCAGCGGAGACTCTGAGATCATCCCCTCAGGGGCACCTGAAACAGGCGCTGAGCCACGGCGAAGACACCTGGGAGGGTACACGGTCGCGGTCGGTTCTGCTTCGGCTAGTGCGAGATCGTTGTGGACGCGATACAATGGGCTGTCCTGCGGGTGCGCTGGGCAAAGGAGTGACACGGCATGCGCGCAAGAATCCTCGTCCTTGCCTTGTTTGCGGTTTGCGCGTGCAGCAAAGCAACGCCGTCCGCGAACCAAGCGGACGTGGGAGTGCGCCCGGACGTGGCGGAGGTCCCCGATATCGCAGCGGTCAAAGCGGACGCGGCCGCGTTGGTGGTGAACGCCGACGGTCCGGCCGACGTCGCACAGGATATGCGCCGCGATCTTCCGACCGTTGCCGACGGCCCGGCCTACATGGATGCGCCGGCCCTGCGGCCCGAGGGAGCGCGCGACGGGGCGGTGGCTGGTCCCGATGTGCTGGCGGTCAAGGATGGATCGGGCACGACCCAGGCGGAGGTGGGTGGAACCACAGAGGTCGATCCTTTTGGTGTGACAATGCTCAAGCCGACCCTCGCCGGTGGCAAGGTCTGGTTGTCGAAGTGGAACAACGGTGTCTCGCGCAGCTTCTCGGGCATCGATCCTCAGGACTCGTGGTTCGATGCCGACCACGGTGACGCCACCTACAAGACCTCAGGTGACGGGATTTTCAAGATCACGGGCAACGTCCCACGCATGTACATCCACGATCCCGCCGACACAGACCAGTGGCGTAACGTTGAGATCACGATGTACTTTATGCGCGTCGCCGACAACAGCACCGCATGGGGCGGCCTGGTGGCTCTGGCCCGCACCAACCACGGCACCATCGGCAGCGAGACGGTCAATCTGTGCGACACGCGTGGCATCGACGCGCGCATGCGCTACGACGGCAAGATAGATTTCGAAAAAGAGACAAGCCATCCCAACTCCGTGGCGGTTTCAAGCAAGACCTACTGGAGCGGCGGGATGCCAAAAAACATTTGGATTGGCTACAAGTCGCTCATCTACGATTTGCCCAACGGCAATGTGAAGCTTGAACTCTACATCGACGAGAGCGACGGTCAAAACGGTGGCAACTGGGTGAAGCTGAACGAGCTGGAAGATGATGGCACCAACTTCGGCGTGGGCGGCAATGCATGCAAGTCGGGAGTCGACCCGGCGGCCAAATTGACCGCGGCGGCGACGCGCGATGGCTCGGAGACGGGCAAGCCCAATATCACCGTCTATTTCCGCAGCGATGGCGTAGGCACCGACGGCCTGCAATACAAGAAGGGCAGCGTGCGCGAAATACAGCCTTGAACAAGGGATGACAGCCGCGCTGTGTGCGGAGACATTCCGCACGAAGGTGCGGCCCGATTACCGCCTGCCCGTGCTTGGCCGTGCCTTCTTCTTGCCTGCGGCCTTCGCGGCCTTCGGGGGCAACGTCTTCGCGTAGCGGACGGACTTGGCGATCCACGTACGCAGGTCATCGTCGGCATCGCCTTCAAGCCAAGCCTGAGGCACCACGACGTATTCGCGCATGGGACGGCCGCCCATGGGATCGAATGGCTCCGCGCCTTCTTCGGCCAAAAGTTGCGTGCGATGGGGCTCGGCGAGGCGCAGAAACAGTTGGTCCCCGAACAGGCCCATGAACATGTTGCCGCCCAGGAAGCCGCAGGGGCAGCCGAACATGGTGCGGCCGTTTCCACCAGTCGCGGGCAGCAGTTTCTGGAATAGTTCG
>Ga0265330_10001799_pt1 | contig 12033 bp, 12 predicted proteins | sample 41919metaG_FD_202083 | JGI IMG/M metagenome (GOLD analysis project Ga0265330, IMG submission 202083) | Rhizosphere microbial communities from Carex aquatilis grown in University of Washington, Seatle, WA, United States - 4-19-19 metaG | ecosystem: Host-associated > Plants > Roots > Rhizosphere... | reverse complement strand
CCGCCAAACTGTCTCCGGACGCACCTTCTCCTGCTCCGGCGCCCGCGTCCGCCCCCGCCCCCGCCCCCGTGCCGGACGCATCTCCCGAGGAGGATCAGGGTGGCCCGCTCCTTTCTCCGACCCAGTTGAAGTTCAGCGATCCGTCCAAACCCGGGAAGATCCGGCTGCGGGTCATGTGGGGCGACATCACGGTCACGGGGGCGGACACCCACGAGGTATCGATCGTCTCCAACATCAGAAACAAGCAACAGTCGTCGCCGAAGAACGAGCAGGGGCTCCGCCGGCTCGATTCTGAAACCACCTACACCGCATCCGAAAAGGACAACGTGATCACGATCGAAATGGGCGGCGAGAGCCCGGATCCGTCATCCGGTGCCACGCTCGCCATCACGACGCCGCGCAACACGTCCATCATCGTGGACAACACCTTCGGCGGAGGGATCGACGTCAAGAACATCGATGGCGATGCCGACATTCGCTGCCTCAATGGCGAGGTCCGGCTCGACCAGATCGCCGGCTCGGCCCTGGTGGAGACGATGAATGGCGAAATCCATGCGACATTCGCCAAGGTGGCCGCCGGCAAACCGCTGTCCTTCACCTCGATGAACGGGGAAATCGACGTGCGAATTCCCGCGGAAACCAAGGCCAATGTGCGTATGCGCACCCAGAATGGCGCGGTGCTGACCGATTTCGACGACAAGGCCCTGGTCACGAAGACTGAAGCGGCGCACGTCCGGATTGTGAAGCACATCCACGCAGCCCATCGGTCAGCCGACAAAACCGACAATTCGGACTGGCACGATGACATTCGCGACGCTGTCCGCGAAGCCACGGAAGCAGCAACCGAGGCAGCCCGGGAAGCCACCGAGGTGGCCCGCGAGGCTGCCGACGCCGCCCGCGAAGGCGTGGCGGAAGCCCGCGGGGCCCCGATGCCCCCGATCCCGCCCGTCATGCCGTCGTTCTCCGGTGGCAAGGTCGTCAGCGGCACGCTGAATGGCGGCGGCGCCGAGATCCAGATCGCGACGATGAACGGCACCATCACGCTGCGCAAAACGCAACCCTAGCAACCCGCCGGGCTTTGCGCCCAGCGGGCAGCGATGAGCGGCGCATCCCATTCCATAACGCGCCGAAACAACCGTCCCATTGCCTTGTCTGTCATTCTACGCCTCATGAAGATCCAACCCTGTCCTCTTGCCCGCTGGATCGCCCGCGAATGGCTGCAACCGCTGGTCATCGCCGCCGCAGTTGTGTTTCCGCTCAAATCTTCACTCGCCGAGTGGAATTACGTTCCGTCCGGTTCGATGATTCCCTCGCTGTTGCCGGGCGACCTCGTGTGGGTGAACAAGCTCGCCTACGACCTGAAGGTGCCGTTCACGACGCGGCACCTGGCCGGGTGGGGCGACCCGGAGCGTGGCGACGTCGCGGTATTCTACTCGCCCGCCGACGGCGCCCGGCTGGTCAAACGGGTCATCGGCCTGCCCGGCGACGTCGTGGAGTCACGCGGCGACCGCCTCATCATCAACGGCGCCCCGCTCGGATATGCGCCCATTGGCTCGGACGGCGGTGCCGCCGGTTCGCCGCGCGCCGTCATCCAGGCCGAGGAGGCATTGGCTGGCCGGCCGCATCCGGTTCAGGTCATGCCCGCCCGGCCGGCGCTTCGGACGTTCGGTCCGGTCCGCGTTCCCGCAGGCTGTTATTTCATGCTGGGCGACAATCGGGACGACAGCCATGACTCGCGTTTCTTTGGCAGCGTGCCGCGCCGCAGCATCATCGGCCGGGCCACCACCGTCATCGCCTCCGCCGAACTGGAACCTTTCACCGGCCTGCGGACCGACCGCTTCCTGCACTCGATCCCGTGATTTGGCGGTTCCACAGATAGTCGATCGAGAATTTGCCCGGGCCGAACGCCAGCACGATCAGGACGGCGAACAGGAACAGAAACGGCGTGGCGGCGGTGAACTTATCCGGATCGTGAACGATCGCCTTCAGCGAGTCGCGCTCCGCGGTCGCGTAGGCCACACTCAGCGTGAACACCAGCGGGACAGCGGCGGCACGGGAGAAAAGTCCCGCCGCCAGCAGCAGGCCTCCCAGGCACTCGGTGCCGCCCGCCATGGCTGCGTTCAGTTTGGGCAGCGGGATGTTCAGGCTGCCAAAATACTCGGCCGTGCGGTCGAGGTTCAGCAGCTTGCCCTTGCCGGTGAGGAAAAAACTCCCGCCCCAATACAGCCGCAGGAGGAGCAGGAGCGGGGATTGCAGCCAGGACGCGGACAACTCGAATTTCTCGTAGGCGGATCGGAGGCTCATGAAAGTTGCCTCACGGACGGCAGAACCAACCCAGTTCGGCCCAGTTCTTGAACCAGTCGCGAATCCTCCGCTGCCAAGCCGGTGAGGCCGCCGCAGCCCTGGGAAGGGCGATGGCGCACGCGCGCGCAAGCGTCTCGCCTCGCTGCAGGGCATCGAGGAGTCGGTACGCAGCCGGATCCAGACGTTTGAAGAAGACGCGGTTGTCGCGGCGATGCACCGCCAGGTAGATCCGCGTCCGCTGCGGCCGGACCACACGCTTCGGCCTTGAGCCCGCGGACCCGCCGACCGGCGCATTGCTCGCCTCGGCTCGCAACGCGCCCCGCTTCGCCGCGACGACAAAATCGTCAACGGCGTACTGCAGCGCCAGCAGCGTAAGGTGCGGCTGCAGCCGGAGCCGCAATTGCGCCGGATGAACGTTGCCGATGTCGTCCGGCTCCAGCGCCGGACGCGACGGCCCGTCGAACGCCTCGATCTGCGCCCATTCAAAACGCGCCATGTCCGCCGCCAACGCAGTGTAGGGTGAGGTCAGTTGAGGTTCCTCGCGGATAAACGGCTCCAGGCGGCGCGAGAGGTTCCGGAGGGTGAATGAACGCGATGGGTATTTGACGAGATAGGCCTCCGCCATCCGCATGAATTTCCTCACACCGAGCACCGCGCGCAGACCCGGACAATCGTCGTACAGGCAATCGAGCAGCCGGAACCAGTACATCCGGTTGTAGATCTCGATTCGTTCCAGTGCGCTCAGCCTGTCGTTCGGCTTGATGAATTCGCCCACCACCGCCGCGGCGGGCCGGCCGTCGGCCCAGCGCCGCTGCATCCGGCTTTCGGGAGTCAACGGCCGCATCACGGCGGCGGCCATGGCGGACTGCAGCGCCTTGAGGTCGCGGGTCGAACGCATGCGGCGGGAAAACACGGGTGGGGATTTCATCGTGTCTAGCCGGCCGCGACCGATTCCCGCCGCGGGGTCTGCGCCGCCCGCGCGCCATCGATGAACTCATTCGCCTTGAGCGCCTCGGCGTGCACTTCCCCAAACGAGGGAATCTTGTCGTCCCATTCAAGCAGCGTCGCCGTCACTCCACACAGCCGGATCGCCCGCGCATAGAGTTTCCACACCGGGTCGATCACGGGATGGTCATGCGTGTCGAGGATGTACTTCTCGAACTTCGTGTGGCCGGCGATATGCATCTGCGCCACCCGGTGGTGGGGAATGTTGTCCACGTAGTCGTAGGGATCGAATCCGTGGTTGCGCGACGAGACGTAGATATTGTTAACGTCGAGCAGGATTCCGCAGTCGGCGCGCTCGACGACCTCGGTCAGGAATTCCCATTCCGTCATCTCGGAAACATGGAATTCGGCATAGCTGCTGACATTCTCCACGCAGATCGGGACTTCGAGGAAGTCGCTCACCTGGCGGATTTTCTCGGCGGTGCGCCGCGCCGCCGCGAACGTGTAGGGCATCGGCAGCAGGTCGTGCGTGTACGTGCCATCGACGCTTCCCCAGCAAAGGTGGTCCGAGAGCCAAGGGGTCCCGGTGCGCTTGACCACCGCCTTGAGCTTCCTCAGGTGGGAACGGTCGAAAGGATCGGCCGATCCCAAATAGAGCGAGACGCCGTGCTGCACCACGCGATACTGCTCGAGAATCTGGTCGAGCACCTCAAGCGGCCTGCCGCCCTCCACCATGAAGTTCTCCGAGATGATCTCGAACCAGTCGACCACCGGCTTCTTCTCCAGGATGTGCTGGTAGTGCGGCACGCGCAGCCCGATGCCGATGCCGTAATCAGTGAACGCGTTGAAAGGATTGGCCGGCACGGATTCTCCAAGGGTCTGTCCACAATTGGCCGCAGTGTCGCGGTTCGAACCTGATTTTGAGAATTGGGCGAGCCCCGCGAGCGCGATCCCGCGACCCGTATCGGGAGCGGTGTTGGGCGGGGTCGCAGGACCCCGCCGTCGCGGCCGCGGGGGAAATCAGGTCCCCTTGCCGGTGGTCGAATCGCTCTTTGAACCGGAGGAGTCACTCTTTGAGTCGGTAGTCGAGGCACAGCCGCCCTTGCCCTTGCAGGAATTCTTGCCCTTGCAGCCGTTGTCACCCGCGCTGCACCCGCCCTGTCCCTTGCATGAATTCTGGGCCTTGCAGCTATGCTGGCCCGCCATGGATTTATCCGAGGACTTGTCCTTGCTGTCATCCTTGGCAGAGGAGGAACTGGAACTGGTGTCTTCGGCGCGGGCTCGGAGGGCGAAGGAACCGGTGTAGAGGCCGGCGAGCGCGGCCGCAGTAACGATCAACCTGGTCGATTTTTTCATGGGTATTGTCTGGGTTCAGACCGGCGGGAGGCCAGGAATCCGCCTGGCGGCGCCCGTCACGTGATTGAGGACTCGATGTGCGCGGCGGCCGGCAGCCGCCTGCAATCGACGATGCATCAATGCAGTGTTTTCGCAAACGCGGTAGGCGCGTTTTGCTTCCGGAACGATCCGCCGGCACCCCTCCTCGCGAGCCCGTGATCTTCAGGAAACGCTGGCTATTCTTCCTCCGAGAACGCGAATAGCGTCCGCACCGCCAGCCCGTTCTCCTTCAGCCGCCGCGACCCGCCGAGCCCGGGCAGGTCGATCACCGCCACGACGCCGGCGACCTCGCCCCGCAGTTCGCGGAACAGCTTCGCGGCGGCCAGCAGCGTGCCGCCGGTTGCGATGAGATCGTCGACGATGACCACCCGGTCGCCGGGACGGCAGGCGTCGGCATGGACCTCAATCGTCGCCATGCCGTATTCCAGTGCATAATCCTCGGCGACGGTCTTGTACGGCAGCTTGCCCTTCTTGCGGATCAACACGAACGGCCGGCCCAGTTTGTAGGCCAGCGCCCCGCCGAGAATGAATCCGCGGGCGTCCACCGCCGCCACGATGTCCGGAGCAAGCGGCCCGATGGCGTCAGCGAGAGCGTCAATCGTGGCCCGGAACGCCTCGGCGTCCTGGAACAGCGTGGTGACGTCGCGGAAGTTCACGCCCGAAACGGGCCAGTTCCGCACGGTGCGAATCTTGGTCTTGAGTTGGAGTGCGTTCATCGGAGGCAAGCTAGGCGCGGCGATATTGCACCGGCCGGACGAAATCGACGCCCAGGGCCTTGGCGGCGCGCAACGGCCAGTAGGGATCGCGCAGGAACTCCCTTCCGAGCAGGACAACGTCCGCGCGTTCTTCCGCCACGATCCGCTCGGCTTGCTGCGCATCCGAAATCAGGCCCACCGCTCCGGTGGCAACACCCGCCTCGCGGCGCACCTCTTCCGCGAACGGCACCTGGAAGCCCGGCCCGGCCGGGATCTTCGCGTGGGGCAGCAACCCGCCGGACGAGCAGTCGAGGAGGTCCACGCCGCGGGCCTTCAGCAGCTTCGCGAGCGCGATCGTCTGGGGCAGATCCCAGCCGCCCGACTCCGCCCAGTCCGTGGCGGACACGCGCACCCATACCGGCAACCGTTCGGGCCAGACGGCACGCACCGCGTCGACCACCTCCAACAGGGCCCGGCAGCGATTCTCGAACGAGCCGCCGTACTGGTCCGTGCGCTGATTGCTCAACGGAGAAAGAAACTGGTGGAGCAGGTAGCCGTGAGCGGCATGAAGCTCGATCAACTCGAAACCTGCGGCCAGCGAACGCTTCGCTGCGGCGGCAAACGCCTGGACGATCTCCGCGACGCCGGCGGTCGGGAGCGCGGCGGGCACCGGATGGTCCTCCGCAAAGGGCAGCGCACTCGGCGCGACCACGGGCCATCCGCCCTGTGCCGGCGCCACCGGCCGGCCGCCTTCCCATGGCCGGGCGGTGCTCGCCTTGCGGCCCGCGTGCGCCAGTTGGACTCCCGGCACGGCGCCCTGGGCGCGGATGAACCGCGTCGCACCGGCCAGCGGTTCAATCTGCGCATCCTGCCAAAGCCCCAGGTCGCTGGGCGAGATGCGGCCGCGCGCCTCGACGGCGGTGGCCTCGGCGATCACGGCCGCCGCGCCGCCGACGGCGCGCGAGCCCAGGTGCACCAGGTGCCAGTCGGTCGCGATGCCGTCGGTGCACGAGTATTGGCACATCGGCGACACGACAATCCGGTTGCGCAGCACCAACCCCCGCTGCGGCAAAGGCGAAAAGAGCGCGGACATGCCGCCCACGGTTGCCGGTTTCCGCGGTGGCGCAAGCGGGAATGGATCCAACGGCGCCCGCTTGCACGGGTCCGCCACACGTCACCAGATCTTCGCACGCAATTCCGGGGCCCGCCACATCGGATCACCCTCCTTGATGCCAAAGGCCGCATAGAACTCCGGCAGGTTCACCAGCGGACCGAAGGCGCGGAACTGACCGGGCGAGTGCTCGTTGCTCATCACCTGCCGGCGCAGGGCGCCATCGCGATACTTCGTGCGCCAGAGCTGCGCATAAGCGAGGAAGAACCGTTGCTCGGGGGTAAACCCGTCGATCTTCGGGGCGGGGGGCCGGCCGGCGAGCGAACGCTGCAGCGCCTCGTAGGACACCACCAGTCCGCCGAGATCCGCGATGTTCTCGCTCTGCGTCAGCACGCCATTGATCTTCAGGCCGGGAAGCGCCTCGAACTGGTTGAATTCATCGATCAGTTTCTGGGCGCGCGCCTTGAATTGCTCCGCATCCCCGGCGGTCCACCAATCGGCCAGGTTGCCATTCGCATCGTACAGCCGGCCGCGATCGTCGAACCCGTGGGTGATCTCGTGGCCGATCACCACGCCGATGCCGCCGTAGTTCACGGCATCATCCAGCTCCGGGTCGAAGAACGGCGGCTGGAGGATTGCCGCGAGGAATACGATCTGGTTCGCCGTCGATTGGAAATAGGCGTTCACAACCTGCGGCGGCAGGAAGGTGAATTCATCCCGGTCGACTTTCTGGCCTATGTGACCGAATTGCCGCTGGGTCTCAAAGGCCCGGGCGCGGCGGATGTTCTCGAAATAGCTGTCCCGCCGGATCGTGAGCGCCGAGTAGTCGCGCCACGTGAGCGGCCAGCCGATCATGGCGCGAAAGCGCGCGAATTTCGCCAGGGCCTTCGCCCGAGTGGTCTCGCTCATCCAGTCCGCCTGCTCGAGGTGCGCCTTCATCGCCGCCTCGATGTTCGCAACCATCACGGCCAGGCGGGCCCGCACCGCGGACGGGAAATAGCGGTCGACATAGAGGCGTCCGACCCCCTGGCCGATTTCCGTGTCGAGGACCCGCTGCGTGCGCTGCCAGCGCGGTTCCATCTCCGGCGCGCCGCCCAGCACCGTGCCGTTGAAATGGAAACTCTCGTCTTCGAATGCGGACGACAGGAATGGGGCGGCATCGGCCAGGGCGCGCCAGCGCAGATACGCCTTGAACTGCTCCAGCGGGGTCTGTTGCAGCAGCCGGCCCACGGCCTCGAAGAACTCGGGCTGCCGCACCACGATCGGACCGGCGTCCGCCGGCAGTCCGGCGGCCTCGAAATACACCCGCACCGGGAACCCCGGACTCGCGGCCGCCAGTTCGCCGGGCGTCATCTTGTGGTAGTTGGCGATCGGGTCGCGCATCTGCACCGGGGTTTTCGACGCCCCGGCCAGCGCCTGCTCGATCCCGAAGGCGGCGTCCGCGTGGACCCGGGCCGCGTCGGCGGAGTCGCCCGCCAGCCCGAACATCTTCGCGATGTGCTCCCGATATGCCGCGCGCTCCTTCTCGAAACGGGGATCGAAATAGTAGTCCCGGGTCGGCAGCCCGAGCCCGCCCTGGGAAAGACTGAGCACATAGGTATCGCTCTGCTTGTCGTCCGCGGTCACGGTCCGCCGGAAGAGCGCCGCCCCGAAACTGTTGTGGATCGCGGCTAGCACCCGGACGAAATCGTCGACGGACGCGATCGCCCCGATGCGGGCCAGATCCGCCTCAACCGGCTTCAGTCCGGCTGCCTCGATGGCCGCAGTGTCCATCGCCGTGGCATAGAAATCGCCGACCTTCTGGCGCTCGGATCCGGCGTCGCCCGGTCGGGCGGCGGCGTCATCCAGCACGCGCCGGATCAGGTAGCGATTGCGCTCGTCCAGCTGGTTGAAGCTGCCCCAGCTCGACTTGTCGGCGGGGATCTCTGTATTCTTGTACCAACTACCGGCCGCGTAGCGCGCAAAATCGACGCGAGGATCGACGCTCGGATCCAGATTGGCCAGGGTGAACCGCGGAGGCGCCGGCTCGGCGTCCGGCGCGGCCGCCAGGCAAGGAATTGCGCCCAGGAGCGTCCAGGCGAACGTCATTTGAACAAACTTCTGTGCCTGGCGGAAGGATTTCATAACGCCAAGGATCCGCCGGCTTTGCATTTTCGCAACTGCTTACGTCAGCCGCCTGAACATGAATCTTTGGATCGCCCGGCACCGCGCGTCTCCGCCCATCCGGCCGGTTAAACCGGAGTGTGGGCGCGTCGATCCCGCCGTCCGGGCCCGGGCACCCCGTCGCTGACGCGGGCGGACTGGGCGCGCCCGCGCGCGATCTCCCAATTGCCTGTGTGGCAGGCGGCCAGGACCATTCGGACACGTTTTTGATACGGTCGTACCAAAAACGTTGCACGCGACAATTCACATGCATGTGCGGTGTCCGCTCGGCCGACGGAATTGCCGTCATAAGGGAGGTGCGCCCGGCGTGGCCGACGATGACATCCGCGGCTTGCCTCTGAAGGCCGCTTGGTTAGCCTTTCCGCCGCCTACCCATGCCCAACCTTCCCACCCAATTCACCGGCGTCACCGTCGCGACCAAGGCCAACGTCTATTTCAACGGCAAAGTCGTCAGCCATTCCGTTGTGTTCTCCGACGGCTCGAAGAAGACCCTGGGGCTGATCTATCCGGGCTCCTACCATTTCAATACCGGCGCCCCCGAACGAATGGAAATCGTGGCCGGCGCCTGCCGGGTGACGTTCGACGGTCAGGAATCGGTGCGGGCCTATGCCATCGGTCAGAGTTTTGATGTGCCGGGCAAGAGCGGTTTCACCATCGAGGTCGCCGGCCTCTGCGAGTACATTTGCTCCTATTTGGCCTAGCCCCACGATCCCTTTCTGACTTTGCCGGCCCCCTCGCTAGCGCTCGCGGCCACGGGGCAGACAAAGGCGTCAACCGATTCCTCGTAGCGGCGGGCGCCCGCCAGCTCTGATCGGCCATGGCACCGGGCGCAATTCCGCTGCGGTCCGGACACGTTTTCACCCGGCCGGCAGGCCTGGCAACACTCACTGTCTGGCGTTGAGATGGGCCAGAAGCAGCGTGAAGAACACGAGCACCAGGTTCTGCAGGGGAAGCTGCAGGGGAGTGGGGAGTGAATAGATGATCGCCACGGCAGGGATCCACACGCCCGCGTTCGCCAACAGCGTCGGCAGCGCGCTTCGGCCGTACCAGCCGGGAGCCCGGAGATCGGCCCCCACCGCCCGGAAACTGAACCCCGTGGCGTTCCACTGGTAAACCAGCACCGTCAGGGGAACCGCCAGGATCGGGCAATAGACGCCCTGGTCCAGGACAGACTTGACCACGATGGTAGCTGCGTCGTGCCCTTCGCCGATCACACGCGCGAGGAGCCGGTACCAGGTCTCGACCTCCAGTCCCTTGTAACCCCAGAAGGCAGTGAACAGCAGTCCCTGGCGCCACCCGTATTGCGTGCGCGACGCCGCGGTCGAGCGCAGATACAGGAACGGCAGGAGGCCGCCAAAGAACCCGGTGGAGACGATGCCGAACGCAAAACCCGTGTTCGCGCGGAACGCCGCGAGCTGTTCAAAGGCCGCCCGGGTCGGAGCATGATGGTAGTAGGCAAGGACGACGGTCAGGGCCGTGATCTGGAGCACGAAGCCCGGCGCCAGGTTGGCGCGGGCTCCGCGCAGGCCGGCTTTCCAGGGCGGTTCGCGAAGGGCGGATTCAATCGGCATACAAAGTCGAGGATCCCACGGAGGCGCGGTCCCGACGAGCGCGAAATGGCGGCCGTGAGACCGCCTGGGGCACCTCCGAATTGCCGGCGGCGGGCGAGGCTGTTCGCACGTGGCATGGGCGGGAAGCCCATGCGCCTCCGAAGAAATCCCGGACATGGGCAAGATGCCCATGCCACCCCGGGCGGGCGACAATTCGAAGGTGCGCCCGCTCGCTCACGCTTCGCCGAGATTGCGCCGGAGAATCGCCTGCAGCGCGGCCGCGTCATGCACCGTCAGCATCCGCCCTGACACGGAGATGATCTTCCGGGCCCGCAGGGCGGCGAACGTGCGCGACAGGGTCTCGCTGCTGGTGCCGAGTTCGGCGGCCAGAACGCGCTTGGTGCCCGGCAATTGCAGCGGGCCGGACTGGCCTTTGGCGTGCTTGAGCAGCCAGTTGGCGAGGCGGGTCTCCACGTCCTTCAGAGTCAAATCGTCGAGCATGCCGACCAGTACCCGCAGATGCTGGCTCATCGAGCCGAGCATGCGCAGGGCGAGGTCCGGGCGGCGCCGGATGAGGGCAAGAACGGGCTCCTTTGGGATCAAGAGCACGGTGCTCGGCTCCAGCGCCCGGCCGTCGGCCGGATAGCCGGTGGGCGAGGCCAGAGCAGCCTCGGCCAATGACTCCCCCATCCGGAAAACATGGATGACCTGCTCCTTGCCCGCGGGACTCACGCGGTGAACATTGATCGCCCCGCGCTGCACCACATAAAAGCCATCCGAAGGGGCTCCTTGACGGAAGAGATACTCATCGCGTTCCAGTCGCCGCAAGACGGTGAACGCCGCGACGGTTGCGATATCCTCGGCCGAAAGACCGCTGAACAGCTGGCAGGAACGCAGCGTGCCGGCCACAGCGGCAATCCTCAGGTCGGCAGGGCGTTCGTTCATCGCCCGCAGAATAGGACCGGCAACGACCCGGCGTCGCGCCCAAAATCCGCCCGCCGCGCTTTGATGGATCGGCTTGATCCACGTCAAGGCGCCGGATCCTGAATCAACGTACCATGGGAGCCTCAAATTCAGACCATGACAACCATGCCTCCTCCTTCCGCCATGACAGACGACGAAACCATTTTCGATGTCCGCGAAATCCCCTGCCAGATCAAGCATCCGCAGATCATGCAGCGGTTCTTCGGGCTCCCGGTCGGTGCGTTTTTCGTCCTGGCCAACGACCACGATCCCGTGCCCCTGTATTACCAATTCGACGCCCTTTTCCCAACGGCTTTCCGGTGGGAATATCTCGAACGCGGCCCGGAGACATGCCGGATCAAGATCACGAAACTCGCCCCTGTCATCCCACCGGCCCACCTTGGCTCGCCCTGCGCCGGAGAGGACGAACCGTCCGCCGTCGCCGGTGAAATCGACGCACGCGAAGCGCTCGGTGGGAAACCGCAGCGCTGACGGTGCCTTCGGGGCCAACCCCGACGCCGCGGCTCCGCGCGGCGAAAAGCCCGCCGGAGTGAATGCGGACCCGGCGTTTGCTCCAAAGTCGCGATCTGCACCGCGCATCCGGCACGCCGAATCAGGCGCCATTCACGGCCGAAGCGTGGTCGATCAAGACTCACGTCGGCGCCGAGCCCGCGGATTTCTCGCGGATCGTGACCAGCAACATCGAGAACGCTTCGGTCGCAAGCACCGCATGCGGAAGTCCCGGCGGCATGTGCAGCAGGTCGCCGGTCCGCAGCTGCGTCTTCTTTCCCGCGAGGGTGAATTCGCAGGCGCCGCTGAGGACCTGCACCATCGCCCGGGCAGGCGTGCTGTGCTCGGTCAGTTGTTGACCCGCGGCAAACGCGAAGAGCGTCACTCGCACGCCGCC
>Ga0265330_10001798_pt1 | contig 12033 bp, 9 predicted proteins | sample 41919metaG_FD_202083 | JGI IMG/M metagenome (GOLD analysis project Ga0265330, IMG submission 202083) | Rhizosphere microbial communities from Carex aquatilis grown in University of Washington, Seatle, WA, United States - 4-19-19 metaG | ecosystem: Host-associated > Plants > Roots > Rhizosphere >... | reverse complement strand
CGCGAAAGCGCCGCCAAGCTTCGGAGGCCCTCGAAGCGAGAGTGGTGGAATGGCAGACACGCCAGACTTAGGATCTGGTGCCTAACGGCGTGAGGGTTCAAGTCCCTTCTCTCGCATCCCCGGATGCGCGAGGGGTAGTATCGTGCGGGAATAGCTCAGTGGTAGAGCGCGACCTTGCCAAGGTCGATGTCGCGGGTCCAACTCCCGTTTCCCGCTCAAAGAAGGACGAGGCGATCCGGGCTTCCGGGTCGCCTTTTTTTCATTGCGCCGCGCTTTCGCGGCCAATCTCGCCCACCCAGAGAGGAATCGACCGTGATAGCCAGCAAGAACATCGAGAGGCTCGAGCATTCTTCCGTCAAGCTCAGCGTGACAGTGCCGAGCGCCGAGGCCAAAAAGGAATACGACGCCCTGCTCAGGGAGTATTCCAAGAGCGTCCGCATAGACGGTTTCCGCGCCGGCCACGTGCCCGCCGCGGTGCTCGAGCGCAAGTTCGGCGACAGCCTCAGGCTGGACGCGATGGGCAGGGTCCTCGAGAAGGCCGTCGAGGAGGCGCTCAAGGACGCCGATCCGAAGGAGCAGCCCCTCGCCTACTCCACTCCCAGCCTCGACGGCGAGCCCGACTTCAAGCTCGACGCGGACTTCAGCTTCGCGGTCAAGTACGACGTCTTCCCCTCGATCGAGGTCGGCGAATGGAAGGGCATCGAAGTGACGAAGCCCGTAGTCGAGATCGGGCCCGAGGACGAGGCGCGCGAGCTCGACGACATCCGCGAGCGCAATGCCGTCGTCGTGGAGCGCGACGCTTCCGCCGCCGCCGCGAAGGGCGACGTGGTCACCATCGACTTCAAGGAGATCGGGGAGGACGGCGCCCCCGTCGGCGGCACCGAACGCGAGGACTTCACCTTCGAGATCGGCACCGGCTACGACGTCTACAAGATCGACGACGAGATCGTCGGCATGAAGCGGGACGAGGAGAAGACGATAGCCAAGACCTATCCCGCCGACTTCGACAACAAGGAGCTCGCCGGCAGGAGCGTGAAGGTCGCCGTCAAGCTCACGAAGATCAAGGAGAAGAAGCTCCCCGAGCTCGACGACGAGCTCGCCCAGGACGTCTCCGAGAAGTACAAGACCCTCGCCGACCTCAAGGCCGATATCCGCTCCCAGCTCGAGAAGCGCCTCGCCGACAAGCTGAAAGCTCTCGAGGAAAAGGCCATAGTCGAGGGCCTCCTGGCCCGCTCGAAGGTCGAGCTCCCGGAATCCATGGTCGCCGCCGAGCTCGCGATGCGCCTGGAGAACCTCAAGCGCCAGATGGGCCTCGACGACGACGAGAAGCTGGACCGGCTCCTCTCCTATTCCGGGAAGACCCGAGCCTCCCTCCTCGAGGAGTGGAAGCCCTCCGCCGAGAAGTCCATCACCACCAGGCTCGCCCTCGAAAAGCTCGTCGAGGAAGGCAAATACGAGTGCACCGACGCGGACCTCGAGGCGGAATTCGCCCGCCAGGCGGCCGAGACCTCCCTTTCGGTGGACGAAGTGAAGGCGGAATACGAGAAGCGCGGTTCGATGGACTACCTCCGCGACCGGATCAAGGAAGACAAGCTCATGGCCGCCCTCCTGGCGGCGGCCAGCGTCAAGAAGGGCGACAAGATTTCGTTCGTGGACTTGCTCAAGGATTCTGAGTAACTTCTCGACAATGAGGTATACGACCATGGAAGAGCGAATGCATAACCTGGTGCCCATCGTCATCGAGCAAACGGGCATCGGCGAGCGGTCCTACGACATCTATTCCCGCCTGCTCAAGGACCGGATCGTCTTCGTCGACGGCGAGATCAACGACCTCACGGCCGATCTCACGGTCGCCCAGCTCCTCTTCCTCGAGTCCCAGGACCCCGAGAAGGACATCACCATTTACATCAACTCGCCCGGCGGCTCGGTCACGGCGGGCTTGGCCCTCTACGACACGATACAGTGCATCAAGCCCGACGTGCAAACCTATTGCGTGGGCCAGGCGGCCTCCATGGCCGCCCTCATCCTCGCCTGCGGCACCAAGGGAAAGCGCTTCGCCCTGCCCTCCTCGCGGGTCCTCATCCATCAGCCCTGGGGAGGGGCCCAAGGCCAGGCTTCCGACGTCAGCCTCCAAGCCAAGGAAATCCTCAGGCTGAAGAAGCTCACGATCGATTATTTCGCCCTCGCCTCCGGCAAGGAAGCTCAGGCGATCGCCGCCGACATGGAGCGGGATTTCTTCATGTCGGCCGATGAAGCGATGGCCTACGGGCTCGTCGACCGGCTGCTCGAGCGGAGGAAGCATGGCCAAGCAGAAGCAAAATGACAAGCCGGAGGAGCGTACCTGCTCCTTCTGCGGCAAGAGCGCCGAGTTCGCCCGCCGCATAATCGCCGGCCCGGGCGTCTATATCTGCGATGAGTGCGTCAAGGTCTGCGAGCAGATCCTCGCCGAGGACGAGACCGAGCTCTCCTCCGGCTTCGCCGGCGACGTGCCCAAGCCCCGGGAGATCAAGGACTACCTCGACCAGTACGTGATCGGCCAGGACTACGTCAAGAAGGCCCTCTCCGTCGCCGTCTACAACCACTACAAGCGCATCGCCCACTCGAGCGACGTCAAGGCCGAGGTCGAGCTGGAGAAGTCCAACGTCCTCCTCATAGGCCCCACGGGCACGGGGAAGACCCTTCTCGCCAAGACCCTTGCCAAGAAGCTGAAGGTCCCCTTCGCGATGGCCGACGCCACGACTCTCACCGAGGCCGGCTACGTCGGGGAGGACGTCGAGAACATCCTCCTCAAGCTCATCCAGAACGCGGGCGGCAACATCAGCTCCGCCGAGCGCGGCATCATCTATATCGACGAGATCGATAAGATCGCCCGCAAGGGCGAGAACATCTCCATCACGCGCGACGTGTCGGGCGAGGGCGTCCAGCAGGCCCTCCTCAAGATCATCGAGGGCACGATAGCCAACGTGCCGCCGCAGGGCGGCCGCAAGCATCCCCAGCAGGAGTACCTGCGGATCGATACGACCAACATCCTGTTCATCTGCGGCGGCGCCTTCGTGGGCCTCGACAAGATCATCGAGGGCCGCGTGGCCAAGCATCCCCTCGGCTTCGGCGCCGACGTCAAGTCCAGGGCCAACAAGGACATCAGGGCGCTGTTCTCGCAGCTGCACCCGGACGACCTCGTGAAGTTCGGCATGATTCCCGAATTCATCGGCCGCCTGCCTATCCAGGTCTCCCTCGACGACCTCTCGCTGGACGATCTCAAGCGCATCATCACCGAGCCGAAGAACGCCGTCCTCCGCCAGTATCAGGAGTCGATGCGCCTGGACCAAGTCGAGCTCGTCTTCGACGAGGGCGCGGTCGAGGCGATAGCCGGGAAGGCTATCTCGAGGAACACCGGCGCGCGCGGCCTCCGGGCCATCGTCGAATCGCTCATGATGGACGTGATGTACGACATTCCCTCCATCGAGGGAGCCAAGCGCGTCGTCGTCGGGCGCGAGACCGTCGAGGGCGTAACCGCCCCCGCCGTCGAGATCCTCAAGAAGAGCGCATAGTATCTTGAAAGTGCTTGAGGCATTGCGCGGCGGCGCGACGCTCGAGCTTCCCCTCGTCTACACGAGGGAGGCCGTGGTCTTCCCCAAGTCCATAGCCCCCCTCCTCGCCTCCACGAAATTCTCCATCGCCGCCGTCGACACGGCCATGGCGGCCGACAAGCGCGTCGTCGTCGCCCTCCTCAAGGGGCTCGGGGAGGACAAGGGCCCCGAGATCGAGGTGTATCCCGTCGCCACCGTCTCCCGCATCGTTCAGCAGGTGCGGCTCCCCGACGGCTCCGTTCGCCTCCTCGTGGAAGGAGAGGCCCGGGTGAGGATCAAGCGCACCCTGTTCCGCAAGGACCACCTCGCCGTCTCCGTCGAGCCCCTCGACGGCGGATCGACCAAGCCCGCCGCGCCCGCCGAAGCCAGGAACGAGCTCGAGCTCTCCATGCGCCTGGTGAAGCGCAGCTTCGCCCAATACTCGGACATCGTCAAGAAGATACCGCCGGACGTCCTCTCCCAGGCCGAGCGCTCGGAGAGGGCCCACGAGCTCTGCGACATCATCGCCAACGTCCTGCCGATCAAGAGCGAGCGGAAGCAGGCCCTCCTCGACATCGAGGGCGAGATCGAGCGCCTCGAGGCCGTTGAAGCGGCGGTCGAGGGAGAGACCGACCTCGTCAACCTCCAGCGCAAGATCAGCGCGAAGGTGAAGAACCGGATAGACAAGAACCAGCGCGAGTACTTCCTCGGCGAGCAGCTCAAGGAGATCAACCGCGAGCTCGGCAAGGACGGCGAGGAATCGGAGGTCAAGGAGCTCGAGCGCTCCCTCCTCGCCAAGGATCCCCCGGAGGAAGTAGTGGCCAAGGCCCGTCGCGAGCTCTCGCGGCTCGGGAAGCTCCAGCCCTTCTCCCCCGAGGCCGGCGTCCTCCGAGTCTACTGCGAATGGCTCGCCGACCTGCCCTGGTCGGCCAAGAGCAAGGACAACCGCGACCTGGCCCTCGCCAGGAAGGCCCTCGACGAGGACCATTACGGCCTGGAGAAGCCCAAGGAGCGCATCCTGGAGTTCATCGCCGTACGCCAGCTCTCCGACCGGGCCAGGGGGCCCATCCTCTGCCTCGTGGGCCCGCCGGGCACGGGCAAGACATCCCTCGGGCGAAGCGTCGCGAAGGCGCTCGACCGCAGCTTCGTGCGCGTGAGCCTGGGGGGGGTGCGCGACGAGGCCGAGATCCGCGGCCACCGCAAGACCTACGTCGGCGCCCTGCCCGGCAAGATCATCCAGTCCATACGCAAGGCCGGCACGAGCAATCCCGTCTTCCTCCTCGACGAGGTGGACAAGATGTCCTCCGATTTCCGCGGCGATCCCGCGAGCGCGCTGCTCGAGGTCCTCGACCCCGAGCAGAACGCGAGCTTTACCGACCACTATCTCGAGCTGCCCTACGATCTCTCAAAGGTCATGTTCATCACTACCGCCAATTCCCTCCACGGCATCCCCTACCCGCTACTCGATCGCATGGAGGTGATCGAGATTCCCGGCTACTCCGAGTTCGAGAAGCTCGAGATAGCCAAAAAGTTCATCATCCCCAAGCAGCTCTCCGAGAACGGCCTCGGGGACGCCCGCGTCGATTTCCGGGACGCCGCCATCCTCGAGATAATCCGCCACTATACGATGGAGTCGGGCGTGCGCAACCTCGAGCGCGAGATCGCGCGGGTCGTGCGCAAGCTCGCGCAGGACGCGGTCGAGCGCGGCTTCGCGGAGGCCCCCGACAAGCTGGCCGCCTGGTCCGCATCGGTCACCGAAAAAAAAGCCGCGTCCCTCCTCGGCAAGCGCCGCCGCGAGGACGACGTCCTCTTCAAGGAGGTCCGCGCCGGCGTAGCCTACGGCCTCGCCTGGACCGAGGCCGGCGGGACCCTCCTTCCCGTCGAGGCCCTCGTGTTCCAGGGCGACGAGGGCCTGATCCTCACGGGCAACCTCGGCGACGTGATGAAGGAGAGCGCCCGCGCGGCCCTCAGCTTCATCCGCTCCAAGGCCGCCGACTTCGGACTGGGCGAGGAGGACTTCCGGAAGAGGACGGTGCATATCCACGTACCCGAGGGCGCCATCCCCAAGGACGGCCCCTCGGCGGGCATTACCCTCATCGCGGCCCTGGTGTCGGCTTTTTTGGGCCTGCCCCTCGAGCCGGGACGCGCGATGACCGGCGAGATCACCCTCACGGGCCGCATACTGCCGATAGGCGGCGTCAAGGAGAAAGTCCTCGCGGCGCACCGAAGCTCTATCTTCACGGTCCTCCTCCCCGAGAGCAACAGGAAGGACTTGGACGACATTCCCGCCGAAGTGAAGGAAGTCATGAGCTTCGTCTTCGTCGTCAATGTAGCCGAAGCCATAGAAGCGCTCTTCCCCAAGGGCGCTATCGAGCCTAAGCGAAAAGGCTCGATCAAGCCGAAGCGCGGCGCTTCGCCTCATAGCGCGGCGCCGGTCAGTCGCAAGGCATCGCAGCGCAAGAGTGCCCCTAAAAAAGGCTGAAGCTCGTATCTATTTCCCGCCCTGACGCCCCTTGACCATATTCCGCATAAATCCGTATGTTCTCCCTACATCCGGGGTGGCGCGATAGGTCCGTCGGACTCGATACGCGTCTGAGATCACACCCGCTGAACCTGATCCGGGTAATTCCGGCGGAGGGAGCCATGCCCATCGCTTCTGCTGACCGCACGCTCAGTCGATTCACCGCGCTCCTCTTTTTGTGCTTTCCGCTTTTATTCGCCGCTCAAGGGGCATCGGCCCAAAAAACCATGGCCCAAAACGACGGCGACGCGAGCCTCGTCGTCTATACCTACGATTCGTTCGTCTCGGAATGGGGCGCGGGGCCCAAGATCGCCCCGCTCTTCGAGAAGGCGACGGGCATCAAGGTCAAGTTCCTATCCAAAGGCGACGGAGGGCAGCTCCTCTCCGCCCTCATCCTCGGGAAAGGCGCTATCGACGCCGACATCGTCCTGGGCCTCGATAATTTCCTCGCTCCCAAAGCCCTGTCGACGAGCCTCTTCCGCGCCTACGAGCCCGCGGGCTACAAGGCGATACCGGCAGATCTCAAGCTCGACCCATCGAAGCGCTTGATCCCCTACGATTGGGGCAACTTCGCCATCGTGTGGGACAGCGCGAAGCTCCGGGATTCCCCCGCCTGCCTCGAAGACCTCACGAAGAGCGAGTACGCCAAAAAGCTCATCCTCCTCGACCCGAGGACATCGACGCCCGGCCTCGGCTTCCTCGCCTGGACAAAAGCGGTCTACGGGAAAGCCTGGCGCGATTACTGGCGACGCCTCAGGCCGAGCGTCCTCACCCTCGCTCCTACCTGGGACCAGGGTTACGGCCTCTTTACGAGCGGCGAGGCTCCCCTCGTCCTCTCCTATGCCGCCGACGGCGCCTATCACCTAGAATACGAGAAGACCGAGCGCTACAAGGCCCTCGCCTTCACCGACGGCTTCGTGAGGCAAGTCGAGACCGCGGGCATCCTCGCATCGGCCAAGCATCCCGCCAAGGCCGAGAAATTCATGGATTTCCTCGTATCCGCCGAATGCCAGCGCGAGCTGCCCCTGACGCAGTGGATGTATCCCGTCCTCCCCTCCCTCCCCCTCCCCGAGAGCTACCGGGCGGCCGTAAAGGGCGTGAAAACGCTCGAAATAGACCCGGTAGGCCTCGTCGACGAGGCGATCGAGGCTGCCGAAATCCTGAGCTCCGCCAACTGATGCGACGCGCGGCCGATTCGCGGAAGGGTACATGGCTAGTCTCGAGCCTCGCGGCCCTCAAGGCAGCGCCCCTCCTCGCCTATGCGGCTGCCGCCCTCCTTCCACTGGCGGCTATCCTCATCCTGTCGCATCGGGGAGACAGCTCCCCGATCGGCGTCGTGTTCGGCCGGAGCGGCGCCCTGGCGGCTATCGCCCGGCCGAGATTCACCCGCGCAATCGGGTTCACGCTCGCGCAGGCAGCCATGAGCAGTCTTGCCGCCCTGGCGATAGGCCTCCCCGGCGCGGCCCTCGTCGCCCGATATAAATTCCCCGGACGACAAGCGCTCAAGGCGCTCTCCGTCCTCCCCTTCAGCGTCCCCTCGGTCCTCGTCGTCCTCGCCTTCGTGCTCTTCTACGGGCGAGCGGGATACCTCAATCGCTTCCTCATGTCGATATTCGGCCTCTCGGAACCGCCCCTCGATTTCCTCTATACCTTCTGGGGCATAGTCCTCGTGCATGGCTTCTACGAATTCCCGGTCGTCCTGCAAACAGTAGGCGAAGTATGGGAACGCCTCCCCCGCGACCGCGAAGAGGCGGCCCGCCTCCTCGGCGCGGGCAAGTATCGAGCCTTCGCGACCGGCCTCCTGCCTTCCCTCCTTCCCGCCATCGCCCAGGCCGCCGCCCTCTGCTTCCTCCTCTGCTTCTTCAGCTTCGCCGTCGTGATGGTCTTCGGCGGCCTCGCGGGCTCGACCCTCGAGGTCGAAGTCTATCGATTGAGCCGCCTCGAGGCCGACGCCGCCGGAGCTGCTTCCGTCGCCCTCGTCGAGACGGCCATCGCCATAGCCGTCGTGGCCCTCATCGCCCTCTGCGAGCGCGGCGCCACGCGCGGAGCGGCCGCGCGCGGCACAGCCGCGGCCAAGGAAGCCGGAAGCCCGCCTGAGCTTCGCTCGCCGCGCGCTCTCGTGGCGCTTGGCTTGGCCGCCTACGCTCTCTTCCTCGCGGTCTTCTTCGGCGGGCCCATGCTCTCCCTTCTCGTCCAAGCCTTATCGGTCCACTCGGGCCCCCTCGGGCAAGCGCACGCGGGGATCGATAATTTCGCGCGCCTCTTCTCGCAAGGCGGCTCGGCTTTTTCAGCGGCCCTCCTCGGCACGGCGGCGACCGCCCTCCCCGCCGCCCTCATCGCGACGATCCTGGGCTCCGCGGGTGCATTCGCGATCAGGCGCGGAAGCGCCGCCGCGAAGGCCGCAGCCGCCCTTCCGCTCGCCGTCTCGGGCATCGTAGCCTCCCTCGGCTGGTCCCTCCTCTTCCCTCGCGGCGGGATAGCGTTGATACCGCTCGTCCAGGCCCTCTGCGTCATGCCCTACGTCCTCAAGTCGGTCGCCGCCGCCTTGTCCACCCTCGATCGATCCCCGGTCGAGGCGGCTCGGACTCTGGGCGCCAATCGAGTCCGCGCGGCCCTCGGCGTAGAGCTCGGCTCCGTCTCGCCCGCCCTCCTCGCCGCCTTCGCCTTCGCCTTCGCGGCCTCATCTGGGGACATCAACGTACCCATGGTCCTCGGCCAGGGCGGCTTCGAGACCCTGCCCGTCTACCTGTTCCGCCTCACTTCTTCCTACCGCTTCCCCGAGGCCTGCGCGGCAGGCGTCGTCCTCGCCGCGATCACCTCGGCCGTATTCGCCTTCAAGGAGAAGGGAGGCAGGGCCCATGCTTGAGATCGGAGGCCTCGAGAAATCCTGGCCCGGGTTCAGGCTCGCTGTCGGCTTCGCGATCGAGCGCGGGGAGATCGCCGCCCTCCTCGGCCCCTCGGGCTCCGGCAAGTCGACCCTGCTCAGGCTCATCGCCGGCCTCGAGGCGCCCGATTCGGGATCTATCTTCGTAGCCGGGCGCGACGTGACTTCTCTGCCGCCCGAACGCAGGGGCATTGGGATGGTCTTCCAGGACTACGCCCTCTTCCCCCACCTCAGCGTGAGGCGCAACATCGAATACGGGCCCATGATGAAGGGCGTCGGCCGCGCCCTTCGCCGCCGCGATGCCCGGGCCATAGCCGCCTCCTTCGAGATAGAGAGCCTCCTCGAGCGCTCGCCCTATTCGCTCTCGGGAGGCGAGCAGCAGCGCGTCGCCCTGGCCAGGGCCCTGGCGGCCAAGCCCGCCATCCTCCTCCTCGACGAGCCGCTCTCCTCGCTCGACGCGTCCCTGCGCCTGCGCCTGCGCGTCGAGATCGGGGAGAACCTCAAGAAGGCCGGGATGACGGCCCTCCTCGTGACCCACGAGGCCAAGGAAGCCTTCGCCGTGGCCGATCGGATATTCCTCATGCACGCGGGCTCGATCGACGCCGAGGGCCGACCGGAAGCCCTCTACGAGTCCCCGCCGACGGCGTGGAGCGCATCCTTCCTCGGCAGGGGGCCGGTGCTCGAGATCCTCGGCCTCGAGGGGAACGGCGGATCGCCCGTCGCCGTCACCGCCATCGGAGCCTTCTCCTGCTCGCCGCCCCCCGCGGGCGCTTCCGGCGCGGCTCGCCTATCCCTCTATTTTCCCGCGGACGCCCCCCGAGTAGCGACTCCCGCGGCTTCCCGACTATCCGAAACGCGCAACGTTATGCGAAATATTATCCGGGGGCGCGTTGCCTCGGCTTCGTTCGAAGGAAAAACCCGGCGAATATCGCTCGCCTGCCCCATCGTCGCCGGGCCGAGGCGGGATACGGGGGCAGAGATCCCCGTCGAGCTCGAGATGCCTTCCCGCTTTCGTCCGTCGATCGGGGAAATCCTCGAATACGAGGTCGGGCCCGATCGCTGCCTCCTCCTTCCCGGCTCTATTTCATAGCGCGATACGAATTGCGCTCCCTTTTCGCGAATACACCCTTGATCCTGGCAAGAAGACGCTTATAATTGACGCATGAAGGAGTTAATTCGCCAGACGAAGGTGCGCGACGCGACGGTCGCGGGCATTTTCTATTCCGACGACCCTTCCGAGCTCGAGGCGAAGATATCCTCCTTGCTCGAAGCCTCGAAGCTCTCCGTCACGAACGCCGCCGCCATACTCGCGCCGCATGCCGGCCTCGATTATTCGGGCGATCTCGCCGCCCTCGCGTGGAAAGCGGCCTCCGGCAGGAATGTCGAGACGATCCTCATCCTCTCCCCCTTTCACGGGGCCGATAAGGCCTTGGTCTACCTTCCCGAGTCCGATTATTTCGACATCCCGACGGGGAGGCTGATAGTCGACAGGGACATCGTCGAGGAGCTGCACGACTGCGGCACGCTCATGAGCGTCAACGACATCCCCCACTTCGAGGAGCACGGCATTGAGCTCCAGCTCCCCTTCATGCATGCCCTCTTCCCCGATGCGCGCCTCGTGCCCATCCTCCTCGGCAAGCCGAGCCGCGCCGCCGTCAAGGCCCTGACTTCCGCCCTCTCCCTCGTCTTCGCCGACCGGGCGCAATCCACGCTCGTCGTGCTGTCGTCGGATATAGGCTCGTCGACGGACTACAAGGCGGCCGAGCGTAGCGCCCAGCGCTTCCTCGACCTCTTCCTCTCCTCGGACGGCAAGTCCATCCTCGACGACCTCTCCGAGAAGGACGGCCGCGCCTGCGGTTCCGGCATCGCCTCGGCCTACTTCTCGTCGGGCCTCGCCGCCGGGTATCGTCCCGTCCTACTGTCGCGCCACGACTCCTCCGCGAGCAGGGAGTCAGGCGAAGAGCGATTGGTTCATTACGCGGCCGTCGCCTTCCAACATGGCTGAGAGCTCCGTCATCGATGTCGCGGAGGCCGAAGGAAGGACGCTCGTCGCCACCGCCCGCGAGGCCATAGCCTCGCGGCTCGAGGAACGCGCCCCGCGCTGGCCGGCCGCCGGCCCTTCCCTTTCCGCTCCCAGCGGCGCCTTCGTCACGCTGCGTACCAAGGACAAGTCGGGATCGAGCCTCCGCGGATGCATCGGGCGCATGAGCTCCACCGAATCCCTCCTCCGGACCGTTAGGGATATGGCCGTTTCGGCCGCCTTCGAGGATCCCCGCTTCCCGCCCCTCGAGAGGAACGAATTGCATTCCGTATCCGTCGAGGTCACCGTCCTCTCGCCCATGCGCCTCATCCGCTCCATCGACGAGATCGAAGTCGGCAGGCACGGCGTCCTCATGACCAAGGGCGGCCATTCCGCGGTGTTCCTGCCCCAGGTCGCGACCGAGCAGGGCTGGAACAGGGACGAGCTCCTCGACAACCTCTGCTACAAGGCGGGGCTATCGCCGGCCGCATGGCACTCGAGCGACGCCAAGTTCCAGGTATTCGAGGGAAGGGTATTCGAAGAGGGCGAGCAGGCCGGCTGATCAGGAGACGGCTTTTTTCGACCGCCCGAGCCTTTTTTTGAAGCCTTTGTACCACCAGGTCCTGGCGCTCTCGGCAGCCTTGAAGCATGCATATGCCGGGCGGTGCAAAGGGTAATCCCATGAACCCGCGCGATGCACGATCTCCCCCCCGAAGCCAGTCTTGAAGCGATACAAACCCGCCATCGGATGATCGGGATCGCCGTCGGGGGGAATGCCGAAGAGGTCGTAGAACGCGCAGCCGGAAGCCTTGGCCGCCCGCATAGCCGCCCATTGCAGGGCGTAGGCGGGCATGAGATTGCGGCCTTCGTCGGAGGAAGCGCCGTACAAGTAGACGGCCTGGTCTCCATAGAACAAGGTAATGATGGCGGCGAGGGCCTTCCCGTCATGGCGCGCTATCCAGAGGCGCGGGTCGAATCTCCGCGAGCTCGGCATAGTCGAGGCCGTCGAGCCTCCCGGCCCGCCCTGCGCCAGCGCGAA
>Ga0265330_10001797_pt1 | contig 12039 bp, 11 predicted proteins | sample 41919metaG_FD_202083 | JGI IMG/M metagenome (GOLD analysis project Ga0265330, IMG submission 202083) | Rhizosphere microbial communities from Carex aquatilis grown in University of Washington, Seatle, WA, United States - 4-19-19 metaG | ecosystem: Host-associated > Plants > Roots > Rhizosphere... | reverse complement strand
AGGCGGGAATCGCCACTGCGGCCAAAATTCCGATGATCGCCACGACGATCATGAGCTCCACCAGGGTGAAGCCTCCGCTGCGCTTACGAGCTTTGATGTTCATTTTGCTTGCCTCCTGGTCGCTTCGAGTTTGCAGCCCATGTGCCACGATAGAACAATTCGCGTCATGCCACCCAACCAGCTGTGATCCCTACGGAAAACGGGATCTGTCGAAGTCAACGCTCAGCGTTCCAGGGTGACAAAGATCGGGTTTGGGCAGCTTCGACTGACAAAAAGAGTCATTCCAGTCGCACCCGGACATACGTTGGCTCCCAACAACCGCCCACCGCCGATTCCCGGCGGCCCTAGTGACCGTCGTTGATGGTGATCACGCCGGGCGAGTCGAAGGTGACCACCAGCAAGGTCACATTGTCCGGGAATGAGCCGCCATCCGCAGTGTTGAGGTTGCACGCGGCCACGGCGTAGAACCAAGGGGCGAGCGGTGTGGTGGTCCACAAGGTCGCCCCGATACCGGACGGGGGCGCCTGGCTGGCTCCCCCGGCATTGACGAGATAGGTGCAGTAGAGCTGCTTCCAGCGGGGCCGCAGACCGATCCGGCTCCACCCGTTTGGCATGGGAGTGGGGATGGTTTGTGCGGTGCGCGCCGATTCGAAGGTCGGGTTGGTGGGGTTGGCGGGGATGAACGCCGAGGCGCCTTCGTCGGGACTTGGCTGGGTGACGTTGTCGTCGGCTCGCGCGGGCACGTACGCTCCCGCATCCATGAAGTAGAGCTGTTCCTTGGCCGACAGCTCGGCCAGCATGGCGTGTGCCTCCGAGAGCCGCGCCCGCGCCACGTAGCGTTTGTAGCCGACCGTGGCGATGGCGGCGAGGATGCCGAGGATGACAACCACGATCATCAACTCGACCAATGTCGTCCCCCAGGCACGGCTACGGCGCTGGCGCTTCGTCACACCCTCCATTGTAGGGCCGAGGTGCCCGCCTCTTCAACTCGAATAAAAACTGCGCCGAGCGCGCGAAGAACTCGCGTTGTACCCTTGCTTGAGACCTCCTATACTGAGCCCGCAGCATCGCATTGCATTACGCGTCGGCTGTCGACACGCCCACCCGGTTTTTCCAAGGAGGGTTCCCGTGGCACTCACGCTTAGAATCGGCCAGCAAGCCATCTATCCTTCGCGCGGCATCGCCCAGGTCGTGAGCGTGGAGAAGCGAGAGATCGGCGGCAAGGTGCAGAGTTTCTACGTCCTGCGCTTGGCTAGTTCCGATCTCAGAATTCTCGTTCACGTCGACAAAGCCGAGCAGGTTGGCATCCGGCCAGTCGCCGGGGCCCAGGAAGTGAGCGAAGTCCTGCAGATCCTGCGCGAAAAAGCCGTCAGCTTCGAACGCCACCCGTGGAATCGGCGCTATCGCGCCTACATGGACAAGATCAAGTCGGGCTCACTGTTCGAAGTGGCCGAAGTCTTCCGCGATCTTCACCGGCTGAAGAAGACCAAGGCTCTGTCCTTTGGCGAGCGCCGTATGCTCGACACCGCACGCGGCCTGGTGTCGCAGGAGTTGTCGGCAGCCCGTTCCGTCGATCGCGCCACGGTCGAGAAGGAATTGGAGTTGGTGCTCAACGAGGGCCAAGCCTAGCTGCGCCAGCCTGAGATGATGCCCGAACCGGGAAAGCCGGAAGCCCTCGACGAGAAAGAGCGAGTCTCGGCGCAGGCGCGGATCCAGGATCTGCGCAGCCAGATCGCGGATCACGACAACCGCTACTACGTGCTTGATCGTCCGACCGTCTCGGACGACGAATACGACGGCCTGATGCGCGAGTTGCGCGCGCTCGAGCAACGATTCCCGGATCTGGTCACGCCTGACAGCCCGACCCAGCGCGTGGGTGGCAAGAGCTCCGAGCTGTTTGCTCCGGTCGAGCACCCTTCACCCATGCTGTCGCTGGACAACGTATTTTCCACCGACGAACTGCGCGCGTGGCTGGGGCGCTTGCAGCGCGCGGTGGGCACCCACCTCGACTTCGTGTGCGAGCTAAAGATCGACGGGCTGGCGGTGTCGCTTCTCTATCAGGACGGCGTCTTCGTGCGCGGTGCCACCCGCGGTGACGGACGCGTGGGCGAGGACATCACCGCCAACCTGCGCACAGTTCGCGCGATCCCGGCGCGCCTGTCGGGCAGCCAGCACCCGAGTCTGCTGGAAGTGCGCGGTGAGGTCTATCAGCCGGTGTCTGTGTTTCTGCGCCTGAACCAAGAACTGGCAGCAAGAAACGAACGGCCCTTTGCCAATCCCCGCAACGCTGCGGCCGGGAGTTTACGCCAGAAGGATCCTGCGGTGACTGCAGCCCGGGGGCTGAGCTTCTGGTGTTACGGTGCAGAGACGAATGCCGGCCGACCCGGTCCGGCGCGCGCCGAGCGCCATTCTGACGACCTGGAGTACCTCCGCTCGGTCGGCCTGCCCGTCAACCCCAACATCGCACGCGCGACCACCCTGGAGCAAGTGGCCGGCTACTGCGCCAAGTGGCAAGAGCACCGCCACGACGTCGACTACCAGATTGACGGCGTGGTCATCAAAGTCGACCGCTACAAGCAGCGTGAAGACCTGGGCGCCACCAGCCGCGCCCCGCGCTGGGCCGTGGCCTACAAGTTTCCGCCCGAGGAGCGCACGGCCCTGGTGAAACGCATCGCCGTGCACACCGGCCGCACCGGTCGGGTCACGCCCTACGTGGAACTGGAGCCTGTGCATGTGGGCGGCGTGATGGTGACCTCGGCGACTTTGCACAACGAGGACGATCTGCGGCGCAAGGACATACGCGAGGGAGACACGGTCATCGTCCACCGAGCCGGTGACGTCATCCCCGAAGTGGTCGGTCCGGTGTTGGAGCAGCGGCCGCCCGGAACCCCGGTATGGACCTTCCCCAAGCAATGCCCGGCCTGCGCCACGCCGCTGGTGCGCAAGCCCGGCGAGGCCGACTGGCGCTGCCCCAACCGCAAGCAGTGTCCTTCTCAGACCGTGGAATGGCTGTGCCATTTCGGTTCGCCGGAAGCTCTGGACATCGAACATCTCGGTTATCAGACCGTGACCGCACTGGTGGAACGCGGCTGGATCGCCGATCCCGCCGACTTGTACAATCTGAACGCGACGCAACTGCTTCAGCTCCCCGGTTTCGCCGAAAAGTCAGCCCAGAACGTGCTCGACGCCCTCGCGGCTTCAAAACAGCGACCGCTGTGGCGCCTGCTGGTGGGGCTGAACATCCGGCGGGTGGGCGCGCATGTGGCGCAGCTTCTGGCCCAGCGATTCTTGTCGCTCGACGCCGTGGCGGCTGCCAATCTCGAGGATCTACAAGCAATAGCGGGCGTGGGCCCAGAAATCGCCAGCGCGGTCCACGATTGGTTCCGCGACCCGGAGAATGGCGCCCTCATCAAGAACCTGGGCCAGGCCGGCTTGCGCGTCACAGACCAGGTCGTCGGATCTCCCATGGCTCCCCTTCCACTGGACGGGCAGATCGTGGTCATCACTGGAACCTTGCCCACCCTGTCGCGCGAGGAGGCGACAACCCTGGCCCGAAACGGGGGCGCACGCGTGACGTCGAGCGTGTCCAAGAAGACCAGCTTCGTGGTGGTGGGGCAGGAGGCCGGATCGAAACTCACCAAGGCTGAGGAACTCGACATCGAGACCATCGACGAGGGCGAATTTCTGCGGCGTCTGGGGCAAGGCGCGCCCCAAAAAGAAATGAAATGAATATCAGCGCACCAGTTGCCGAGACCTTCGTGACGTGCCATTCTGCTCCCGTGGCTCGCGCCTTGAGTTCTTCTCACCGTGGCTGCGCAGGCGTGGCTGTTTTCCCGTGAGTTGCCCGAAGATGATTCTGGCTGGTCGGCAGATGGAGAGGCCCTGATTCATGGGGATGCGCATCGGTCTGCTCAGCCTCGCTGACGCCAACGTCGCCCGCGCTGTGAAGTCACCCTCCCTGGCTTGGCGTCTCATCGTGCCCGAGAACCCAGCAGAGGCTGAAGTGGCGCGACCGGCAAAAGCCCCGGCACGGGGCAAGAAGGCCGCCAGCGCCCGCAAGCCCGTACCTATGCTGAAGCTTGAGGTCAACGAGGGCACACGCTGCGATCTCGAGAAGTCGTGGCACGGAATCCACTACCTCCTCACCGGCAGCGCGTGGGAAGGCGATCCGCCGCTCGACTTCCTGGTCAATGGCGGGCGGCAGGTTGGCAAGATCGACCCCAACCATGGTCCGGTGCGCGCCTTCCGCGCGGACGAGACGCGAGCCATCTACGACAGCCTTTCCAACCTGAGCCCCTATGAGCTGCGCAAGCGCTTCAACGCCCGGGACATGACCGCCAAGGAGATCTATCCCGACATTTGGACCAGGTCCGTGCTGGAAGAAGACTCGCTCAGATACCTGATGGACAACCTGGACAAGCTGCGGGCCTTCCTGCGCCAGACGGCCGAGGCGCAGCTGGGAATCCTGGTGTTTCTTACGTAGCCTAGCTGGGATCGACGGGGTGCAGACCGCTGGCATCAATGCCGCGCAAGTAGTAGGTCGGATCGGTCATGAAGACGGTGAAGATGCCGATGAACATGACCATCATGCGTATGAAGAGCGGTTTGTTGCCGTAGACATTTTCCAGACGGCGTTTGCGGATCTTGTCGTCCGGTTCCGCGAAGTGCTCGAGCAAACTGCCGTCGAGCAGACCACCCCTCTCCTTGCGGGTCACCGCCGCGATACCACCCGCCGCGCAGTATTCCATGATTTCTAGGACCAGCCGGCGACGGGCCTCGCAGCTGTCGATGGCCGACCCGAGCAACGCGACCGCGCCCCATTCCGCCTGCGCCCGACCCACGGCAGCGAGGGCGGCAAACAGCGTGTTGGTGACGTCGTCCAGTTGGTCCAGGTGCTGCTCGCGCAGCATGCTCATGAGAACGACATTCTTGAACAACTGTGAAATGAGCAGAACGCACGCCTCGCTGTCAGGTGCACTGGCAGCATCTTGAGGCCGCAGCTGGTAGCCAGGCAGGAAGAGAACGCCGAACGCCGTCTCGAAGAAATCGTGCTGGTCAGTCGGCGGCCGCTGCACGGCGATGTCCATGGTGTTGTCCAGACGGTCCGCCAGTTTGCAGTGGAGGAGGTCGGGCATCTCGGACGACTTGCCCAGCACATGACCCAGGTACTGGTAGTAGGTCTGGTCATGGCGGCGACGCAGGAGCGCGATGCGCTCACCTAAGAACCAGCGGTGGTTTGCGTCGATGTTGGCCAGGACCCGGGTAAACTCCGTCTGCGCTCGGGTCCACTCCGCAGCGCCCAGCTCCTCGGGGGTCAGGTCCTCCTCTTTGTCGTGCAGCAGCGCCCCCAGCAAGTCCAACATACCGGGCTCGGGCATGATGCGCGCGAGCATCGCGGCCGTGCGCAGGCAGTGCAGGACCGCCGCGGGGCCGCTCTTGCGTCGGCGCTCGCCGTAAGCGCAGCGAAGGTAGCTCAGGGTTTCAAGCAACGGGGCTTGGTCAGGCACCCTTGCCGGCCCGAGAATCACGCGCAGCAGGGCCCCCAGGTCGATCTTGCGGGCAGACAGATGCCAGTTGATGGTGGCGGAAAGCGCCAAGTGGCTTTCCACGGTAATCCTGGCGCGGGCCGCCTCTGGCCCGGAGATCCCGGACATCATTGCTTAAGTTCCTCCTCGGGCGCGAGTTGACAGGCCATCACATCCCGACAGGTCGGCCGCGTCCTTCACTCCCAGAATACGCGCAATGACCCAGCCAGGCCAGTGCAGGCCCAATCCACGAGATTGCACATGTCGAATTTAGCATCCTTGGCCCTGCGGCCGGCATCTTTGCTATGAATGCTCGCTCTCGCTCGTCCCCGACTGACCATGGGCCAACTCCCGGAGTTTCCTGATTTTGTGCCCCTCGACGTTTCGCATCGAGAGATCCTCGATAGTGCTCTTGCGTCCGAGCAGCCCGAGGTATCGGAACTGAACTTCGCGGAGATCTTCGCCTGGCATGAGGTGCGGCAGACCCAGATCAGCGATTTCGAAGGTGCCCTTTGCCTCTTCATTACTCGACACGGCAAGCGCTGTTTCTACCCACCCTTGCGGGCGCCGGATCCCGTGGCGGCCATGCGAAACATGCTGCTGTGGCTGCGCGACCAGGGCGAGGAAGGATTCGTGTATGGCCTGACCGGGCGGCAGGCTGCGGATGCGGAGGCGACCGGGGAACTCTTGGCCGAAGAGGATCCGGACAACGCGGACTACGTGTACCGGACCCAGGACCTCATCCAACTTCCCGGACACAAGTACGACGGCAAGCGCAACCACATTCGAAACTTCATGAGAAGCTACGATTTCACCTACGCCGAGATCGATCCGCGCACGCTGCCAGAAGTCGTCGACTTTCAGCGCCGGTGGTTCGCCGCTCGCGGCCGCAGCGACCTGCCCGGCTTGGCTGCCGAAGATCGGGCCGTGCACGATCTTTTGCGCCACTACCAAGATCTGCCGGCGGCCGGCGCGACCATCAGGGTGGATGGTCGCATTGAAGCTTTTGCCATCGGCTCGCAGCTCAACCAGGACACGGCGCTGGTCATCGCGGAAAAGGCGAATTCCGAAATCCGCGGCCTGTACCAGGCCATCAACCAGATGTTCTGCAAAAATGCGCTTTCCCAGTACGCCTGGGTAAACCGCGAACAAGACGCGGGCGATGTGGGACTGCGCCGGGCCAAGCTCTCGTACTGCCCTCACCACATGGCGGCCAAGTACCGCGTGCGCCTCGCGTGATGATTTCTCTACAGCTTCTTCTTGAAGAGATCGCCCAGCGTACCCAGGCGGGCCGGCGCGCGAGCCGCGTCCAGATCTTCCTGCGACACCACATCGGTGCGCTCGCCCACGCCCAGCGAGATGCGACGCCGTTCCCGATCCAGCGCCAACACAGTGACCTCCAGCGTGGCACCCACCTTGGTCAGCTCGCGCGCGTTGCGCACGGGCTTTCCGCCTGACAGCTCGCCGATGTGAACCAGGCCCTCGATTCCCGGCGCCAGCTCGACAAATGCGCCGAACGCTTCGATGCGCGTGACCCGGCCCGAAATTCTGGTTCCCGACGGAAACTGCGTGGCCACGTCCTCCCAGGGATCTCGCTCCAGCGACTTAAGCGACAACGAAATGCGCTCGGGTCGTTTGGGATCGTCGGTCTTCTCCACGCGCAGGATCTGGACCTCGAGCTGCTGTCCCAGCGACAATCGGTCAGCCGGCCGCATCCCACGCGAAAACCCGAGTTCGGACGCCGGCAGCATGCCCTGCACCCCGCCCAGGTCGATGAACGCGCCGAAATCCTTGAGCGCAACCACCACGCCGGACAAGACCGCGCCAGGCACCAGCTTGCTGCGAATCTTGTCGGCCCGCGACCGTGCCTCGGCTTCCAGCAAGGCACGCCGCGAAACTACCAGGTTGTCCCCGCGTCGGTCGACATCGTAGCGGGTGATCCGGAACTCCAGCTTGCGCCCCACGTACTCGTTGGCGTCTTCCACGTGGCGCATTTCCAGCTGCGAAATGGGGCAGAACCCGCGCACACCCGCCACCAGCACCTCGACGCCACCCTTGTTCACACCGGTCACTGTGCCTTCCACGGCCAGGCCGAGTTGCGCCGCCTGCTGCAGTTCGGCCTTGGCTTCAGGCCCGCGCGCGATCGCGGTACGGCGCAGAACCACGCAGCCTGACTTGCCCATGGTCTCCACCACGCGCGCCTCGATCTCGTCTCCAACTTTGACCGTCAGGTTGCCGTCCTGGTCGCGCAGCTGCTGCAGATCGATCATGCCCTCGGTCTTGCCGCCCGCCAGTTCCACGAAGGCGGTCTCGCGGCCGAGCGAGACAACACGGCCGCGCACGGAATCACCCACGCGCACATCGGGCTCAGCCCGACGTGCGTTCTTGCCCTCGAACTCTTGCAGAAGTGCGGCGAAATTCTCTTCTTGCGGTGGCTTCATTGGCCCCTTCATACCATCACGCAGGCGTCCATGCTGGCCCGGCGCGCCCGGACAACGCGCGCCCCCGCCGGACTGCGCAAGGGTAAAGCCCCTTACCGACGAGGGACCATGTGATCTATGCTGTTGCTGTGCTTCGCTTGGCCCAATCGCAAGTCCGAGGACCGAACCCGATGGTTGTTGTCTGCGTTCAAGCGGCCTGCAGGAGAACCGATGACAATAGCAATGGGTCGGACAAAAGATCGTCCGGAGTCGGGTAGGACTGCCGGCGTGCCTATACCTCTCGACCAACTCGATAAGACCAGAGAGATCCCGGCATTGCCTGACAAAGTTGACGAATCGCCCGCAGGTGCGCCCAGCGCTGCTCCTCAGCAGGTGATTCCCATCGAAGAAACCGTCCCGGTCCAGTCGTGCATCGAGCGCACGCTGTTGCAGGAAGTCCTTCGCCGGGAGTCGGCGGAAAAGGACGAAGATCAGAGCGAAGACGGCTAGGAAGACGGCTAGGAAGACAGCCGGGTTCCTGGCAGGAAGGCGGCAGGTAACCTCTGCAAGAAGCAGGCATCGTAAAGTCATGGCAGGTCTGCCATGCCGATGCAGAACGTGAACGACCAAGACTTCCCGGCCCTTCTCAAAAAGGGGATCGTGTTCATCGACTGGTGGGCTCCGTGGTGCGGGCCGTGCCGTGTCTTCGGGCCAATCTTTGAAAGAGTGGCTGACAAGAATCCTGGAGCTGTGTTCGCCAAGGTCAATGCGGAGGAGTACCCGGATTTGGCGATGTCCTTTGGCATCCAGGCCATCCCGACTTTGATGATATTTCGGGACGGCATCCTAGTCTTCGCTCAGTCAGGAGCCATGCCCGAGGAAACCCTGGAAGCGCTCGCGGGCCGAGTCAAGGATCTGGACATGGAGCAAGTGCGGGCGAAACTCGCCGCGCACAACAAGCTACAGAACTGACCTACCCGGCGCGCTTGCTCCGGGCCGTGATGCCTTCCAGCGTGCGATGCCAGAGAAAATGTGCGAGGGCCTCGGCGTGAACGTTCGTTCCAGCAAGGCGCACAGCCTGCACGTGAAGCAGGACTGGGAGCTTGCGCTGCAAAAGCAAGAGCGCGCCGGCATCGAGTGATTCGGACACCGATGCGGCTGTTCCATTGAGAGACGTCAGGGCGGGTGTGAAGGCATCATCTTCCTGGCCTGCGAGCCACGCGAGAAGCGACCGCGAACGCCGTCGATATTCTTGCCGCGCATGTTCCTCGTCGAGCAGTCCCGCGCGCGCACAAGCCTCCCGACACCGCCCCGCCAATCCCATTCGCGCTTCGACGTCCAAGCCCAGGCCACTGGCCATGGCGTCTGCAGCGCGGACCGCGAGGGCCACGCGATCAGCCTGCACCGTGCCCTGGTCCTCCGCTTCCAAGACAGCCATGACCAGTTCGCTGCTGGCCTGAAACAGGCGCTCCACCGCCGGCATGAGCGCTTCCCCGCCGTAGCGAGCGCTTTCGCGGAAGTAAACGCCGGACTCAATACTGACCACGTCGCCTCGCTCACGCAGGGGCTCGAGTGCACGCCGCACACGGCGGACAAAAGTCTCGGCTTTGCGTTCTGAACCCGCGTGGCCACGCACGCGCAGGTGGTGACGTTGGCCGGGCGGGTCGAGGTAGGGCAAGAAGAACCACGTGTCGATCTCTCCTGCGGCGAGCGCGGCCCTGACCGCCGGGCCCACAGCCTCGACGAGAACGGTGTCCTGCCGCTCGACCGCGCCGTAGAGGCGCAGGCTGACCCAATTCTCGGCGGGCGGCGCCCGGGCTGGCGACGGCACGCGTCCGGCTAGCCGGGTCGCCTCAATGGCTGTCGCCAGGCCTTCCCGTTCGTCGGGGTCCGGGACATGGGCTACAGCCACCACCGCTTCGACGCGACGGCCCCCAGCGTCCGGCAACTCACCGAGCGGCGGCCAGATCTCGAAGACTCGGCCGCCGGCAAAACGCGCCAGCTCGGCACACGCGCCAGCCGCACGCAGATCCAGATAGAGCAATTCGTCGCCCTCGCCTGCCTGCACAGCAGCTGGAACGCGGTTCTGTCGACGCCAACGCGCCAGCGCGGTCGGATGCGCGATTTGTGCGGGGGAAGGAACACGCCAACTGGCAGGCGCCACTACGAAGCCGTCGAGAACCACGCGCGGCAGGAAGCCTAGCCCGGCGAGCGCGCCCCATGAAAACGCCCAGGGCGCGTGTTGCCGGGCAAACGACCAGCCGGCCAGCAGGCGATAGATTCCGGACGGCGCCGTCGCGGAGCGCACGCGATGAAGCGGACTCGGAGCGATAGGCTGCGAGGTCGAATCTCGCAAGGCCAAGGGTTCCACAGCCGCTGGATCCATGACCAGCACAAGTTCCGCCGGGGTTGTCGCCGCGCCCTCGGGCCAGCCCACCAGAGCCAAGGCAACCTCGCGCACGGGCGGATGGGCGCATAGATCCGCCTGTGCGGGCGACGGCGCGTACACCACGTCCAGCGCTCTCTCGCCGGGACGCGCTTGCTTTTCTGCCGCCGCCAATTCGGCCAGGGCCTCGCGCATGGGAGCGCCCAGCGCGCCGGAAAAACGTCCCCAGCTCGCCCCAGCGGGCGCGTGCAGTCCGAGCAGCCAGTCCGTGCCTGGCGGCGCGCGCGGCGGCTCGCGAGCCGGCGACAGGAACAGCTCGAAGGTCGGTGGCGTGCCGAGCGCAGGCAGGATGGCATCAAGCGCCACGGGATCGAGAGTAATCTCGGCCTTGCCCACCGCAGCGACCTGTGCGACCGCATCGGCCAAGAACGCGAGCACCTCATGTCCGCCGTCGCCGCGCGCCGGCTCGTCGTCGGTCTCAGCCAGGGCGCTGCCATAGCCGCCGGTGGCCAGATCCGCCAGATCCAACGCGCCGGCGCCGAAAACCTCGACCATGGAATCCAGCTGCTCGGCCAGACCGGAATCGCAAACGCGCTCTGCCACCGGCCCAGCCAATGCCTCCTGCAGACGCAGCAAGAGCGGCGCGCATGCGGCTGCCCGCGCAACCGCCTGCCGCGACAGCGTCGGCTCCCCACGCGGGCAATGGTGAAGCGTTCCCGTCACGTCGGTCGCCGACTCGCTGGCGCTCGGGAGGTCAGCCAGGGCGGCGCGGGTTCCGGCCAAATCGGTCGACGAAATTCCCCGCAGTCGCTGGCGGATCGGATCGACCACGGCATCGACTTCGGCTGGAAAGCGCGCCAAACGCTGGGCCAGCCACTGCGTCGGCGGCTGTCCCACGATGGGCGGCGCAAGATCATGGCAAAGCACGCCGCGGTCGACGAGCACAAGCAGCAGTTCGTCCACGTCGCCGGCCTCGCCGCTGGTCGCGGCCTCGACCGCCCGGCCTATCGCAGCCCAGGGCGTCCACTCTTGCGCGCTCGCCATCACGGCTTCCAGCACAACATCGACGTCGCTGCTGCGCACTTCAAGGCCGTCGCTGCCAAGAGCCAGCCAGACGGCCCGCGCTGCCGCAGCCATCAGCGAGGGCGCAATTCGCAGATTCACGCCAGGCCGAATCTCCGGCTCGTCGAGCAGCGCGCGGCCCAGCGCCGCCACGCGCTCCCAGGTCGGTGCCAAGACAGGCTCGACCTCATTGGTTGCAAGACGGGTGTGCGCGCCCAGCCGGCCCATGGCCACGCCGGCCAGCAGACCAGCGGGCGTCGGTCGAAAGGCCGCACGGCGGGCGTAGCGTGAAAGCGCGGCGGCAGCAGCCGGGCCTGGCTCTCGTTGCAACGCCGTCGCCAGATCCGGACTGGCCAGCTCCACAGCCATGCCGCCCAAGGGATGCCGTCGCAAGGCCATGCCCGGATTGCGCAGCCCACGCACAGGCAAGAGCGGCGCGCGCAGCAGGAAGCGCGAGATCAAATGGAGCGGCATAACCGCAACGTTACACCGTTGCCGTCAGGGTGGCGGCGACATCGCACGGTCAGCGGGTGTAGGCTGAGCGGGTGCAAATGGTGGAGGCGCAGGAGGCGCGCTCGGCTGGGGCACGGCAGCTGGCTTGCCCGCCCACGGTGGAGGCGGATACGCAAGCGGGGGAAGGAATCCG
>Ga0265330_10001794_pt1 | contig 12045 bp, 8 predicted proteins | sample 41919metaG_FD_202083 | JGI IMG/M metagenome (GOLD analysis project Ga0265330, IMG submission 202083) | Rhizosphere microbial communities from Carex aquatilis grown in University of Washington, Seatle, WA, United States - 4-19-19 metaG | ecosystem: Host-associated > Plants > Roots > Rhizosphere >... | reverse complement strand
TTAGAGGTATCCATACATTTTTCATCACAGTTCCTTTCATTTAACGACGGCCTGCATATTGTTCTGCGTCACGCGCTTCAGACGTGTAATCAGTTCGTCCCACGAAACGCTGCGATTGTAGCCCATCACGGTGATTGCTGGAATGCCGCCGCCCTTGACGATGACGTAAGCCCCGCCGTTACCGTCATCCACGCCGCCCATCGCGCATACACCATTGCGCAGCGCGCAGCTCCAGCCGATACGGTCGTAGCCGAAATCCTTGAAGAAGCTCAGGTAGCTGCGCTGAATGGCTGCCACCGCACCCGCGCCGCCCAATGCGGAGATGTTCTGCACCGCTTTTTGGCTGATCTTTTTGGGGTAATCTCCGGCGCTGCTGAATACGCGCGCATCAAAGCGCGCCGGTTGCCAATCCTGCAATTCCAGGTTGTTTACATCCACGTCGATGCGCCCCTGCATGTTGCCGAACGAAAAAGTGCGCGTCAGCAGATCGAGATCGAGTTCACGCATATTCAGGTTGCCGGACAGGCGCGGCGCGCGCCCGAATGGATCGATCAATTTAAGTTGCGTTGCGACCACCGTGCCATCGAACACGTTGAACAACAGCACGCCATCCACATTGATTTCATGGCCGTCGTAACTGACCTTGGGAATGCGCCCCGCCAAGGTGCCGAGCATCTTCGGCCAGCCCGCTGCCTGACTGAATTGTTCCATTGAAATCTGGCTGAGTGAGACGGCGAATTGCCAATTCCATGCGGCATCTTGCGAACAGCCGCTGCACGGCTTGCCTGCCTGATCCGTTGCACGATGCCCCACTTCACGATGCAACTTGAAATCGCGCAGTTCGAGCTTACCGTCCAGCACCGGCAAAGCACCCTGCATCACGCCGAATTCCATGCCGTGCATCTGCACCGCCCATTGCCCGCTGCCCAGCGGCATGCCGAGCAGCGCGCCACCGGCGAAAGCGATGTTAGCGGTGCGTGGCGCATCCGCCTGCCAGTCAATCTCGCTGTTCACGCCAAGCAGCGCGAAACGCTGTTCCGCGTCGGCGATGCCCACATCGCGCAAGGCCAGGCGCAGCGATTGCGTCGCGCCATTGCGATATTGCCAATCCACATCGGCATGGCCATACAAGGATGATTCGGACAGTGCGCCCTTTTCCAGAAACGGCTTGGCATAGTCAGCGAACAATTTTCCCAGCGCGAGGTTGCTGCCGTGCGCCGTGCATTCCGCTAACGTACTTTGTTTCACATCCCAGAGTGCGGCGAGTTGTACGCGCCCTACCTCCGGCAGATCGAGTGTGGCTTGCTCAACTTTGAGGTGTGTTCCATCAAGGCTGCCGGATGCGCTGATTCTATGCTCCCCTCGCAGGTACAACGGCTGCCAGAATATCTCGCCTGACTGCCACGCGATGTCGCCTTGCCAGGTCCAGAGGGCAGCCTTGCGCGCGGCGGACAGCTTGACAGAGCCGCGCAGTTTTTCCGCCGCATGCAAGCCGCTGGCATCGCTGAACCCCACATCGTCCATCTGTACGTCGGCGTCAACAGCGGCCACACCGGGCGCGTCACCGCTGATGCGTAACGTACCGCTCAACTCGCCCTGGGTAGGCAGCGGTATGGTTGTCGGAAGGAAAATCGCGAGTTGCTTGCCTGGTGTATTGCGCAACTGCGCCGAGGCTTGCCAGCTCTTCGTATCGAAGCGGTAATCAAATTCCAGGGACATGCCCGGCAGTTGTGCCAGGCTGCCGCCGTGACAGCTCATGCTTGCCGTGGAAAGTGCAAAGCTCGCACAATGGAGCGACACGTTGCGCAGGCCGTGTTGCTGCACATGCAGCTCGGCGATGCGCAAATCTGCCGAGCCATTCTCCGGCAAAGACAGCGCGATGCCGCGCGCGGAAAAATTCGGTGCGGCGATGTCGGCAATGTTCAGGGAAAACTCTGCGGCATCTGCTATAGATGAGAACAACAGCAACACATACAGAGCGGTTTGTATGCACTGGCCGAGTTGTTTCTGGAAATGAGTTACTGCCTGTAGCATTCCATGCGCCCTATCCTGCCAGATTGCAGAACACCGTTGGTCTCCCGCAACAAAAAATCCCGGGGTCGCCCCCGGGATTACGTATTCAACCAACCTGATGCGTCACGCAAAGTTATTCGCGACAAACTCCCAGTTCACCAGGTTGCTGAGAAAGGTCTCAACATACTTGGGGCGCAGGTTGCGATAATCGATATAGTAGGCATGTTCCCATACATCCACGCACAGTAAAGCCTTGTCGCCGGTGGTGAGCGGCGTACCAGCCGCGCCCATGCTGACGATGTCCAGGCTACCGTCTGCTTTCTTTACCAGCCAGGTCCAGCCGGAGCCGAAATTGCCCACGGCGGAAGTCTGGAAGGCCTTCTTGAAGTCGTCGAGACTGCCCCATTTCTTGTTGATCGCATCCGCCAGCGCGCCGCTTGGCGTGCCGCCGCCATTCGGTTTCATGCAGTTCCAGAAAAAAGTATGGTTCCACACCTGTGCGGAATTGTTATAGATACCGCCGGCGGGCGCCTTCTTGATGATGGCTTCCAGATTCAGCGTCTCGTATTCGGTGCCCTTGATCAGATTATTGAGGTTGGTGACGTAGGCCTGATGATGTTTGCCGTAGTGGTATTCGAAAGTTTCTTTGGACATGTGCGGCTGTAGTGCGTCCATCGCGTAGGGTAATGCAGGCAGGGCATGTTCCATTTCAGTCTCCTTTAGAAAGTAAACCTGTGAAAAGTAAACCAGGGACGGCAATAAATTTTAGCCAAATTGCCAGTGGCAAACAATTATCGAAACCCTGTATTCTTTAATCCGGCATTCTGCTTTTTACAAAGTGTAACATGACACCATGATCACCCTGCCCCGCTTTCTGTGCGACGAAATGCTCGGCCGGCTGTGCCGCTACCTGCGCGCCGCCGGATATGATGCGCTGCTTGCCAACGGCGGTCGCAGCGACGGCGAGTTGCTGCAGCAATGCCGTGCGGAAGGGCGCTACTTTTTGACGCAGGATCAACTGGTGCAGGAACACAAGGCGGCGCGCGGCGTGGCGCTGCTGCTGCCGCAGGACGATCTCGACCGCCTCGCCGCCGCGCTCGGCACACATTTCGAACTCGACTGGCTAACCCATGCCTTCACCCGCTGCCTGGAGGACAACACGCTGCTGGTTGCGGCAGACGCCGGGGCACTGGCGCGCGCCCCGGCCGATGCGATCAGGCTTGATGAGCCGTTGTGCCATTGCCCGGCGTGCGGGCGGGTTTACTGGCGCGGCTCGCACTACAAGCGCATGAGCGCGAAGCTGGTCGCGTGGCAGTCGGCTAAAAGAGAGGCATCTGCCCCGCCCGTGACGGCGGTCTGAAGCTATCGACATCGAGCGGTATATCGTCAAGGTTAAAACCGAGCCGCCCGCACGCGATCTGGAAACGCTGCGCCAGCAACTCGGAAAACTGATCGCTGCCGCGGCGGAAGCTGCCCAACCCGGAATCACTCCCGCCGCGCATCTCGCGCAGCCGGTTCATCACATGCGCCGCCTTGAGCGGATAGTGCGTAGCGAGCCAGCCCTCGAACAATTCCTTCAGCTCGTAAGGCAAGCGCAGCAGGGCATAGCCAGCGCTGCACGCGCCATGCTCGTGCGCGGCCTGCAGCACATTCTCCAGCTCCGCGTCGGTGAGGAAGGGAATCACCGGCGCGACCAGCACGCCGCACGGCACGCCCGCCTCGTTGAGCGTCTGGATGGTTTGCAGCCTGCGGCGCGGTGAGGCGGCACGCGGCTCCAGCTTGCGCGCCAGATCCGCATCCAGCGTGGTGACCGAGATGTACACCTGCACCAAATTTTCCTGCGCCAGTTGCGCAAGCAGATCGAGATCGCGCTCGACCAGCGCCGACTTGGTCACGATGGACAGCGGATGACGGCATTCCGCCAGCACCTCAATGACCTGCCGCGTAATCCGCCACTCGCGCTCAATGGGCTGGTAGGGATCGGTATTGGTGCCCAGCGCGATAGGTGTGCAGCGATACCCAAGCTTAGCCAGCTCCGCGCGCAGCAGCCCCGCCGCATCCGGCTTTGCGAACAGCTTCGTCTCGAAATCCAGCCCCGGCGAAAGGTTGAGGTAGCCGTGACTGGACCGGGCAAAGCAGTAGATGCAGCCGTGCTCGCAGCCGCGATAGGCATTGAGCGACTGCGAAAACGACGGGTTGGACGGATCCTGGCGCTGGATCACGCTCTTCGCCCGCTCCACCGTCACCGTCGTCTTGAACGGCGGCAGCTCTTCGTCTGCCGCACCCCAGCCGTCGTCAACCCGCTCGCGTACCACGCTCTCGAAGCGCCCCTCGATCTGCAGCATCGCACCACGGCCTTTTGCTACTTCATGCTTCACTTCTGGAATCCTGAAAATGCTGCGCCCATTTTAACCTGCTCAGGGCGCGTTGGCCGCAAGGCATAATGCACCGAGCGTTTAGACCAGCGGCGGGCTACCGCCAACCTGCCCTACACCTCGCTCAACGCCCCATCCGCAAACACCAATGCACATCGCACCGTCTTGCCTGCATATACCGTCTGCATCGCACCGCGATATTCCTGCATCTGCGCGCGGTAACGAGCGGCGTCTTCGCTGTCGCCCAGTTTGTAGTCCAGCACCCAAACTTCGTCGTCGAATTCCACCAGTCGGTCAATGCGCTTCAGTTCGCCGCGCAAATTGACGTAAGGCATTTCGTTGCAAGCGCTGCGGTAATGTTGTGTGTCGAAGAAACGCGCGAGTTGCGGCGAGGTGAGCAGGTGTTGGGCTTGTTGCCAGAGGGTATTTATTTCGGTAGCGGGAATGCCGAGGCGGTGCTGGAGGTCGTGCTCGTCCGCTGCAATGCCCTCCGTAAGGTGTTGCAGCAGTGCGTGCAGCCAGATGCCGCGCTGTTGTTGTACGGTGTTGCGGGCGGTGCGCTTGCCGGTGGGGATGATGGTGGGTAGCCGAATCGACATACCTTCCGTTCGGGCTGAGCCTGTCGAAGCCTGTCTTGAGTCGCCCGAACGTTCACCCTTCGACAGGCTCAGGGCGAGCGGATTTGATGTTTCGTGTTGCACCACCGCTGCCGCAATGCGGTCATACCATGACAGCGCTTTCTTTTTTTCTTCCTTGTCTTCGCCCTTGCTGCTGCCGCTGACGATCAGCGCCTGTTGCGCGCGGGTCATGGCGACGTAGAGCAGGTTCATCTCTTCGCGCGCCTGTTGTGCAGCGTCCTGCTCGAACAGCGGCGCGCGTTTCTTGCCGCGCGAGGACTGGTCGGCATACAGGGAGAAATGCAGCGGCTGCGGCTCATGTGCTGGCCAATCGAGCAGCACGTCGTTGCCTTCCTTGTTTTTCTTTTCCGCGTTCGCATCCAGCAGCCAGACGATGGGCGCTTCCAGCCCTTTCGATTCGTGCACGGTGTAGATGCGCACCGCGTTCCCCGCCGTGCCGAGCCTACCTTCGTCCGGCGCATCGTCGCGGCTGTCGCGCAATTCGCGCAGCTCCTGCAGGAAACGCGGCAGGCTGGGATAGCGTCCGGCATCGACGCTCAGCGCGATCTCCATGAAGGCGTGCAGGTTGGCGGCGACCTTGGCGCGCATCTCGGGCGGCAGCACGGCGGTGTAGCGCGCCAGCACGTCGCCCTCGAAATAGATGCGGTCGAGCAGGTCGTGCACCGGCAACTTGTCGGCGAGCGCGAGCCAGTTCTTCAACAGGCTGGCGGCACGTTGCAATGCGGGCGATGGATCGGCAAGGTGTTGCAGGCGTTGCCACCAGCTCGTCTCTTCGCCCGTCGCCAAGCACATCAGATCGGAATCGCTGCACGCAAAGATCGGCGTGCGCAACACTTGTGCCAGCGCGAGATCAGCAAAGGGGGTGATGAGGGACATCAGCAGCGCCTGCACGTCTTCCGCTTCCAGCGTGTCGAGCAGGCCGCCGCGCCGCGAGCTGATGAAGGGGATGTGGTGTGCGCGCAGGGCTGCTTCGTACACAGCGAGGTGGGTGCGGCTGCGCACCAGCACCATGATGTCGCCGTAGCGGGCGCGGCGTTCCTTGCCTTTCTCCATCACAGACCAGTCGCTGACGATGGTTTTCAGCAGGTCGGCGAACTGCATGGCTTCCTTGTGGCGCGCGCCCTCCTCGGCTTCATCTCTCGGCGTAGTCAATGGATCGCGCAGGACGAGCGGCGCATCCTCTGCCGCTTCTCCCTTACCCTGCTCGACAACCGCCAGCGGCAGCACCGCCACATGGCCGTGCAGGTCGGTAAGCTCGGCGGTGTGCGGCTCGAAATCCACGAAGCCTTCGGGATGGCCGGCGAACACGGCATTCACCGCGTCCAGCACGGCAGGTGCGTTGCGGCGGGTGTGGTTGTTGTGCAGCTCATGCGCCGCGAAATATTCCTTCAGATAGTCGCGTGCCATGCCGAACAGCCGCGCATCGGCACGGCGGAAGCGGTAGATGGATTGCTTGGGGTCGCCGACAACGAACACGGTGGGTTGCGACTCCACCGCCACCGCCGCATCGAACCACGCGCGCAGTATCTGCCATTGCAGCGGGTTGGTGTCCTGAAACTCATCGAGCAGCACATGGCGGTAGCGGCTGTCGAGTTTGTACTGCATGGTCTCGGCGTGTTCGCTCTGCTGCAGCAGGCGGCACAGTTGCCATTCCAGATCGGAAAAATCCATCTGCTGCTTCTGCACCTTGAGTGCCTGATAGCGATCAAGGAAGGCCACGCCACAATGCAACACTGCTTCATTCAGGCGATACGCCTGCTGTTCGGCGAGCATGTCGCGCACGGCTTGTAACCTGTCGAACAACATATCGCGCGTTAACAGAAAGGCTTCAGCATCCTGTTTCTTGGTCGGCTTGAAACTACGCGGCTCACCTGCCTGAGTGAAAAGCAGGGGGCACAATTGATCGAAACGCGCTTCCGATGCGGTGTCTGTCCATGTACGTTCCAGCTCGCTTGCCTTGTCTTTTTGCGTCTGCGTTCCGTTGTCCGCCAGTTGATGCACGAACGCAAATAGCACTTCTTCGCTGTTGCCGCACATTCCCCAGTCTGCGATCGGGTCAAATTCCATGTCCACCGCGAGGGCAGCACGCAGGTTATCCAGCGCGAACGTCAGCGCATCCGCCTGCCCTTGGGTATAAGCCCACCATTCGGCGCGCTTGGCGAGGAAGTTGAACAGCAACTTGCGCGTGTTGAACAGGCCGCATTCGCCGAACAGCCATTGCATGTGCTGCGCTTCAACTCCATCCGGCTGCTTGCGCATCTGCTCCAGCAATTCCTCCCACGCCTCTTCCTGTTCGCTGGCCGCGCGTTCCAGCAGCGACGAGCCTTGCATCACGTCGGCGTTCAGCGGCGCGCGCTGCATGACCTGCATGAACCAGCCGTGGAAGGTGCTGATGGTGATGCCGGGCTGCGCCAGCAGCACGTTGCCATACAGGCTGCGGGCGCGCTGCAGTTGCGCGTCGCTCAGATTCTCCAACCCGCGCTCGGCGAAGAACTGATGCACCGCCGCATCGTCACCCATCGCCAGATCGCGCAGCCAGAGTTGCAAGCGCGCCTGCATCTCCTGCGCCGCCTTACGCGTGAAGGTGATGGCGATGATCTGCGAAGGCTGCGCGCCGTCCAGCAACAGGCGCACGATGCGCGACACCAGCAGCCAGGTCTTGCCGCTGCCGGCGCAGGCTTCGACGACGATGCTGTGTTTTGGGTCTAAAGCGATGTGATTCGTCATGGGATTTTATTGTGAAACATTGAAAACCCAACCCCTCCCAACCTCCCCTTATCATAACCAGCGACTTGGCTATCGTCTTTTGATAGCCTAGTCGAATGGCTAGCTGTTTTATCAGGGGAGGAGCCAGCTCTCCCTCCCTGACAAGGGAGGGCTGGGGTGGGGTGGGTTTGACTCTTCTTAATCATTTCCCACCGTCCACTCCCCTTTGCGGCACACGCCGCGCATCTCGCAATGCACGCACACCGCATCGATGCCGTTCGCGGGCAGACCCGCGCCGCCGCGTATGTCGCCCATCACTTGCACCAAGCGCTCGACATTGAGTTGCGCCAGCAGGGGGACATCCTGCTTGGGTTCCACCAGCTTCACTTTTCCATTCTCGATACTGACGAATGCCGCATCCGCCGCTTCATGCGCATAGGCGTAGCACGCCAGTTGCACGTCCTCGCCCGGCTCTTTCAATTTATTACTCAACTTCTGAGCGTCTTGTGTCTTGTAATCCAGCACGCGTTTCTCTTCTTCCCTCACATCCAGCCGGTCGATGCGTCCGCGCAGGCGCACGCCTTCCAGCTCCCAATCGAAAACGCTCTCCGCTTCGGCATAGCGCCAGCCTTGCGCTTCGTTCTCTACCTGCCATCCAAGATAGGCGGGCAACGCCGCGAACCAGCGCGCCAGCCAGGCACGCGCGGCGAAATCCTGCTGCAGCAGATCGGCGAACACTTCTTCGCTGATCCGGCGCAGGGTCGTTTCCAGTTCATCGGCAGGATGCCCGCTCACTTGCGGATAGCGCTCATGGAAGCGCTGCAGGATGTCATGCACACGCTCGCCGTAATCGCGCTTCTCGATGCCTTCCTGCACTTCGTCCAACTCATTCAGGCGCAGGATGTGCCGCGCATAGAACTGGTAGGGACAGGCCACCAGCGAGTTGTAGGCGCTGATGGAGACGCTTGTTGGCACAGCTTCCGCTGTAACGCTCGGCGCAGGCTGCACGGCTTGCGGCAGATCGACTTGATGGTCTTCTTCTGCTGCAAGATACGCATGCAACTCGCACTCGCTGAGATCGTTTTCGTGGACCAGCGTATGCAAGTCGCGCAGCATCTCCAGATACGGGCTGAGCAATCCTTTTTCACCGTTGCGATCCTTCTGCCAGGTGACCAGCACGCAGTCATTCAGCGCAAGCAGGGCCAGCAGGTCGTCGCGTTGCCGTGTGGCGTGGGTGCTACGCGTGGGCAGATTGAGCGCGCTGCGCACCGTATCGTTGAACCAGCGCCCGCCGTCCGCCATGCTGGGCAGATGACCAGCATCGCACCCGAGCAGCAGCACAGCATCGAAGGCGCGCCAACGCGTCGCCGCAAGGTGGGTGAAGCGCACCGGGCTGTCGATGCCGCTGTCGCGGTAGGTCTGCGTACCCAGTTGCTGCGCCAGCCAGCGCCGCCACTCGGCAAAACGGTAATGCCCTGCGTCGGCCGCCAACTCCTGTTGCCAGACCTCAAGCGCGCGCAGCAATTGCGCGCCGGCCTCGTCCTGTTGCAGGCCGGTGTCGATGCCCAGCACATGCAGGCTTGCGCGCAAGGCTTCCAGCCATTCCGCCAGCGTTCTCTTCCTGTTCTGTTCCAGCAGCATGGCAGCCTGGCGCAGGCGCGCCAGCGGTTGGTGCAGTACCGTTTCATGTTCGGCAAGCGCAATGAATTTTTCCAGCCCTGCCACCAAGCCATGTTTGCGCAGCAGCTGTTCCAGTTGGTACACCGCTGCCTTGCGTTCGGCAGCCGTCATATCGGCGAAGATGAAAGGCGACTTGAGCAGGTCAAGCAGATCGTGATAATAGAAATCACTTTGCAGCGCAGTAAGCCAGCGATCCAGCACCGTGCTCACCGACAACGTATCGAAGGTCCAGCCGGTCTCGTCCGCCACCAGCACTTGCGCGCGTTCCAGCAAGGCACGCAAACGCCTTGCCACCACGCGGTCTTGCGCCACGATGGCAATGTCGCGCCTGCCTACTGCGAGCCAGCGGCGCACTTGCATGGCTGCGGCACGCGCTTCCTGTTCGAGGCTGGTTGCGGCGAAGAAGTGCAGCCTGTCGCCGAGCGGCGGAATGGGTTGCGAGCGCAGCCCGGCGGAATGATCGCGTAATAACCCGCTCCATTGCGGCGCCATCTCGCGCAAATCGAACACCTCTACCGCCGTGCGTTTGGCATATTCGTCGAGGAAGCGTTGCTCAAACGCATCCCAGTCGGAAGCGCGCAGCACGAACAGAGGCTGGCTTGCCTGTGCTGCCAGCTTCGCCAGCCGTTGCTGGCGGGCACGCGCCGCATCCAGTTCATCGCCGCTCTGCATCGCGTGCCACAGCTCGAACACCAGCCGCGCCTCCAGTTGTAGCGTGGCGTTCTGCCGCGCCTGATACGCCCGCTGCACAGCAGCGGCAAACGCCTCCGCATCGTGCGGCAAGGTATCAAGCGAATGGGTGAGCTCATCGAACAGCGCGAGCAGTTCCTGCGTCATGCTCCACAGGTCTGCCTGCCCGAACCACTGCTGCTTGCGCAGGTGTTGATACAGCAAGGCGCTACGCTGGCTGTCGGTGACGGCGGGCGCATCGAGCGGGACGGATTGCGCCCAGTCGCTAAGCGTCACCATCTGCGGCAGCAACAGTGCGGGCAGCTTGGCCGCCGCGCTTAGCGCCTGCGCCAGCGGCTGTGCTACATGGTAGTTGGGCAACAGGACGGTCGCCCCGCGCAGATCGGGCAAGTCCTGCGCATGGCAGGACAGGATATGCCGGGCTACCCGGTCAAAGAAGGGCGGCAGATGGAAATTCATTCGCACGAACAACGGATTGTGGCGGATGAATCCGCTTTTGCCAGCACGCCAGTGGAATCAACGTACGAGTAAACGCAGCTTGTCCTTCAGGCCGCGCCATTTATCGGCATCGGCGGGCGCATCCTTTTTTTGGATGATGGGCTTCCACAGCTTTGCCAGTTCGGCATTCAACGCGGTGAAATGACGCTGATCCTCGGGCAAGTCATCCTCGGCAAAAATCGCTTCCGCCGGACATTCCGCCACACACAAGGTGCAATCGATACATTCGTCCGGGTCGATCACCAAGAAATTCGGCCCTTCACGGAAGCAATCCACCGGGCATACATCGACACAATCGGTATATTTGCACTTGATACAATTTTCCGAAACAACATATGTCATGGTGGCCCCCAACTGATCGAAAGTCACAGCATTCTAGCAGAGTTAAAGCTGCATCGATGAACCCGCACAAAGCTGAAATTTACCAGCTACAATACGCTCTGACGCCTTGCCCTTACCAAATTCACCCTAAGCGTAAACTTGGTTTGCGGTGTTCGTTTTGCGACTTGTTAATTTTGGAGGGGGTATGCCGAAATTCGATTTCTCCGTGATTACACGGGATGGACAAAAAGTTGAGAGTGTCCAGATTTACGGTAAAGACTTGCCGGATGCGGAACGTAAGCTGCGCCAGATGTACTACCATTGCCACGTAACGCAAAGCAGGATAATTAATCCTGAAAAAGAATTTTCACAGTCGGCGGATATAGAAGATGTGTTGTCGCTGATTGTCAGACAAAACTGAAACTTTGGCGGTGGCGGACAAGTACCTGCCGTTCTTGCTTTGGGTACCACAAGGCTTGCTGAATCTCCATGTGTTATTCGATAAACCCGTCTGCCATCAATTCATCCAGCAGCGCATCGTAATCTTGCGCTCCACGGCTGGTGGGCGCGTGCTCAAAGACTGTTTTGTTCAACGACGGGCTTTCTGCCAGGCTGACGTTTTCCGAAATGAGCGTCCGACAAACATCAGCGCCGAATTCCGCTTCAGCCATAAGCAGGATATTCCTGGCCATGCGCCGCCGCGAATCAAAACGTGTAAGCAGATAACGACGGTTTACGCGACGCTTCAGCACCCGTTCAAGCGCCTTGAGGGTTTTTTGAATCTGGATGGCGCCCTTCATAGACAGGTAATCCGCCGATACGGGAACGATAACACCATCGCTGGCGAATATGGCATTCAACGACAGGACGCCGACCAGCGGACTGCAGTCAATTATCCAGTGTTTATTCACGCCCTCCATTTTTTCCGCCTGCAAACTTAGGTTCAGCTTGTTAATTGCGTTGTAGCCCTTGCCATACAGCGCGTCCACCTTGGACAACTCTACGTGCGACGGAATGATGCCGATTCCGCTGGCCGTCTCTTGAATCATTTCACGCAATGGGCGGTTGCGCTGAAACATACTATAAATGCTGTCATCGCCAGAGTGGACGGTGACACCGGCAAT
>Ga0265330_10001792_pt1 | contig 12048 bp, 9 predicted proteins | sample 41919metaG_FD_202083 | JGI IMG/M metagenome (GOLD analysis project Ga0265330, IMG submission 202083) | Rhizosphere microbial communities from Carex aquatilis grown in University of Washington, Seatle, WA, United States - 4-19-19 metaG | ecosystem: Host-associated > Plants > Roots > Rhizosphere >... | reverse complement strand
GGCGTATTGCGCAATCAGCTGCTCGAATTCCTTTACCGGGATCGGCTTGCTGAACAGATAGCCCTGAAAGGCATGGCAGCCATTCAGTTCGAGGAACTCGCGTTGTGCTGCGGTTTCCACTCCCTCGGCGATAACCGCCAGATTCATGCTCTTGGCCAGGGATACGATCATTTTGGCGATGGCCGCATCGTTGGGGTCGGTGAGCACATCCCGCACGAAGGACTGGTCGATCTTCAACTGGTACAGAGGCAGGCGTTTCAGATAGGAGAGCGAGGAATAGCCGGTGCCGAAGTCGTCCATGGAGAAACTTATGCCACGGGCTTTCAGTGTGTTCATTTTGGCGATGATGTCATCCACATTATCCAGCAGCAGGCTTTCGGTGATTTCCAGCTTGAGTTTTGCGGGATCTACCCCGAAATAATCGACCAAGGCCAGCACCTCTTCAACGAAAGTCGGCAGGTGAAATTGCTTGGCGCTGACATTCACCGCCACGGTGAGGTGGGACGCTTCCGGTTGCAACGCCCAAGCTGCCAGTTGCTGGCAGGCGGTGGTCATCACCCAGTGGCCCAACGGCAGGATCAGCCCGGACTCCTCGGCGAGCGGGATGAATTCGGCAGGAGACACCATGCCGCGCTCGGGGTGCCGCCAGCGCACCAGGGCTTCGGCGCCGATCAGGCGGCCCGATGAATCGACCTGTGCCTGATAGTAAAGCAGGAATTGCTCCTGCTCGGAGACGGCGCGGCGCAAATCGGTCTCCAGGGCGACGCGAGTGGTGACCGCAGCCTGCATGGCAGGGTCGAAGAAGCGCAGGGTGTTGCGCCCCGCTGCCTTGGCCTGATACAGCGCAACATCCGCCCGCTTGAGCATTTCTTCCATCGTTCTCACCGGCCCACGGAATAGCGTGATGCCGATGCTGGCGGTGCTGTGATGCTCGTGGCCGTTGATGAGGTAGGGCTGCCCGATAGTCTCGCGTATTTTCTCTCCCACCGTTTCGGTCTGGGCGGCGGCAGTCGGTTCGTCTGGATCAAGACCTTCAAGCAGGACGACGAATTCGTCACCGCCCAGCCGGGCAGCGGTGTCGCCTTCCCGGATGCATGTTTGCAGCCGGTTTGCCACTTCGATCAGCAGCAGATCGCCGGCAGCGTGGCCCTGGGTGTCATTGATGCTCTTGAAGTGGTCGAGATCGATAAACAGCAGCGCGCCCTGCTCGTTACTACGGGCGCTCAGGGCGAGCGCCTGATGCAGCCGGTCGAGCAGGAGCCGCCGGTTGGGCAGCCTGGTCAATGGGTCATAAAAAGCCAAGTCACGAATCTGCTCTTCCGCTTCCTTGTGCTTCGAGATGTCGGAGAAGGCGGAAATGTAGTGGGTGATCTGCCCATCATCTCCTCTTACCACCGAGATGGTTTGCCACTCCGGGTAGATTTCGCCATTCTTGCGCCGGTTCCATATCTCACCTCGCCAGTAGCCGTCACGGAGAAGCGTTTCTCGGAGTGCCTGGTAGAACGCTGTATCGTGCCGCCCGGACTTGAGGATAGAAGGTTTTTGCCCTACTGCTTCCTCGGCGCTATAGCCGGTTGTTTCGATGAAGGCTTTGTTGACGCGCTGGATTACGTTATCGGCATCAGTGATGAACATGCATTCCTGCGACTCGAACGCCGTCGCGGCGATGCGCAACTCCTGTTCGGCCAGCCGGTGTTCCGTCACGTCGCGGATCACTTCCAGCTTGGAAATCGTGCCATCCCGGTTTTGGATAGACGTCGCGATGATGTCGAAGGTGCGGCCGTCGGGCATGACCGGGGTGTAGCGTTTCGTTCCTTCCCCGAGGAGCACCTGCTCGATCTGGCAGTGCGCACATTGCCCGGTTGTTTCGCCGACGGACGAATAACAGGTCTGGCCGATCTGGTCGCCGAACCATTCCTTCATCACGGCGTTCATGAAGCGGACGCGGTAGTCGGCATCGACGATGAACAGCCCGATGCCGATTTCTCCGATGGCCTCGGTGACCGACTGGTGGAAGGCGCGGCTCTCGCGCAATTCATCTTCGGCATGCTTGCGCTCGGTGATGTCGCGAATATAGGCCGTGAAAATAACATGATCGCTCTCACGGATCGGGGTGATGGTCAGCTCGATCGGGAATTCCGAGCCGTCGCGTCGCAACGCGGTCATTTCAATGCGGCGGTTCAGGATATGGGTTTCGCCGGTCTGTATGTAGCGGGCGAGTCCGCTCTGGTGACGGTCCCGGTAGCGTTCCGGGATCAGCAGTTCGGTAATAGACTGCCCGATAACCTCCGCTCTTTGCCAGCCGAAAATAGCCTCCGCTGCGGGATTGAAGCCGATCAGCCGGCTTTCCGCATCGATGCTGATTACCGCGTCCAGCGCCGAGTTGACCGTTGCCCGCAGGCGCGCCTCGCTTGCTGCTATTTTCCGGGCGCTGTTGGCGACAGTTTTCTGCCATTCGGCAATGGCGCGATCAGTTCTGAAAACGGATAAAAACAGGGCTGCGTACAGCGCGGCGAAGGCACCGAAGATAAGCAGGGCGATTTGGACGACTTTGGCGTCGATACGATCAATGGCCGGAGTGATATCTGTATAGATTTCAAAGACCCCGATGTTCTTTCCCGCATGGGGCAGTGGCACATAAGTCGCGACAATGTGGCGATTGTAGATATCACCGGCAGAGGCGCGAAACTTATCGCGGAATTCCAGCTGGTGCTGAGTTCCGTTTGCCAGGGCTTTTACCGGCATTCCCGGATTCTGGCTGGTTCCGCCGATATCGTCCGGGACGGTCGAGAAGATAACTATCCCCGACGGGTTGTACAGCTTCAGCTTGATGATAGGTTGGTCATGGGTCATATCCGCCACGACAGCAGCGAATGGCCCGATTTGCGGATTCGCCCGCAGTGCCTGGGTATCGAGTCCCGCAGTACCGGTGACGAAGGCATTGATTGGGTTATCCCTCACACGAATGAGGTGAGATGCGATCCTTTCGTTCTCCTGCGTGGCAATTCCCTGGTGTTCGTCAAGTTGATCCTGCCGGTACAGCAATATCAGGATAGCAGCAGTGATAAACATTGCCAGCAGGCTGATGAGCGAGAGGCGACGCAATAGCGGGAATTGAGTTGACGCGATAGCAGCTCCGGCATCGCCTTCCTGGTGCACTATCTCGGCATTGCCATCAGCTGTCGGCAACGGCTGACCGGATTCTTTATTTTGTTCCATTGCGATTACAGGTTGATATGAGAGCCAATATTATCATGTAGCTATTTGCGAAATAGGGTCAATTTATGGATCACTCTGCCGGGTTGTTCAGGGGATTTCCGCATCGTTCATGCGCCCGAGAATGATGCCGGTTTTGCGCAGCAGGCCGCGCGCTTCGCGGTGAGTGTCGTAGTAGCGCGGATTGGGCACCATTGCCGCGAGCCTGGCGGCCTGCTCCGCAGAAAGATTGGCCGCATTGGTACGGTAATAGTGGCGCGCGGCGGCTTCCGCGCCGAACACGCCGTTACCCCATTCGATCACGTTGAGATAAATCTCGAAAATGCGCCGCTTGTCCATCACCGCTTCCAGCATCACGGTGATGAGCACTTCCTCACCCTTGCGCCACGGTGTGCGCTTGGTGGAGAGAAATAAATTCTTGGCGAGTTGCTGGCTGATGGTGGAGCCGCCCGCGACGATCTTGCCCTTCTTCATGTTTTTCTCGTAGGCCTTCTGGATGCCATCCCAGTCGAAACCTTCGTGATCGACGAATTTCGCATCCTCCGACGCGATCAGCGCGCGCTTGAGGTTGCCGGAAATCTTCTCGTAGGGAACCCACTGATACTGGAGTTCGGCGTTCGGATTTTTGTCCTGCATGACTTCCAGGCGGCTTTCCATGAATGCGCTGGTGGACGGGTTGAATTTTATCCACCAGCAGATGTGCGCGAAGATCCACAGTTGATAAAGCAGCAGCAGGGCAAAACAAATCGCCAGCGCACGCCATGTCCAGCCCCAGAGTTTTTTCATGCGGCAGAAAGCCGTAGCCCGGATGCAGCGCAGCGAAATCCGGGGATTGGCGGGTACGCCCAGTGTTCCCCCGGATTCCATTGCATTCCATCCGGGCTACGTCCGCCCCTCTTAAAGAGCTGAGAGTGCCTCCGTCCCTTCCCCTTCAAGGGAAGGGAGTCTGCTATCACCAGGTCAGCACTATTGAATGCCATCGTTTTTTATTTCATTGCGCGGAGTGCGGAAATCACGGGTGCGGTTTTGGGACGCACGCCGCGCCACAGGAAAAATGCCTCGGCGGCCTGCTCGACCAGCATGCCCAAACCGTCCGACACGATGGCCGCGCCGTGTTCGCGCGCAAATTTCATGAATGGTGTTTCGCGCCCGTACATCATGTCGTAGGCCAGCGCACCGGGGGCGAAGACGGTTTCAGGCAAGGGAATTTCGCTGCCGGTCAGTCCGGCGGAGGTGGCGTTGATAGTGCAATCGAATGCTTTTCCGCCCAGTTCGGCATAGCTGCAAACGTTTATCTGTCCTTGTGTCGCGAATGCTGCGCCGAGTTGCTGCGATTTTTCGGGTGTGCGATTGACCACGGTCAGTCCCGCACCCGCTGCAAGCAGTGGTAAAACCACGCCATATGCCGCACCACCCGCACCCATTAGCAGCACGTGTTGACCATGCAGATTAATTCCAAGATTTTGTTCAATGTCGCGCACCAGCCCTGCACCATCGGTGTTATCGCCCAGGATGGTTTCACCATCGAACTTGAGCGTGTTCACCGCTTGCGCTGCTCGCGCACGTTCGGTCAATTCCGTTGCTGATTGAAACGCTTCGAACTTGAACGGCACGGTCACGTTGCAGCCCTTGTAGCCTTCCTTGCGCAGACGTTCGACGGTCGCGGCAAAACCATCCAGCGGCGCTTCGATGGCCTCGTAGCTGATGTCCTGCCCGGTCTGTTCGGCGAACATCCTGTGGATCAACGGTGATTTGCTGTGGGCGATAGGGTTGCCGATGACGGCGTATTTGTCGGTCATGATGGTTACTCGCTTTCCAGTCGGTCCGACGAAGTGAATGTCCAAGTGCGCGTGATGACCAGGATGTCGGTGTCTTTGCGAATATCCGGCGGCAGCGGCGCGTAGGGTGCGGCGAGCTTGACGATGCGCATTGCCGCTGCATCCAGAACGCGGTTGCCGGATGACTTGCTCACTTCGACAGGCCCCAGGCTGCCGTCCGTATTGATCGACACGCTGAGCCGCAGGCCGCCAAAAATTCTTTGCTGGCGCGCCTGTTCCGGGTAATTCAGGTTGCCGATGCGTTCCACCTTGATGCGCCAGTCTTCGATGTATTGCGCGAAACGGTATTCCTGCGTGCGTGCGCCGATGAATTTGCGTCGCGGCATCTTCTGGTACGCATCCCAATTTTTGTTGATCTGCGCTTCGAGGCGCGCGACCTCCAGGCTTTTCTGCACCAGTTCTTCACCGCTGCTGGCATCGTTGCTCTGTTGTTTCTTGAGTTCCGGCTGCGCCACCTTGTGATCGCTCTTCAGCCGGGTCAGCATCCGTTTTGATTCTTCCTCAAGCTGCGCAACGCGCCTGGCGATTTGTTCCGGGGTGAACTGCTGGTCGTCGCGTATCGCGGGCAGTGGGGTCTTGGCCTGCCGGTCTTCGGTGGTATTGCCGCCGCCATCCAGATTGGCCTGCGCCAGCGCATCGGCTTTTGCCGGCTTGGATTTCGACTTGGCATTGACCAGCACCACTTGCAGCGGCTGGATGAAGTCGACCGTGCTGCGCGGATCGGGCAGCACCAGTACGACGCCGAACAAGGCGAAGGCGTGCAGCGCGATGGAAAAAGTCATCGCCGCAGACAGGCGTATTTTCAGTGCGGCTAGCAAGCTGCCCCTCCTTCAAGAGAATACGTCGCCTTGAAGTGCGTAAGGAGGTGCGAGGCTGGCCTTCCCGCACCGGACGCTTGCGCGCACCGTGTCATGCCGCCGCTTCCTCCTCCACCGTCGCGACAAAGCGCGTCTGCACATCCAGATCGAGTAAATCAATCGAAACGATGGCCAGTTGCACAAGGGTATTGGCGGGCAATTCCGGCAACGATGGCACACGGAAAGTCAGCGGGATGCCGGCGACCTTCACCAGATTTTCGCGCAACACGACAGCCTCCACCTGTTCGATGTTCTCCTGTTGCAGCCAGCGCAAACACCAATAGCGTTCCATGTTGCGCTGAAAGTCGTTGTAGATGGTGTACATGGTATCGAAATCGCGCATCGTGGCGTACAGCGCGGTGTCATTCTTGGGGTAGGCAGGTTCTTCATCGCGCAACATCGCGATGATCTGGCGCTGGTTCACCATATCCACGTAGCGGCGCAGCGGCGAGCTCGACCACATGTATTGCGCCACGCCCAGGCCCTGATGCGGCGCGGCCACGGTACTCATCTTGACCTTGCCGTTTTGCTGCGTGCGGTAGATGCCGACGAAGCCGTGCTCGGCAAGGTGCTTGCCCCATTCGCTGTTCACCAGGATCATCAGTTCGGAAACCACCTTGTCGATCGGCGAGCCGCGCCGCCGCTGCGTGATGCTGACGCGGTCATTCGGGTGCCCGGCCACAAGCTCTTCGGATTCGATATGGAAGTTGTAATCCACTTGTTGCGTGCTGTTGTCGGAAGGCTTGCCGCGCCCGGCTTCCAGTTTTTGCACCAGACTCCACAACAGCGTCAGCTCGTTTGCATAAGGGTAATCGAGTTTGCCTGCCGCCAGTGTCTCCTCGTTGAACAGCGGCTCCAGCGTGTCATGGCGCAGGTTTGCGGCGATGTGGATGCGCTCGACGCGGCTTTCGTGACCCAATATCGCCAGCGTTTCCCCATCCAGCTCGTTATACATCGACAGCGCCGGACACACGCGATCCGCGCACAGCGTGAAGGCTTGCACCACGCTGTCCGGCAGCATGGTGATTTTCTGTCCCGGCATATACACGGTGGACAGGCGTGCTGCGGCGAGTTTGTCGCCTGCCGAATCGCGTGGCATGCCCAGCGTGGGGGCGGCGATATGCACGCCGATACGCCAGTTGCCGTTGGCCAGTTTTTCCACCGAGAACGCATCGTCGATTTCCGTCGTGGTCGCGTCATCGATGCTGAAAGCATTTACGCCGGCCAGCGGCAATTCGTCCCATGCGCTTAACTCGACCGGCGGAAAGTCCGTGCCGTTGGGGAAGTGTTCGAGCAGGAATTTCTGCAAATGGTAGTCGTGCGTGGAGGGCAATGCGCCGCAGCGTTGCAGCAGATGTGCGCTGGATAGATGCGTTGCCGCGCAGGCCGCTTCCAAGGCCTTTACTTCGAGGGTGTTGCGATCCGGCTTGTAGAGCAACTGGGTGAGGTGTTTGGCAAACTCGTCCGGTAACTCGAAGCGGCAAAGCTGCTCGGTGTAGCGCGCCTGCAATGCCAATTGCTGGCGCTTTTTCTCGGCGCCGGCCAGCGCAGCCTTGAGCACATCCGGGGGCGCGGCGCGGTAGCGGCCCTTGCCTTTCTTGTGGAAATAGATCGGCGCGCTGTGCAGGCGGATCAATGCGGCGGCGGCTTCCAGTGAATTCGGCACATGACCGAAATATTCGGCGGCGATTTGCTCAAAGCCGAACTCGTCCGGCGGGCAGCATTCCCACAGGAAATCCACTTCGATGCCTGCGGCGGCCGATTCGGCCTGGGGGAGGAACTCGGCCAAGGCGGGCTGGGTGAAACGCAGCATCACATTGGCCGCCTTAACCTTGCTGCGCTTGCCGGAAACGTTTTCAACCTGGAGTGAGGTGGTGTTGTCAGCCATGATGCTGCCGACCTTGAAACTGCCGTCTTCTTCGTAAAGGATATTCATGAGGGGGTGTGTGAAAATTTGCCGCAGATTATAGCAGTACGCCGTGGTGATCTCCGGCGCCGCAGGCAACAAAAAGCCGGCTCACACCGGCTTCTTTAACGGGTAGCGCAATCCTACTTCTGATCCAGAATCCACACCACCATGGTCTTGATGCCGTCATCGCTGATGGATTTCGCGGTAGCCGGCATGGGCATGGTGCCAAAAGATCCGGCACCGCCGCTGCGCACCTTGGCTTCCAGCCTGGCTTGGGCGTTTTTGTCACCCTTGTATTTGGCGGCAATATCCGCCAGCGTCGGGCCCAACGATTTGCCGGCGGCGGCATGGCATGCGCCGCAATTATTCTTCTTGAACAGAGCCGCGCCATCGCCTACGGCAAAAGCGGCAGTGGAAAAGGATAAGGCGGCAGTCAACGCAAGATAACGAATTTTCATATTAACTTCCTCTAATTAAATAATTGGCGGATGAGATATATATCCGTCGATATTCGATATCGCTGTTAAATCCAGCGTGTTGAATATAGCTGCAAAGTAGACCGATTGAGCGCTTGTTGGTTCCGTTAAAGCACCGCCACCCCTGCCTGTTGCGCCTGCTCATCGGCAAAATAGCTTGACCTGACCATTGGCCCGCAGGCAGCATGGCTGAATCCCATCTCTTTTGCGGCGCGCTCGAGCATCGCGAAGGTTTCTGGCGGCGCATAGCGCAGCACTGGCAAGTGCCCGTCGGAAGGTTGCAGGTACTGGCCGATGGTGAGCATGTTCACATCATGCGCGCGCAGGTCGCGCATCACTTGCAGCACCTCCTCATCGGTTTCGCCCAGGCCCAGCATCAGGCCGGATTTGGTGAAAACATGCGGGAAGCGCGCCTTGAAATCCTTGAGCAGCTTCAATGAGTGAACATAGTCCGCACCCGGTCTCGCTAAACTGTAAAGGCGCGGTACGGTTTCCAGGTTGTGGTTGAACACATCGGGCAGGCTGCGGGAAAGCGCGTCCAGCGCGACTTCCAGCCGGCCCCGGAAATCCGGCACGAGAATTTCCAGGCGCGTGGCGGGTGCGCTGGCGCGGATCGCGGCCAGGCAATCGGCAAAATGCTGCGCGCCGCCGTCGCGCAGATCGTCCCGGTCCACGCTGGTGATGACCGCATACCTGAGCTTGAGCAGGCCGATGGAGCGCGCCAGATTTTCCGGTTCGCTTGCATCGGGCGGCTGCGGTTTGCCATGCGCCACGTCGCAGAATGGGCAGCGGCGCGTGCAGACGTCGCCGAGGATCATGAAAGTTGCTGTGCCCTTGCTGAAACACTCGCCGATGTTCGGGCAGGAGGCTTCCTCGCACACCGTGTGCAACTGGTTCTCGCGCAGTATGCGCTTCACTTCGTTGTATCCCGCGCCGCTGCCGGGCTTCACGCGTATCCATTCCGGTTTGCGTAGGCGCTGCTGCAATGGCACGATCTTGATCGGGTTGCGCGCGGTCTTTTTTTCCCCGGTTTGCCTTGGGGCAGCGCCGGTCTGCTTGGGGTCAGTGTTGCTCATGTTGTTTTCTTTTCAGATGTTGCTGCAAGCCGTGGATCAGGTTCTGCGCCAGTTGCGCTTGCAGTTCGCTAATGCCGGCGGTGATGCCGAGTTCGCAGCATTGCGTGACGCGCAGCCCGGCGTGGCCGCAGGGGTTGATGTTGGCGAACGGGGTCAGGTCCATGTCCACATTCAGCGCGAGACCGTGATAGCAGCAGCCGTGTTTGATTTTCAGCCCGAGCGAAGCGATCTTCGCATCGCCGACATATACGCCGGGGGCATCTTCACGGCCTTGCGCGGCCACGCCGAATTCGCCGAGCAGGTCGATTACTGCCTGTTCCATCAGACGCACCAGTTCGCGCACATTGATTTTCCAGCGGCGCAGATCGAGCAGCAGATAGGCGACGATCTGGCCGGGGCCGTGATAGGTGATCTGTCCGCCGCGGTCAACCTTGATGACCGGGATGGTAGCGGGATGCAGCAGGTGTTCCGGCTTGCCCGCCAGGCCTTGCGTGTAAACGGGCGGATGTTGTGCCAGCCAGATTTCGTCGCGCGTTTCGCTGGTGCGCTCGGCGGTGAATTGCTTCATCGTATCCCAAGTCGGTTGATATTCGACCAGTCCCAATGATTTGACGTGTGGTGTCATTCCGTTTTAATCAGTGAGTATGCAGCCATAATGACTTTGTAGGAACGCGCCCTGCGCGCGAACCGAGGTGCTGTCGCAGGCAGGGCCTGCTCCTACATTTGCCCTGTTCTGAAGAGTAAGAAGCATCACAGAACCATCACCACCATCGGGTGGTCGCACAACTCCTGATAAACCGCATCGAGTTGCTCGCGCGAGGTGGCGTGGATGGTGCAGGTCAGGCTGACGTAGCGGGCGTTTTTGCTGGCGCGCATTTCCATGCTGGCGGCGGCGAATTCCGGATCGTGTTTGCTGACCACTTCCAGCACGGCCTGCGCAAAACCCGCCTGTTGCAGGCCGAATATCTTCAGCGGAAATTCGCAGGGATATTCGACAAGGCTGTCGGTTAATTTGTTTGCTGGCAATTCGTTCATGGTGGGTTGGTCATTCATGCGCGCATCACGTCGCGTTTGAAATCCTGATACAGCGCGTGCAACCGGGCGAACATCGCGCCGGGTTTGCCGGTGCCGACCGGCTTGCCGTCGAGTTGCGTGATCGCCAGCACTTCCTTGGTGGACGAGGTGAGCAGCAATTCGTCGGCGGCAAACACTTCCGCAACGGCGATGCGCCGCACTTCATGCGGAATGCCGTCGGCGGCGGCGAGTTCCAGCACCACATCGTAGGTGATTCCGGGCAGCATCAGGTTGTCCTTGGGTGGGGCGAGCAGCGTGCCGTTCTTTACCACGAAGATGTTGCTGGCCGCACCCTCAGTCATGAATGCGTCCCCGGTTATGGATTCGGGGCGGATGAGGATGGTCTCGGCGCAGCCCGTATCGACCGCCATCTGGCGCAGCAGCACGTTGGGCAGCAGCGCGATGGCCTTGATGTCGCAGCGCAGCCAGCGGTTGTCCGGCGCGGTGATGCAGGCGATGCCGCTGCGCAGCAGGTCGGCGGACGGAGTGGGCAGCGGGTTGCTCATCATGAATACGGTGGGTGCGACGGGCGGCTGGGGGAAGGCGTGATCGCGTCTGGCTACGCCGCGCGTGATATGCAGGTACAGGTATTGGTCCTCGCCCGTGTTGCGCGCGACGAGCTCGCCGATGATGCGCGTCCATTCCGCGTTGCTGTGCGGATTGGCGAGCCTGATGCCGTCCAGGCTGTGCTGCAGGCGGCGCAGGTGTTCTTCCAGGCGAAACGCCTTACGCGAATACACCGGAATCACTTCGTACACGCCGTCGCCGAAAATGAAGCCGCGATCTAGCACGGGAATCTTCGCTTCTTCGATGGGCAGGTATTGCCCGTTCAGATAGATCGTCATATGGGAACCTCTAAAAATCCACATTTCATCCCAACTGCTGCGTTGCGGAAAAAAATTTCTTGCTTACATATCAAATATATGTGGCGCGGCGAAATTTTCCCCGCGCCTTGCATTTGGGCGAACTCTGGATTTTTAGAGGCTCCCATTGTCGTATCCCTTCATTCGAACAACAGGCGGATGCTGTCCCAGCCGCGCGAGAACACATTCGCCAGCGGTGCATCCTCCAGGGCGACCAGCGGGAATTCCGCATAGGGCTTGTCGGCCAAGGTCAACTTGAGCACTCCCAGTTGTTGCCCGCCGCTGACCGGCGCGAGGATGGGCTGGCGCGTTTCCATCGTCGCCTTGAGTTGGGCAAGTTTTCCTTTGGGGATGGTCAGGAATAAATCCTGGCGAAAGCCGGCTTTAAGGTGGCTTTTCGTGCCTTTCCAGATACGCACGTTGGTGACTGGCTGGTCCTTTTGGTACAGGCGCACCGCATCGAAATACTGGAAGCCGAAATTCAGCAGCTTCTGGCTCTCGGTGGCGCGCAGGTTGTCGGAAGTTGCGCCGAGCAGCACCGAGATCAGGCGGCGGTTGTCACGCTTGACCGAACCGATCAGGCAATACCCGGCGGTTTCGGTATGCCCGGTTTTGAGGCCGTCCGCATAGGGATCGATCCATAACAGGCGGTTGCGATTGGCCTGGGTGACGTTGTTGAAAGTGTAATCGCGCAGTCCGAACAGCGCATAGTGCTGCGGGTAGTCGCGCACGATGGCCG
>Ga0265330_10001790_pt1 | contig 12066 bp, 10 predicted proteins | sample 41919metaG_FD_202083 | JGI IMG/M metagenome (GOLD analysis project Ga0265330, IMG submission 202083) | Rhizosphere microbial communities from Carex aquatilis grown in University of Washington, Seatle, WA, United States - 4-19-19 metaG | ecosystem: Host-associated > Plants > Roots > Rhizosphere... | reverse complement strand
CGGACAGGTAGCGAATCTCCTCGGGCGATAGGCCGTGAATCGCCAGGGGAAAGCTCGCCTTCATGAAGCGAAAGAGATCTTCGTAGTACGCGAGGGACAGATCCGGATTGATGCCACCCTGGAGCAATACCTGCACACCGCCCAGTTCAACGGTCTCACGAAGTTTTTGCGCCAGCTCTCCGCGCGACAACGTGTAGGCCTGCGCGTGGCCGGGGGGGCGGTGGAAATTGCAGAACGAACAGCAGGTGGTGCAGGCATTGGTGTAGTTGATGTTGCGGTCGACGATGTAGGTCACCACGCCTCCGGGATGCAGCGACTGGCGGCGAAGGTCTGCCGCCTGGCCCAGATCGAACAGGGGCGCCTCTGCGTACAGACGTACTCCCTCGTCGAAACCCAAGCGCTCGCCCGTGGCAGCGCCGGTCAGCAGGCGATCCAACGATTGAGCCGGGCGTGGCTGCGGATCCGGCGGCGCCGGGGCGTCGAACAGGCGTACGCGCACGGGCTTGGCCAGAAGGCTGGCCTGGTGGCTGCGCGCGAGAAAAGCCGTGGCGCCGGAGATCTCGTCCGAAGTGAGGCGGTGGCGAATGTTTTCCAGCAGGTAGCTCTCGCCCACCGCGGGGTCGACGCCATTGTCCTGCGCCCATGCCCGTCCGATCTCTTTCCTGCGCTGCAGACCCAGGCGTAGGCTCTCCTGCAACTGCGCCACGTCTTCGGTCGAGACCACACCCGGTCGGCCCGCCCAGACTGCGTAGACAAAGGGAAGGCCCACCAGGCTGTGCCAATGCTGACCCAGGTCGTAGACATGGCGAAAGCGGCCGTCGATGTGCAGGCCGAGATCGCCGATGATGAGCGCGCCGCGCGTGCCGCCCACCGCATCTGCGATCTGGTCGTGCGGCACCTCGACGAAGTCGGGATGAAGGCCGCGCCCTTTGGTCAGCAGGCGCAGCAACATCTGCGAGGTGCGCGAGGCTCCGTCGAGCGCGATGGCGGTCATCTCTTCCCACCGCACCTGGCCCACCAGCACGACCGTGCGCACCGGGCCGCGGCTGGCAATGCCGATGCCGGGCACCACGCGTAGCTGTTCCATCGAGGCAGCGTAGCTTGCGATGGGCATGAGCCCCAGGTCTGCTTCGCCTGCGGCCACTGCGGCCGCACAGCGCGAGGGTTCGGCGAAACGCAGGTCGAAGCGTTCGGCGCCCACCAGGCCCTGCTCGATTCCGTAGGTGATGGGCCGCGCGTTCAAAAAGGAAACCGCGGCGAGGCGCAGCCGCTGGCTCACCGCCGTACTCCTGCGGTCGACGCGCACGCTTGCAGCGCCTCGCCTTGTGCCACCACGTTGTACAGCGTGTCGCGTTCCACGGGGGTGCGACCGGCGGCGCGGATGATACGGACGATCTCCGCCGGCGCCAGGGCCTGCGGCACATCGGAGCCAGCCAGGTGATAGATCTTTTCTTCTTGCACGGTACCGTCGAGATCGTCGGCGCCGAACCACAGAGCGGTCTGCGCGGTTTCGATCCCTAGCGAGACCCAGTAGGCCTTGATGTGCGGAATGTTGTGCAGCACGAGCCGCGCCACCGCGCACACGCGCAGATCGTCTACCGCCGAGGGTGCGGGAAGATGCGAAAGGGCATTGTTGTCGGGGTGAAAGGCCAGAGGGATGAAGGCCTGAAACCCGTGGGTCTCGTCCTGAAGCGCCCGCAGACGCAGCAGGTGCTCGACCCGTTCCTCAATTGTCTCGATGGTTCCGTAGAGCATGGTGCAATTGGAGCGCAGACCCATCTGGTGGGCCGTGCGATGCACGTCCAACCACTCCTGCGCGTCGCACTTGTTCGGGCAGATGCGCTGACGCACGCGGGGCGCGAAGATCTCGGCGCCGCCCCCGGGCAGCGATCCGAGCCCAGCTGCCACCAGGCGCTGCAATACCTCGCGCATCTCCAGCTGGAAGAGCTTGTGAAAGTGGAAGATCTCGACCGCGCTGAAAGCCTTGATGTGAAGCGCGGGCTGCAGACGCTTCAGGCCGGCCACAAGTTCGACATAGTAGTCGAAGGGCAAACTCTCATTGAGCCCGCCCACCACGTGGACTTCAGTCACGGGATCGCCAGCGTCGAGACGCGCCTTCAGCTTGTCCCATGCTTGGGGCAGGCTCAGGGTGTAGGCGCCGGGCCGATCGGGGCTGCGGCGCGAGAACGAGCACAGCTTGCAGTTCGCCACGCACAGGTTGGTCGGGTTGATGTGCAGGTTGCGATTGAAGGTGGCGCGATCTCCGTGGAGCCGTTCGCGCACCTGGTTGGCCAGCGCGCCCAGCTTCAGCAGATCGGGCTCGCGAAAAAGCGCCACGCCGTCGTCGAAAGACAGTGGGAACCCAGCGGTCACCCGCTCGGAAATCGAGGCGAAGGTCACGGTGAGAACTCCTCCAGCCCACCTCCTGCCACACGTTCGAAGGCGCGCAGCCCGGCCCCGCGCAAGAGCTGGGCTGCCTCGGCGCGCGCGATCGCGCGGCTGCCGGCGTTGTCACCCAGGCGCAGCGCTCGCTTCTCCACGATAGACCCGCAAAGTTCGTCGGCGCCGAAGCCCAGGGCCAACTGCCCCAGCTTGGGGCCAAGCCGATCGAGATCGACGAGCACATGGGGCACCCCGGCCAGGGCCAGGCGACAGCGGGCGACAAACAGCAAGGTGGCAAGCCCCAAACAGTCTTCCTCGGGCGTGGGCACGACGCCGTCGAGAACCAGACCCTCACGAACTTGGGCCGCAAGCTGGGCCAGGCGTCGTTCTTGCTGCTGCACGGATTCCTCGGCGGACACGGCAAGCCGGAGCAAGCCGCGCAGCCCGCGGCCGGTGGCTTCGGTCAGCGCGGGAAGCGACGTCACGATGAATGGGTTGCAAGAGAAGAAGCCGCGTCCGCCGGTCGCAGCCCGCGCCGCAGCCTGGGCCGCGCGGCCCAGGGCGAAGAGATCGGAGGAAGGGCTCGCTGTCGCCGCGAAAGAGCCGCTCATCGCCGCTCTTCCTCCTCGGCCCAGCGGGGCGCGAGCGAGTGAGCCACGCCGAGTTGGTCGAGCACGCGCGCCACCACCGTGTCGGCCAGTGTCTCGACCGTGGCGGGCCGAAAGTAGAAAGACGGCGCCGCCGGCAAAACCACCGCCCCGGCGCGTGTCACCGCCAGCATGTTCTCCAGATGAATCTGCGACAGCGGGGTCTCGCGCACCACCAGCACCAGCTTGCGTCGTTCTTTCAGGGCCACGTCCGCAGCCCGGCCAATCAGATCGTCGCCCACGCCGTGAGCGATGCGCGCCAGCCGTCCCATCGAACAAGGAATGGCGACCACCGCATCCCACAGCGCCGAGCCCGAGGCGAAGGGCGAGGCAAAGTCGTCGACATCGTAGCGGCGGAACGGGAAATCGGGTTCGCCGACCAGTTCGTGATGCCAGACTTGTAGGCCGCAGCGAGAAAAGCACGTGGCCACCTCGACACCGGGCGAGGCAGCCAGGGTTTCCAGCAGTCGGCGCGCGTAGAGCGATCCGGAAGCCCCCCCGATGGCGACCAGAAGCTTCATCGCGCCTCCACCAGCGAGGCAATGCCGCCGGGAAACAGGTCATGACTGCAAACATTGGCGAACCCAGCGACCCGGAGTCGGGCTTCGAAATCCGTCCGCGTGTCGAAACGTTGGATTGAATCCGGCAGGTAACGGTAGGCCGCACGATCGCCGCCAATCGCCCATCCCAGAAGCGGCAGCAGTCGGCCGGTCCACAGTCCGTCCCAGAAAGGGCGCGGCCGCGTCGGCCGAAAGAACTCCAGCACGACCAGCCGGCCGCCCGGCCGTACCACCCGACGCAACTCGGCCAAGCCCGACGCCAGATCGCTCAGGTTGCGCACGCAGAAGCCCGAGAAGGCTGCGCCGAAGGCGCCGTCCCGATAGGGCAGCCGCTGGCCGTCGGCGGTGTGCAGGGCTACCGCAGCGGCGCGCGGCTTGCGCCGACCCGCCAGCAACATCCCGCGCGTGAAGTCCGCGGCGACTACATGCGCGTCCGGCCGCTGCCGCAAGATTTCGACCGCGCCGTCGAGCGTGCCCGCGCCCAGATCCAGTACCCAGGGAGATTGCTCCACTCGGTCGAGCAAGATGCGCATAGCCCGGCGTCGCCAGAGCACGTCGACACCGACGGACATGACACGATTGGCGGCATCGTACCGACCGGCGATGCGGTCGAACATGGCGCGCACGTCGGTCGCGGCCTGGGCCATGTCACGCCACCCGCTCGACCGACAGGTGCGCCAGTGCGGCCAGCGCATCCCGATAGGGCGAGGGGGGCACGGCCTGCAATTCGGCAACGGCGTCACGGGCAAGGATCGTGGCCTCGGTTTGGGCGCGGTCGAGGCCGCCCGCCGCCCGCGTTGCCTGCATGATGCGGGCGGCGTCCTGCACAGACACGCCGGATTCGCCCATGGCAGAGCGGATGTCGTCGCGCAGGCCCGGGTGGGTCTGACAGGCCAGCAACACCGGCAAGGTCAGCTTGCCCTCTTGCAGATCGCGTCCCGGGGACTTGCCGCTCGCGGTGTCGTCGCCCGCGCAGTCGAGCACGTCGTCGGTGATCTGGAATGCGCGCCCGAGCAGGCGGCCGTAACGCGCCAGCGCCGCGTCGAGTGGGGCGGGCAGCACCCCGCCCACGCGCGCACACCAGGCCATCAGCGACCCTGTTTTGCGGTCGACAACGTCGAAGTAGCCATCGGCGGTCGCATCGGGATCGCCCGCGCCTTCCAATTGCGCCACTTCGCCCTCGGCCATTTCAGTCACGGCCGCAGCCAGCGCCTCGACCGCGCCCAGCGATCCGGTGGCCGCGACTGCTTCGAGCCCACGCGCGAAACAGAAATCGCCCACCAGCACGGCGATGCCGTTGCCCCACAGCATGCGCGCGGCAGGCCGCCCGCGCCGGACCGCCCCGCCGTCCACCACGTCGTCGTGGAAGAGCGTGGCGGTGTGAATGAGTTCGGCGGCGCAGCCGACTGCGATGCCCACATTCAAAGGCGCGTCGGTCGCCCGGCAGGCGAGCACCGCCAAAAGCGGCCGCAGCCGCTTGCCGCCCGCGCCGAGCAGGTGGCCTCCCACCTCGGGAATGCGCCCCATGGGGCTGTCCATCTGAGCCAGAAGGCGCGCTTCCATCGCTTCCATGGGATCGTTGACCAGGGCCAGCACATCGGCGGCGGAAAGTCGCGGCGTACCCGGGGCAAGGCTTCCGCGCCAGTTCAGCGCGGCCCCGCTCATGAGGCGCGTCCCGTCTTGACCGTGGCGGCCAGTTCGCACTTTTCCAGGCGCTCACCAGCGCGAGCGGCCAGCTGCCCGCACGCCGCCGCGGCGTCCGAGCCGCGCGAGGTGCGGATGTAGACCGGAATGTCCGCAAGCCGGACTGCGTTCTGGAAGGCCAGAGCCCGTTGTGCGCTGGGGCTCTCGAAGGGCAGACCGGGCACGGGGTTGTACGGGATGATGTTCACCTTGCTCGGAATACCACGCAAAAGGCGTGGCAGGCGAGCCGCATCCATGTCGCTGTCGTTGACGCCAGCAAGCAGGACGTATTCGAAGGTGATGCGACGGTGGTGGGCCAGGGGGAAACGGCGCGCGGCGGCCAGAAGGGCGGCGATGTTCCAGTGCCGGTTGATGGGCATGAGCCGGTCGCGCACTTCGTCGGTGGTGGCGTTGAGCGAGATGGCCAGATTCGGTGCCGGCCGGAGCTTCGCCAGGGCATCGATCCCAGATACGAGCCCGGCGGTGGAAACCGTGAGGCGTCGAGGCGAAAGGCCAGCGCCCCAGGGATGCTGGAAGATCCTGAGCGCGCGCACCACCGCATCCAGGTTGTGCAGTGGCTCGCCCATGCCCATGAAGACCACGTTGCTCGGCTTGTGCCCAGCCAGTTCCATGCCCCAGTAAAGTTGCTCGACCATCTCGGCGGCCGACAGGTGCCGGCCGAAGCCGAGGGTGGCGGTGGCGCAGAACGCGCAGCCCCAGGCGCAGCCGGCCTGGCACGACAGGCACAGGGTCAGCTTGGCCCGCTCGGGTTTGTCGTCGGGGATCAGCACCGACTCGATGGCGCAGCCGTCGTGGGTGCGGAAACGGAACTTGCGTGTGCCATCGGCCGCAGCCACCAGCCCGTCCAGACGAATGGGTTGCAGAGGCGCCTCGACGAGCAGGGCATCGCGCAGAGGACGGGGAATGTTGCTCACGGCATCGGGCGCGCGCACGCTGCCCACTCCGCCCGGCCCAGGGCCGTGTAGCCAGCGGAAAACCTGCTCGGCGCGAAACGGGGGTTCACCCCTGCGCGCCACGCGCTCCCGCAGCTCCTCGATGGTGAACGATCGAAGGTCCAACGCCCGGGAGTATAGCCGCGGATCCGCGTAATGCCGGCCCGAATGACCACCGCGATAGCCGCAGGAGGTCGTGGCCGAGGCGACTATCTTGGCTGCTCGGGCAGACCCAGGTCCGCGCCGGCGAAAAACCAGCCGAGTTCGAAGCGAGACGTGTCCGGGCCGTCGCTGCCGTGTACGGCATTGCGCTCGATGCTGGTTCCGAAGCTCGCGCGGATGGTGCCGGGTGGCGCCTTGGTGGCGTCGGTCGGGCCCATCAACTCGCGCCAGCGTGAGATGGCGTTGTCGCCCTCCAGGGCAACGATCACGCAAGGACCCGAGGTCATGAATGCGACCAGGCTGCGAAAGAAAGGGCGCTCCCGATGCACTCCGTAGAAGCCTTCTGCTTGCACCTGGCTCAGGCGCAGCAGGCGCAGGCCGATGACTCGCAGTCCGGCACGTTCGATGGCGGTGACGATCGCGCCGATGGCGTTCTTTTCCACCGCGTCGGGTTTGATGATGGCGAGGGTACGTTCGATGGCCATGGGAACTCCTGAGGGCAGAGACTAGGCGCCGGCGCGCGCGACTGCAACAGGGATGAAGTGCTTGACTAGACCATCCGCCCGATGGCGAACTTCAGGTAGTCACCCTCGGGAAAAGCGGGCAGGGTGGGGTGGTCGAATCCGGCACCGGTGACGGATTCCAGCCGGAACCTGCGGCCGGCGGCGGCTGCGCCTCGCACCACACTGGCCAGGAATTCGTCGCGCGGAAAATGGCTGGAACAGGAAGCCGCGCAAAGCAGCCCGCCCGGCGCGACGACAGTCGCCGCCAGACGATGCAGGCGAGAATAGGCCCGCCGGGCTGCGGGCAAGGCGTGCCGAGACGGTGCGAAGCTGGGCGGGTCCGAGACAACGATGTCCCAGCGCTTTGCATGGCGAACGGCTTCGTCGAGAAAGGCCAGCGCATCGGTCGCGTGAAATCCTGCCCGTTCCAGCGACAGCCCATTGATCTGGAAATTGCGGCGAGCAGTCGCCAGTGCCGGCTTGGCTATGTCCACGGTGTCGGTTCGGGTTGCGCCGGCTGCCGCGGCGTACAGTGAAAACCCGCCCGTGTAGCCGTAGAGATTCAGCACCGACTTGCCAGCTGCGTGACCCGCCACCGCCTGCCGGTTCTCGCGTTGATCGAGAAACAGCCCACCCTTCTGGCCGCGGCCCAAGTCCACGATGAAGCGAATGCCATTCTCGCGCACCTCGATTTCGCCCAAGTTGCCGCCGCGCCGATCGCGATCCACGACCTGTGACAGGCGAAGCGGGGCCGATCGCTCGGCCAGCAGGCGATCGAGATCTCGATAGAACGCCCGCGCCCCTTCGCTGTCGAACCGCACCACCGCCACCCGATCGTACAGGTCGACGTGGATCCCCGGCAAGCGGTCGCCTTCGCCATGGACCCAGCGAAAAGCGTTTGTCGTGTCGCGGTCCAGGCGCGCCAGCCGCTTGGCCAGGGCCTGGCCCAGGCGATCGCACGCCAACGCCCGCGCGTCGCGCACCGGCTGCAAGTCGAGCACGCGCACCGCAATAGGCCCGGTTGCATCCCAGTAACCATGGGCCAGGGCCTTGCCGTCTCGTCCGGCCACCGCAACCATGGTTCCACTTGGAATGGATGGTGATCCGGCCAGGGCATCCCGGAAGACCCAGGGGTGTCCCTGGCGCAGGGCACGTCCCAGGTTCTTGCGCAGGATCACCTTGGCAGGGGCGGGCATCAGGGGTGGATCCTTGACTCCGGAACGAAAGGAAAGCACGCGCGGAGCGCAGGCCCGGCCATCTTTTTCGTCTCAAGGGACAGCGCTGTCTGCCGATATGGTTCAGGCGGACCAGGGTCGGGCGGCAGCGGTGCCGAGTAAGCGGCGGACGGTAGGCCGGCGGGGCGTGCGGGGTGGCGAACTTCGGCAGGTGCGACAGAGGGTCGGGGGATCCGGCGGTGACGCAACTCCGAGGGGGTAGGGGCAAGGAAGGTACGTGTGGCGCCGCCGGGTCGGTTAAGATGGGAACCCTCAAAGGGTTCGCTCCGCCCCTCGGCCCCCCACGCCCACCGCGCGATGGTACGCCACGCGCGGCGCTGGCAAAGCCAGCGAAGCGTGGGCTCCCCACTCGACTAGGTGGTCTAGAACCCCAGGCCGACGTCGAGCAGGAAGCCGTTGCTATAGTGCTTGGGCGGCTGGGACGTGGAGGCGAACGTGACCTCCTCGCGCTCGCCAAAGGTATTGATGAAGTAGCCGACCTCGGCGCGCAGTTGCACCGACGAGGCGCGACCCAGGAGCACACCGACAGTCGGCTGCAGCACAATGCCGCTGGCGCCTTGGCCGCCGAGGTTCATGTACGCCCAGCGCACGACGCCGCCGATGTATGGCGTGAAGTCTTCGCGTAGCAGGGGATAGTACCCTCCGATGGAGGCGGCGTATGACCCGTGGCCGTCCGCGACTCCCAGGTCGACGGCGATGTCAGCCATCCACGAACGCGCGTCGTACAGCCAGAAAAGTCCGCCGCCCGGGAGTGCGGTCATCGACCCCCCCGCTGTGTTGAACGGCAAATAGGTGAACAGGTGAAGGCCGAACGACTTGTTGGCCGTGCGCCGAGCCAGGTTGTTCGTCTCTTTCTCGGTCACCGTGTCGATCTCCGCGCTGTCGCGAACCGGCTTGCCGATCTGCATGGCATGAACCAGCCGCTGGATGACCGTGTCCAACTCGTCCGGACCTCCGGAGATCACCATACTGTCCCAGTAGACGACCTGCCCGGTGCCGGCTGCGTATGCGGTCAGGCGCACGCGCGCTGAGGTGCCGAAATGGATCAGGCGGAAGACCAGGGCCTGCTCGGCGCCGAGAGCGGTCGCCTGCTTCGCTGCCTCTGCGGCGGTCGGCTCCTCGGCAGTCGGCGCGCCGGCGGGCTCCACCACAGTGTAGGCCCCGGTTCGCTGCAGGTGGTCCTTCAGAATGTCGCGCGACGCCCGCAAGAGTTCCGGGGCCACGTTGTCCCCCGAGGGCGGCAAGAGCGCGACCACGCGTGGGGCTGCCCACGACACGGCCGGCGACGCCCAGAAAGCGATGGAGAAGGCAACGAGGAGAAGGGAAGACAGCGGCTTTTTCATGAGGTTGTCCAAGTCTTTCGGTTTTTCTGTGCGCGAGGGAGCAGGGACATCTGTGGGTTCAGGGGTTGGCGACGCAGACTTGATGAAAATCGGACACCAATGTCAGGGTTTCGACGGTTTTTCCCCAGGGGCTTCAGGCGCTGAGGCAGGGGCAGGGGTTGCTTTCGGGGCAGGCGTCGGTGCGCCCGTGCCGGGAGGCGGAGGGGGAGGCGGAGGCGCAGACGGCGGAGCACCTAGATTGCCCGGGCGCGGGGCGACCCAGGGGTCGTAAGGCGCAGGCGGCTGGTAGGGAGCCATCCCTTGCGGCCCATAACCGAATCCGGGCCCGGGTTGCATGCGAGTCAGCCGCACCTGAAGCTCCTCGGTGGCGTCGCGGCACGCCGAGGCTTTTCCGTATCCCGACACTGCCGACGCTACGAATAGTGCCGCCATGCCACCTGCGGCGATAGCCGCCGCTGTCCCGTTCATGGAATTCGACTCCCGACTGCTCAAGGTGCCGAAGGCGACCGCATCGATCGCATAAGTTGCGCCCAGTACCGTGTCGACCACGGGCCAAGCCCTGCTGGTCGTGCAGGTGAAGTACGGAAGTTGGCGGTGCCTCTCGGGAGGGCCATCGACGAACATGTACGAGCAGGCCCCACTCTCTGCAGTCAGGAACAGCGTGCACAGCACCAGAGGGGCGGGGACGCGGAGGGGGCTTCTCGTGGGCATGCTTCGTCTCCTAGCAATTGTGGGGCCATCAGGTGGGAGGAGATGTCCGCCGCGCCGGCGTTGGGCCGCTGTCAGCGACGAGACGGCTGGCAAAGCGGTCGGGGTATGTCTGTCTGTTAGCGTCACAGGTCGAGGCCCGCCGGTGGGATGATACTACGGCAGCTATGTCATGCTTCGCGCGGTTCCGTGGCTAGTGTTCTTTTGCTCGGCAGCGGGTGGTTTTCGCGGTGATATGGACCCCTTTGGTTTCGGCCGCGAGGCTACCCTGTGATAGAGGTAGCCTTGCCCCCTGCACAGGACGCCACGTGACCACGCCATAAAATACCCTTGAGGGTTCCCATGTGAATTGGTTCGACCGGCTGAGCGAGCGGCAGATGACATTACTTGTGATCGCCGTCGGCCTTCTCCTCTATATCCCGTTCGCCGGCAGCTACGGCTTGTGGGATCCGTGGGAGACGCACTACTCCGAGGTCGCGCGCCAGATGACCAAGCGGGGCGACTTTATCAGCTTGTGGTGGCCTGGGTCGCCGCGTGACGCCGAGGTGTTCTGGTCCAAGCCGGTGTTGACCTTCTGGATCATGAGCATCGGCATGCACATCGCGCGCATCGGCCTGCCCGGGAACGACCCCGGCGAGATGGCCTTGCTCTCGCGTACCGAGTGGGCGGTGCGCGTGCCCTTCTGTCTGCTCGGCGTGCTGGCCCTGTGGGGCGTCTACCTGGTGGTCTCGCGTTTCGTGAATCGCCGGGCCGGATTCCTCGCGGCTCTCGTGACCGGCACATGCCCGATGTTCAGTTTGATCGCTCGTCAGGCCATGACCGACATGGCCTTCGTGGGTCCCATGACCATGGCCCTGGCGCTAGGAACGCTCGCCCTGCTCGACGATCGCGACGAGGTGCTGCCACGGCGCGGTCGCGGTTGGCGGAGCTGGCCCCATCACCCACTGTTCTACACCACCATCGGCGTTTTTCTCCTTGTCGTCTTGCCGCAATTGATTGTCGATTCGGTGCAGTTGAAGGTGAAGGTGCCTTGGGGCGGGGGCGAGGTTCTGATGTACGGCGCGGTCTTGATGATTCCTTACTACCTCGGCTCAGCCCTGTTTCTGTTTTTCGCGGCACGCGCACGCTACCGCGCCCCCCTTTACCTCTACATTGCGGCCATGCTGTGCGGCCTGGCAGTGCTGGCCAAGGGCTTTGCCGGCCTGGGCCTGCCTGTGATCATCTTCATCGCCTACCTTCTCTTCACCTGGAACTGGAAGCGGCTGCGGCGCGCGCAGCTTCTGCCCGCGGTGGCGATCTCGATCGTGGTCGTGGCCGTGGTCGCGGCGCCCTGGCACCACGCCATGATCGCAAAGCATGGCTGGGCCTTCTGGAACGAGCTGTTCGGCGACAATCACTGGCGGCGCATGATGCTGGGCCGTCACGGCGATCGGGGAACGTTCGAGTACTTCCTGCGCGAGCTGGGCTATGGCACCCTGCCGTGGGTGGCCCTGGCCCCTGCCGCCATCGCGACCATGGTCATGCGCAAGGCAGACGATGTGCACCGGCAATCGGTGTACTGGCTGGGCGCCATCTGGTTCGTGGCGGGCTACGCGGTGGTGTCCATGTCCATGACCAAGTTTCACCATTACGTGATGCCCGCCATTCCCGGGCTGGGCATCGTCATCGGGTGCTTCCTCGACGATCTGCTGACCCGGCGAGATGCGCGGAGGGCGTTTCTGGCCGTACTGCCGGGCGTTCCGCTCTTGCTCCTGGTCATGACGGATCTGGTGAACGCCAAGAACGCCAGCGAGCGCTTCCTGTGGCTGTTCTCCTACGACTACGTCCACAGCCCGACCGGGCGGCCCTGGCCCCAAGAACTGGACTTCCGCACGCCGCTCGTCGTCTTTG
>Ga0265330_10001787_pt1 | contig 12083 bp, 14 predicted proteins | sample 41919metaG_FD_202083 | JGI IMG/M metagenome (GOLD analysis project Ga0265330, IMG submission 202083) | Rhizosphere microbial communities from Carex aquatilis grown in University of Washington, Seatle, WA, United States - 4-19-19 metaG | ecosystem: Host-associated > Plants > Roots > Rhizosphere... | reverse complement strand
GGCAAGTTCGGATGCCAAGGCGCAATAGAATGACCCGGATCAGGCAAGTTCCCGGCCCCAGATCCAAGTACGTGCAAGCAATGCAATAAGCAGCGCGGCTCCGCAGGAATGCCATGGAATCATTGGACGAGCTTTTGCGTAAGGCTGAAGCGGCGCACGGGCATCTGTGTGCTGGCCAGATACTTGGCGTGCGCATGGCGCTGCTGGGCCTCGATCGGCTCGGAATAGCGGACCCGCTCGAAGTTGATCGCAAACGGCTGGTGACCTACGTTGAAATCGACCGTTGCGCCACCGACGCCATCGGCCTGGTGACGGGATGCCGCCTGGGCAAACGCGCCCTCAAATTCCGCGACTGGGGCAAGATGGCCGCGACCTTTGTCGATCTGGCTTCCAGCCGCGGCATCCGTATTGTGGCCCTCGATAGCTCACGCGAGTTGGCTCGCCGGCTTTATCCAGATATTGAAGGTGTGAGCCGCCAACAGATGCAGGCCTACCGCGAACTGCCCGTCGACCAGCTGTTTCGCGAGCAGTGGGTACGTGTCTCGGTCGCCGAAACCGAATTGCCCGGCTACAAGGGGGAGCGCATCCTGTGCGCGCTCTGTGGTGAAGGGGTTAACTTTGGCCGTTTTTCCCAGATTGGCGATGAGCGGCTTTGCCTTAGCTGTTCAAAGCCTGAACTGCGCTACTGGGAGCCTGTCGACTGACGATCGTTGAATGCTCTTAGCGGCGCTTCGCCGCGTTATGCAGGTTCCACAGCACCCAAAGCATGAACCCCACGGCCAGTAAAAATGGAATCGTCAAAAGCGACTCAGCCTGAAACCTGAAAAGGATGAGGGCCATCGGTTCTCCCTTCCAACCGCATTCCTCTCACGCCATCCGTACGATTTCAATGCGGAAGAATGCCCACTTCCAAGAAGAACGCCGGTGCGCTAAGGGCGGGGTAACCAATCTATAAATGCTTTATAAGTTGCCTTTGAAGCAGGGCAGGCGGTGGTCAGTGCCGGTCTGCCTTGACACGCATGAGGGCACGCGTATCTTATCTTTCTAGGCATTCTTTTCGTGAACCGGGCGGAACAGGCATAGGCCTCTGCGGTAACTTTTCCGTAGCCGGAGCGCCAAAGGAAAGCTGTGTCGAACAGGAAGCAGACGGCAGTAGGGCATTGGAGATGAACTCGTGAAGGGGTAGAATTGATCCCGGTCACGCGGTAATCCGACCCTGCTTCCACAGCCTGGGCTGGATGAGACCAAGAACCAGGACCGTTCCCGGAGACAAACCTGTTTTAAAGGCCCCGGCAAAATGCCGGGTGTGCCTGTGCCCTGAACGACAGCGCTCCACTGGCTGCTGGGCGAGTAAAGGATGAATGTGGCAATGAGCTTGGCTTTCTTTCTGGCAGCACCTCCGGGGGGCGGTAGTTCCCTTACGATGTTGTTGCCCCTGGCGTTGATCCCGGTCCTGTACCTGGTGATGATTCGCCCGCAGCAGAAGCGGCAGAAACAGTGGCAATCGATGTTGGCGGAGATTAAGACCGGCGATCGAGTGACCACCGCCGGTGGAATTCGCGGCGTCATTCTGTCCATCAAGGACGACTCGATTATTATTCGCGTGGCTCCCGATAACCTTAAACTTGAAGTTGCCAAGACCGCGATTGCGTCTGTCACCACACAGGATGGGACGTCTGCCTCCTAAGCTTTGGACTAGTGAAGTGAAACAATGAAGAAAAATCTCAAGAACAAAATTGCGCTGATCATTGCTGTACTTCTGGTTTTTTTGTACGGCATTTTCGGAATTCCGTCAGGCCTGAGCGGCAAAGCAATCTTAGAGGCGCTGAATAGCAGGATTCACAGAGGACTCGATCTTCAGGGCGGCGTTCACCTGATTCTTCAGGTGGAAGTCAAAGAAGCCGTGAACACTGAGACCGACAATGTAGTCGCCCGCGTCCAGCAGGACCTGAAGACCGCGAGTCTTTCTTTTTCGCAGGTCTACAAGCCAGATCCGCTCAAGCAGGATGAATCCGGTAAACCAGAAGTGGTCCAGGTGGATGGCATTGCGCCCACAAATGCGAGCGCGGTACGTTCACTGCTTGACCAGAAATACTCGAATGAGTACGACATCGCCGGCAGCAATAACGACACCAGTTTACTGCTGACCATGAAGCCGCAAGTCATCAAGGATCTGGACGAGAAAACCGTCCAGCAGGCCATCGAGACAATTCGCGATCGCGTGGATACGCTGGGTGTGAGCGAGCCGGTGATTCAGGAATACAACCTGGGCGCCAATCAGATTCTGGTGGAGTTGCCGGGCATCAGCGACCTTGATCGCGTCAAGACGATCATTCAGTCCACCGCGCGCCTTGAGATTCATGCGGTTGTCGGGGGCCCTTTCCAGGATGAGACCTCGGCACTCGCCAGCGTAAGCGGCGCTCTTCCGCCCGACGAGATGATCGTCCACGGCTCCGGCGCTCTGGCTACCGGCTCTGATTCCGATCAGGTTTATATTCTGCAACGGATCTCCGTAGTTTCCGGCAGCGACTTCCGCTCCGCTGATCCGGGAGTCGATTCGAACACTGGCCAGCGCCGCGTAAACTTTACGCTGACCAACGACGCCGGCGAAAAGTTCTACGACTATACGAGCCAAAACGTAGGTAAGAGCATGGCCGTGCTGATGGGCGGGCGCGTGCGCGAAGTGGCCCGCATCGAAAGCGGCATTCACGATCAGGGCTACATCGTAGGCAGCTTCTCTCCTACAGAGGTTGAGATTCTGTCCAAAATGCTGCGCACCGGCGCATTGCCGGCTTCGCTCAACTATCTTGAAGACCGCACCGTGGGAGCATCGCTGGGCGCGGATTCGGTACGCAAAGGTGTCACGGCCGCGATTGTGGGCGTGCTTCTCGTAATGGCATTCATGCTCGTCTACTACCGCAGTTCCGGAATTAACGCGGACCTGGCGCTGTTTCTCAACCTGGTTATTCTGCTCGGCTTCCTGGGCTTCTCTAAAGCCACGCTGACGTTGCCGGGTATTGCCGGAGTCATCCTCACCATTGGTATGGGCGTGGATTCGAACGTGCTGATCTTCGAGCGTATTCGCGAAGAGATTCGTGCCGGCAAAGCGGCTTCGGCCGCAGTGGACCAAGGATTTGCGCACGCATGGGTGACCATCGTCGATACGCACGTTACAACCATCGTTTCGGCGGCCATCCTGTTCCTGTTCGGCACCGGACCGGTTAAGGGTTTCGCCGTGACGCTGACGTTTGGTTTGCTGGCTAACTTGTTTACCGCAGTCTTTGTGTCGCGCGTAATCTTCGAGGCGCATTTAAACAAGCTGAAGCCGGGCGAGATGGTTTCGATTTAAGAGCAGCTTTCAGCCGTCAGCTTTCAGCCAGGGAATGCTGGAACCGATGGCCGAGGCTCAAGCGAGAAGAGACTGAAAGCTGACGGCTGATAGCTGAAGGCTGTTTTAGAAGGGAAGAGAACCAGTGGAATTGTTTCACGGCGTAAATGTGGATTGGCTGGGGAAGAAGTGGTATTTCCTTGGCTTCTCATTAATTTTTAGCATTGCCGGCATCATTTCGATGTCTGTTCATTGGGCGAACATCGGCAGCCCCGTTCCCTTGAGCGTCGACTTCAAGGGCGGCACTCAGCTGCAGGTGCAGTTCCAGCAGACGCCTGACCTCGCTCAGATTCGCCAGGCGACTGGAGCTACCGTTGTGAATTACGACGTGCCAAGCAACAATGAAGTGCTCATCAGCCTGCCCGAGCAGAACAACGAAACCGCGATGGATTCAGGGCGTGAGCAAATTGTGACTGCGCTGAAGGCGCATTACAACAACGCCTTTACAGTTCGCAATGTACAGGTGGTCGGTCCCACGGTCGGTAATCAGCTCAAGCGGCAAGCCACACTGGCAACGCTGTACTCCATGCTTGGCATGTTGATCTACCTCTGGTTCCGCTTTCAGCTCATCTATGGCGTGGCTGCTGTCGTGGCCTGCTTCCACGATACCTTGATCACCATCGGTGCCTTCGCCCTCACCAATCAGGAAATGAGCCTCACGGTCATCGCAGCCATCCTGACGCTGGTTGGTTATTCGATGAACGACACCATCGTTGTCTTCGATCGCATTCGTGAGAATCTGCGCTTGAGCCGCCGTGAATCATTGCCCGACCTCGTGAATCGCAGCATCAATCAGACATTGAGCCGGACAGTGCTTACTTCGGGCCTGACGTTCTTGACTGTGCTTTCCTTATTTATTTTTGGCGGGCCGGTTCTAAAAGGCTTTTCATTTGCGCTTGTCATCGGTATTCTTATCGGAACATATTCATCCATCGCGGTGGCAGCGCCCATGTTGGTTGCCTGGCAGGAATGGCGCGGGAAACAGGGTAGAGCTACTTCGCTGCCGCCCGCGAAACGCGCAAAAGTTTAGGTTTGCTGGAGTTCAGGTTATGGGAATCTTTGCGGTTAGTGGGTAAAGGTTTTCCAGACAAGAATCCGGTAGGTTGGGTGGATTTGGAAGGGCTCTCGGCAGGTTGACGGGAGCAAAGATCAGAGCTCTTATGTTGCACCGATTTTGTAGCATTTTGCAGGAGAAGCGTTGTTCTGATAAGGTGATCACGCTTCTGTAGACCCGATTTAGATACCCGGGAACATTTCAGGTTTCCTCGGTGTCTAAATAGGAGTAACAAACACTCGAACTCGAGGCTGGCCATGTTTGAAGATTCCACATTTGAATCCACGGGCAGGATCGGAAAGTCCAGCAAGAGCAAGTATTGGATGATGGTGACATTTATCACCAATGGCTCAATTCTGTTGCTCTTGATTCTGATTCCGCTGATCTACCCTGAGGCGTTGCCGAAGGGCGCTATGCAGACTCTGCTGTTTGCACCGCCGCCGCCGCCGCCCCCACCGCCACCGCCGCCTCCGCCAGAGGCTGTGCACATTGTTCATGTGCAGTCGGAAATGATGAACAATCAGCTGACTGCTCCGACCCGCATTCCGCATAACATTCAGATCGTCGCGGAAAAGGAAGCGCCTGTATCGAATATCGGCGTGGCCGGAATGGAAGGCCTGGGTGGCGCCAGCAATGCCGCCGACCTCTTTGGAAACCAGGGCCCCAAGGTTCAGGCCGCCGCTCCCAAAAAAATTAGTATCTCGGGCGGCGTTATGACAGGCATGCTCATCCAGAAGACCCAGCCTGTTTATCCGCCGATTGCCAAGGCTGCTCGTGTTTCCGGAACTGTTGTGTTGCAGGCGACGATTTCCAAGACTGGCACCATTGAAAACTTGCACGTCATCAGCGGTCCGGCGATGTTGCAGCAGTCTGCAATGGACGCCGTGAGGTCCTGGCGTTATCGTCCTTACCTGCTCAATAACGAGCCGGTTGAAGTAGAAACAACAGTGAACGTGATCTTCACCCTTGGTGGATGACAAACCTACTGGCTCCCAGGTGCATCTCTGACTGGGAGCCTTGATTTTTACCCGAGTGTGTCTATTTTCTGGCCGCACTCCCAGCACACCGTAAGGTAGTTCTCAGTTTCCAAGAAACTCCTTAGGAGGAACGATTCAGTGATTCTCGCTCAACTCGCACATTTCGCTTCGCACTCGGTCAGCAGCCTGGCCCTCTTCTTCCAGGAAGGTGAGCAGACGGTCAGCTTCAGCCCTATGGGGCTTTGGGATCACATGGGATGGTTGGCCCGCTGCGTGGCTATCCTCCTCTTCATCGAGTCGATTTGGTCGTTGGCCGTTATGATCGACCGTTACCTGTACTTCTCAGCTGCCCGCAAGCAATCACGTGAATTCGCACCCAAGGTTGCCGGCGCCCTCAAGGACAGCAAGCTTGAAGAAGCGATCAAGATCGCCGATCGCAACAAGAAGTCCCACCTGGCTGAGGTTGTCACCGCCGGTCTGCAGGAGTTCCGCGCTTCTGGTGGCATGGCTACCGAAGAGACCATCGAGAGCTCGGGCCGCGCATTGGAGCGCGCTGAAGCCATCGTTCACGCCAAGCTGAAGAGAGGTCTTGCTGTTCTGGCCACCATCGGCTCGACGGCTCCCTTCGTCGGACTGTTCGGCACCGTCGTCGGCATTCTGAACGCCTTCCAGCAGATCGCCACCCAGAAGACTTCGGGTATCGGCGCGGTTGCCGGTGGTATTTCTGAAGCCCTGGTCACTACGGCATTCGGTCTGCTCGTGGCCATTCCCGCCGTTATGGCGTTCAACTATTTCACCGGCCGTGTCGAAGCGTTTGACGTTGAAATGGACAACTCTTCGAGCGAACTGGTCGACTACTTCATTAAGCAGAGCCACAAGCGCTAAGCGAGGCAACTGCCGACTCGAGCGAGTAGCTGCGGGGGCAGGAGAATAGAAACTCTCTCCTGCCCGCCGATTTGAATCTCGCCAGGGCAGGCAGAACTCGAAAGCGATGCCGGAGTTCGCTTCGGTAGAAAATTCAGACGCACGGAGTCCCGACAATGGGAATTGCAGTACGTGACGTAAGCAAACAGGTCAACTCCAACATCAACGTCACCCCCATGGTGGACGTGATGCTGGTCTTGCTGATCATCTTCATGGTCATCACGCCGATGTTGCAGAACAAAGTCCAGATCGACATGGCTAAAGTGGACAATGCCGTAGCCATGCCCGACGCCGACAAGGAAGATGCAATCGTCGTGGCTATCACTAGAGATGGCGGCGTGTTCATGGGGCAGGACAAAGTCGATCCCAGTCAATTGGGAAAGATGGTCCGCGACAAACTGGCTGACAAACCCGGCAAAACGATCTATGTTCGTGCGGATGCGCGCGCCCAGTTCAAGGCCGTGGAAGATGCCATTGACGATGTGCGCACGGCAGGCGTGGATGAAGTCGGCTTGCTGACTCAGAAGAAGGAAAATGGCGGGCTCGGCGGCCAATAACCCCTGCGGTCGCGCAGTCAGTCTTAACGATTTTTAAGTAAACGAGGAGTTATTTGCCATGGCAATGACAACAGGTGGTGGCGGCAGTAACATGGCCGACATTAATGTCACGCCGATGATCGACATTCTACTGGTGCTCCTGATCATCTTCATGGTCATCGTACCGGTTACCCCGAAGGGTCTGGACGCGCTCGTGCCCCAGCCTCCCAAGGACCCCCAGAAAGAGCCGCCGAAAACCGATCGCACCATTGTGGTCCAGGTCTTCTATCATCCGGGCGCAGTCCCGACGTACAAGATCAATGATACCGACGTGGATCGGCGCGATTTGCTGCCGAGGCTTACTGAAATCTATGCCAACCGTGCCGAACGCGTTATGTTCGTCCGGGGCGACGACGACTTGAACTTCGCCTATATCGCTGACGTGATCGACGTCGGCCGTGCAGCCAACGTGGACCACATCGGCTTGATGACGCCGAAGATCCAGGCTGGGCAGTAGCACCCCTAATCGAGCGTCTTCCTGTATAAGGAAGGCGCTCAGGTGTATGGCGAAACTTGACCGGATAACCGAAATGGGTTCCGGGCGTTTTGAAGTGAAGGCTGGCCAGCCGGGACAAAGGGAATTTAAAGTTCCCTGAAGATTCCAAAGCAACCGGCCACGTTCGGAGCAACTAAAGCCGGACGGCAACGGAAGTACAATTTTTCAATCCTGGTTTCGGTTGCTCCCGCCCGGAGCCAGACGCAAAGATTCCAGGCGCGCAACCGATAGGCACTCGCCTGAAGGAGAAGGATACGAAAATGAATGGACCCGCACGTATTACGGCGTTCGCGGTGACACTTGCCGGCATGGTGCTTGCCATGAGCGGGTGCGATCAGCTTGCAGCCCGTGACCAATTGAACAAGGGAGTGGAAGCCTACAAAAGCGCCCACTACGAAGAGGCGATCGGTCATTTCCAGAGAGCTACGCAACTCGACCCTAATTTGCCCATGGCAAAGACCTATCTGGCCACCGCGCTGGCACAGAATGTGGTTCCCGGTCTGAATACTGCGGAGAACCTGAAAACCGCTCAGCAATCCGTCGACATCTTCAAAGAGGTTTTGGCGAAGGATCCGAACGATGTAAACAGCCTGAAGCAGGTGGCGGGTATTTACTTCAGCATCGCGAATCCAAGCGATCACCAGAAGTGGCTCGACAACCTGAAGAACGCCAAGGAATGGCAGCAGAAAGTTCTCGCTGCCGATCCCAAGGATCCTGAAGCAGCCTACACCGTCGGCGTCATCGATTGGATGGAAGCCCATTCCAATCTCCTTTCAGCGCTCCAGGCCGCCGGTCTTAACGACGATGGCGAGGGCAATCTGAAGGCCCCGAAAAAGGTAATGGATCCGTTAAAGGCCGAGAATGGGCCGCTCGTGGATGAGGCGCTCCAGTACCTCAATCAGGCAGTGGCTAACCGCGCCAACTACGAAGAGGCCATGACCTACATCAATTTGGCCTACAGAGCGAAGGCCAATAATGATTATGACAGCCCGAACGCAGTGAAGGCCGACCTGGCCTCGGCGCGCGAGTGGACAGCCAAGGCCATGGACACACGTAAGAAGAACGAAGAGAAGAAGAATCAGGGTCCGGGCGGCATCACAATCGACTCAAGCGGAAACCTGAAGTAGGGCAGTATATAAGTGGTTGCAGTTCGAAACGGCTCCCTCGCTTAGGGAGCCGTTTCCTTTTGTGAACCCCATTCAAAGCCATGAACGAGGTAGACCGTGCCAAATTCAGGCTCGGTGCGTCTTTCGATTTTCAGCATACTCGTAATTACGGCTGTTGCTTCCGCGCGCACGCTGACGTTGGCGAAATGCGAGGGTAGCTCCAAAAGCATTCGGAGAAACATTCATTCAACGTAGTGATTGTGAAGATTGAGCACGGCGGGGGCGGAAGCGCTTCCGCCAAGTCCGCTAAAACCATCGGCTTTTCCAGAGAAGCAGAAATGGTAAAGTTCTAATCAACTTCACCGCTACTGCTTCTCAACAATCGTCGTACATTAAGTCGCGCACACGCGTTACTTGCTCGCCGGCAGCGTGTAGTACTCGAACATGTCTTTCCACGTGAACTCGGCGCCGGGCTGAACGTTGATCGCGACGTAAGGTTCCACCGCCAACACCGTCCGAATTGACCATAGCAATTCACGCACCAGTGGCCGGTCACCGCTGATCCTGATACCCGCGCCCACTTTCTTGTTCTCCATCACAATTTCACTGTCGCTGGCGTTGTCGCCGAATCCCTGCATCAGCACAGCCTGCTCGTCCTTGCCTGCGAGTGGTCTTAAATAGGCAACTTCATTTCCGTGCAGTTCGACGACGCCTTTGTTCAGCGGTCGCATCGGCTTTATCTGGAACGGGACGCGGAAAGTGAAATCAGGTCCGGGCGGTTGCTTATCCAGTGCCACAAAATTGTGGTTGTACACGGAACTCTCGATTGCTTTCTTGCCGGTGTTTTTCAGGCTGTGCTCGATAACCATATTTGGTTTGCCCTTTTCCAGCCTGATAACTTTGCGGTACAAGTAGCCATATCCTGAACCAGGGTCGGAGAGTTCCTGTTGGAATTCGATCGAATGCTTGTGCTTCTTCACCGTCCACTTGCCGGGGTTCAGGACGTCATAAGGCCGATAGCGGTTGTAGTCTCCATCGCCGCGCCGCAGCACACCCACGCCTATCTTGATAAACGTTCCACCCGGCTTTGATTCGTCCCAACCAAGCGGTGCCTGGAATTCATTCACCGGGCCGTAAAGCGCGCTGCATGGTCCGGAAACAATATCGTTTCCATCAAACACCCAGTTAATAACTTTAGGATCGACCCGGTCGTACCAGACTCCGTAGTAGTTGTGGCCCTTGTATTCCAGGCTGTAGAGAGCGCCAGACCAATCAAAGCGAGTGGAGCGGTAGTACCCGTTCACGGGATCGGGCAGGTACACCTTGGCGGTTATCTGCCCATTCGAAATGCTGGCCTGCGGATACTCGGCCGCAAAGCTGAGCGCCGAAGCAAAGGAAACAAAAAACAGTGACGCAGCCGCAAGTTTCTCTGCAACCTTCACAAGTTTTTTCTTGCTTGAAGTCAAATAGCTCCGATTCATTGTCAGATCCTCCGGGGAAATTGCTCCCGCTGTGCAGCGCTACTTTTGCGCGGGCAGCGTGTAGTACTCGTACATGTTCTTCCAAACAAATTCAGCGCCGGGCTGTACTTCGACTGCAATGTAAGGCTCCACCGCAAGCACGGTGCGAATCGACCAGAAGACGCTCATCATCAGCGGGCGATCGCCTGTAATCTTCAGGCCCGCGCCAACCTTGTGGTTCTCTATGACTGTCTCGTTGTCTTTCGCGCTGTCACTGAAACCGCGAAACGGCATAGCCACTTCCTCGCTGCCTGATAGCTGCTTCATCAACACTACCTGGTTGCCACGCACCTCGGCGAGCGAAGGGTCAGGTGGGTGCATCGGCTTAATGTCGAACGGTACTTTGAAAGTGAAATCGGGGCCGGGTATCTGCTTGTCCAGCACTAGAAAATTATGATTGTAGACGCTGGTCTTGATAACTTTCTGGCCGGTATTCTTCAGGCTGTGTTCAATCACCATATTCGGCTTGCCCTGCTCCAGCCGAACGACCTTGCGGTAGATGTACGCGTAACCAGAAACGGGATCGGAGATTTCCTGCTGGAATTCGATCGAGTCCTTATGCTTCTTCACTCCCCACTTGCCTGAGTCGACGATGTCGTAGGCGATATACCGGTTGTAGTTGCCTTCGCCACGACGCAGCACGCCTACGCCGATCTTTACGAAAGTGCCGCCGGGCTTGGCCTCGTTCCAGCCGAGCGGTGTCTGAAACTCGTCTACGGGGCCATAGAGCGCGCCTGGCGGCCCATTCACAACTTTTCCATCGGGAAAGTCTTTGTTGATAACCTTCGGATCAACGCCGTCGAACCAGATGCCGTAGTAGTTGTGCCCCTTGAACTGAAGGCTGTTGATGGCCCCCGACCAGTCGAATCGTGTCGAGCGATAGTAGCCTTTGACCGGGTCCGGCAAATAAATCTGCGCCTTGATCTGTCCGTTTGATATGCTGGCCTGCGGGAAATCTGCCGCTTGCGCGCCTGCCAAATGAATGAAAACGCCCAACAAAAGATGCGCAGCCGGAACCACGCTGGCAAAGTAATTTGTTCCACCTCGAAATTGCAACTTGCCAATTGCGATCATTTGGGCGTCCCTCGAAAAGCAAAAATCCAGACGACACAGTATAGTTGCGTCCTGCCGCATCATGCCGGAATTTTGCTTTGGAAAGAAACGGAGATCGTGCAGTACTCAGCGCACTACACTTTTTCGGCGCGCCCGCGCGTTGCGACGAAAGCAATCGGGTGAGTGATCGTTTACAATTCCGCAGGCCTGCATCCACGCGTAGACGATAACCGGGCCGACGAATTTGAAGCCGCGGCGCTTGAGCTCTTTTGAAATCGTCTCGGCGAGCGGTGTGCTGGCGGGTATCGGGCCGGAGTTTTGTATGGGTCTGCCTCCTGCAAGGTTCCACACCCACTCGGAGAATTCAACGCCGGATTTCTGCATGTCGAGAAAAATGCGGGCGCCCTCGATAGTGGCGACGATCTTTGCGCGCGAGCGGATGATGCCGGCGTCCAGCAACAATCGCTCAACGTCCTTCTCAGTAAACCGCGCAACCTTGGCTGGATCGAACTCGCGAAAGGCGGCACGGAATGCGTCGCGTTTGCGGAGAACGGTGATCCACGAGAGGCCGGCCTGAAAGCCTTCGAGCATCAGCATCTCCCACAACATGCGGCTGTCGTACTCGGGCACGCCCCACTCCTCATCGTGGTAGCGAGCCATGAGCGGATCGCTGGCGGCCCACTTGCAGCGGATGCGGCCTGCTGAGGCGGAAGATGGGTTGTCAGTGTTTGGCGACATGGGCTCTTGCGCTCCAGTGCTGGATTAGATTGTCTTGGCCTGATGGAAACGGGACGCATCCTGGCAGATGCGCCCCGTCAATTACGTGCTGGACCGTGCGGCGAAGGCCGAACCTATTGCCCGCTCTTGCTCAGAATTTCATCGGCCAGATAATTGTGAATCTTGGCGTCGTTCTGGAGCCGTTCAAAGTAGGCGTTCTCAAGCATCTGTGCGCGATTGTTATGCAGTTGG
>Ga0265330_10001786_pt1 | contig 12086 bp, 5 predicted proteins | sample 41919metaG_FD_202083 | JGI IMG/M metagenome (GOLD analysis project Ga0265330, IMG submission 202083) | Rhizosphere microbial communities from Carex aquatilis grown in University of Washington, Seatle, WA, United States - 4-19-19 metaG | ecosystem: Host-associated > Plants > Roots > Rhizosphere >... | reverse complement strand
GAACCCTGGCCTGTTGGGGCAGCATCCGCCCTTCAAACGATCCCCCATTCATCGACGACCCGCCGCCAGGCAATGATTTCGTCCAGGTCAGCTCAGGCGAGTTCTTCGCCTGCGCGGTCACCAGCGAGGGCAAACTGTGGTGCTGGGGAAGCTACGCACGCCAGCCATTATGATGAGAACTGCCGGCCGAACAGAAACCCTTCAAGACGACCGAGCACGTTGCTTATCGTTCACCCCTCGGAGGCCTCCTCACTTCTATGATCGTGCTGCTTGAGCATCTGCGATGAGTTTCGGGACAGCAAGGGGTCAACGAACGCCCCACTCTCTTGCGCGGCCCACAGGCCCAAGCGCGCGATTGGCGACTGTCTTGCGGCGGCCGGATCAGTGAAGGCCTCGACCACCTCGACCGGCCGCGCGCTGCCGAGCGCACTGACAATCACGCCAAAGGTGAGGACGTTGTCTGGCATTGCGCCGGCCCAACCCAGTTTGTGTGCCAACAGTCGAGCCAAGTCTTCACTGGCCACAGCCGCGTCGGTGATTGAGCGGCGCACGTCCGCGCTTGCCGCCAGCGACGATTTTCGGCTGTCCTGGCGCTCGCGGCGCGTGGCCAGCAGGGGCGCTCCCGATGCGTACGCCAACGCCGCTGTTGTCGCACTCGCGCCCTCGGGCAGCAGGACTGCGTATTCGGCCCGTGCCAGGATGCGCCCCAGCGCAGAGTCGCCTTCCTGCAACGCCGCCGCCGCCAAGAATTCAATCCCGGGCAAAGACACCGCATTCAGTCGGCGCAGCAACTCAGTGGGCGCGAGATCGTCGCTCAGTTTCACATCCAGCAGCTCGCCCAGTGACGGCATGCCCAGTCCCAGCGCCGGCCCGAAGCAAAGCCCGGGCTTGGGGTGAAAGCCATGCGAATAGGCGATGTCCAGTCCCGCGCGCCGAAAAATCCGCGGCAGGTGGCGCACGAGATCGAGGTGCGCCAGGTACGCGGCCTGACCCAGTTTTGTATAGCGCAGGCGATAGCGGCGGGCCTCGCCTTGCACAAAGCGGGTCACCGGCCGAGGCGCCGCTGCCCGTTTGCCCGCGGCCGGGCGCGCCGCCGCTGGCGGTCGCTCGACCGGCGCCCACGCGTTCATCCGCCGCAGAAAAAACAGCCGCTGGCGCTTCATTTCGGCCAGATCGCAGGCCGCGCCACAGTCGTAGCAAACCAGCTTTTCGTCGGCAGCCTCGACCGCCTGGGTCACAGTCGACGGGTGCAACAATCGCTGCACGGCCTTGCCACAAGGGGGCGACAAACGACAGGACAGCGCCTTCTTGTACTCCGCACGCAGAAAATCGACGTCGACGCCTGTGTCGATGTGGTCCCAGGGCAACCGGCTTTGCTCGCCAAAGCTGCCAAGATAGCGCTCGGGATCAAAGCCCGTGGCCGCGCGCTCCTCGGCCATGGCCTGCTCCCACAGGTCGGCCCGCAGGGCATCGTCCCAACCATCAAAGCGACAGCCCAGGCGAAAGGCGCGCTCAAGCAAGTCGGCGCAGGCGCGATCCCCGCGGGCAAAGATGGCCTCCAGGTGCGACTGGGTGTTGTCGTGCATGCGCACGACCACGTGCAAGCGACGGCCATGCTCAATCAGCAGCGCCTGCTTGTGCGCGGTGACCTCGCGGCTGTCCATGGCGACCCACTGTAGCGGCGTGTGCGGCTTGGGCACGAAAACCGACACCGCGGCTGTCACCTTGGCCCCGCGCAGGTAGCGGCGGCCGATCTCCTGCACGCGCGCGGTGGTCTCGACAATGCCAATCACGTCGTCGTCGGTCTCGGTCGGCAGCCCAATCATGAAGTACAGCTTCATGCGCTGGTGCCCGCGCGAAAACACGCGGTGGGCGGATTCCAAGATGTCGGCCTCAGAGACGTTCTTGCTGACCACGTCCCGCATGCGCTGGGTTCCCGCCTCGGGTGAAAAGGTCAGGCCGGTGATGCCCAGGCTGGCCATGTCGCCCAGCAGATCGTCGTGCAGCCCATAGGCCCGCAACGACGACACTGAAAGCGAGACCTTGCGGTCGCGCAGCTTGCCGATGGCAGTCTTCACCAGGGGCGACACGCACGAGTAGTCAGCCGGCGAGAGCGAGGCCAGCGATGTCTCATCGTAGCCGCCCTTGCGAATGCCTTCGCAGAGGGCATCGACCACCGCGACAGGATCGCGCTCGCGCACCGGCCGGTACACCACGCCGGCCTGGCAGAAACGGCAGCCTTCGGTGCAACCGCGCGCGATCTCCACGGCCATGCGATCAAACACCGCCTCGGCATGCGGCAGGGGCGAATCGTCGGGGAAAGGATAGCGGTTGATGTCGCGCACCCAGGCGCGCCGCACGGCCGCAGGCGCGCGCGTATCGAGCGGCTCGGTCACGGTCACAAGGCCAGTGGCCGGATCGCGCGAGCTTCGATACAGGCTGGGAACGTAGAGTGGAAAGCGAGCCGCCAGTCGGGCCAGGCGTTCCGATCGCGGCACCTGCGCGCGGGCGAGCTCGGCCGCCTCAAGACAAAGCGCTGGTAGAAGTTCCTCGGCCTCGCCGACGAAAAAGGCGTCGACAAAAAGCGCCAGCGGCTCCGGGTGCGTGGCCAAAGGACCACCGCCCAGAATCAAGGGCGCATGCTCGGGCCGATCGGCCGTGCGCAAGTCCAGGCCGGCGAGATCCAGAATATTGAGCACCCCGGTGAAATTCAGCTCGTACTGCAATGAAAAGCCGACGACGTCGAATGCGGTGAGCGGGCTGGCGCTTTCCAGGGTGAGCAGCGGCAGCGCGCGGCTGCGCAGCTCCGCCTCCATGTCGATCCACGGTGCGAAAACCCGTTCGCAGGCGATCGCCGGCGTCTTGTTGAGCAACGAATAGAGAATCTTGCTACCCAGATGCGACATCCCGATCTCGTAGGCATCGGGAAAGGCCAGGCACACGCGCGCCTGCACGGTCGCCGGATCCTTGCGAACCTGGCCATATTCCCCGCCCACATAGCGCGACGGCTTCTGCACCTGGGCCAAGAAGGCCGCATAGGGGTGACGGGCGGGCGTATCGATCATCGCCCGAAGCATACTGGTCGCCGCGCCCCTGTGCGAGGCCCGACGGGCCGAACAACCCCGCGCGAGATCGCGGTGGGCGCTCGGAACTTGGGCTAGTATCCCCGGTCACCCGTCATGAAATGGTCACCCTATGTCCCCGCGTTCATCACCGCGGGATCGTTAACGCTGGCTTTCGTCACCTGGACCACCCTGGCCGCCGGGCACATCAGCTGGCCCCTGGTCTTGGCGTCCCTATTTCTTTGGGGTCTTGCGACCTGGCTGGGCGTGTGCGTGTCACACCTGATGGCCAAGGATGGCCCCATCGATCCCCTCATCGCCTGCGTCCTGGGCTTCTACTGCGTTACCGTGGTCCTCTTTGTCGGCACGGTTGTTCTCAGGCTCGACATTCTTGTCAGTCTGGCAGCGTGCGTGGGCCTCCTCGGCTTGCTTGCCTACAAGACGCGCAATCAACGCCCGCTTGGGCGTCTGAAACTCGAACCCATCGGTGTCTTCGCTCTCGTCGTCGCCATCCTGTTTGCCACGCTGTGGTCGCGGCAAAATCTGGCCGGCATCGTACTGACTGCAACCACCGCCACCTCGACACCCTGGCTGGACGTGTTCTATCACGCGGTCCACATCACACACTTCGCGCGTGGCGCGGGCAAGCTGCTCGGCGTGGACCCGCTGCTGGCCACCGCGTCCCTACCCCCCTACCACTACGCCGCGTACCTCATACCCAGTCTGTTGGTCCGGGCCACGGGAATCCCGTCGTACATCGCCTCGGTTGCACTTCTTGCGCCGCTCGGGACCCTGCTCACCGGCCTCGCTGCCTACAGTTTTGGACGCATCGTCTTGGGGCCGCTGGCCGGCTTGCTGGCGGTGGTCTTCTGCCTGGCCATCCCCGATCCCACCTTCTATCTGCTGGAGAATCGCTGGATGAGCTATTTCTTCTTCCAACAGATTGCGGGAAGCGGCGCCTTTGGCGTTGCCCTCTTGCTCATGGCATGGGCGTTTTGCATCGAGGGCGTCGCCAAGCAATTGCGCCGCTACACTCTCCTCGGTCTTGCGGCCGGGCTGTGTGTCGCTCTGTTCAAATCGCAGATTTTCTTGGCCTATGCGTTCGGGCTGTTGCTCTTTGCGGCCGCCACCTTTCCCCGCGTGGTCCTGCGCCTGCGGATTGTCTTGGGCCTGGTGGCGTCGGGTTTGTTCGCGGTTTGCCTGTTCATTGTCTTGCCGGCCATGCGCCGGGCGCCAACCTTCTGGCCTGGGACTGGCGGCGGCCTGAAAAACCTGCACTGGACGCTGAGCAAAGTGGGTGGGGCCTGTCAAAACTGCGTGAGTGAGCTTGGGAAAAACCAAGCCCTCTATTTGACAGTGGCGGTTCCACTCTTCTTAGCGCTGGCGTTTGGAATTCTGGTTCCGCTGTGCCTGGCGCTCGCCCGCGCTCGCCCCATCCGCCAATCGCTGCGACCGGGAAGCCTGTGGTTCTTTTGGACCGCCTTGATCGGTTACTTGGTGGTCACGCTGGGATTTGGACCCAATACCGGCTACGGAGATCCCTACGAGATCATCCACAAGACCTTCATCTGGCCGTACCTGGCCATCAGTGCCTGGTGTGGATGCGGCCTGGCTGCCTGGTTGCTGGCTCGGAGCGATAGACTGCAGCGCCTGGCCGTGACCGTGGTGCTGCCGCTGGCTCTGGCGGGCCTGGGCCTCACCGTCAATGCCTGCGCGAATCGACTTCAGACCAAGTTCGTGTACCAGGGATCAGAGTCCGCCACCCACATTGTCCTGCCGCGAGCCGCGTTCGACACCGCGGAGTTTGTCCGCGCGAAGACCCCAATCGGTGCCAAGGTTCAAAGCGGCGTGGTCGATGGGAACTTCATGTTCCAGAGCCTGATGGAACGTCGCGGGTATGTCGTGTACCGGGGCTCGGGCTGGCACGAGCCCCCCGCGGCTGCGCCTGCCCGCGCCATTGTTGCGGCCATGCTCAGCGCCCCCACTGCCGAGGAATTCCGCAAGCAGGCGCGCGCATGCGGCATCGACTACTTCGTCCTTTGCCCCGGGCAGAGCCCGGCCTGGGCCGGCGCCCTGCAGCCAATTTTTCAAAATGGCGAGTATCGCGTATACCGTGTCTAGCGACCACAGCGACGGGAACTGATCTAAATGGCCGGTCGTGATTCGAGGAGGAGCACTTTCATCTTCCTCTCCCTCTGGGAGAGGGCCGGGGTGAGGGTGAGGTGTTCTCCAGGCCGGGCGCTGAAACGACGACAATCGTGTGGGCCAAATCTGTGGCACGATTCACGTCCCATGCAGCACCCTCACCCCCACCCTCTCCCGAAGGGAGAGGGTGGACGCAAGCTCTTATGGAATTCTTGCACGACCGTCGCTTTGCGTAGCCATGTAGGATCCAGACTGCGAAAGGATCTGCAAATCAGCCCGATTTCAGATGCCCTATTCCTCGAATCGCGACCGGTCATTTAGGAGTCGTCATGCCCACCATCGACAAGCTCACGGACCTCATGCGGTTGCAGAAGTGCGACCTCCTCACCATTGCCGCCGGCAGCGATTTCGTGCTGGAACGTCCAGACGGAAGCCATGTGCCGGTCGCCGGCCGGCTCGAGGCGGGAAAGATCGTCGAGTTCGTCCGCGAGGTCGCGCCGCCAGAACTGCTGGCGCCGCTCGCGTCCGGCGCGCCCCTGGATTTCAGCTACCGATCAGGAGAAACCCCGGTCGAGGTGCGTTTCGTGGGACCACTGACCAACCCGCGCGTGCGCCTCAGCCTGCGCGCGCCGGGTCTGGCGCCGAAGTGGCCAACTTCGGAACCTCTCGTCTGGTCCGAGCCGCATCGAGGGCCAGCCCCGCCGGCACCGACGTCTCCTCCGGCCGCCACGCAAGCACGCGCGCCCGAGCCACAGAATTCCCTTCCCGGTGCACCCCACCGCCGAACCAAGGACCGTGACGCCCCGGCCGACAAACCAGCGGCCCCGGCTGTCAGCGAGACCCGTGCGCGAACCACCGCATCCGCCCCGGTCGCATCCGACCCAGCGCAACTCCGACTCTCCTTGCCAGCGCTGCCGCCGGCGATCCTGCGCGTCCCCGAAGGCACCTTGCGCATCCTGGCCGGCGTGCTCGGGGTGGTGGTGGGACTTGTCGCCTCTGCCTACCTGGCCTTCGGTTCCAACCCGGGCAGCCTGGGTGCGCAGATGTTCGAGGCCAAGGGGACCATCACGGCCGTGCCGGTCCTCATCCAGTGCTTCTTCTTTTGGGCCGTGGTCATTTGTGTGGTTCGTTGGCTTCGTCTGCGCCGCATTGAGGCCCTGTCGAATCCGGCACTGATGGCAGAGGTGAACCGCGCCCTTTCGGCCAGCACCCCAACCGCGGTGGCCGTGCAGCTTGAAACCCCGATCGCGACGGCCAGCCCGCTGCTGCGCCGGGTGCGCGCGGTGCTGCGCCAGTGGGCCCTGCGCCCGGGCGTGCCCAACGCCAATCTGGTGCTGCAAGAGCATGTGGCCCAGGACGAGGAGAGCGTGCGAGTCGGCTACGGTTGGGTCCGCGCCTTTGTCTGGGTGCTGCCGGTGCTCGGGCTCATCGGAACCGCGATTGGCGTGGCCATCGCGGTCGGCGGCTTCGCCACCTTCCTGGGCGGCGAAGTCGAGGATGTCCGGATCGTGAAACAACATATCGTCGAGGTGACGTCAGGCCTATCCTTCGCGTTCCTCATGACCTTGGAGGGGCTGCTGACCGCGTTGCTCGCCATGCTGGCATGCTCGGCCCTGCAAACCCGCGAGGAGCGTTTGCTCAGCCGGGTGCAGCGCAAGATCACAGAAACCTTCTTGCCCGCGCTTCAACGTTTTGCGCCGGCCGAAGCCGCAGAACAGGCCTCGTCGCTCAATCCGCTATTTTTCGAACAGATGATGGACCGCATGGTCCACGGCGTGGTCAGCGCGGTGAGCGTGGTCATCGACGAGCGCGAACGCGAGCGGCGCAAAGAGATCGCGGATCTCGGCCAGGCCATGCAGAACGTGAGCCAGCAGATCACGGCGCAAGCCCACGCCGTGACAGAGGCGGCGCAGGCTGTGGCTGGGCTTGCCGGCGCAACCCAGACCGCAGTGGCAATCCTCTCGCCGTTGCAGGCGGCCATTGAGCAAACCGGAACCAGCCTGGGGCTGCTCGGCACGGGCCTCGGCGCTCTGCAGTCAGGGCAGCAGACCTTGACTCAATCCACAGAGCAGCTTGGCGCCGCACTCGCGCAGTGGAAGGCCGACGGCGCCGTGAACTCCCTGGCTTCGACCCTGCAATCCGTGCGCGACTCGCTCACCAGCCTGGCCCCAGTTCTCGCCGGCTTCCGCGGCCCCTTCGTGTTCCAGGCCGTGCCCATCGACGATCATTCCAAAGACAAGCCCTGACCAGCCCGTCCCTTCACGCTTTAAATGGCCGGTCGTGATTCGAGGAAAAGCACTTTCAATCTCCCTCTCCCTCTGGGAGAGGGCCGGGGTGAGGGTGAAGTATTCTTCAGGCCGGGCGCTGAAACGACGACAATCGTGTGCGCCAAATCTGCGGCACGAATCACGTCCGATGGAGCACCCTCACCCCAACCCTCTCCCGAAGGGAGAGGGTGAACTCAAGCTCTTACGAAATTGTTGCACGACCGCCGCTTTGCGTAGCCACGTAGGTCTCGAATCGCGACAGGTCATTTAGCCACGTCACGGCTTCTGGTAGACCCGCACGTAGTCCACCAAGTAGTTGATCGGGAACGTCGTACCCGACGGATCGCCTCCGTTCGCGCCAATGGCGAGATTGACCAGGATGTAGAAGGCATTCCCTGTGTACGGGGCCGTGGTCGTAATTGTGTAGCCATACACGAGCTTGTCGTCCAAGTAGAGATTGATCTTCTGCGAATCCCATTCCATCGCCCAGAGATGGAACTTGTTCGACCAGGTCGTGCCGCCCAGTGAACTCAGCGTCTGGCTCACGCTCCCCGACCAGTCGCAATTGCCCCCCGATGGCTTGCAGATATTGGAGCGCACGCCATTGGCGTAATACTCCATGATGTCGACCTCGCCGGAGGCCGGCCAACTGAGATTGTTGCCCAAGATCCAGAAAGCGGGCCAGCTGCCTTGACGGGTGTCGATCTGGGCGCACATTTCAAACCGGCCATAGAGGAAACTCCTCTTTCCCGATGTGGTCATCGATGTCGACGTGTACTGGGCGTATTGGCGATTCTGCTTCCAATCGGTGCTACCCGCCTTGTAATTGGGGTTCAAGACTTGTTGCTTCTGCGCGGCGATGGTGAGCAATCCCCCCGAGACTGTTGCATTGTCCGGCTGGTACCACTGGAGCTCCGAATTGCGGACGAATCCCTTTTCGTAGCCCCAATTGGAAGAATCCGGGGCGCCGTCCTTGTCGAATTCGTCCGACCACGCCAGCTTCCACTTCGTACTATCGATGGCCGCGCGGCTTGCGCACTGCTCTGGCCCTCCGCTGCCCGCGTCGATGGTCCCGCCCGCACCGCCAGTGGAAGTGTCCACTGATCCGTCAGGCGAAGAACCAGCGGTTGCGCCCCCCGAGCCCGCGTTGCCACCGTCGAGGCCGCCCTTTCCGGAATTCCCGCCGCTGCCCAGTGACCCTCCACTTGTGCCACCGCTCGCGGCCGTGCCGCCGCTGGCACTTCGGCCTCCGGTTGTCGTGCTGCCGCCGCTGCCGGTGGTGCTGCCGCCCGTGCTGCTGGTGCTTCCGCCCGTGCTGCTGGTGCTTCCGCCCGTGCCGGTGGTCGCCCCGCCCGTCACTGTGGTCCGGCCGCCCGATCCAGGAGTCGTGCCGCCGGAGTTGCTGGTGCCACCGCCCGTGCCGGTCGCGCCACCCGATCCAGAAACTGTGCCGCCCGCACTGGTTGCACTACCGCCGGTGGCAGTGACGCCACCCGAGCCGGAGCCGCCCACACCGATCGCGCTGCCGCCGGTGCTAGGCGGGTTTCCGCCGGTTCCGGCATTTCCACCGGTAGAAGACACCGAGGCGTCGTCCTTGGTGCCAGCCGGGTAACTGGTCAAGTCTCCTCCACAACCGAAAAGTCCCGCCATCACCGCGGAAGCCAACCACAAAGAGGGACGCGTGCGAGGCGAGGAAGGTACTTTCATGTTCTTCTCCGGGGGTGTGGCGCTCTGGGACCACGAGCCAGCCCAGTAGAATGTTATCATTGCCACGCAACTACGGGCACTGGTTCGCCAACTATTATGCAAGCGATTGCGGTCTTCCCTCTTTCGCTAGCCGCCCTGCAAAATCAGCGGAAAACTGGTCGCGTACTCTTCCGCGTTGGCCGGAAATCGCCAGTGGCGGATGGCATTCTTCAGACAACTATCGATAATCAAGAAGTCAGTCGGGCCGTGAACCTGCACGCGCTGAACGGTGCCGCCCTCTCCAATCGAAACCGTGATGTCCAGCCGAGCCGTGCGTAGCCGCCCATCGCGCCTCAGGGCTCGCTCGTAGCACGTCTTGAGACCGGCTTGGTTATCCTTGCTGCGCACCACCGCCCCGATCTGCGCCTGCGAAACCTCTTTGCCCGCTGTCGGCGAGCCGCGGGACTGGCTTGGCATCTGCACCGGCACCCGACGCTCGGTCACATGGGCTGATGCGGGCGGTGCCTCAAAGGGATCCTCGCCAACCGTGGCCCCCTTGCCCGACGATTTTACGGAATGGGGACTCGGTCGCTTCGACGCACCCCGTGCCGCCGGCCGGCCTTTGGATGCAGCCTTCGGTGCAACTACATCCTCGACCCGTGGCGGCGCCTCGGCTTCGACCGAAGGTGGTGCCGCCGTAGCACTCGCAGCAGGCGCGAGCGGCGGCAGAGCGCTTTTGGCAGTCTCGCCCCGCCAGGAGACCAAGATGACCAGGATGATAAGGATCACGACGACGCCGACCGCGACGACGTACTTGAGGTGTCGGTGTCTCTGCGCCAGGCCCGCCAGGCCCGTCAACTTGGACAGGCCCGCTTCGGCGTGGACCGCTGGGAAGAGCGGCGCGGGCAGCATTGCCACATTGCCAGAACCCACTGCCGGGGCAATCGACAGGTTCGTCGCCGCCGGGGTGCCAGGGACTTCTGGGCTGGCCGGCGGCAAGAACTCCGGCAGGACGGCCAGGGGCGGCGGAGGCCACTTGGCGACAGCCTGCGCGTCGCCCGTCGGAGGCGCAAGGGCCGGCAAGGGGGCATCGGGCAAGGGCGTTCTTGGGGCCTTGTCGAATTCGTCGTCAATGATTGTCTTCTGCGCGTTCTCGAATTCGTCGTCGGCGTGCGGTTGAATCGGGAGTTTCGGCGATGGAGACACCGGTGCAGGAGTGCTGGCCGTCACGACCTCTTGCACCGTGGATCGGCGCTTCTCGGGACTGGTGGTGGCTGCCTTGCCGGCTTCGATCTGCGAAGCGGGCATGGAGGAAGTCGAACGAGGACTCGGACCAGAAGGTGTCAGGCCTGGCAATGCAGGCAGGTTCGACGACAGCCGAGGCAAGGGCCTGGAGACGGCCGGCGCTAGCCCAGATGTTGCGGGCTTGGACCCCGGACCGGGAACCGGCGCTGGGACGGCCTTGGGGCCTGATCCCGGAAGAGGCGGCGGTCGCTTGACGCCAGATCCAGAAACAGATGGCGGCATCCCCTTGAGGCCAGAGCCAGGAAGGGACGAAGACCCCCGGTTGAGGCCGGAACCAGAGACAGGTGGCGACGCCGACTTCAAGCCTGACCCGGAAATCGCTGGTGACAGCTTGGGGCCCGATCCCGAAATCCCTGGCGGTGCCAATCTTGGACCGGAGCCAGCCCCAGCCGGGGGAGGCTTTGGCCTCGTCGCAGGAACCTGAACGCGGGCCGTAGAATCGGTCGGCGGCGGTGCGGGCCGACGTGCTGTCGAAGAGCCAGCGGGTGCCGGTCTGGCCGGCGAATGGGACGACGATCCGGCCGGCGCCAACCTCAACGTGCTGATTTCCTGGGCAATGATTGCCACGTCCTTGGGTTGCTTCCAGCCATCCATGCCTTCTTTCCAGACATGGACCGATTGCTCCGGCTTGAGCGACACAATGCACTTCGCCGCATCGGCACAGCTCAGCGGGCCTTGTTCCACACCGTCGATCGCCACGAACCACTCGTTCGGGCGCGCGGGAGTGGTCAGGGTGAACGAGGGACGCGAGCCCGAGGGAGATCCACCCCGGCCGGCTGACTCCGGCCGCTTGCTGGCATCCTCATGACCAGGGACGATCTCGCCGGATTGCACCGTGATGACCGCCCCGCAGTTCTTGCAGCGAATGCGAAGGATGCGCTGTCTGACCTTTTCATCCGCTATGGAATAGCGGGTCTGGCAGCGATCACAGGCGAACTTCATGGCAGCCTTGGAGCCCCTTGGCCCATGAGGGTAGCACAGCCTGACTTGGGGACGAGGCTAGCGAAGCAGCCACACCAGGCCAACCGCAGCCGCAGCGAGGAGCGCAACCACGAGCAAGATCGCCCCAATCGGTGGGGACACCGGTACCCTTTCCTGTTTGACGACCGCTTTCTTGGCGCGAGCGACACGCTCCATAAGCGGCGTCTGTCGCTGGGATGGCACGGTCGAGACCGCGGCCGGCGCTGTGGCGGCAGAACGCAAGCCCGCGGGCGAGGCAGCCGGGGACGCGGTTGGTTGTTCTTCGTGGTCATCTGCCGGCGCAGCGCTGTCCTGGCTTGGAGCCGTCTTTGCGACCGGCAGCTGGTCGTCAGAATCATCTGGCACATGCCCATCCGCCTTCAAGGTCGACCCACCGGCGCGCATGGCCCTGGCCAGCGCGGCACCCGGACCGTCTGCCTTGGGTTGATCGAAGTCGAGAGCATCAATTTCGTCTGGTCGACCTTCCTCATCTCCTTCGGCAAAAAGACGCCCCTGCTGTAGTCCATCCTCGGTAATGCGCGTTTCGGCCTCGGGTGAGTAGAGGTCGTGCAGATAGCGCCCCAACTGATGGTGGCTGCGCATCTTGGCGCCCGCATCTTGCAGAAAGTGCTGCAGATCGTCGGCAAATTCCCGGGCCGAT
>Ga0265330_10001785_pt1 | contig 12088 bp, 11 predicted proteins | sample 41919metaG_FD_202083 | JGI IMG/M metagenome (GOLD analysis project Ga0265330, IMG submission 202083) | Rhizosphere microbial communities from Carex aquatilis grown in University of Washington, Seatle, WA, United States - 4-19-19 metaG | ecosystem: Host-associated > Plants > Roots > Rhizosphere... | reverse complement strand
CTGTCGATCGGCGGCCTTGCCTTCGGGCAAAAAGCCGCCGAGGCCGCCGACCAAGATTCGGAATCGACGCCCAGCCAAGCCGCCGAGTCGGCTTCCGGCAAGAGCTTCGAATTGAAATTAAGCGGCGACCATCAGTTCATTTATCGGGCACCCGTCTACGGAGACGATAGCTACTACGACAGCGAGATGAAAATTCCCCGCTTCCGCAACGAGCTGGGCCTGGACGTCAAGGAAGGCCAGATCAGTTTGGTCTCCCACTGGCAGATCGACAGCTCCCCCGCCTTCAGCCAGGACCGATCGGACGAGTGGTCCGATTCGACCCGGGTCCGGAACCTCGAAAACTACATCGCCTGGAACCCGGAAAAATTCCGCCTGGGCTTCGGGTACCAGATCTTCGCCTGGGGAGTAGCCGATGGCCGCAACCCCACCGACAACCTCAACCCGCGGGACTACACGACTATGGAGGGGACCAAGCCCCACAAAATCCCCGTTTTATCGGCCAGCATGAACTGGTATCCGACCGAGGATATCTCGCTGGAAACCGTCTTCGAGCCTTGGGTCACCAACAGCATCTTTCCCATAGACTACCAGGAAGAGCTGGGGTCCTTTGGGTTCACGAACGTAGCCTACGACGATCTGGACAATAAGCCGTCCGACTTCATCGCCGGCGGCAAGCTGAACTATCGATCCGAGGCCGTCGATCTCTCGATCAGCTACCTGTATGACTTCGATGCGATGTATACGCCCCTCATCGGTGACGCCGGGTCTCTCGCCACTACGGGCATCTCCCTGGAGCGGAAAAGGATCCACAGGCTCGGCGCCGACGCCAAGACTACGGTCGGCAGGTTCGGTCTCTGGGCCGAGGCCTGCTACAGCCTGACGGGCAATACTGATACTTCCGATTATTCGGAACGCCTGTCCAGGATCGACTATACCCTGGGCTTCGATTTCAACTACGGACCGCAGGACGACTACTACGTGAATTTCCAGTACACGGGCACGGTCATACCCGGCTTCGACTCCTCGGCCAATACCGACACCAGCGACATGCAACGATATTACCAGAGAATGTTGGTGGGCTTCATGGGCAGCGAGCGCGAGAAATACCTCCAGGGCGTAACCTGGAACGCGCACTGGAATCTGGCCGAGGGGAACATAGTCCCTACATTCACTGGGGCTTATTCCCTGCCTATCGACTACGACGACTCGGAGGGGACCCGATATGGCAACCTCCTCCTCAGGCCCGAGATCGACATCATGCCCGTCGACAGTTTCCACATCACCGTCGGGGCCATCTTGAGCTACGCCTGGGTCAAGAAGGACGGCGAGGTCTCTTTGGACACCACCCAAGATTCACTGGGGATCTACACGCCGTCGAACCATGTGTTCGTCAGCGTCTCCTACAAGTGGAACTACGAAACGACGAAAAAATAAGAGGATCTCATGGAAGAATTTCTCAAGAAAAGCGCCAATCTCTACAGGAAACCATGGCCTCTTCTACTCGTCGCCTTGGCCTTCACGATCTTCTTCGCCTGCGGGTTTCCCCTGCTCAAGGTAGACAACGACATCAAGGCGATGCTGCCTCAAAACAACCGCGAGCGGCTCATCTCCGATTTCTACAATACCGAGGCCAACTTCGGCCCCAGCAACGCCGCTCTGGTCGCCGTCGAATCTCCCGATATTTACAGCCTCGAGACTCTGACCTACGTCAAGAAGGTCAAGGACGAGTTGGAAGGCCTAAACAAGACGCTCCCGGCCCGGCAGATGTCGACGCTCCTCAAGCTCGGCCCCGAAGAGGGGACGAAAGTCCTCGAGGGCCTGCGGGGCGTGGGGATCAACGACATCAATTACGAAGAGTCGCTGGTCAAGCTCATCCGCTCATCCGACGAGCTGCAGAAGCGCTTCTCTTGGGACGAGGCCTTCGCCGACAAGGTCGCGTCGGGAGCGAAGAGCGTTCCCGGGTCCAAGCTCTTCGCCGCCTACGACAATCCCATGGGCAAGGTCCAGAGCCTCGTAAACGCAGACTACATCGCCTATGAGGACGACGCCCTGGTCTCCAAGAAGCTAGTGGACAACGAGGAGCTGACTCCCGAAAACCTGAAGGGCTTGAAGAAGCGCGTCGCCAGCTGGGACAACTACGAGGGCATGATCGTCTCGAAGGACGGGACCATGACCGCGATCGTCGCCATCCTCAAGACCGACGACAAAGAGGTCAAAACCCTCGTCAACGCGGAACTGCTGAGGATCACGCGGGATCCGCCGGCCGGCATCAAGGTCTACGTGGCCGGCGAGCCGGTCATAGTCGACCACCTGGGAACGGCCATGTCCAAGGACATGCCTTTCCTGATACCCCTAGTCATCCTCGTACTCGTAGCCCTCTTGTTCTTCTGCTTCAGGACTGTCTCGGGTATCGTATACCCCCTCCTGAACACCTTCGTCGCGGTGATTTGGACCTTCGGGCTCATGGGTTACCTGGGCATTCCCCTGACCACGGTCGCCTCCACAATCCCGGTGCTATTGATGGCCATCGTCTCGGCCTACGGCATCCACCAGATGAATCATTACTATGAAGATCCCCATCTGGATAAATTCGCGGTCCTCCAGCACAACTCCAAGAGCGTTGGTCTGGCCATCCTCCTGTCGGGGATCACGGTCATGATCGGCTTCGGATCGATGATCACCCTGTCTTTCATCCCCATCCGCAACTTCGGCCTCTTCACCGCCTTCGGCGACCTAGTCGGCGTGATAGGCGCCCTCCTCATCCTGCCCGCCCTCCTCATGATCGGAAAGTCCAAGAAAAAGGCTCGGAGACCCCGGATAGAAGAGAAGACCGACCTCATCGGCAAGCTCCTTCAGGGCATCCAAAAACTCTCCCAGGGCCACCCAAAGGGAATCATCGTCGCTACCTGCGTCGTCTCCCTGGCGTTGGTGGGCGGGGCCTTCTTCGTAAAATCCGATCTCGACATCGTGAAGTTCTTCGCCGCCAAAGACTCCATCAGGCTCTCGGACAAGATCATGAACGAGAAGATGGCGGGAACGAAAAGCCTGGCCGTCATCTTCGACTCGGATCTCCGGGATCCCGTCACGCGGAAGGGAAACCCCGATACTATCGTCGATCTGACCAACCCCGAAGTCCTGAAGAAGGTCGAGCAGTACTCGGTCGACGTGAAGAAGCGCTTCCCCAACGTACAGAAGGTCATGTCCTTCGCCGACGTCCTGAAGAAGATGAACCAGGAGATGAACGGCGGCGACCCGACCTTCTACAAGATCCCCGACGACCCTGCCCTGATCAGCCAGTACCTCGTGATCTTCTCGGGCGACACCAAGACCTTCCTGGCTACCAACCACGACAAACTCAGGATAATGCTCACGATGAACGAGGGCAGCCTCGACGAATCCCATAAGATCGCCATGTACAGCGAGTCCTACTTCGCCGCTCTCCGCGACAAGGATCACCTGCAAGTCTTGATCTCGGGCGACCAGCAGATCGCCTACGTGGCCAACCAGACACTGCTCCGCGGGACACTCGAGAGCGTCATCATCTGCGTCGTCATCGTCTTCGTGCTCCTCCTCTTGGTGCTGCGAAGCTTCTGGATGAGCCTGATCGGCGTCATTCCGATCGGCATCTGCCTCTTGGTCGACTTCGGATTCCTGGGCTTCACGGGCATCGAGCTCAACACGGCTACCGCCCTGGTTTCGTCGATAGGCATCGGCATCGGCGTGGACTTCTCGATCCACTTCATCACCTGGTACCGGAGGGAACTGCAGGTGGACCGCGATATCCTCGCGGCGGTGGACCGGGCCATCATCCACAAGGGCCGGGCCATCCTGTACAACCTCTTCGTCATCGTCGGCGGATTCGCGGTCCTCATGGGCTCCCAGATGGTCCCCCTGCGACAATTCGGCCTCTTGACCGCGATCTGCATGGCCGTGACCGCCACAGGCGCCTTGGTGATCGTCCCGGCCATCCTGCGGCTCCTGGCCAAGAAGAAGTATTCCTTCCTGTATTTGGGCGTAACCGAGGCGAAGCCCAACGCCATGTACGACGAATAGCAAACAGCGCTGAGGAGGCCGGGGGCTACCCCGGTCTCCTCGACATCCCCGAGCCGCTCCGGTATTCTTCCCCTTGGCATCAAGCCTCGAAGGCGACCGGGAGGAAGGTGGACGATGGAAAAGCCCTACGGGAAGGAAGCCGTCAAGGAAGCGATCATCAAGGCTTCGGTACCCCTCTTCGCCGACATGGGCGTCGATCGGGTGTCCTTCCGCGAGATCGCCGCCGCCGCCAACGTGAACCATGCCCTGATCACCCGCCACTTCGGAACGAAGGACGAATTGGTGAGCGCGGTCGGCGTCTGGCTGGTCGAATCCATGTTCCAGGAGATACGTTCCCGCGGCGAAACCATACAGACTCTTTGGAACAGCGGCTTTTCCGGCTACTCCACGCAGATCAGGGCGGCGATGCGGATCATGCTCGAGTCTTCGGCCGATATGGCCGGTCCGAATTCCTCGTTGATAGGGAACATCCTCAAATGGGTCGAGGAAGAGCAAGCCCGGCTGCTCCCGAAATCCTTCATCGACTCCAAGATAATCGTGCTCATCGTCGGCTCGTTGATGGTCGGGAGCGAGCTCATCGAGCCCTATATGCAGAGGGCTTTCGATATCCCCAAGAGCGCTTTCGGCGAAATGAAGGCCAAGGCCTTTCAGACTATCGTCGAGGAATTGCAGCACGGCCCGAAGGACCCGCCCCGGACTCATCATCGATCCAAGCCCCTCGAGGAATAACCGGCGTTCGCGCCCCCGCCGAGAGCCGCTCGCGCGGATGCAAGGCTACGCTCACCGCGTGTCCGCGCCCCGCAGCTCCCGCAGGCGCCGTTCGACGTCGGGATCGTACCTGGCCTTGAGGTACTTCTCGAGCTGGGCGGCCGCCCCGCGGGGATCGGAGAACGAATACTGGCATAGGTCGGCGAGGAAAAGATGCACGTAGGCTTCGTCGTAGCCATCGGCGAGAAGCGCCTCGAGGAGCCCCTTCGCTTCCTTCGCCTGGCCGCGCCGGAAAGACAAAACCGCCCGCAAGTAGCGGGCAGCGGGATCATCGGCTCCTATCGCCTCCATTCGGCCCAAGTACGCCTGGGCTTCGGCCCAATTCCGCTTTTCCATCTCCTTCTCGGCGGCCGAAAGGAGCTGTTTCGCCGAGTAGAGTTTCACGTAGATGATTTGCGTCGGGTCGCCGTACGTCACGGCGAAGGAGACTCGCTCGCAACCCTCCCTGCCGACCTCGACCGCATACTTCCCGAAGGGGAGCTCGCCGAGCGAGAAGCGCCCGTTGATGTCGCTCCTCGCGCGGAGATGGCCGTCGATGCGGATCTCTGCGTCGGCGACGGGGCGGTTCTCGTAATCGTAGACCATGCCGTTGAGCGATGCGCCCGAGGGCCCTCCTCGCGTCGAGCGATCGCTCGAGGCGCAAGCCGACGCGGCTAGCGCGGCGATCAGGCAGATTGCGTTTAAAAAGATTCTCATGCGAGCTCATCTCCCCCTGAAGGAATACCTCTTCGAGTCCGCTTCGATTACATAGATGCCCGGACCCTGCTCGAGCATCCGCCCCTCGTCGGAGAGGGCGCCGTCGGCGCGCAGTTTGATCACGCGGGATCTCCGATCGTCCTTGACGAGTATCCACCGATACCCGCCCGAGTCCTCGAAGCTCCCGACCGCATGCAGCCAATCCGCCTGCCGCGCGCTCTCCGGATGCGGCGGCGGGGCTTTCGGCGCCGGCATCTCCGATGGCGGCCCTCCGAACTTGCGGGCGATGTCCGCCACGGCGGGCGTCGTCGGCCTTGGCCGAAGTTCCGCCGGCTCTCCTTCTTCCTCCGCCTTTCTCGCATCGGCCGTCGCGGCCGCCTCGGATCGGGCGACATAGACTTCCCTCGGCCAGGCTATTCCCGCCGAAAGCGCCGCCGCGAGGATCGCGAGGATGGAAAGGGGCGCGTCGGCCTTCCTCATCGCCCGAGCCTCATGACCAGGTCGACGCGCCCAGGGCCTGAGTCGGAGCGTAGGCTGATATAAGGAACCGACCATCCCTTGGCTTCCGTCGCGCTCTTCAGGAAACGAAGGAAGTCGCCGGCGTCGCATTTCACGGTCACTTCGATCCGGTCGCCGGCTCCGTCGGAGAGCACGAGATACTTTTCCGGCGCGATGCGCTGCGCGGCGAGGAGGTCCATGAGTTCCCGACCGAAGGCGGATACGGAGAGCTTCGAGGCAGCCGCGATGCGATTCTCGGCCCTCTCGACGAGGCCGGCGATGCGGCGCAACCTCGCCCTGGCCCCCTCCTCGTCGACGGAGAGGCTCGAGAGGCGCTCGATGCGATGCCGGTAATCCCGTATCTTGCTCCGCGTATCGGCCATTCTCTGGAGGCCGAAGGAGAGTCCGACCGCCGCGGCCGACGCCGCGAGGGCGAAGGCCAACGCGAGGGCAAGCCGATTTTCCCGCCTCGTCATCGGCGCGATCCTCGGCCTTCGATGCGCGCATTCTCCGAAACCCCAGGATGCGAGCGCGCCGGGGATTCGACGAGCCACTTACCCGAGATCGTGAAGCGTTCCCTTCCCGCCGCGATCGGTAGGGACTGATGGAGCTTGACGGAGTCGAAATCGCCCGAGAGTTCGAGCTTAGACAGGGCGGCCAGGGCATCCGGCCCCTCGGCCTCCATGCGGAATTCCCCCTCCTGTACGATGAGGCCCAGAATCCTGGAGCCCGGACCCGTATCCGCCGCGACGGAGGAGACGACCGCGTACATGTCCGGGGCTTCCTCGGCCAGGAGCTTCTCGTATTTACCCTCGCTCGCTGCGATCTCGTCGACGAGCCTGAGAGTTTCGCCGTTGCGGCGCTGCATGCGCAGATAGTCGTCCTTGACGGCGGAGAGCTCGGCGTCGAGCTCGCCCAGGCTTCTATGCGCGAGGATGCAGGAGAGCGCGAGATCGAGACAGGCGAGAGCGACGAGGGCATAGCCCCTCGCCTTGCGCGCTCGGGGGCGGAGGGGAAAGAGGAGGACGCGCGCTATCCGTAGCCTGGGGAGCAGGCCTGATAGGGGAAGGATCCGGAACTCCCGGATGCCGAGATCGGCGACTGCGCCTTCGAGGGCCCCCGCGTCGCCCGACGCCTCCTCCGACACGAATACGCTCGCGCTTTTTCCGTATTTCTCCCCTTCGCTTTCGGAAAGGAGGCGCGATAAATCTTCCGCGACCCCTCCCGATCTCCGGACTCGGCGCGAAGCGATCAGCGCGCCGCCTTCGAACCGATCGAGGGATGCCCAAGTGCCCGCCCAGGATACGCTCGTCCAGGGGCCTCGCGGAGAGAGCTCCTTGGCGACGAGCGTCGGAGACAGAAGCTCCCCACCCATCGCCTTCCTGCGGTAGGCGGCGAGGCGGGCCTCGTCGACGACGAAGAGGATGTACCGGTTGCCTTTCCCGCCGTTGCGAACGAAGTCGATGCGCGCGGACTCGATGCTTCCGGGATAGAGGGCGGGGAGGCGATATTTGAGGGCGGCCCCGACCTTTTCCTCGGGCAGGGGAGGAAGCTCGACGAGATACTGCTCGACGTCGAGGCGGGAGAGGAGAATGCGCTTCCGCTTCATGGATCGAAGCTCGCCTGAACTACCGCGAGGCGTCGAGATTTCGCTCCCTCGCCGCTCGTCGCGCGGGGCCAGGCAGCGACGATAGCGCTATACGCGTGCCCCTCGGCCTCTGCCCGGACTATCCAAAACCATGTCCTGACCCCCAGGTATTGCAAGGCTTCCCCGCCGGAGCTCGCGCCCAAAAGGACGGCTAGCTCGGGTTCCGACAGGTCGTGGTCCTCGCGGGCGGCTATCACCGCCTCGGCCCGAGCGGCGGGATCGGGAATTCCGAAGCGCGGGAACGAAAGGATCGCGCGTATCAGGAAGGCCGAGGAGAAATTCGCGTTATACGGCGCCTCGGCGCAGATGACGGGATAGAGCTCGGGATACGAGCTGCCCAAGAAAGCCTCGAGCGACCCGGCCGCGACGAGGCGCTTGGCGCTCCTGGCGGCGCCGACTTGCAGGGAAAAGGCGGATGCGCCGTCCTCGTTGCCCGTAAGCGATCGATACAGGGCGCGGAGCGACGAGAGGTCGGCTACGTTCACGTTCGCCCAGCCGAAGCAGGACCAGGAATCGAGCGCGTCTTCCCTCAGCAGCCCCGCGTAGTGGCCGAGCTCGGTCGACAAGCCCTTCTCCTCCCGATAGGCCGCGAGGGCCTCGGGCGAGGCGCTCGGGGAAAGCAGGGATCGAAGCTCGGTCTTCTCGAGGAGCTCGGCCGGCGTGTAATTGGCGTTCAGTCGGCTCGACAGGTCCGAGAGGCCGAGGCTTACGCCGCCCTCGAGCTCCCCGAGTGTCGACCATACGCGATCGCGCGGGCCGTCGCTCTCGGGCGTCGCGTCGGCCGCCAGCTCGTCGATCGTTCCGCGGACGGCGGCGTAGAGCCTCAGGCGAAGGGCTTCCCGCGCTTCGACTCGTCGGCCGTAGTCCAAGGCCCGGCCGACGTAGAGCATGACGCAGGCCGAGAGCGCGGCCAGGACGAAGAGGACCGCCACGAAGAGGATCCCGACGGAGCCGCGCTCGCCCATCGTTTTCATTCCTTTCCGAGGCCGAGCGCCCCTTGGCCGAAGCGCGCCGCTACCAGGTATCGGCTTCCGCCGATCGACAGCGCGACTGCCATTCCCCGGAGCTCTCCGGTCGACGCGACGAGAGGATCGATCCCGAGCGCCTCCACGGAAGCGAAGCGCCGGGCCTCGCCCGCCGTCGCGATGTAAAGGGACTTCTCGTCCCGGCCCAGCTCGAGGCGGAGGGCTGGATCGCCCTCGTAGTACGGGATCGAGAAGCCCCGCTCGGTTTTTCGGAGCGAGGCCTTCCGCTCCCAATACGGTATGCGGACGCGGGACGCTGCCCCGCGTATGGCCGCCTCGCTCCCGAGAAGGGCCGAGGCGGCCGCCGATGCTTCATGAGCCCGCTCGATCGCCCGCGTCCCGCCCGAGGCGAGAGTCGCGACGAGGCCCCCGAAGACCGAGAGCAGGGCGAGGGCCACTGCCGCCTCGAGCATGGTGAAGCCCGAGTCGTCAGGGCGCGAGATCATCGATATGCTCCCTGACGAGCTCGTTCCGCTCGGCGACCCCGGCCCGGGCTCGGGCGAGATGGGCGGCCGAGAGCCTCGACGCGACGGAGATGCCGGGAAGCGTCGCCGCGGCGATAGCCGCTGTCAGCAGCATCGCGACGAGGGCGTCGAGGAGGACATAGCCCTCAGTTCTCCCATGACGAGATGTCGCCGTCGTTCCCATCGCCTCCTTCCTTTCCGTCCGCCCCCAGGGCGCGTATTCCGAAGGGCAAGCCGCCCTTCCCCGGGACGGAATACTCGTAGGGGTTTCCCCAGGGATCCTTTTGGACGGCCTTGTTCACGTAGGGTCCCTTCCATCCGCTCGGAACGGGCTCGATCGTCGGCTTTTCCCATAGGGAGCCCAGGCCCTGCTCCTGGGTCGGGTAACGGGCGCAATCGATGAAGTAGGAATCCAGGGCGAGGGCGTAGGTCTCTATCTGCCCCCTCGCCGAGACTGTCTTCGCCCTGTCGACGTAGCGATAGGCCATGAACCCGACGCTCGAGGTCAGGATCAGGATGATCGCGACGACTATAAGGGTCTCGATGAAAGTCCATCCGCCCTCGCCTCGGTCCCCCTCGTACTCCGGGCGGTTCCCCCTCCTCATCCTTCACCCGCCCGATCGGCCGTCACAGCATGGCCCCGTACATCGAGAAGAGGGGGACGAGGAAGACTAGGACCAGGATCAGCACGAGGCAGCCGACGAGGAGGATGAGGACCGGCTCCGTCAGCTCCATGAAGCGCGAGCTCATCCGTTCGACCTCGCCCTGGTAGTAGCGGCGCAGCTGCTCGAACACCCGCTCGACTTGACCGGAACGCTCCCCGATCGCCAGCCATTGGGCGACGCGCGGAGGCAATTCGCGGCATTTCCCGGCGGCGCGGGAGAGGGGCTCGCCCTTCAGCGCCGCCTCCCTGCAGCGCGCCAAAGCTCCGCGAAAAGCCCGGTTGCCGACGACTTCCGCGGCCTCGCCGAGGCCGGCTTCGACCGATATCCCGCCTCCGGTCAGGATATCCATGGCGTAGGCGAAGTTGAGAGTTTCCAAGGCCGTGAAAAAGCGCCCCGCGAAGGGGAGCCTCAGCGCGAGGGCGTCAATCCTCGCCGCGAGCTCCTCGTCCCGCCTGCGGAGCCGGGCGATGGCGAAAGCGCAAGCGAGGAGGACGAGGCAGACGGCGCCCGAGCAATAGGAAGCCCTGGCCATCGCGACCGCGCTCCGCCGCGCCTGTGCGGCGGCGGCGCCTCCGAGCTCGGAAAAGATCTCGAGCATCCTCGGAACGAGGAAGACGAGGATGCCGACCGCGCCCAGCGCGGCGAAGGCGCACACGATCGCCGGGTAGATCAGCGCCCCCGATATTTTCTCGCGGAGCTTCTTGCGGTCCGTCAGGTACGAGGCCAGGCGAGGGAGGACGCGCTCCACCGAGCCGACGCGCTCTCCGATCCTGACCATCCCGCGATAGAACTCGGAGAAACCCTCCCCGCGCGCCGCAATAGCCTTGGAAAGGCTGTCGCCCTTCTCGACCGATTCGAGGAGAGCGTCGACGAGGCGACGCATGCCCGATCCCTTCCCCGCGATCTCCGAAGCGACGGCCAAGCCTTCCTTGAGCTCGAGGCCCGACTCGAGGAGAGCGCTCAGCATGATCGTGAATTCCCGGACCTCCTCGGGCTTGTATCCGAGCCGCGATCGGGAAGCCCCGCCGGCCGAGCTCTCGATCGACACCAGGTACCGATCGCCGCGGGAGAAGAGGGCGGCCGCTTCCTCCTCCGAGGCGGCTTCCCTCGTCACTTCGACGATCCTGCCCTCGGCGTCGACCAGCTCGCAGCGATAGAGCGGCATCAGAGCGCTACCTCTCGCTCGAGCTCGGAGATGGTCGTGAGGCCCAGGACCGCCTTCGCCATGCCGTCGCGAGTCATGGGCCGCATGCCCCTGCCCCGCAGATGGGCGGAAAGGGCGGCGACGCGCTCGTCGCGCAGGATCAGCTCCGCGAGCTCCTGATCGGCCGCGTAGGCTTCCGACAGCACGATTCTGCCGCGATAGCCCGAGCCTCCGCAGGCGTCGCAGCCAGAGCCGCAGGCCAGGGCCCTCGCCTCGTATCCGTACTTCCGGAGCAGCCCGATCTCCGCGGGCGTCGCCTCGCGCTCCGCCCGGCAGGAGGGACAGGTCCTGCGCACGAGCCTCTGCGCGACGGCGCCCCGCAGGACGGAGGCTATGAGGTAGGAGGCGATACCCATGTCGCGCAGCCTGGGCACCACCGACGCGCTGTCGTTCGTGTGCAGGGTCGAGAGGACCAGGTGCCCGGTCATCGCCGCCCTGACGGCGAGCTCGGCAGTGGCCGTATCGCGTATCTCCCCGACCATGATCACGTTGGGATCCTGGCGCAGTACCCGCCTGAGGATCGTATCGAAGCCCAGCTCGATCCGCTCGTTCGTCTGGATCTGGTTGACTCCGTCGAGCAGGTACTCCACGGGATCCTCGATCGTAATGACCTTCAGGCTCTCCGACGAGACGGCGCGCAGCATGGCGTTCAGGGTCGTCGTCTTCCCGCTTCCCGTCGGGCCCGTGACGAGGAGGAGGCCCGAGGGCGTATCCAGCATGCGCCGGACGAGGTTGAGTTCGCCCTCCTCGAAGCCGAGCCGATCCAGGGTCAGGGGCGAGCTCGACCTGTTGAAGAGCCTGAGGACGATGGACTCCCCTCCGGCGACGGGGACGACCGAGACGCGGAGGTCCACGCTGTCGCCTCCGAGGTCGACCGAGATCCTGCCCTCCTGCGGCAGCCTCCGCTCCATGATGTTCAGGTTAGCCATGATCTTGATCCGGGAAGAGACTGCCTCGAACCTGCGCTTGTCCAGGGTCCGCACCGTCCTGAGGAAGCCGTCGATCCTGTACCTCACGCGGAGCGCGGCGCTCTGAGCCTCGATGTGGATGTCCGAGGCCCCGCTCCG
>Ga0265330_10001784_pt1 | contig 12095 bp, 10 predicted proteins | sample 41919metaG_FD_202083 | JGI IMG/M metagenome (GOLD analysis project Ga0265330, IMG submission 202083) | Rhizosphere microbial communities from Carex aquatilis grown in University of Washington, Seatle, WA, United States - 4-19-19 metaG | ecosystem: Host-associated > Plants > Roots > Rhizosphere... | reverse complement strand
GTTCGGACCTCCACTTTCATTTCTGAAAGCTTCATCCTGGCCATGGCAAGCTCGTCTGGCTTCGGGTCCTCTCCCACCAATTATATTTCGCCCTTTTAAGACTTGGTTTCCCTGTGCCTCCGCGCCAGAAGCGCTTAGACAATTGGTAAAAGAGACTCGTTGGCTCGTTCTGCAAAAAGCACGCCATCACTGGAATAAATTCCAGCTCTGACTCTTTGTAGGCATAATGGTTTCAGATTCTATTTCATCGCCCTCACCGGGCTACTTTTCACCTTTCCCTCACGGTACTAGTTCACTATCGGTGACCAGATTATATTTAGCCTTAGCGGGTAGTCCCGCTAGATTCACGCCGAGTTATCTTATATCGACGTTACTCAGGTAGAACAATAAGGAGCGCAATTAAATTTTCGCCTACCGGACTATCACCGTCTGCGGTCTCGCTTTCCAGCGAAGTTCAACTAATGAAATTGCATTTCTTGACTCCCTCTAATTAAATAGACATTGTTCCCCTACAACCACCATTCATGCAAAGCACGAATGATTTTGGGCTCCTCCCCTTTCGCTCGCCGCTACTGAGGGAATAACTTTTGTTCTCTTTTTCCTCCGCCTACTAGAATGTTTTACTTCAGCGGGTTCGCTTCGGATTTAACTCCGATAATTCCGTTTAAATGGAATTGAGTTGCCTCATTCGGAAATCCCCGGTTCATAGGTTGCTAGCACCTTCCCGAGGCTTATCGCAGCTACGCCACGTCCTTCTTCGCGTCTGGTCCCAAGGCATCCACCATTTGCCCATAACATAAATAACCTTTGATTAGCAAATAATAACTTTATTCACTACTATTCATTTTTCAATTTGCGCACATGGAAATAAAAAAGACGCTTTTACGCGGCTTACAAACAGCTAAACTTAAGCTATTTTTATAACCGCTTAATTTTTGTATGTATCTTTTCTATTTGTATCATGTAAGTATCAATTTAGCAGATTTAAAAACATTGTCAAGTGGCTTAAACTAAATAAAAAAGGGGGTCCAGAGCAATATTGCCAAGGACCGATTTTTGGGGAGGTTTAGCGGACTTACGCTACCCCCAATCGAATGATTTCCCTACCTTTCAATTTGGCTGTTAATTCAGCCTTACTACTGGAGCCCCCGTTCGCCTTATTACAGGCGATAACCAGGTCTTCCCAGAAAAATGAACTCTTTGGAACTTTGAAGCTGTCGGACGTAAGCTTGCCGGGAAGCGCTTTTATCGATGAGCACCGCCCTTTTCTCACGTGGACGATATCGTCGATTGCAACTACCGAAAATTCGTGGCGGGTAAGTTCTCTCTTCGACAAATCCAGGATGTATATGGACCCAGGCGCGTTAGTAACGACACTTTGAGATTCGGCGTCCATCCGCCTGTTCCCGTCGTCCCAAGCGCGCCACCCATTTTCGTCGAAAACGCTCACAACCAGGTCGCTCCTGACAAGATGCGTTATCTCGACAACCACGTCTTCTGCTATCACGCCATCTGGAATTCTCCAGTACCCATGAGATACCTTGGGAAGATATATTCCGTCTTCGAATCTGTTCACTTGCAGTTCTAGATACTTAGCCCGAACAAATTTATTTTTTGTTCGTGCCCCCAACCTGTAGTTAAAGATTTCCATAAGAATCATGTGCCCGCTTACGGACAACAGTCTTGGCATATAAATGCAAAGAATGCTGTCCGTAAAACCAAATTAAATGTTAAGAGCTTTGTCTTAATAATATACAATAACGTGTTAATTATGTCAAGAACGATAACAACAATCATCCCCCCGATTTATTAAATACAATAAAAAAATGACCCCGAGTGGATAATATCCAAACAGGGTTTTGCAACAAAAGGTGCTGTCTTACTTTTTATGAATCTCTATGGGCTCGCTTATCAAGGCCTTCAAGAATTCATCGCTGTCGAAATCCTTGATTTCGCAAGTTTTGGCCCATATCTTTGCGAATTCGGGATGAGCGAGTAGATACTCGTATTCCCAAATATTCATTATGTCCGGACTGTATCTGTTGTAATCAAGGCCGTAACCTTCCAGATTCGGGCCGGCATAAACGCGCTCATAGTGGCATACGCTTATATAACATTCGTATTCGCCCATCATCTTCCCGACTATGAATTGTTCGGGAATAATTAATTTCTCCGGTCCTCCCAAACGGCAGACAACCTCGTCTCCTATCTTGAACCAGTTGTGTGGACGATAAGGAGGTACCACAGGTTTTTTTTCTGCAGCACGTTCGATAGAGAGCAAGCTTTTTATTTTGTTGTCGATGTCTTTTTTCTGCTCGACAAGCTCTCCTAGGCTCTTCTTAAGTTCAGCCCTGATTTGGTCGAAAACCTCGGTAGGAGCTTCCTTAAGAAAACATGGGCAATCAAACCTGCGTTCCGCTTTTTCCTTGCCGGTGCTGATGTCGAATTCGCAAGACGACAAAGCGTTTATATTGTAGCAAGTGTAACCGCCTTCGCTAAAATCGCACCAGCCACAAACGTTGAAATTTGTCGCCCCTTCCTTTCTCATGATAGAGGCCGCGTCAAGAGGTATAACCTTTCCATCCGGATCATCCCTTGGAAACCCTATCTCTGTGAAGGTAGGATTTTCATAATTCTTAGCAATCTCGACGATGCTGACCGAATTGCCAATCTCCAACATCTCGCTTGCTCGTTTAATTTGAGGGACAAGATGCCAGGCACTTTGACGCCACGAAATAATCATGGAACGTATGGTGCCGCTCCCCAAAAATAATATATTCTCGACACTGCTCACTTCTAATTCCCACCAATCGGGAATTAAGTCGGCTTCGTTTGCTTTCATCTCAGATCCTCCATTGCAGCTTTCCTATAACAGGCACTGCTGATCTATTTTTACGATTCCAATAGTTATCTCGTCAGAGACATACTGAAATAGTAGCCGCCGTAGCAGCTCTTCAGCCAAAATATCAAAATAAGGCCAAGGAGCTACTACGGTTAATTTAAAAGAACTGTTTAGCTACATATTATGACAAAAAAATAGTATTTGTCAAATGGGTTGAATAAGAATAAAGTCTTTCCCCGTGCAACAAAAAAACAACCTTTCGGTTGCTCTTTTTTTTATCTCGGTGGTTGAAGTTCTTCTGTCTCGACCAAGACATCGTGGAAGTCATCTAAATTCTCTAGTACCATTCCCGCCCCTCTCGCAACTGCAGTCATCGGGTCTTCGATAATGTATGTGGGAATATTTGTTTCTTTGATAATTAATTTGTCGAGTCCTCGTAGTTGCGCTCCTCCTCCAGCCAAGGCAATCCCCTTCTTCATGATGTCAGCCAATAATTCCGGCGGAGTCATTTCAATGGTGTTTTTAATTTCAGAAACAATCTGATTGATTGACCTCTCTAAAGCTTTTTTAACATCGGTCTGAGAAATGATAACCTCTTCGGGCAAACCGGAAACCAGATTCCTCCCCCTCATCGCCATGTCTTTCTTTTCCAATTTGCTGGGCTCCTTTTCAAAGTATACCGCACCAATCTGAATCTTTATCTTCTCCGCGGTCCTCACTCCGATTAACAGTTTGTATTTCTCCTGGGCGAACTGAATGATGTCGTTATTTAATTTGTCTCCCGCAATTCTCAAGCTTTTGGAAACCACGATTCCTCCCAAAGAAATGACGGCCACTTCGGTCGTGCCTCCTCCGATATCGACTACAAAGTTGCCTGACGGGTCCTGTACGGGCATCCTGGCTCCGATTGCCGCAGCCATGGGCTCTTCAATCAAGAACACCTCTCTCGCCCCCGCAGACTTGGTTGCGTCCTTAACGGCTTTCTTTTCAACCTCTGTAACGCCGGAAGGAATTCCGACAATAACTCTGGGCTTCAAAAATGTGAACTTGTCCTGTCTCGCTCTTTCGATTAAAAATCTTAACATTTGTTCGGTAACTTCGAAGTCAGAAATAACTCCGTTAATGAGCGGTCTGATTGCAACGATGTGTCCGGGAGTTTTTCCCACCATCTTTTCAGCCTCTCTTCCGATGGCTAAAACCTGTCCCGTCTTTTTATTGATTGCCACAACCGAAGGCTCGGACAAAATAATTCCTCGTCCTCTGACATATACTAAACAGTTGGCTGTACCCAAATCAATGGCGATGTCCTGAGACAACCCAGAGGTGAATTTTTCCAAATTGACATTAAAGTTGAATTTCATTTTTTAGAAAATCTTTTAGCCCTTTTATCTCCACCAATTCCGCTGCTCCCTCTTTTCTTCTCTTTATCTCAACGCTGTCCTTTTCCAGTGTTTTCTTGGAAACGACGACCCGTACAGGAACTCCTATCAAGTCGCAGTCGTTCAGCTTTTCACCGGCGGCTTTGTCGTTCCTGTTGTCATATAATACTTCAATATTCGCATTTTGTAAAATGTCGTAAATTTCATCGGCTTTTGCCTTGATTGCTTCGTCTCCTCCGTCCAAAGAAACAAAGTGGACGCTGAAAGGAGCAACCGACTCGGGCCAGATTATTCCCTTCTCATCATTGAAGACCTCGACTATCGCACCGACCAAACGGGTTATGCCGATGCCGTAGCAACCCATGACAACATGGCTGCCGTCTTCGTTCTTCAAATCGAATATCTTTGAATACTTTGTTCCCAGCCTGAATATGTTTCCAACCTCGATGGCTTTTTCTTCATTAAACTGCTCACTCCCACAATTAGTGCATTTGCCTTTAAAAACTTCCTTGTTAAAAGCCATGCCGCATTTCTTGCAGATGTATATTATATCCTCTCCGGCCGGAGTCACAGTCTGAAATTCGTGAGACAAGCTGTCGGAGAATTCTCCTCCCGCAGCTTCGGTTAAATATGTCGTCTCTTTAAGCCCGCATCTTTCGTATACTCTGTAATAGGCCTGCTTGACTCTCTCGTAGTACTTATTCAAATCTTCTTCATCGACATGGAAAGAATATAAATCTTTCATTCTAAATTCCCTGCCTCGCAAAACTCCCGATTTGGCACGGGGCTCATTTCTGAATTTGGTGTTAATCTGATAGACATATCTGGGTAAGTCTTTGGAAGACAAAATATACTTCTTCATTAAAGAAGTTATTATCTCTTCATGGGTCCAGCCCAATCCCAAATTCTCATCTTTAATCTTGTACATCTCGGGAACGTTCCATCTGCCCGACTGTTCCCATATTTCCTTGGGATGAAGCAAAGGCATTAATAGTTCCTGCCCTTCGATATTGTTCATTTCTTCTCGAACGATATTTTCAATCTTCTCGACAACTCGCAAACCCAAAGGCAAAAAGGTATATATTCCCGCTGAAAGCTTATCGACAAAACCGCCCCTGATTAATAACTGGGCATTCAAGGAAACTTCATCCTTGGGATTCTCTTTGAACGTTTTGGTAAACAGTTCCGTCTGTTTCATATTATTTGAATATTATATCCTTAAATTGAATGAAATCTTTAAATACTATTGCAACTGCGAGAAGTATCAAAAATATCGCTCCGAACGTTTCTATCCTCATCTGCAATTCCTTGCTGAACACTTTCTTGTTCGCGCTTTGTAGAACAATATAGATGAGTTTGGCTCCGTCCATTGCCGGTATGGGCAACAAGTTGCTCACTCCCAAAGCAATAGATAAGATAGCTACCAGATTAAATATATCATAAAAACCCCTGGCAATGGTAATTTTGGTAATGGCGTAGATTCCGACCGGTCCGGTCAAAGAGTATGCGATTGTCTGAACCGACTTGTGCGATATTGAATAGGATATCAATTCCGCCATCGCCGAAATGGAATAATGGGTGATGTTATACGTGTGCAAAACTCCGACAAAAACCTTTTCCGGCAGAGTGTTGTAAGTCAAGACCGCAACCTCTCTTAATCCAACTCCCAAAGGACCCTCTGTGTTCGGATACTCGACTCTCGGGGTGACATTGATGTTTCTTCCGTCTTTCAATTTCAAATCAATCTGTTTGCCCTTGTCCGAAAGTATGGTTGCCTGGAATTGCTCCAAGCTTCCGACCGCTTTGCCGTCGACAGATACGACCACGTCGTATGTCTTTAGTCCCGAGGTCTGTGCCGGGGAACCATCCACAATCTGGCCAATCATTATTTCATTAACCTGATTTCCGACAGGAAAATGATATCCCGAAAAAACCAAAGGCTGTTCGGATTTGAATCCCGAAGAAATAATCAGGGCGTAGAAAACGAAGACGGCGAAAATCAAATTGAAGATTATTCCGCCCGAGCAAATCCATAGTTTCTTCCAAGCATTCTTAGATTCATACCCTCTCGAATCTTTGTCCTTATTTTCATCCAGCTCGTCCATTCCGAAAACCTTGGTCATTCCTCCGAAAGGAATGGCTCCAATAAAATACTGAGTTTCTCCTATCTGCTTCTTATATATCCTTGGAGGAAATCCTATGCCGAATTCTTCAACCTTAACCCCCGAAGTTTTGGCCGCAACAAAATGGCCCAACTCGTGGACAAAAACAACTATTCCCAATATCAAAAGAAACGCCAGTATATCGATTATAAACATATTATCCTTCTATTTCGGCCTTCTTGCGCTCGATTAGCTCGTCTATTTTATTATTGTACTTATCAACCGCTTCCTGAAGCTTGTCCTTGGCTTTAAACTTGTCGTCTTCCCTTATCAATCCTTCCCTTGTCTTCGCCTGTATATCAGACCAAGCTTCGTCTCTGTATTTCCTCACAGTCTTCTTTGCATCGTCATTAATTTGAGAAACGGCTCTGCTCAATTCCTTTCTTAATTCTTCTGACATCGGAGGCATATTGATGATAATCGCGTCTCCCTGAATAACAGGAGACAAGCCTGCTCCTTCACGGATGATGGCCTTTTCAATTGCTTCCATGTATGAACTGTCCCAGGGCTGAATTGAAAGCTGTCTCGCACTCGGAACTGATATTGCCGCCAATTGTTTGATGGGCATCATCTGACCGAAAGAATCGGCCTGAATGTTTTCAACCAAAGCGGGACTGGCTCTGCCGGTTCTGAAGCTGGCAATCTTCTTGGTAACGAAATCCAATACCTTTGCCATCTCCGGTTCTTTTTCTTTTATGATTTGTTCGTACATATGTTTATAAATTAATTAATAAGTTTTCTAATGCGAGCTTTTTATTAACATTTGTATTCTCAACCAGATACTTGGTTCTCTCCAACTCGTCTATCACATCTTTCAGCTTCCTCAGGGTATAATCGAGGGTTCCTTTGCCGTTGAAAATCTTCAACAGCAGTTCTCGTCTGAAAAACCTCTCCCATATATCTAATACATTTAAAATGTCCTCCTGATTCTCCTTGAAGTCTTTGGCGAAGTCGAATCTCTTCGACATTTCCGCCCGGCACAGCGAAGCGATTGTTTTGACCGACTCGTTAAACGCTTCGAGCTTTTCCGGTTCATTCAAGAATTCTATCGCCTTCCCTATCTGCCCCGAAGAAATCATCGCAATCTCTTTAGCCTTTTCAGCGCTCGCCTTGAGAGTTATCAGATAGTCTTCTATTTCCTTTCTTGCGAGCATCGTGAACTTTATTTGCTGCAGCCTCGAGCGTATCGTCGGTAGAAGCATCTCGGGGTATGAAGTTACAAGAATCAATAGTGTATCTCCTTTCGGTTCTTCGAGGGTTTTAAGCAATGCGTTCTGAGCGTCTTTCCTCATCAGATGCGCATCATCGATAATTCCAACCTTCAATGCATTATTGTATGATTTTAATGACAGCCTGCTTTGCAAATCCCTCACCTGTTCGATTTCGATATTCCCGTTGACGGGAGCGAGAATGCTCAAGTCGGGAAAGTTTCCGGAATCGATGGTTCTGCAGGGATAGCACTCTCCGCACAGCTTCTCGCAAAAAACACTTTTAACAAACTCTATGGCAACGCTCTTCTTTCCAATCTTCTCCGGCCCGGAAAACAATATGGCGTGAGGAATGTTTTTTCCTTTGACAATCCTACGCAATATTTCTTTCTGTTTTTTATGGCCGATTGTCATTTTAGTCTTTTACTCTTTTAATATCAGCTCCCAGTTTTTCCAATCTCTCTTCTATCTTCTCGTATCCCCTGTCCACCTGGTATATATTTCTTATCGTTGTCTTTCCTTCGGCTATTAACCCGGCTGTAATTAATGATGCTCCACCTCTTAAATCAAACGAACCCATGTCCGCTCCGTATAATTTAGTAATTCCGTTTATGGTCGCTCTGTGCGGGTCGGAGAAGAATATGTCCGCTCCCATTTTACTCAATCCTTCCATATATTTCAATCTGCCTTCGTATAACGGGTCGTGAATCAAAGTGACTCCCTTGGTCTGAGTTGCCAAGACTCCCAAAACGGAAAGCAAATCTGACGGAAATCCGGGGAAAGGCAAGCTCTGCATTTTCCTAATCCTGATATCCTTTGAAGGAATGACCTGGACATCAACAACATCTTTGTCTCTGGCAATTATTTCAAACTTGGCACCGCAGTCTTCAAGCTTCTTCAAAGCGAATTCAAGGAAGGGATATTCCACATTCTTGACCAAGATGTTTCCTTTGGTTGCAAGAGCCATGATTATGAATGTTCCCGCTTCAATTGGGTCGTACATTAGGAAATGTTTGAAGCCCCATAGTTTCTTCGCTCCTTTTATTTTCAAAGTGTGCTGTCCGATTCCAGCGATTCTCGCTCCCATCTTTTTTAAAACTTTCGCCAATTCCTGATTCTGGTAATCGCCGTCGGCGACTTTGATGATGACTTCTTCATTTAATAAGCTGGCGAAAAGCATGACGTTGGCAGTAGCTGTAACTGACAACTCATCCATGATAACCATGTTGTCTTTCAATTCTTTAGGCGCAGTCATTATTATCTTTTCCCTCTTTTCTTTAATGTCCACTCCCATTTGAGAAAAAGCATCCAAATGAGTATCAATCGGCCTCGCTCCGATAACGCATCCTCCGGGCTGAGGCAAAGCGGCTTTTCCGAACCTGGCCAACAATGCTCCGAACAAAAGAATCGAACCTCTCAATCTCAGAACCAATTTAGAATTGATTTTGGAAGGGTCCATATCCTTGGCATTAATCTTGACCTTCCTCTTTCCCAGCCATTCAACTTTTACTTTCATGCTCTCGAATATTTCGAGCACTATCAAAACATCTTCAACTAAAGGAATGTTGTCGATGATGCAATCTTCGTCGGTTAAAAGCGTAGCCATTAAAACAGGAAAGGCTGCGTTCTTTGAGCCTCTCGCTTCTATCTCTCCAGATAATTTCTTGCCACCGTGGATTACAAATTTTTCTTCCGCCATAACTATTTTTTAGCCATTATGCTTTTCTTGTATAAATCGAGATTGTCCAAAACCGCTCCGGTTCCCTTAGCCACGCAGCTCAACGCATCGTCAGCCACGAAACAGGGCACTCCGGTTGATTTTGATAAAAGTACGGCAATGTTTCGTAAGCAGGCGCCTCCTCCGGCAACCACCATTCCTTTGTCCATAATGTCGGCTGATAATTCTGGAGGTGTTTCTCTTAAAACATTTTTAACGCACTGAACTATTTCAGATAAAGGCTCGGAAATGGCTTCGCAGATTTCATTTGAAGAAACCTTGATGTTCTTGGGCAGTCCCAATACCAAATCTCTTCCTCGTATATCCATGTATTTAGGCTCCTTTTCCGGTATCGCCGTTCCTATCTTCATTTTAACATCTTCCGCAGTCTGCTCACCTATCGCCAGACCGTGTTTGTTTTTAATGTATTCGGAAATTGCCGCATCAAGTTCGTCTCCGGCAACTCTTAATGACTGAGCGTTAACAATTCCTCCAAGACAGATGACAGCAACTTCAGCCGTACCTCCTCCGATATCGATGATTAAATGTCCCGAAGAAGAGTTAATAGGAATGCCAGCACCGATAGCCGAAAGAATCGGTTCCTTTGCAACGAACACTTCTTTAGCTCCGGCTAAAATACCGGCTTCGATAACGGCTCTTTTTTCAGTTGAAGTGATTCCGGCTGGAACACCGATTAATAATTCCGGTTTGAAAAATCTTGAAAATCCTGTATTAACACTCGTGATGAAATGCCTCAGCATTGCCTGCGTTGTTCTGTAGTCGGCAATGACTCCGTCTCTTAATGGTCGATAGACCTGAATTGTTTCAGGTGCTCTGCCTATCATCTCCTTGGCTTCGTGCCCCACAGCCAAAATCTTGTTTTCAAGCAAAGACACGGCCACTACCGAGGGCTCATTTAAAACCACTCCCTTATTGGGAATGAATACTAACGAATTTTTTGTTCCTAAGTCTATTCCTATCTTCATATTGTGCTCTCATTCTATCCAAAAAAAAGAGAATTGGCAAGTGACGGTTTTTGGGGTATATATGTATTATATGACAAAAAGAAGCAGAACGTTATTATTCATATTATTGGCCGTTATTTTCCTAATCGTAGGACCCTGTATAATACTGTATTCCCAGGGCTACAGGTTCGATTTTGCTAAAATGAAGTTCCTCGAAACCGGAGGAATATATGTCAAAACCTACCCCGGCGACGCCAACGTCTCGATAGACAATAAATATCAAAACAACACTTCGGGATTCACGAGGGATGTTTTGATACAAAACCTCTTGCCTCAAAACCACACGATAAAGATTGATAAGAGCGGATATCATTCTTGGGAGAAAACATTATTAGTCGAGCAGAAGAAAGTCAGTGAAGCCAAATATGTAATTCTCTTCCCCAATGAAATTACTTTCTCTTCTCTTGTTGAAGATGTGAAGCAATTCTTCCCCTACCCCGACAACAGTAAATTCCTTTTGCTGACCGTTTCAAACGAACTGTACACATATGACTCCGACAAGAATGAAAACAAAAGAATTTTAAACAACGACCAGACTCCTTATAATATTTCAAATATAGTATTTTCTCCGAGCGGAAAAAGAGCCATGATTGAAACCTCTACCGGGCTGCACTATCTGCTTAATTTGGACCTTAAGACTCCCACCGTTTCTTTAATAAAGGTTTTCAGCAGCAAAACCAAGAATGTGTTTTTTGACCCCAATGATGAAAGCATGTTCTACTACCAGTCGAATAACCTCATATACAAATACAATACCGATACCAAAGCCAATCCAGTATTATTCAAGACAGAAAAGGTTGACGCTTTCGTCCTTTTTAACGACTACGTCTATTCCCTCGAAAACGGACAGCTGATGAGAACGAGCGTCTTTATGAGCACTCCCGAAACCCTGTCCAGAGAAGCATTCAATATAGATAAAAAAAAGACCTACCAATTGGTCTCAATGGAAAACGAAATATTCTTGATTGAGGATGGAAAGACCGTCTATCTCTTCAATAAAGATACCAAAGTCTTTGACAAGAAGCTCGAAGCGGAAACCGAAGTTAAATACACTCCCTTCTACGACCGCATATTGTTCGCAACCGATAACGAACTCTGGCTGATGCTTTTAAAAGACACCGAAACTCCTTTCTTCAAGAAAGCCTACTCCGTTATCTTCATCTCCAGATTCTCTGAAAAGATTGGAGATGTTAAATGGTTAAACGGCGACTACTTTGTTTATTCCTTAAACGACAAATTGAATATCAGTGAAATAGATAACAGAGATAAGATTAATTCTTTCGGATTAAACGAAGACGCAACTCAGATATTATTCAACGGTAATACCAAGAAACTATTCATCTTAAACCAGAACGAACTCAAGGTTTCGGATAATAAGTTGATGCCGTAAAATTAAGGAAACACTCTAAAAAATTAAGAGTGTTTACGCTGTTCTATCTTCAACGCTTCAACTGCGCGTCCGAGACATTCTTTGTCCGGACAATCCCGGCTCACAAATGCTCGATATCCCATGATCTTGACTGCGTGAGGAAGCCTCAAGCGATCGAACTCGTCAAAGCTGACAAAATCGACATCGCTCCCTATATCCGGTACGAAATCCGTACGGATAATGGGCGCAAAATAGTAGATGTTCTCTTTGTCATCATCCGCTGGATAGCAAGGAGGAGAATCCTGAATCTTTTTTTCTATCTCATCGGCCGACATCCGTGTCTGTTCTGGGACGACCTTGAGAAGGTAATCTTTAATTCTCCGATTCCCGACA
>Ga0265330_10001783_pt1 | contig 12098 bp, 11 predicted proteins | sample 41919metaG_FD_202083 | JGI IMG/M metagenome (GOLD analysis project Ga0265330, IMG submission 202083) | Rhizosphere microbial communities from Carex aquatilis grown in University of Washington, Seatle, WA, United States - 4-19-19 metaG | ecosystem: Host-associated > Plants > Roots > Rhizosphere... | reverse complement strand
TGGCAAGGGAAGGACGATGTTCGACGGCGTCAAAGGAAGGATCAATCTGCGGCTGACAAAATCACGGGTCTTCGCCAATGGGATTGTCTTTCTCTGCTACGAACGGAAGGCGTGACCGGGCAACACCGTGCGCCCCATTTGTGCATGATGATTGTTTGCATCGCTTTCAAGACGATGTTTTTACAGGCGTATCATCGAGGAGAACTCTCATGAGCAGAACCGTGTCGTCCCTTGTGCGCAGCCTTGTTGTTCTTTTGTTCGGCGTGTCTCATGCCCTTCTCGCTCAGCCTGGAGAAGGCGCGAAGGCACTTACTGCTCATCAGACATTGGCCCGTGATATTTTTCGAGAGCTCGTTGAAATCAAGACAACCGTGACTATCGGCAGCACGAAGGCGGCCGAAGCAATGGCGGCCCGACTGAAATCTGCAGGCTTTGCGGATTCCGACATTTCCCTCGTTGGCCCGCGACCGCAGAACATGAACCTTGTTGTGCGATACCGAGGCAAAAGTTCACTTCGCCCCATCCTGTTCTTTGGCCATCTCGATGTTGTCGAAGCTCTGCGGCAGGATTGGTCGGTTGATCCGTTCGTCTTTCTTGAGAGGGACGGCTTTTTCTATGGCCGTGGCTCCTCGGATATGAAGGATGAGGATGCCACCATTGTGGCTAATCTTATACGCTTGAAACGGGAAGGTTATACGCCGAAGAGAGACATCATCGTGGCGTTAACGGAACACGAAGAAACTGGCGACGCAAACGGCATCCAGTGGCTCATCACCAATCGACGGGACCTCATTGATGCGGAGTTCGCGATCAACCTTGAGGGGGGTGGAGGCGAAAGCAAAAGTGGGAATCCCATCTTGATGAAGATTCAGACTGGTGAGAAGGTCTATCTTGACTTTCAGCTCGAGGTAAAGAACAAGGGGGGTCACAGCTCGCGGCCGGTAAAAGACAATGCCATTTACCGGCTTGCGGCGGGACTCAACCGCCTGGCGGAGTATGAATTCCCCATCAGGCTCAATGAAACCACCCGGACATTCTTTGAACGGGCAGCAGGAAATGCAACCGGTCAGGATGCCGCAGATATGCTGGCAATCTTGAAATCACCCATTGATACAGCCGCGTCCAATCGCCTTGCCGCATCTTCCCCTTATTTCAATGCGTTATTGCGGACGACCTGCGTTGCCACGATGCTCTCAGGTGGTCACGCCAACAATGCATTGCCACAAAGCGCCCGTGCGGTTGTCAATTGCCGCATGCTGCCCGAGGATTCCAGGGAAAACGTCGTCGCAACCCTGACCCGTGTTCTTGCTGACAGCGGAATCACCATTTCCCAGATCGGCAACATGGATGTGAGTCCCCTCTCACCGATCCGTCGAGAGGTGTTCGAAAACGTTGAAAAGCTCACTGCAACGATGTGGCCGGGAGTTGTGGTGACCCCGGTAATGTCCACCGGAGCATCTGATGGCAGATTCCTTCGCAAGGCAGGATTTCCTGTTTATGGTGTCTCAGGGATCTTCGCAGATATGGATGACATTCGTGCCCATGGCAGAGACGAACGCATTGGCGTGAAGGATTTCTACACCGGGGTCGAGTTTATGTACAGGTTTATCAAAGCGATTGCCTCGTGAATGGAATCCGTTTGGATAAACATCTGTCTCAAAACGTACTGATAATCAGGAGGTATCCATGAAATCAGCAATCATCAAGGTTCTTATCATCGCAGCGCTTACTATAGTACTGGCTGGCTGTTTTCCCGGCGGCCATTCGTATACGCCCCAGGAGCCCGCGGGATTTTTTTCGGGAATCTGGCACGGTTGGATCGCTCCGTTATCGCTGATAGTGGGATTTTTCAATAGCGATATCAGGATTTACGAATCGTTCAATACCGGCTGGTGGTATGATTTCGGATTTTACATTGCCATCATCTCGGGGTTTGGCGGCCTCTCCCTTTTTCGCGGCAAGAAAAAAAAGGACGAAACAAAATAGCTGTCCGGCGAGAATGGATGACGATCCCTGACAGACACAAGTCGTACTCCACTGACTTCATAATTGGAAGGAAAGGACTCATCGTTGAATCTTGGTATCGTCATGCTTATTGTTTCCAGCCTTTGGATCTGTTCTGAGATCCTGTTGGCCCGGACCAAACACTCTCAATCGACGGATACACAGATTGACAAATCGTCTTTGCGCGTTTTGTGGATTACCATTGCACTTTCTGTAAACACTGGCATCGTTTTGGGGGTCTTGGGCATCGGTTACGTCGGGCAAGGATCTCAAGTGTTCCCTTGGGCCGGCCTCATTCTTATTGTTTCCGGGCTGGCCGTTCGATGGCTCGCCATAGTTTCGCTCAAGAGTCAATTCACGGTCGATGTGTCTATCAAGAAGGATCATCGTATCGTCAGAGGAGGCGTGTATCGGTATGTCCGGCATCCGGCATACGCGGGCAGTTTGCTTTCGTTCCTCGGACTGGGAGTGTTTTTTGTCAATTACTGCAGTGTGCTTGTGATCTTCGTGCCGATCTGCGCGGCTTTCTTCTACAGGATTCGCATCGAAGAAAATGTTCTCGTTGAGGCGTTTGGTAACGAGTACATCAACTACTGCAAGTCGACCAAGCGGTTGATTCCGGGGATATATTGACACCTGTGGACTGACCACCCCGCGGCGCCTTCTACTTCTCCTAGGCGAAGGATCCTCTGCTCAATTCGCGCATGAACGATCTGGTTTGAGTCAGGCGAATTGAGTATAATGGAACCCGAGGCTTAAGGAAATGATTCAACAGCGCGATCATCCATTACATGTACGCCAAAGCTTATGGAGGTCAACGCCGGAAGTTCTTGTCCTCCTGATTCCCGCAGGAATGAATACATCCAGCCGATGCACAACAATCTTCCTATTTTTGTTGTTCGAAGACCGAAGCAGTCACTTCCCTTGCTCTGGCCGAGGATGAAGTCGTATATTTGAATTGCTGCAAGCAGATGCAGATGCGGACCTACTCGTAGTTATCGGAAGTCATTATGGAAACTCTAAGGGCCGATTTCGGTAATATTGCGGCAGGGTTGTTTGTTACGTCCATTGGATCGATTGCCGTCGTGATCGCTTTGTTCCGCTTGAGGAATAAGGATTTTTCACTCCTCAATTTCGGTTTCTTTTGTCTCATCTACGGGGTTCGATGGCTCGCACAATCTCCTACGATGAAAGCGCTCGTGGGATTCCCTTTCACAATTCCATATTTTGAGATATTTCTCACGTATATCGTGGGCATCCCGATGTCGGCCTTTCTTGTTGAAGTGTTTGGGCCCGGCCTCTTCAACTCAATCCTCTGGGTTTACCGCTCCATCATCGCCTATACCGTTGTCGTTCTTGGGCTTGACCTCCTCCGTCTGGGGATCTCGCCAGGTCCATTATTTAACCCGTTTGTCGTTGTCTTGTGGTGCATAGTGTGGGCTGCCAATCTCCTGTTTATGAAACGACGACCGGAGATCGAATTGACTGCATTACGAACGGCATTTTCGATCCTGCTCATCTCCGTCGCCCACGACCAAATTGTCAACATGCGTCTCCTCCCTTGGACAGTTCATTTTGAGCACGTCAGTTTTCTTTTGTTTTGTATCGGATTGGGGTTTGTGGCAGTGCATCACTTCTTTTCCAACGAGAGAAAGCTGCTGACCGTTGAGCAGGAAATTGCCATCGCCCGGCGGATCCAGTATTCAAATCTTCCCGAGACGTTTGGATCGCGCGGCGGGGTTGAAATCGCTGCAAGATATGTTCCCATGTCAACAGTGGCCGGTGATTTCTACGATATCCACTATGAGAAAGGCAAGGGTGTTGGCATCCTCATTGCCGACGTGTCGGGACACGGAGTCGGTGCGGCGCTCATTGGTTCCATGTTGAAGATTGCCTATGCCTCGCAGACTGATCATCTCTCTGATCCCGCAAAAGTTCTGACGGAAATAAATCGGATTCTCCAGGGAAAGATTGAGAACTCCTTTGTCACGGCCTGTGCTGTGTTCATTGATACCGCCAAGAGGAGAATCCTCTACGCCAATGCCGGACATCCGCCGCCGCTGTTGTTAAGCGCTTCGAGAAATCAGAAGCAGAGGCTCTCGATCGGTGGTACGATCCTGGGACCTTTTCCAGACTCATCGTACGACAACGGCTCTCTCGATTATGCAAAGGACGATCGGTTGGTCCTCTATACCGACGGCATCATCGAAGCAGGAAGCAAGACCGGGGAGTTGTTTGGCCAGGATCGGATGGAGACCTTTTTTGAGGCGCATTCCTCGGATTCCGCCGACCGAACCTCCGACCAACTCTTGGAACACCTTCGTACATGGTCGGGCAGATTACGGGAATCATCGTATGAAGACGATCTTACGCTGGTCGTCATGGACATCGTTGCACAAATGGATTCCTGAGGAAGGAGAACCTGACCGGTATGAAATTCAAGAGAGCCACTACCGTACAGGAATACTTAAACGCACTTCCGCCCGAACGGAAAAATGCCCTCCTCGCCGTCCGTGCTGAGATACTCTCTAATTTGCCCGAAGGATACGAAGAGGTGTTCGCCTATGGAATGCTGGGATATGTTATCCCGTTGAAACGGTACCCTGTGACACATAACAAGCAGCCACTCTTGTTGGCAGCACTCGCGTCACAAAAGAACTATATGACCGTATACCTTCTTAACAACAACTCTCACGCCTTCCATGCCGATTCAAGCCCGGTACGTCCACACCAATCTCATCGCTCGCGACTGGCAATCACTCTCCCGCTTTTATTGCGATGTATTCGGATGCCATTCTGTCCCGCCCGAAAGGCACTACAAGGGAAGTGACCTTGAGCGCGGAACGGGCATTCCCGGTTCAGAACTTCATGGAGTCCACCTCAGACTTCCCGGCTTCGCTGATGACGGGCCAACACTCGAAATCTACACATACACACTCCTCGAACCGGGCCCCGTACCTGCTGTTAATCGACCTGGATTCGGACACATAGCATTTACGGTGGACAATGTGCCGGCGGCCCGGGAAGCCGTCGTCGCTGCAGGTGGAGCCGTCGCAGGAGAAATCGTGACCCTTGCACTTGCCACGGGTGCAAAGGTAACATGGTGTTACGCGAGAGATCCTGAGGGGAATATCATTGAATTGCAGTCGTGGAACTGAGGAGAAATGCCATGAATACGAGGACCTCGAATTCCAACGATCTGCACACCAATGCACTCGTCCTTTCCCTTGTATGCTGCAAGCTCCTCATTCATATTCTGACCAATATCTTTGGCGGTTACGGATACGTCAGGGATGAATTCTACTATATTGCCTGCAGCAATCACATGGCGTGGGGCTATGTTGATCAACCTCCGTTTTCGATTGCCGCGCTTTGGCTCAGCCGAACGCTTTTTGGTGATACACTCTTTGCTCTTCGGCTCTTTCCTGCGGTTTCAGGTGCCCTCGTCACAGGATTGACCTGTCTGATAACAAGAGAGATGGGAGGCAAACGATATGCCCAGGTCCTGGCGGCATTGTGCGTCATGGCCGCTCCGCTTTGTCTTGGAATGGATTCAGTGTTTTCCATGAATTCCTTCGACACACTCTTTTGGACTCTCGCCCTGTATTTGATCGTTCTCATCACCAAGACGGACGAGAAGAAACATTGGATTGCTCTTGGCATAACGCTGGGATTGGGTTTACTCAACAAAATCAGTGTGCTCTGGCTGAGTGCAGGTCTTGTTGCAGGGCTGCTCCTCACACGCCACCGCCAAGCACTGTTGTCACGAAAAGCCTGGATTGCTGCAGCAATTGCGCTCGGACTCTTCTTGCCCCATATCCTTTGGCAATTGGCCAATGGTTTCCCCACGCTGGAGTTTATCAGAAATGCCGGATCGAACAAGTACGTTGGTCTTTCTCCTCTGGACTTGTTTGTTCAGCAGGCGATCTTCATGAACCCACTCACCTTCCCGATATGGATATCGGGAGTCTTCTACGTGCTGATTTCGAAACGCGGCCGGCAATTCGTCGTTCTTCCCATTATTTACATCACCGTGTTCCTTATTCTCGCCATCAACAGGAATGTCAAGGCGGAATATCTTACCCCTTTGATCCCAATGCTCTTTGCTATGGGGGCTTTGGCTTTCGAGGCATTCACCATAAGATTCCCGATGCGTATTCTCAAACCTCTCATTCTTGTGCTCGTGGGAGTAGCTGGCATTTGTCTTTCGCCATTCGCCCTGGCTGTGCTCCCTGTGGAGACGTTCATATCGTACTCCAAGGCCCTCGGCGTGAAGCCCACCCAATCGGAGAACAACAACTCGCTCAACAGACTGCCGCAGCATTATGCCGACATGTTTGGATGGGAGGAGATGACAGCAATTGTCGCCGGGGTGTACAATAGCCTATCACCCGAAGAGAAAACGAAATGCGCCATCATGTGCAGCAACTATGGAGAGGCGGGCGCAATCGATTTTTTTGGACGACGGTACGGACTGCCGGGAGCCATCAGCGGACACAACAATTATTGGCTATGGGGCCCGCGAAGCGCCACGGGCGAAATTGTTATTCGCATGGGCGGCTCGGAAGACGCATTGAAAGCCTCGTATGCCGAAGTTGTTCGGGCGGGGATCTTCACGAACGGCTATTGCATGCCGTATGAAAACAACATGACCCTCTGGATCTGCCAGCACCGGCACACACCCCTGGATGTCGATTGGGCACGGTTCAAATCGTATCACTGACGGCTATCGTCAGCATTGACGGGATAGCCATTCATGAGATTTCCGTGGACGGTAAAGCGATCATTCCTGGGGTCCCCCTCCTGATTCAACCAGGACGTTCATCGGAGTGTATGTTTCGCGTGCCGATCTTGTCAGTCGGTTCGACAGCGTTGCCACGGCTGCAATCCACACCTGCGCGGATTGCACGCGTCCCCAACAACAGAGCCCCATCTATATCGCCCGCGGACCCAGATTTCTCATTTCAAGAGAATGGGCAAATTTCAAAATATATGACTGAAGTACCCAAATTGACCCGTTTGAATCTGGAGCATTTTTTGGGTATGTTCTAATTCCACATCAACGTGCTCAAACTCCTATGAAAATTCTCCCTCTGTTTGCGTGTGTTGGATTGATGCTGTTTTCCGGATGTGTCCAGTCCATCGCAGTCAGCACCATGGGGGGACTCGTCGACGAAGGCTTTTCTGCCTTTACGGAAGAAGATGATCTGGCATTCGCAGAGAAAGCCCTGCCCGGCAATCTGAAACTCCTTGAAGTGATGCTGAAGTCCAGTCCCGAAAACGAGCGTCTTCTTCGGCTCGCCAGTGAAGGTTACAGCAGCTACGCGCTGGGGTTCCTTGAGGACAAAGAGCCCGACCGTGCGCGGGAATTCTATCTTCGCGGACGCAATTTCGGCCTTCGCATTCTCCGGCAAGACGAGGAGTTGGCGAAAGCGCTGGATGGCACTCCCGACGATCTGAAGGCAGCATTGGATCAACGCGGGCCGGAGGACGTGCCGGCCGCATTCTGGACAGCCTTCGGCTGGGGAAGCTATATTTATTTGTCGCTGCAGAACACTGACGCCATTGGTGACCTGCCCCGTGCAGAAGCGTTGATGCAATTTGTGGCGAAGAACGATTCGTCGTTTTACTATGCGGGAGCAGATCTCTTTCTCGGCACACTGTATGGCAGCCGTCCCAAAATCCTCGGCGGCGACCCTGAAATCTCCAAACAACATTTTGAGCGCGCCCTCCGGATTAGTGGGGGAAAGTTTCTTCTGACCTACGTCTATTACGCCCGTTCCTACGCCGTACAGACACAGAATGAGGCGCTCTTCGAGGAATTGCTGAACAAGGTACGCGATACGCCGCTTGACGTGCTCCCGGAATTCAAACTGGCGAATGCCATTGCAAAGGAAAAAGCCAGGATGTTGTTGGAGAAGAAGTCCGATCTTTTCTAAGATCCGGATGCCTGCCATAATTGGGAATCAGAACCGCAAACCGTAAAAGGAGCGACTTGAGATGACGATAAAACGGATGCTATTCGCAATTGTCATTGCCGTGGCGCTGAATGCCACACCCAGAGTGCAAGCACAGCAGTACACCATAAAGTTTGCCACGCTCGCCACCGAAGGGACAACATGGCTGAATGTCATGCATGAGTTTGATCAGGCCATCAGGAAGGAAAGCGGCGGGAGGATGGGGTTCAAGATTTATGGCGGCGGGGTTCAAGGCGAAGACAAGGATGTCATGCGAAAGATCCGTCTTGGTCAGATCCAGAGCGCAGGCGTTACAGGAATTGGTATTGGAGAAATTTCCGCAAAGCTCCGCATTTTGGACGCGCCGTTTCTGTTTCAAGACTACCAGGAAGTGGACCACCTCCATCAGGTGATGGATCCTGAATTCGAGCAGGAACTTCAGAAGAACGACTTTATCCTCCTCGGCTGGGCCGAAGTCGGGTTCGTCTATGTGCTCACCAACCAGCCCGTGCGTACCGTCGCCGACATGAACGGCGTGAAGATGTGGATGTGGGAAGGAGACGCCATCGCGGAAGCGGCATTCCATGCTCTTGGCATCAATCCCATTCCCCTGTCGGTGGTGGATGTGTTGACGTCACTCCAGACCGGATTAATCAACGGTGCCTATACGTCGCCCCTGGCGGCGCTGGCAATGCAATGGAATACTCGTGTGAAGTACATGATGGGGGTGCCGCTGGCAGACGCCGCAGGAGCGGTGGTGCTTTCCAAGAAGTTTTACGACAAGCTCCCACCAGACCTGCAGGAGATTCTTCTCCGCAATGGCCGGAAGTACATGGTTGAGCTGACGCAGAAATCCAGGCAGGAAAATGCTAACGCCATTGAAACGATGAAGAAAAACGGACTGCAGGTGATCGACGTGACGTCGCCAAAAACCCTTCAGGAATTTCAGGCAATGGGACTAAAGGCACGGCAATCGCTGGTGGGGAAACTTTACGACCAAGGTTGGCTCGACAAGGTTGAGAAAACCGTGAGCGATGTTCGCGCGGGACGGCGCTCCGGCAAATGAGCATCATCCGTCAATTCAGCAAATTGCTCGTGAGCGTAGAGACCGCGTTACTAGTGCTGTTTCTTACCGTGATGATTGTTCTGGCATTTGCGCAGGTGGTAATGCGCAATGTGTTCGGCACAGGGTTTCTCTGGGGCGATCCGTTGGTCAGGCACCTGGTGCTTTGGTCGGGGTTTTTCGGCGCATCTCTTGCCGCAAGTCAGGAGCGGCACATCAGCATCGATGCGCTGACGAAATTCTTCAGTCCGAGAATCAAGCACTGGGTTCAGGTGCTGACCAACCTGTTTGCGACGGTGGTTTGCTACTTCCTCGGGAGTTCAGCCTGGGGCTTTATGATCGATGAACGCTCGAACGGTGGTGAAGCGTTTCTGTCCATTCCTTCCTGGATACCTTTGCTGATCATCCCGATTGGGTACTGGCTCCTCGCTCTGCACTTCCTTCTGAATTCCATTGATAACGCGGCACAGGCGGTCGCTCCGTCGGTGGAGGAGGCGCACTAATATGGAAGGAACGCTCATTGGTATCGCCATCGCCTTGTTCGCCCTGCTTGGAGCGCCGCTCTTTGTGATTATCGGAGCGATCGCCATGCTGGCATTCACGTCGCAGGGGATCGACCCGTCCGTGATGATGGTGGATCTGAACCGCATTGCGACCAATCCCACACTTGTTGCCATCCCGCTCTTCACATTTGCCGGTTACGCACTCGCGGAGAGCAAGGCTCCGACCCGGTTGGTGAACCTCTCACGTGCATTCTTCGGCTGGTTCCCCGGCGGACTCGCCGTCGTGGTGCTCGTGACCTGCGCCCTTTTTACGGCTTTTACCGGTGCGTCGGGGGTTACGATTGTTGCGCTCGGTGGTCTGCTGTACCCCATGCTGCTCGGCGAACAGTACCCTGAGAAATTCTCGCTCGGTCTGGTGACGACATCGGGAAGCCTCGGACTTCTCTTTCCGCCGAGCTTGCCGATCATTCTTTATGCCCTCGTTACAGCAATCAGCGTCGACAAGCTGTTTACCGCGGGGATCCTGCCGGGCGTTCTCCTCGTCGTCATGCTGTCAGGCTACGCAATCTGGCAAGGAAAGAAGCATCGCGTTCCACGGCATCCGTTTACCTGGGGCGAAGTATTCAAAACAATGCGTGCGGCAATTTGGGAGATCCCCCTTCCCGTCATTATTATTGGAGGAATATATTCGGGGATATTTACGGCAACGGAAGCCGCATCGGTGACGGCGTTTTACGTACTGGTGGTGGAAGTGTTTGTCTACAAAGACCTGCATCTCTTCCGTGACATCCCGCGCGTCATGCGTGAAAGCATGTTGCTTGTGGGAGCAATCCTGATGATCATCGGCGTGGCCATGGGTCTGACCAACTACCTGATTGATCAGGAGGTGCCTCAGCAGCTCTTTGAAATGACCAAGTCACTGATCAGCAGCCCGGTGATGTTCCTGGTGGTCTTGAACGTGTTTCTCATCGTTGTGGGGATGATGATGGATATTTTTTCCGCCATTATCGTCGTTGTGCCGCTGATTACACCTATTGCCGCATCGTACGGGATCGATCCTGTTCACCTTGGCATCATTTTCCTTGCGAATCTGGAGATTGGCTATCTTACGCCGCCCGTTGGTCTCAATCTGTTCATTTCAAGTCTGCGGTTCAACAAGACTGTCCTTTCGGTGACGTATGCAACGTTGTCGTTCATCGGGATCCTGCTGATTGCGCTCATGGTCATTACGTACGTGCCAGATCTGAGTCTGTTCCTCGTCAGAGCAATGGGAACAAAGTAGAGGACATTTTGCATTTTGAATTGTCAAGTTTGAATTTGAGATGATCGATCTTTGCACAATGTCAGTACGTTTGCTGTCTTCTTCGGGCGCTCGGTTGTGAAAATCCTGTTGACAACAAGGGATTGATTCGGAGAACCGGAGTCCGCACATCGCATGATCCTTTCCACGTTGCTTGAACGTTTCCTGCACCGCCTTCACCTCCTTCCCACTCCCGTGTTGGATGTCTTCGGCAATGTTCTCTTCGGACGTCTCCTCGCTGTTGCTGTCCGTCGCGGCGTCTTTGAGACTGTGGCGCACAACGCTCTTCCTATAGAAGACATCGCCTCAAAGACGGGAATGGACGTGCACGCCGCCAGCCTCCTCTGTGAAGCGCTCGCCGTCTCCGGATATTTCAGGAAATCGGGTGCAAGGTTTTCTGCCTCGCCCGAAGCCCAGCGGTGGCTTCTCCGCGATTCGCCGCAATCGTTGTATCACCTGATCGCATATTTTGAGACGCTGCACCATCGCTGGCAGAGCATCGAATACTCGCTCGATCATGGTCATCCCGAGCGGCCGTACTTCGAAGCGTTCGGTCCGGCCGATTGGGAGACGTATGTCCTTGCGATGCGGGACCTTGCCCGGCTGCTTCTTCCGCGAGTCATGAAACGGCTTCGTCTCCCGGCCGATGGTGGTTCGCTGCTTGATATCGGCGCTTCCCATGGGCTCTACACTCTTGCGTGCTGCAAGCGCGCACCGAGCCTCAAGGCTACAATGATGGATTTCGCTCCTGCGCTGGCCCACGCAACGAAGTCTGTTGATGCCGAAGGCATGCAATCACGGATACGATTCGTCCCCGGCGATTTTACGAAAGCTGTCTTCCCCGGGAAACAGGACGTGGTGCTGATGTTCAACATTATTCATGGATTTGACGCTGAGACGAACCGCAGGCTTGTCAGGCAGGCTCTCGATGCGCTTGCCGATAGCGGAAGGCTGTACATTCTCGATCAGTTCGCAACACGACATCGTGGATCGAGCCTTGCCAAATTCATCCCGCTCATGGTCGGCGCCAACTTGCTGAACGAGGTGGGAGGAACCGTGCACAGTGTGAACGACGTAAGAGACTGGTGTGGGAAACATGCTGTTGTGCATGTGAGAAACCTGGGAATCCCGGGAGTGGGCTTGGCAGAATGCGTCAAATCATGAATGAATTTGGTGACGCAGTTCATCCCCTGAATAAGGGCTTCCTATGATGAATTCACCTAAACAGCAGGAAGACACGAACCCTGCAATACTGGCTGCGGCGCAAACCT
>Ga0265330_10001781_pt1 | contig 12101 bp, 6 predicted proteins | sample 41919metaG_FD_202083 | JGI IMG/M metagenome (GOLD analysis project Ga0265330, IMG submission 202083) | Rhizosphere microbial communities from Carex aquatilis grown in University of Washington, Seatle, WA, United States - 4-19-19 metaG | ecosystem: Host-associated > Plants > Roots > Rhizosphere >... | reverse complement strand
TCGAGGCTTGGATTTCCGAGATGGAGAAGTTACGCAGCCAGAGGGCCGCGCCCCCGAGCAGCGCGCCTGTGGTTGCGCCTGCGCCGCTTCCGTCGACGGTGGCATCTCCTTCGCCACCGTCGATGCCCGGGCCGACCGCTGCAGCGCCGCCGAGAGCGCCAGCGAGGGCTTCCTTGCCAGCGCCTGCTCCTGTCGAGCCGGTTCAGGAAGGCTTGGACCTGACCCGGAAATCCGCGGGGCAGGAGGGTGCCGCCGCACCTGAGTCCAGCAGTCGCTGGTGGCTGTGGACCGGGATTGGCGCGGTGGTGGTTGGAGGAATCGTGACCGGAATTTTGCTGGCGACTCGCAGCCCTGGGCGGGATGGCAGTTGCTCGCCTGGGCTGAGCTGCATCGTGGTGGGAAAATGACCGCCAGCTTGCGACGCTCTCTGTTTGGCCTGGTGGTGCTACTCGGGTGCCAGAGCAATCAGCGCACCGAACTGGTGGTCGAGGTTGATAGCAACCTGGCGGTACCGAGCGAGATGAACAATGTCCAGGTGGCGGTCACTGCGAACGGGAACAAGCAATTTCTGCCATGTTCGCTTGTGGGCGATTGCAAGTTGCCGTGGGACGTGGGGATCGTGGAGGCGAACGCCGGCGCATACAGCATTGAGATAGTCGCCACCGGGTACCAGGGGACTACGCCCATTGTCGATCAGACCGCAGACCTGAGCTTCGTTGAGGGCAAGTCGATGTTGCTCACCCTGTTTCTGGCGCGCGAGTGCATCGGCAATACATGTGACCCGACCCAGCAGACATGTGGCAAGGACGGCAAATGTCAGAGCAAGACGCGCAGCTCGTCGGAACTCACGCCTTACTCGCCCACGGCGTCCGGCGGCAACAGTGGTGGTAGCGGTGGAGTTTCGGGCAGTGGCGGCAATGGCGATGCCTGGGTTCCGGACGATGCCCGGATGCCAGACGCGGTTCAGGCGGATGCGGCAAAAGGTGGCACTGATGGTGGAGCGGCGGGCGCTGGTGGCAGTGGCGGCAACAGCGATGCCTGGACGCCAGATGCCTCTGACGGCCAGCCGGATGTTCCCGTCGGTGGTGCGGGGGGCAGTGACGCTGGCTTCGGTGGATCAAACGGCGGCAGTGGTGATGCCTGGACGCCAGATGCCTCTGATGGTCAGCTGGATGTGCCCATCGCTGGTGCGGGCGGTGGTGGCACTGGCTTTGGTGGTTCGAGTGGCAGCGGCGGCAGTGGTGATGCCGGACCGCCGGATGTCCCTGCTGCTCGGCCCGATGCTTCAGTGGGTGGCTCGGGCAGCGGCGGAACGGGCGGTGGCTCGGGCGGCAGTGGTGGCAGTCGTGATGCCGGAATGCTCGACGCCCCAGCGGCTCAGCCGGATGTTCCAATCGGTCCCCAGGGCGGTGGCGCAGGCGCAACAGGCGGCACCAGCGTGACCGGCGGTGTCACTGGCGGCGGTGGCAGCACCGGTGGCGTGGCCAGCAGCGGGGGCATCACCAGCAGCGGGGGCATCACCGGCAGCGGGGGCATCACCAGCACCGGCGGCAGTACCAGCACTGGTGGTTTCACCAGCAGTTCGGGCGGCGTCGCAGGCTCGGGCGGGTCAGGTGGAGTTGACGCCGGTACCGACGGCGGTGGCGGGAGCAGCGGCCTGCCCTGGCTATCTGTGGAGGGGAACAAACTCAAGGATCCAAGTGGCAACACCGTGATCTTGAGGGGCGTCGCCATCGAAGGACTCACTGCCCAGTCGCAGACCCCGCTAGGCATAAACGGCATCCTCGACAAGATCACCAACAAGGACGACACCGCGGGCAGTTCGACAGGTTGGTACACAAAGATCGTGCGTCTCCCCGTCGATCCCCCTGGGACGTCGGACACCTACGTCAACAATATCCTCAAACCTGCAGTGGACTACGCGACGACGTTAGGCCTTTACGCCATCATTGATCTGCACTACATCGCCAACCCCTACAGCCTCACGGACGCGGTCAATGCCTTTTGGACCAAGGTTGCGCCGATGTTTAAGGACTACTCCAACGTCTTCTACGAGGTGTTCAACGAGTCCAATCAGACGGATTCTTGGGCCACGTACAAACCCACCATGCAAGCCTGGGTCAACCTCATTCGTGGTTTCGCACCCAACAACATCATCCTCGCCGGAAGCCCTCAGTGGAACCAGTCGCTGGGTGACGCGGCCGCCAGCCCACTCGCCGGAGGCAACATCGTCTACGTTGTCCACATGTACGAGCAACAGTACGATCAGGGGCTCGGTCCGACCGTTCAGCAGGTGGAGGCGGCCGCGGCGGTCAACCCCGTCATGATGACGGAGTGGGGCTACTGCCATTGCTCAGGCCAGCCAGGGGAGGGTACCGACATCGGCGCCAGCTACGGAACTCCCATGTTGACCTGGCTCGAAGCGATGGGTGGGAGTTGGACTGCCTGGTGCGCGTCGCTCAATTGGCTTCCCGCCATGTTCAGCGGCAACGGCAGCAACTGGACGCTCAGGGTAGGCCAGGACGAGATGGGTGGTTTCGTGAAAGACTGGCTGTACGCGAAGAGGAATGAGTAGACAAAGGGCCTGCGCAAGTGGCGTTTCGGCGTACCTGGCCGTCGACCACGCGGGCGCTCGGGGACCAGAATTTGCTTGTCCACACTGGGGCCAGTAGTACCCTAGGAGCGAATCCCCTATGGCGCTACAGGCCGGCCACCTATTCGGTAACTACCGCATCGTCCGGTTGCTCGGCGAGGGCGGTTTTGGGGAGGTGTACCTAGCCGAGAACCCGCTTATCGAACGCCGCGCTGCCGTCAAGGTCCTGCACACGGCGCTGGCGCAGGATGCGGAGCTGGTCCGGCGTTTTCTCAACGAGGCCCGGGCTGCTAGCGCCATCCGGCACCGCAACATCATCGAGGTCTTCGACGCTGGCGTAACGCCAGCGGGCGCGCCCTACATCTTGATGGAGTTTCTCGAAGGGGTGTCGCTGCAGAAACGTCTTGCCGACCGTGGGCGTCTCGCCCTGCCGCAGGTCCTAGAAATCACGCGCCAAGCAGGGTCAGCCCTGGCTGCTGCCCATGCTGCCGGGATTGTGCACCGTGATCTGAAGCCGGAGAATCTGTTTCTGGTGCCCGACGCCGGCTCGCCCCAGGGCGAGCGGGTGAAAATACTGGATTTTGGCATTGCGAAGATGAAGCGCTCGGGTGGCACGGGGGGAACGATGCGGACGCAAGCCGGACTGATCATGGGCAGCCCGGCGTACATGTCGCCCGAGCAGTGCAAGGACAGCGCGGACGTGGATCTGCGCTCGGACATCTATTCTTTCGGGATCATCGTTTACGAGATGCTGGCGGGACGGACGCCGTATGTGGCGGCAAGCGGGACGGAGATGCTGATCATGCATCTGACCGCGACGCCCGGGCCATTGCGCGGGTTGGTAGCCAATGTGCCCGCGCACGTGGAGGCGGCGGTTAAGCGCGCGCTGTCGCGGGCGCGCGAAGACCGTTTTGAGAGCATTGCGGAGTTCGTGGGCGCGCTGCGGGGCGATGCGGGCGTGGCTACCCTGAGTCTGCCGTCGCCCTCGGGGGAGCTGCCGGCGTTTCGGGTATCGGGAAGTGAGCGAGCCGTCGCGGCCAAGTCCATCACGACGTTCTCGCGGGCGACCGGCGAGATAGGGACGGAGACCAGCGACGACATGCTGCCGGCAGCCCGGCTAGGCCGGCGCTGGCCATTCTTCGCACTCGGTGCAGTGGCCGTGGCCGGGCTTGCGTTTTTCCTGTTGGTGCGACCCAGCCACGACTCTTTGCCGGCGAGGCCATCACAAGGCATGGTTGCAGTTGTGGACGCTGGAGTTGGCGGTCCAGTCGTGCTTCCCAGGCAGGAGCCGCCAAAGGCGATGGTTGTTCTTCCCAGCATCCCTGACAGCGGAGTGACCACGCTTCCAGTGACAGGGCTGCGGACCGGCCTGCGGCAGCCACATCCGCACCATCACCCGACGGTGCAGATCTCGAGACCGACGCCGCCGAGTGCCAGCGGCGCGTCCGGCAGAAGCTTGCCATCCCCGCCATCCTCTCCTAGGAAGACGGAAACCGGTATTGACATTGGTTTCTAGATCATGATTGACGGAAGGCGCGGCTACGAATGAGCTACAAGCTTGGTTGCATGGTGTTGGCGCTGACGATGGTTGTGGCTTGGTCTGGGGTGGCCCGGGCGACCGACGACAGCGCCAAAGGGGCAGCGCGCGAGCTGGCCAACGAGGGCAAGCGCGACTACGATGCGGGCCGCTTTGAAGACGCGGGACACAAGTTTCAGCGCGCCTACGAAGTCGCGAAAGTGCCCACCCTGGCAGTGTGGGCGGCGCGGGCGTTGGCCAAGTGCGGTCAGCTGGTAGCGGCGTCCGAGTTGTATCGGCAGGCGACGCACCTTACCACGAACGATCTTTGGGTTGGGAACGCCCAGCAGCGGGCGCAAGCAGATGCTGAGAAAGAGCTTGCTGAGCTGCAACCTCGAATTCCCCGGCTGCGCGTCCGGGTGGAAGGGGCTGCGGCGGACGACGTCGAAGTGACGATCGACGACGTCAAGCTGGCGAGCGCGCTGTACGGATTCGAGATTTCCAAGGATCCTGGGCGGCGGCGGATCGTGGGCAAGCGGGGCGGGGAGACAACGGAGCAGACGATTGAGCTGGGCGAGGGTGAGCGCAAGCAGGCGGTGCTGACGTTCAAGGCAGCGCTGGCCGATAAGCTGCCAATCGGCGAAACCGATCAGGCCAGGCTGGCAGCGGATCAGGGCAAGCTGGTTTCACCGGAACGTCGCGATGAATTGGTAACGGCGACGCCGGCGCCGGCCCGGAGCGGCGGAGCGCAACGAACGTGGGGGTGGGTTGCAGTTGGGGTTGGGGCGGCAGGACTGATCACAGGAGCCGTGACGGGCATTGTTGTCGCCGCGGACTCTGGCTTGCGCAATGATTGTCCGAACAACACTTGCGATTCCTCGAAAAGCGACAAGGCCAACACGTACAACCTGATGCGCAACCTGTCGACAGTGGGTTTCATCGTTGGCGGGGTCGGTGTTGCCGTGGGCGTGACGTTGCTACTGTGGGCTCCGAAGCATGAAGCTGCGCCGCAAATGGCGCTCTGGCTTGGGCCAGGAACGGCGGGGTTCAAAGGTGCATTCTGACCCTCGGGAGGCAGCGCGAATGCACAGAGTAATCAGACTGGGATTACTAGTCACGGCCGCGACAGCGATGGGCTGTGTGTATCCAGCGCTGAATACCAGCACAGGCGTGGGTGACAGTGGCGCTGCTGGCGGCACCAAGGCCACAGAAGGCGGTGTGGCGGGCGTGGAGGGCGGCAGAAGTGCCGATAGCGGCGACGTGGATGCCAGCGGGGATGGGCAATTGACTGGCGACGGCGCTGCTGACAAGGCTGCGGATGTCCCTGTTTCCGCGCCGGAGAGCGGCGTGCAGGTTGGCGACGGTGGAAGAAATACTGGCACTGATGGAACGAGCGGCAACGGTGAGTCCCGGGTGGCGGACGCCCCAGACGTTCAGTCGGAAGTTCCTATCGGTGGCACGGATGGCGGTGTCACTGGCGTCGGTGGCTCGGGCGGCAGCGGTGGCAGTGGGGATGCTGGGGTGCCAGACGGCTTCCAAACGCAGCCGGATGTTCCCGTGGGTGGCATTGGTGGCGGCACCGGTGGAGTGAGCGGCACTGGCGGCGCTAGTGGTACTGGTGGCACGATCAGCGCAGGCGGCACGACCAGCGCAGGCGGCACGACCAGTGCAGGCGGAACAGCCGGTGCGGGCGGCACCCCCAGCGCGGGTGGCACGATCAGCGCAGGCGGAGCTGGTGGCAGTGGCGGAATGACGAGCTCCGGTGGCACGACGAGTTCCGGCGGAATGACGGACTCCGGCGGCACGACCAGCTCCGGCGGCACAGCGACCGGCGGATCAGGCGGGATCCCCATGGATGCTGGCACCGGCGGTCAGCCTGCTCCGGATGCGGCCATCTGCCCCACAATCGGTCAAGGTCCAACTCCAGCCACCGCCACGGTTGCTCAATACTGCACCAGCACCTCGTCCGGCATTGCCTGCCATTTCGGTGGCGACCCTGGTAACTACGACGTCTCCTTCTATCTCGGTGGTGCAGCTTCGGGACAGACTATCGTGCAGGCTGAACGCGTGCGCGAGATGCTGGCCGGCCCGGTTGCGGCGGTGGGCAACCCCGTTGCCCCGATTTCTACCGCCGCCAGCCAGACAGTCCGTTACTCCATGACTGTCAATGTGCGCCAGCCAGAGGGACAACCTTTGTCGTCGGAGGGGTTGGACGGAGGAACCAGCGGGTTGGACATGTACTTCACAGGACCGGCGCCGGTCTTGGATTCCATTGCCTACGCGCCAGCCGCTGCCAGCGACATTGTCATGTACATTCTGACCGACGCAACCGGGGACGACGAAGACGGTCCTGGCACGGCAGGGTGGGGCCAGTGGTTGCCGCAATTCTTCAACCATGGCGTCTCCGTGGCGAACTATGGCAATTCCGGCGCGCTGACGGAATGCTCGCCCTCAACCACCCCTTGCCAAAGCGACCTCTATCACAGTTTCTACGATGACTCCAGGCTGTGGCCCGCGATCAAGTCTCTCCTCAAGCCCGGCGACGTCGTCTTAATCGAATTCGCCCACGACGACATGAATACGCCGCAGCTTCAGTACGAAGCTAGCCTAAATAGGTATATCGATGAAACCAGATTGGCGGGTGCCGTCCCGGTGCTTGCGACACCCATCCCACGCAATAGTTGGACTCCCGATGGTACTGCAATGGCTACCGGCCAGTTCGTCAACAACAAACACGTCGACCTTCCGGCAAGCATCAGAAGCGTAGGCGCAGCCGCTGGCGTTCCGGTCATTGATCTCCTGGCCAAGGTCATGGCGTTCTTCAACTCAAAAGGCAAAGGCGCGGTCGTGGGGTACTACGCAGACCCAACCACTCACCTCAACACCGTGGGAGCCAACATCGTTGCCACCATTGCGCGCGACGAGATTCGCAACCTCAACATCTACCCACTGGTGTGCTACCTTCGCTAGCAGTCGCGCCGCGCGCAGGAGATCCAGGTCATGCGGCAGATGATTGATGAAAGGCGCAGTCACCGATGAGTTGCAAGCTTGGGTGCATGGTGTTGGCACTGACAGTGGCTGCGGTTTGGCCGGGGGCGGCCCTGGCGATCGACGACAGCGCCAAAGGGGCAGCGCGCGAGCTGGCCAACGAGGCCAAGCGCGACCTTGATGCAGGACGTTTCCCAGAGGCGGGACAGAAGTTCCGTCAGGCGTACGAGATTGCTAAAGTTCCCACCCTGGCACTTTGGGCGGCGCGGGCATTGGCCAAGTGCGGTCAACTTGTGGCAGCGTCGGAGTTGTATCGGCAGGCGACGCACCTTGTGCCGAATGATCTTTGGCTAGGCAATGTGCAGCAGCAGGCACAGGCGGATGCGGAGAAGGAGCTGGGTGAGCTACAACCGCGAATTCCGCGGCTACGCATCAGGATCGAGGGGGCAGCGGCGGGCGACGTCGAAGTCACGATCGATGACGTGAAGATCGCGAGTGCAATGCTCGGGGTCGAGGTGCCGAAGGATCCGGGGCGGCGGCGGATCGTGGGCAAGCGTGGCGGGGACACAGTGGAGCAGACGATCGCGCTGGGCGAGGGCGAGCACAGGCAGGAGGTGCTGACTTTCAAGCCGGCGCAGGAGGAGAAGCCGTTCGTGCGTGAGCCGGAGCAGGCAAAGGTGGTGCAAGGGGAACCTCGCGATGAATTGACGACGTCCAAGGTGGTGCCGGCCGAGGCTCAACCAGCCGGTTCGCGCGGCGGCGCCCAGCGAACCTGGGGTTGGGTAGCGGCTGGCGTTGGGGCAGCAGGACTGCTCACCGGAGCCGTGACCGGAATAGTGGTCTTGTCGGACTCGGGTCTGCGCAGCAATTGCCCGAACGGCGTCTGTAATCCCGCCAAGGTCGATAGTGGCAGCCTCAGCACTTACAATTCACTACGCAATCTTTCGACAGTGGGGTTCATCGTTGGTGGGGTAGGTGCCGTCGTGGGCGTCACGTTGCTGCTCTGGGCTCCGAAGCGCGAGGCAGACCCGCAAATGGCGTTCTGGCTTGGGCCGGGTTCAGCGGGAGTCAAGGGTGCGTTCTGATTTTCGGGAGGCAACGCAGATGCACTGGGCATCGAGACTGGGTTTTCTACTAGTCGCCGCGACCGCGGCGGGCTGCGTGTATCCCGCGGTGAGGATGGGCGTGGCTGACGCTGGCGCTGCTGATGGCACCAACGCTGCAGATGACGGCCTGGCTGGCGCAGAGAGTGGTTGGGCTTGGGCAGATGGTGGCTTGGCTCGCGCAGACGGTGGCGGCGGTGCCGAGTCCGGCGGCACGGACGCGATCGCGGATGGGCAAATGAGTGGCGATGGCACTGTGGACAAGCCTGCGGATGCTCCGGCTCGCCCCCTCGACAGCGGCACGGAGGTGAGTGACGGCGGAACGGGTGGCAGTGACGGCAGCGGCGATGCCGGGGTGCCGGACGCTCCTGACGGCCAGCCGGATGTTCCCATCGGTGGCACGGATGGCGGAGCGATCGGCGGCGCGGGCGGCAGCCAGGGCACTGGCGGTACGACTAGCTGCCAAACCGGAGCCGAAGCTTGTTCGTGCTACCCAAATGGCACGTGCAACGCGGGGCTGATCTGTGTTTCTCTTCTGTGTGTCAGTCTCGATGCTGGGGGCATGACCAGCACGGGCGGGATTCCCAGCACAGGCGGGATCCCCAGCAGCGGCGGGATCCCCAACACCGGCGGGACGTCCAGCACGGGCGGGATTTCCAGCGCGGGCGGGATTCCCAGCAGTGGCGGGATCCCTGGCATGGGCGGCGTCCCCAGCACGGGGGGCGTCTCCCGCAGCGGCGGGATCCCTAGCACGGGCGGCGTTCCCAGCACGGGGGGCGTCTCCAGCGGCGGCGGCGTGGCGAGCGGAGGTTGCATCGGGGCTCCAGGTCCACCAGGAAAACCGTCAGTCACGGTCACCGGCCACTACCAAATGGAGAACCTGGATCGCGGCTTGGTGGCCGTGAGGGTTTCAGGTGCCGTCTATGTTGGTTGGCGCATGTTCGGCTACGAGTACAACAGAGAAGACCCCACCAGCGTTGCGTACAACCTCTATCGGGACTGCAGCAAGCTGGCGACGGTGACTGACAGTACCAACTACCTAGACGCGACCGGTACCTCCACTTCGACTTACACCGTGGCCGTGGTGATCAACGGGGTCGAGGGGACGCGTTCTGCAGCGGCCACCCCCTGGCCGCAGCAGTACTTGAGCATAGGTCTTACCCCGCCGCCTGCCCCTGACCCCAACTTCCCGTACAATGCCAACGATGGGAGCCCAGGGGATCTCGACGGCGACGGCAAACTCGACATCGTGCTCAAGTGGGATCCGTCGAATTCGCGTGAGAACACCGACTCGGGCACTACTGACAACGTCTTCCTTGACGGATACACGTTGGCTGGCAGCCAGCTCTGGCGCATCGATCTGGGACCCAATGTTCGCGCCGGGCCACACTACACGCAATTCTCAGTCTACGACTTCGACGGCGACGGAAAAGCGGAAGTGGCGTGCAAGACCGCAGCGGGAACCAAGGACGGAACCGGCGAGTACCTCAGCACGGGGCCTGCTGCTAGCGACGACGACAGCGCTGTCTACCGCAATGGAAACGGCTACATTCTGACCGGGCCCGAGTACTTGACGGTGTTCGCCGGAGACACCGGCAAGGAACTGGCTACCATCGAGTATCCGGTTCCCCGCGGTGTCGTGTCCACTTGGGGCGACTCCTACGGCAACCGGGTGGACCAATTCAACGGTGGGGTGGCGTTTGTCAAGGATGCTCGCGTCGCCACAGGTCTGCCTAGCATCATCCAGCAACGTGGCTGCTACGCACGCCTGACGGTGTCCGCGCTAACCTACCGTAATCAGGTGCTGGCAACAAACTGGGCCTACGACAGCGGGTCCACCAAAGGCAACGAAGCCTATGGCCAGGGCGGCAACTCATGCATGGCGGCGGACGTGGACGGCGATGGTGCCTTTGAGATTATCCCCGGGGCATCAACCATCAACAGCGATGGAACCTTCAGGTGCACCAGCGGTATCGGCGTTGGCGATGCCCTGCACGTGGGCGAGCTGGTTCCTGGCATGGGGATCTCGGTGTTCTCGGCTCACGATGCTGCCTGGGGGACAGATTGTCATGATGCTGCCACCTGCAGCTCCTACTTCAACGTGACCGGAGGCGGGCCCAGCTCGCGTGGCGTCGCCGAGTATGTCGGCGCGGGAGACGAGACTGCCGCATCGTGTTCGTCGAGTCAAACGGGCAGCCTCAATTGCCAAACCGGTGCCGCCGGTGCCCCTGATGCTGGGAGCAATTTTCTCATCTACTGGGACGCCGACGAATGGCGTGAGCTTGAAGACGGCACGTCGATCAGCAAGGCCGGTGGCGGGACCTTGCTGACCGCGGCCGGCTGCTCGTCGAACAACGGCACCAGGTCCACCCCCGTCCTGACCGCAGACCTGCTGGGCGATTGGCGCGAGGAAATCATCTGGCGCGAAGCAAACAACGCGAACTTGCTTGTCTTCACAACCACAGCGGTAACTACCCGTCGCATCTACACCCTCATGCACGATCCGACCTACCGGGCGCAGGTATCGTTTGAGCAGTCCGGCTACAACCAGCCGCCCCACACCGGGTTCCGCATCAGCCCCAACATGGACCCTCCGCCCAAGCCCGACATATTCGTTAAGTAGAGCCTTCAAGAAACCATAGCATGCCGGCCGAGCATCCCAGACATCACGCTTCGCCAACCCCACCCTGTGCTACCCTCACGGTGTGATCCCGCGAACCGCCAGGCAAACTTTCCTTGCCCTGGCCGCCGCATGTCTGGGCGCTTGCGCAACCCAGGCACCGCCCATAACCAAGCTGGTCAATGATCGGCAGATCGTCACGCGTTCGGTGGATGCCAGCGCCTACGAGCACGCTAGCCGAGCGTTCCTCTACGAAGAGGAGGAGCGCTGGCAAGAAGCCGCGGCTGAGCTGCAGCGGGCATTGATTTTCGACGACGAATCGCCCGAGCTGCAGGCGCATTTGGCCGAGATATTCATGCGTCTCGGGCGCCTGTCCGATGCGGCCGCGGCCATCCACGCCTCGTTCAAGATCGAAGTTACGCCCGATGGCCTGATGGCCCAGGCGCACCTGCGCCAGGCCCAGGGTGACGTGGCCGGCGCTGTGCAATCCCTGCGGCAGGCAGTGGGCAAGGTGGATTTTGCCGACGAGCCTGACACAGCCGAGGCGGTCTATCTGGAATTGGCCGAGGCGCAGATCCTGGCGCTCGACGTTCCCGCGGCAGCCATCACCCTGGTCGATCTTTGTCACCGCGAACCGGCGTCGCTTTCCGGGCATATGCGCCTGATGGCGGTGGCCTGGGCGCTGGGAGACATGGGGCAAGGCGAAGCGCAACTTCGCCAGACGCTGGCCCAGGAGCCCAACCACATCGAGGCACTCACTGCCCTGGCGTGGCTCCTGGCCGCCCAGGGGCGCAACGACGAAGCCCGGCGCGCTTTTCGCGAGGCCCTTGACAGGGGAGAGGGCTCCCTGGAAATCGCGGCAGCCTACGCACGTTTTCTCGTCGGAATCGGCGAGGGCAAGGCTGCCGAGCAGTTGGCCGACGATTTGGTCTCTCCCCTAGCCGGCTCGGATCCTGAGAGTCTGGCGGGCAGCATTGAATTGGAGCGTTCGGCGCACCTCTTCGACCGCGCCCTGGCGCTGGTCAAGAAGGCGCAGGAGGCGGGCATCTCCGACGACGCCAAGACACGGCTGACGCTGACTGCGGCCGCGCTGCGCAAAGAGCTAGATCAGAGCGACGAGGCGCTGGCGATCCTGGTCGCAGTGCCCAAGACCTCGCCGTTGTTTTTCGAGGCGCGTCTGCGGGCGACGGAGTTGTTGCGCGAGCAAGGCAAGACCGCAGAGGCGGCGCGCCTGGCAGAAAGCGCCGCGGCCGCGGCCGGTGACAATGCGGGACAGAAGCT
>Ga0265330_10001778_pt1 | contig 12108 bp, 10 predicted proteins | sample 41919metaG_FD_202083 | JGI IMG/M metagenome (GOLD analysis project Ga0265330, IMG submission 202083) | Rhizosphere microbial communities from Carex aquatilis grown in University of Washington, Seatle, WA, United States - 4-19-19 metaG | ecosystem: Host-associated > Plants > Roots > Rhizosphere... | reverse complement strand
TCTCGGAAGCCAACTACATCCTTACCGTCCTCTGCCATACCTTCCCCTGACCGGCGAGGGGGTCTGTTTTCAATGTCGCCAGGGGGTCAGTATTGCATGTCGCCTGACAGTAAGGAGGGAAAGTAACACGGGCGGTAACATGAGAGGAACGTCGACGTTTGCATCTCGATATAACTAGTCTGCGAAATCCCCTGGTGCCGAATGTAAAAAACATAGAGTATTTTGATCGAAAGTTGCAATGCATACTTCGGTCGCCAGGCAACCTCCGTATATTTCTTCGATAACCTTCTGCTTATCGGGGAAACAACATGAGTGATCCCAGGTAGAACCTGGGGCGGTTCAACCCTACAACAGCAAATTATCGGGTTTATATATATCTTTATTAAACATGGTCTTGCCTTACCTACATTGTGCCTACATTTTTCTTCTATTATCCTATTCATGTAGTACCATTTAGTGGTATCATATCTATGTGAATGCCAAGAATCAATGGACCTTGGACGCGGTCTTCGGAAAGCCGACGCGAGCCAATATCCCATGGTCGGATATCGAAGCCCTTTTCGTAGCCCTCGGGGCAGAGGTGTCCGAAGGCGCAGGTTCGAGGGTCAGAATAGCATTATCCGGCGTTCGCTACGTGTACCATCGTCCGCATCCAGAGCGAACGGCGTGCAAGGGAGCAGTAGAGACAGTCCGTGAGCATTTGGCACGGGCAGGAGTGAAGCCATGAGCATGATGGAATATAAAGGCTATTTCGGGAGTGCCACCTATGACGACGAAGCGGGGACCTTCTTCGGCCGCGTCGCGAATCTCCAGCAAGACGGCATTACTTTCGAGGGGAGCTCCGTAGAGGAGCTTCGGACCGCCTTCCACGAATCCGTGGACGACTATCTTGCATGGTGTAAGGAAGAAGGCAAGGCCCCGGACAAACCCTACTCGGGAAAGTTCAATGTCCGCATATCACCGGACCTCCACGCAAAAGCGGCGAGCAAGGCCCAGGCTCGCGGGGAGTCCCTTAACGACTTCGTGACAAAGGCAATAGAGGACGAGATAGAGACGGAAGCCATGGCATAGAAACAGGAAAGCGCAAACAAAAAGGTTTTCCCATAGAGGCTCGGGACGGAATCTACAATTCAGGTTGAATGAATTCGGGGAGCAGGTCATCCAGCTCGCGAGATCGGGCTAGTCGACACTTTCGAGTTCATCGAAGCTCTTCGCGCCGCTCCCGAAGGTGTCGACGAGAGCCTCGACGAGACCGTACGCTTCATTGAGGCCCTCGTAGCGTCCGTCGGTATAACTATCCTTCCCGTCCGTTTCGAAAACCTTTTTGGCGCGCTTGTGTGCCAGGTCGATCGTTGCAAGCACAGCGGCTGACTCAATGAGCCTGTGGATTCCTCTTGGGAGCCTAAGATATCCCGTAGAGTGCCCGACCACCATGACCCGGCAGGATAACATTATCGGGTTTTCAGTATGCGAGATCTGGCTATCCCAATGATTCATTTTTCCAAATTCCTTGTTTACTAGGGGAACGCTAAGACTAATGAGGTGGACTTCCCCCGATTTCGTACTGGGGCATTATTCGCAAGGATGCCGATAGCGGTCAGACGCTCCACCTGGTCCGCAAGACGAAGGGACAGGAAGACGTGCGCAAGCTGCGCTTCGACCACGAGAAACGCAAGATCAAATGCGCGAGGAAATACTTCGAGGCTATCGATGTGGACTATCGCCCAATCGCGGCAACTACTAGGGAGTGGCGGAAGTCAGAATGAACGCTCCGGGCTTGTCTCATTAACACCTAGACCTTCTGATAAATCTTGCAAAATCGATTGCTTGTCATCCCTCGTGATATCTATTTGAATGATGCTTAAGCGAATATTACCAATGGCGGAATTTAGCGCATACCTCTCTATTAATGGTTTTTTTACCTGTCCGACAAAGCGGGGGTAAATCAACGCAGTACTTAGGCAATGATAGCGTTGTGCGTAGGTACATATCTGATATATATCCTGCGAACTTATGCTCGGAGACCCGGACGAGTCGAGCGGGTTCTTGTACTTAGTGTCGAGTATCATGGATGTCCCATGCTTCCCGCGGATGATGAAATCAGGTTCTACTTTGAAGACACGGCCTCCTGCAAGGTTGGTTCCTAGATACCTCCTACTATGGTAGATCACCTCACCTCCGATACCGGGGATTTCCCGCAGGATAGTGAAGACGAAATATTCAAATAAACGATTGAGCGGAACGAGGAAAGCGAGCGTTCTCGTCTCGCCCGATCGCAGGCTAGGGCGCATATGACCGTAAAAAAGCCGAGCAAGCCGGAAGAGCGGTCCATATTCCGAATTATTGCGATTGAACGAGACTCGAGTGAAATCCTCGCGAGTCAATTCAATGTCCGTCACGTCCTCGAGGAAACAAAGCCCCTGGCGTAACAGCTTCTTGTTCTCCGGTGACGAAGAAGTGGCGATTAGGCGGCGCATAGTCGAGCGGAATATGCGATTCAAGGGATTGTCGATTGAAAATTCATCGTATACAACATGCAGGAAACCCGGTCGCCTTGTCGATGTCTGGAATGTCTCGGGGAATAGGATCTTGCCCTTGACGAACACAAGATCATCCTCATATCGCTCATAGGCGTAATGAATCGACCTCGAGTATAGGTGAAGGAAGCAATCGATAAATATTTTAATTAGGATCTCCACGAGATCGCCTTCTTCGACGCCAACGCTCGATGAAGTAAGGACCTTGTGCGAAAGAAATCCAGACCAAGCGAGCAGGTTATACAGAAAGGAAAGAGAGGCTTTCTCTTCCTCGACACTTCCCGGATCGCATCCGGGCGCATATATCTTCGGGAGGATTTGCAGGCGGATATTATCCTTGCAGATGAATCCGACATACCTTCGGAAGGTAAATGTTCCGTCGGATTCGAGCGTGCAATTCTGAGAGCCGACTATCTCCTTGAATGATGACAGCGTCGCGGCTCGATCGGCGTCGAGTTTTCCCAATGCCGAAGGATAATCCTCGAAGATAGTGATGGTCTCTCCCGCATCATTGCCCATATATCTTCTTGATCGCTGCAACGAAGGCATCGCCCTCGAGTGGTTTAGGGGAGCAGGTCTTCGCGTCCACGAAGGAGTCGCCGATTATATAGGCCACGGTTTTTCCGTCGTTGTAGAAGTACTCCATGAGGAGGGGGATTATCTTGTAGTACCAAGTGAGGGCGAACTGCCTGAGGCTATATTGCTCCATAAAATATGAATGCCCGATGCGATGGTCCCTGTCGTACTTTTCGAGGATCTTCGCATTGACCGCATCGAGCAGCCTAGCGAGGTCGATCGTATCCTCTATCATCGAATTGTCGCTTGTCCTGATCACCTCCGAGTCAGGCTCCAATTCCTTGAAGATAAATCTCCGCCTCAGAGCCGTATCGAGTACCGCGATGGACCTGTCCGCCGTGTTCATGGTGCCTATGATATAAAGATTCCCTGGCAGCCTGAACGGCTTGCGCGAGTAAGGAAGGGTGATATCCAATGCGTCGCGCTTATCCTTTTCAATGAGGGTAATGAGCTCGCCGAATATCTTCGATATGTTCCCTCGGTTTATCTCGTCTATCACGAGGAAGCATCTTTCGGCCCGACGCTTCTCTTGTCCGTTCGAGCGAGAATCCGTTGTCCGCAGGATGTCTCTGATATCGCTGAATTGAATACGGCCCAATTCATAGACTGTCTTCATTGTGAGATTGGTGCCGCCATTCATCCTCAGGATATCGAATGGCTCATCGAAATGCTTTAACCAGCGCACTTTCCGACGATGCGGATATTCTTTGCCTTCGGCGTGAAAATATTCTCCAGTGACGATGGCGATATCGCGTATAGTCCTCGGCCCATCATATACAAATACTATATCGCCTTGTCGTATTTGATTGACGAAGCAGTCTATGCTGCTGGCATCGTTCGTCGGTTTTTTCCCATCACGTCCTTCCTCTTCGTTAAGCATGGAATAAATGGAATCGTAATCCTGTTCGGCGAGGTCCTCGCTATCAAGCCAGCCGATTGCGATCTCGTTCGACTTTCGACAATCCTCATAGATCGAATCATCCTGATGCCGTCGTCCGAGGGATATTTTAAAAATCGAGCTTTCGGCCCCTAATCCGGCCAGATCATCCACGGTTACTTCGTCCTTCAGCTGACAAAAGTTCGCTTGATCGGCGATACGCTTCACTATTCCGTCGAAAGTGCGATATGTGAGCCCGGCTTTCTCATCCGTCTCCTCGCCTTCTCCCGGCATGACCGGCCTTATGCCTTCGACGAATTCCTCGTACGAGAAGGATTGATGAAAAGTAACGAACTCGACTCGCTTCTCTGCCTTAATTCTCTCAAACGTCTTGAAGACGCCGGCTTGGGCCCGCTCGACGTTTTCGATAATCCTCGTAAGCGCGAAAGTCTTTCCGGTACCAGGCGGGCCGTAAAGGATGAGATTCGGGTTCTGATCGAGGAGCTCATTGTAGATGGAATAGGAATCAAGGCTGTCATCGGCCTCGTCAAGCTGATCCCCCTCCTCGGTTGTCCCTGCGCCCCCGATAGGCGTACCCACCTTAGCCCCGGTAGCGCGTCGCGGTCGACTGCGTTTGCGGCCCACCAAGATGTCATCGTAGAGGGCCACAGGGCTCGTGACGATGAAATAGCCCTTCGTATCCAGCTCGTCTATTACGGCTCGAAGATATTTTTCTTTCTTCGTCGCGCCATCTTGCTGGGCGTAGGCGAGAAGCTCGGGCAATGAAGATTGAGTCTGTCCAGGGTTTTTATCGAGATAAAGTTGCCAAAGTTTTTCGTAGCGCGTGAATTGGCTTTCGCTCCATATCTGGATGTCAATGATCTTCTTGCTTGAAGTTCTATCTACGAGGACTCGAATGTCCATATCCGCATACTGAAGATCGCCATTCTGCGATTCTCGCTCAATGATGATTTTCCGCTTCGTTTGTAAATTCATGTCACCGGGTTCAGGGCAATTCGGCAAGAGTGATATTTCGAAAAAACCGAGCTCGGCGCTTTTTACGCTCTTGTTGAGCAGGTTAAGATCGAGATCGAAGTATGGGTAGCGAAGGAATTCTGATGAAACGGCAAATCCTTCTCCGTAATCGAGCAGAGTTGAAAAGCGCGCCACGCCGTTCGGATTTACCCTGTTTGGATAATCGGCGACGAATTCATCCATTCGCCAGAGCTTTCGCACTCGACCTTGAAAAACCGGGAAGACAAAATCTCCCGGACGGAGGGCTCCATAATAGGTATCATCATCCCTACGCGGTGCAGGACCGGCCGCATAGAACCCATCGGCGAACTGCTCTGGATATTGACCGCTGATCTTTCCGAGGAAGAGCTTGCCCATTTTCGGATTCCCCTTTTTTTTATGTTTGGATAGAATAATCCGACATTCCCTGGATGCCTAATCATTCGTTCTAGTTAATAATATTCCTTCACTCCAGCAACCATTTTACAGCAACATGGTTTATCGTCAAGACAGCATTCATCTCGGAACTACTTGCTGTTCAAAGTCTCAATAAACCATGCAATTACAACCTAAGATGGGAATTCCAAATGTCGCAGCAATAACAAGGGACAAAATGGTCTTGAAGGAGGCCTTGGCGATGGGAAAAACAAGATTCGACATTGACGAGCATCGATCATCAGGTAAAATGGCCATCGATGGAGGAGATTCCCCAATGATGGGGTAGACTCACGAACCATATGGGAAATCACGGCAAAATCCTTTGGAGGTAGTCATGAGTAGTCGAACACGCGTGTGGGAACTACTGAATCGAATTCGTGCCTTAGATGAAAGAATGATTGAGAAAGCGAAAGAAAACGACGGAGTCGATGCGGTCCTTGAACTATTGAAAATGAGCAACATCGCGAAAAGAAAATTAGAGGCTCTTCGCAAACAAAGCGATGTCGACATCATCATCGAAGCCACGAAAAGCGAAGACCCAACAATCAGCTCGATCGCTCAGGAAGCCTTACCGAAGGTGGAATCCAACGTAAAAAAGAGGGCTGAAATCGAGGCGCTTCGGTCTTCAGGCGGAATAGTAGGCGACAAATCCGGCGAACACCGAATAATTAAGCGAGGGCAATACAACTCATGGGTATGGGTTGCAATGGGATTCCTTTACAATTTCGTAATAATCGGATGTATGGCGATCGCCCCAATCTTTGAGCTTTTTGGAATACACGCGACGGACCCGCAAGATGCTGCCTCTGGTTGGTGCCTCTTTATTTCTATTGCACTCGGAGCGGCAGTTTCGGTCATCGTCTATAGGAATAGGTGGCGGTGTATCGAAGCTTTTTCGAGTAGATTTGTTAGTGGATTCGCTCTGTTTTCCATGATCTATGTTCCAATTATTTCTGGTATCTACGCCGATTATCGGGGCATAAAAAAATCATTCGTAGATAGCCAATATTGGTCTTTCTATGCCGTAACATGGGTTTAGAGCGCTCTCCTCCTGGGCGCAAACAAGCCCCAATCGAGAATAACCCCCTCGAGGAAATCGGCGTCGATATCAAGGAGGCGCATGCCTTTTATTTTTGGTACAAGGTGTCTGTTTATCACATAGAAGGAGTTAGTCAGATACCTTTCCGAGAGAACGATACCACGGAGCGCCCTGCCGCGCGCGTAGTCGCTCTCACGCGTCCAGAATGTTTTTAGGTAGGTAGCCGCGTCCGGGTTTGCCGCGTTTGCGATGATTCCGTTTTTTAGTAGCCCCTCGGCCTTGCGCGCGGCGGCGCCTGCGCTCTTCACGTCGGGGAAGGTCTTTGTCTTTACGATTTTTCCGGCGGTGTCGTAAAACCTCGCCATGAAGACGCGCCCGGCGGCGATCTTTCGCTCGAAAATAATAAACGGAGCCCTCGCCATGTTTTCCCCTTTGTTCCCCGGTTAACATTCCGGTGAACATCGGCTGAAAATGGGCGGACTCCGGTTTTCCGGTCATCCGGTAAATCCTTAATCGTGAAAAGGTTGCGGCGAAGAGGACTTGCCCTACGGACTCACGGATCATCCGCTCGTCCTCCGGGCCGGGGTCCTCGCTCAGGCGCCATCCATGGCGCCTGCCGGAGTAGCGCGCTCATCGAATCGCGCGCTACTCCGGCGCTCGGACCCTTCAAGTCCTCTTCGCCGCCTATGAAAAAAGAGCCCGATCTTGCGATCGGGCTCTTTTCTTTCTGCGGCGAAGAGGACGTGGCTTCCGCCCCTCGTCATCGTGACTCGGGGCTCCAGCCCGGCTCCGCGCCTCGCGATGCCATCCATGGCATCGCGACCCTCTGCACGCTCAAATGATCGCGTGCTCCGGGTCGGCGCTCCGCTTCAAGTCCTCTTCGCCGCCTATGAAAAAAGAGCCCGATCTTGCGATCGGGCTCTTTTCTTTCTGCGGCGAAGAGGACTTGAACCTCCATTCCTCTCGGAACCAGCACCTCAAGCTGGCGTGTCTACCAGTTCCACCATCGCCGCGCGGAACGCATGAATTTATACCTGGAGTGAAGCGCGGCTGTCAAGCGGAGGCGCGGCCCTCGAAGGGGCCGGTCTTAGGGTCAGGAGCAGCTTGCCGGGGGCAGGCAGCTCGGGCCGAAGTCCTCGACGAGGAGGTCCATGAGGAGGACGTCGTGGTACTTTCCCCCGTAAAAATGGGCCTCTCGGAGCCTGCCCGCGTCTTTGAAGCCGACCTTGCGGTAGCATGCGGCAGCCCGCTCGTTGAATGCGTAGGTCCTCAAACGGATGCTGCGGAGACCCAGGACGTTGAAGCCGTAGTCGCAGAGGAGGCGAAGGGCTTCGGTCCCAAAGCCGAGGCCCCGCTTCTCCTTCGCGCCGATGAAGATGCCGACTTCGGCCGAGCGATGCACGCTATCGATCGCGAAGATGCCGCAGTTGCCGAGGAGCTCGTCCTTTTGCTTCTCGACGATGGCGTAACTATGCTCCTTGGAGAGGGCTACGAGGCCGTCCCGCTCGCCGTGGAGGGTGATCTGAACCGAGGCGAGGGTCAGGAAGCTCGTGACCGAGAAATCGTTGAGCCAGGCGGTATAGCGCTCGGCGTCATCGAGGCTGATGGGCGACAGGTAGACGCCGTCTCCGACGATCTTGGGGAAGTACTTCATTCCTTTTCGATCCTTCCGAGTAGCCTAAGGAGGCCGTCCAGGATCGTCAAGGGATGGGGCGGACAACCGGGGATGAAAAGGTCCACGGGCAAGTACTTGCCCGACTCGAGCTCGAGCTTCGCGGCTCCGCCCAGGACCTCCTCATGGCCTATATAGGGCCCGCCCGAGATCGCGCAGGAGCCGACCGCGATGACGAGCTTGGGTTCGCACATGGCTTCGTAGGTTTTGCGGAGGGCGAGCTCCATATTCTTTGTAACCGGGCCGGTGACGAGGAGGCCGTCGGCATGGCGGGGCGAGGCTACGAACTGGATGCCGAAGCGGCTGATGTCCCAGCCGATAGTCGTGAGGACGTTGGAATCGGCCTCGCAGGCGCCGCAGCCGCCTGAGCTCACTTGCCGGAGCTTGAGGGAGCGGCCGAAGAGCCGTTTTAGCTTTTTGTCGAGAGCCCCGGCCAAGGCCAGCTCCCTGTCCCCCTGCTGAAGGACGAGGGCGTCGCGGCTTCGAACGGCGAGGCGGTAGTCGCGCGTAAAGCGGATGGCTCCCTCGGGGCATACCTTCGCGCAATCGCCGCAGAAGAGGCATTTCCCCAAATCCATCCGCGGTCCCATCGCGTCGGCCTTCGTCACCGCGCCCGTGGGGCATGCCGCCTCGCAAGCCTCGCATTTCCCCAGACAGGCCGCGTCGTCGATCTCGGGCCTTCCGCGAAAGCGATCGGGCATAGGCGGCGGGTTCCCCGCGGGATACTTCATCGTGCGGTATTTTTGCTGGAGGCGGGCAAGGATGACCTTAATCATGGTATTCAGCCCTCATCATAGATCGTGCCCGCAATAGGACAGGTTGAAGCTCTTGTTGCAGATCGGGAAGTCCGAGATCTCCTGGTCGCGCAGGGCGTAGGCCAAGGCCGGCCAATTGTGGAACGAGGGATCGACGATCTTGTAGCGCGAGAAGGCGCCCTTCTCGTCGGTGAGGGCGACGTGGCAAACCTCGCCGCGCCAACCTTCATTGAGGGCGACGGCGAACGAGTTAGGCGAAAGGGAGCCGGAAGAAGCCGGCTTATCCTCCGCCGCGACGGGCCCCGAGGGGATGCAGTCGAGCTGCTCGCGTATGAAGGCGATGGACTGCCCGATCTCGAGCTTGCGCACGAAGGCGCGGCCGAGGACGTCCCCCGAGTCGTAGGTGGATACGGGAATCTGCGCGAGGCGGTACATGCCCGAGCTCTGGTCGAAGCGGACGTCGCGGGAGAGGCCGGAGGCGCGCGCCGCGGGGCCGACGACGCCGAGCTCGACCGCGGCCGCGCGGTCGAGCCGGCCCGTATCCTCGAAGCGGGCCAGGACCGATTGCGTATCGAAGAGGAGGTTCAGGGCGACCGAAGCGTCGCGCCAGGCGGCGGCGAGTCGCCGGGCGAGCTCGGCTACCCGTTCCGCGTCCACGTCGTACCCGAGGCCGCCGGGAACGACGAAGCCTCGTCCGAAGCGGTTGCCGCAGAGGAGGGCCGTCATGTTGAGGAAGTCGCCGCGGATGCGCCCGCAGTAGCTCGCCGTGGGGAGGAAGCCGACGTCTCCGGCGAGGGCGCCGATATCGCCCACGTGGGAAGCCAAGCGCTCGAGCTCGAGGGCGATGGCGGCGAGGGCCTGGGCGCGAGCGGGCGGGCGTCGGCCGGAGAGGGCTTCGATGAGCTGGCAATGCGAGGTCGCGTGGGCGATCGTCGCGTCGCCCGAGGCGGTCTCGGCGTAATGGATCGAGCGCTTGTCGGGCCCGCCGACCAAGGCCTCCTCGACGCCGCGATGCTGGTAACCGAGGGCTATCTCGAGGTGGAAGACCCGCTCGCCGTGGCACTGGAAGCGGAAGTGGCCCGGCTCGATCACGCCCGCGTGCACGGGACCCACGGCGACTTCGTGCACCGACTCGCCTTCTACCCGATAGAAATCGCGAATGCCCGGCTCCGTGCAGCCCTGGCGTACGCTCTTGAGCCAGGGATGCCCCTCGGGGACGAGGCCGAACTGCTCGGCGATCTCGCGCTCGAAGAGCTGGGCCTGGGGACAGTCCCTCGCGACGGAGGGGAAGCCCCCTTTGTCTACTCGGGCGCGGCCCGCGTAGAGCCTGTTCCGCTCGTCGTCGGCAAGGATGACGTACAAGTCGGGCGAGCCAAGACTCGCCTCGCTAGCGGCGGCGCCGAAGTAGGCCGAGATGCGGAGCCCGAGCCCGAGAGCCTCCTTGATGAGGAGCGCGAGCTCGTCGGGCGAGTACGAGGGTATGGACTCGAGGGGGATCGCGTCGTCGTTGACGAGGCTGACGAAGGGAATGCCGTCGCGCGTCATGGCCTCGCCCCCAGGTAGGCAACGGACTCGTTCAGGAGATCCGCGAGCGGCGCGGGGATGAATAGGCCGAGGAGTATGACGAGGGCAGCGAGGCCGACGAGGGGGAGGACCGTGAGCAAGCCGTCGCGATAGGGGGCCGGGGTCGCTCCCGGCGATATCGCCTCGACGGGAGGGCGGCCCTGGACTACCTTGAGCACAGTCTTGGCCATGCCCAGGAACACGACGAGGAGGCAGGCGAGGAAGATAGCCGATTCGACGTATCGGCCCGTATCGAATGCCCCGGAGAGTATGGAGAGCTCGCTCACGAAAGGGCCGAAGGGAGGCGAGCCCGTGATCGCGAGGAAGCCCAGGAGGAAGAAGGCCGCGGAGATGGGCAGGCGCCTGAGCGCGCCCCGCACTTCGTCGGTAGACTTGCTGGCGTAGGCTCGGTGGATGTTGCCGGCGGAGAGGAAGAGCAGTCCCTTGGTCATGCCGTTGGTCGCCACGTGGAGCATAGTGCCGAAGAGGGCGGGCCCCCCGATGCCGAGGCCCAGCGCGAGGATGCCCATGTGCTCGACCGAGGAGTAGGCGAGCATGCGCTTGAAGTCGCGTTGCCCGATCACGGAGAGGCCGGCTACCGCCATCGAGAGGAGGCCCATAAAGACGAGGAGACGCGAGACGTAGGCTCCCTCGCCGGCCGCCATGCAGACGTGGTAGACGCGCGAGAAGGCGAGGAAGGCGCAGCTCGTGACTCCGCCCGCTAAGATCGCGCCGACGACGCCCGGCGCCTCTCCGTAGGCGTCGGGCTTCCAGGTGTGCATCGGCGCCAGGCCCATCTTCGTGCCGTAGCCCACGAGGAGGAGTACGAAGGCGGCGCGCAGCCAAGGCTTGGAGAGGCCGGGGGCGACGCGCAGCACATCGCTCAGCATCATGCTCGGCTCGAGTCCCGCGGGGAGCGCGGAATAGGCGATGAAGAAAGTGCCGAGGAGTGCGAGGGCTATGCCTACCGACCCGACGAGGAGGTATTTCCAGGTGGCCTCGATGGCGTGCTTCGAGCGGTTGAAGTAGATGAGAGGCGCCGTCGACAGGGTCGTCGCCTCGATCGCCACCCACATGAGCCCGAGGTGCTGCGCCCAGGCCACGAGGCTCACCACGCCGAGGAAGACGAGGAGGCAGGTTACGAAGACGCGGTTCGAGCGCTCGCGCCGATGGCGTAGGTAGCCTACGCAGTAGATCGAGCAGAAAAAGAACAGGACACTGACGACGAGGAGGACGAGCTTGCCCGGCGCGTCGAGGGCCAGCCAGGAGCCCCCGATCGCCGTGCCATCGAGCGCGGCCGCGAGAGCGGACGAGGCCGCGGCGGGAGCCAATAGGGCTGGCCAGATCGCTAAGGCCGTCATCCCGAGATGGGCGGCGGCCGCCAAGGGAAGGAGGAGGGGCCGCAGCCGATTCGAGGGCAGGGCGGCGGCGAGGACGGCCAGGAGGAGGGGCAGGAGCATCATCGCGAGCGCCATTCCCTACTCCTTGAGCGAGGCCAGGCGTCGCGTGTCCATCGAGGAGAACGCCCGGTTTATGTTGTTGGTGATGATCGAGATGACGAAGACACCGACGAAGAGGTCGAGGAGCATGCCCATCTCCACGACGAGGGGGATAGCCTCGACGAGGAGGGCTCCGAA
>Ga0265330_10001777_pt1 | contig 12109 bp, 9 predicted proteins | sample 41919metaG_FD_202083 | JGI IMG/M metagenome (GOLD analysis project Ga0265330, IMG submission 202083) | Rhizosphere microbial communities from Carex aquatilis grown in University of Washington, Seatle, WA, United States - 4-19-19 metaG | ecosystem: Host-associated > Plants > Roots > Rhizosphere >... | reverse complement strand
ATATTCCAATCAGCCGAATGGTCTGGGCGCGACAACGGTTGCGGCTGACACGGTCCAGGTCCCGATCAACGTAGGCATACGCTTTTGAATAATGCGCTGTTTATGCATTTCGAGCGCGTTCTGCGTTAAAAGCGCGTTTTGAGTACGTGCAGAGCCACTAAAATTTAGCGATTTTGGACAACTGCCCCCTCGTAAATCGAGGGGGGAGGATCTTTTTGTGCTTGTGGAGGCCAACAATTGCGCTTTTCTAGATTGGCCTTGGTTAAATTCTTGTCATTACGCAAGCAGCCATCAGGGAACTTTCGGAATCGAATCCCAAGGACTGCATTCCGGTAGTAGATCAGCGTTTCCGGTAGCAGGGCCATTGGGCGAATGAAAGCGCTGAAGTGTTCAACATTGCACAGTTTTGCGCAAGTTTGGCGACATACAAGGTGAACCAGCGGGTTGAAAGCATCATGAAAATCCCGCCTAAGGAGAAACGCATGCGACTGTATCGGTATTTAGGCTCGGTTCTGATGGGTGCGGCCCTGATTGCGCCCGTGGGTGCCCAGGCCAACGACAGGGATCGACCCTGCCCCGACAAGGGATACTACGACCGCGACCATAAGGATTGTCATCAGTGGGACGACCGCGAAGCCCGTTCCTACCAAACCTGGCAGAAGGCTCAGCACAAAACGGATCGCAGATTCGACAATCTGAAGGAAAAGGACAGGTCGGAATACTGGAAGTGGCGCCACGAACATCCGGATAACGACAACGACCGCCATTAACCCACCGGATGGGAGACTTAACATCTCCCAAACCTTGGCCACACGCCAATTCTGCTCGGTAGTTCCTGCGCAGGCGGGAGATGGATTGTGCTATCCCGGGTGCCAGAAGCGGCATCCCGGGGCACCCTCGCGTGGTGGCAGATCAGCGTACCTGGCGCCTGGGGCACCTTGACCAAGTGATGGTTAGACGTCCCGGGCACTTGGGCAACTGGGAAGCCGACACGCCGTTTTTTTAGAGGATGCCGAGTACGCGCAGGCGAACGACGCCTCCGGCAAACACGCCGACGGGTGAAATGGCGATGAGTGCGAGCTGATACCAGATGGGTTGTTTGCCGCGTTGCTGCATGGCGCTGAGTGCAGCCAGCGCAAGCACAATAATCGCCAATGCAAGATCGTGGTAAAGCGGATTCGCGGCAGCGATCAGCGCCGTGACATATCCACCCGCTGCGGCAGCGAGAAACGAATAGCTGAGATTGACGAAGACGTAGCCAGGTTTTGGCTTTCCCTGCTCCTCGACCCAACTGGGCGTAAGCCGCATGAGGAGCGCCGTCAGCGCGCCTACCAGCACCGCCATGGTGAGAAACCCGGCGGTGAGCGCGAAAAAAGCATGCATTGCTACCAAGGCTTTCTTTCCTCCTGAGTCGGCGTGCCTACGTCGCCGCGTTCAATGCGCTCCAGAAAAGCCCTCGCCAGTTTGCGCTCGCCGGGATGGCTTTCGCCATGCATCGTACACAAGTCTAGGAATTCATCGCAGAGCGCGTTGCGCTGTTCCTGCTGCGCAAATATTCCCTGCAGTGCAATAGCAAGTTCGCGCAATCGCGCTGCTTCAGGCCACGGAGATTCTTCGTTCACAGGCCTGGAGAACAGCCCCTTGCGGCCGCGCGCACACTCGTCAAGACATGCCAGTAACTGCTCGCTGAAGGCCTTTGCCAGCGGATCGAGCACACTGGAATCGAATTCGTCTCGCGGATCAATCATGATTTCCCTATTTGCATTGTTCCTCTATTTGCCACGCATTGCGGCTTCAACTTCGTCGGCGGAGTGCGGAAGCGCGGCATCCATGTCAATGAGCCTTCCGTCCGAGTCAACCATGAACACACACTCGATGCGAATACCGAGCTTCTCTTCTGGAATGTAAACGCCAGGTTCGATGGAGAACACCATTCCCGGTTTCAGCACTGCGGGATAGTTGGCAGGGTCGTGCACGTCGATGCCTACCATGTGCCCGAGGCCATGAAGCCAATATTGCCCGAGTGGCTGCCCGTGCAAATCTTTGCCGTGCGTGTTGATGTAGTTATATGCCGCTGTGTCCAACGAGTTGGGATCATGACGGTCGCGATCGTTGATGGTCGACTTGCCGGCGACGAAGGCATCGATTGCGGCCTTCTGCGCGCCGAGCACGATGTCGTAAATCTCTCGCTGTCGTGCGGTGAAGTGCCCGTTTGCCGGAACCGTGCGCGTAATGTCGGCTGAGTACATCGAGTATTCGCAGGCCGCATCCACCACGACGATATCGCCGTCTTCGATGGCGCGCTCGTTCTCAGCGTAATGCAGAATTGTCGAATTGATTCCCGAGCCGACGATGGGTGCGTAGCTTGCCCGCTCACAACCGCTCTCAAGCCACGACGCAGTCATTTTGCCGGCGACGGTGCGCTCAGTAACGCCCGGCTTGACGGCTTTCATCATCACGCGCTGCGCCACTACGGATGCGTCCGCCGCCTTCTTCAGCAACTCAGCTTCGCCTGCATCCTTCACCAATCGCAACTCAGCCATAAGGGTGGTTACGTCACGCAGTGTTGGAGCAGGAAGGCCAAGCGTGGTCGCCGTAAAGTCCAGCAGCGAGCGCGCCTGCCCTGCGGCGGGCTGCGTCCACAAGTTGGCGTCAACGCGCCGGTCGGAGTCGATGAGTGCGTTCAGCACCACAGGCATTTCCGTCATCGCCTGCACATGATCCACGCCAGTGGCCTGCTCAACGCCGGGCGTCGCTGCGTCCAGTTTGACCCCGGTGTATTTCTCCATGCGCAGATCGCGCGTGGGCAAAAATAAAATCTCCTTGTAGCTGCGCGGCGTACCGGCTTGCGGCGCGTCGGCAATCACCACTAATGCTGCCCCGGGTTCGGTCCATCCGGTCAGATAATAAAAATCCGAGTCCTGCCGGTAAGGCATGAAGTCGAGCAGCGGTTCCTGCGCGGCAAACAACACTGCGACGCCACCGTGCAATTTGAACGCGAGAGCAACGCGACGCTGGTGGTACACGGAGGCGGGTTGGTTATCAAGCGCGCTCAGTGCGGGCGCGGCCAAACAAACGGCCAGCAGGAATAAAACAAAATAGCGTGCGGATTTCATCCCCCTATTGTCGGTCCGGGGGCTGGGGACTGCAAAGCATTGCAGATTCCAGTGCCGTATTAACAGGCGGATATCCGCGACAGGCCGGTTCTTGCCGCCTCGATTGCTTTAAAGTACGTTCAAAAATAGCCTGCCTCGGGGCCGTTGCCCATTGAAATTCCCGGCAAATTCGCCTATCCTAAGCATGCAGACGAATTTGTCCGCCTGATTTATACCGTGTACGCACCGGCTGGCGGAGAGATGAGTGGGCTTTCAGCCCACTTTTTATTTGGGGCAAACCCCTGGGGCACGCAGAAATTGCCCGCAGACCGTTAACCCCTTTTAAATCATCTGTTTTGGAGCTGTTTTCAGGACAATGGCCCGGCAGGCGGCTCAGGCTGGACGGGCGAAGAAACGGGTCCCGGCGCAGGCCAATGGCTTACCCCGGGAGTGGCAACAATGACAGTCAGTGTGGACGAAATTCGGTCGGCGGCAGTGAGAGTGGCCGCCTCGCATGGGCTGGAAGTGGTGAATGTGGAGTTTGTTGGGCCGGCCAAAGAGCGCGTTTTGCGCGTCTATCTGGAGAAGAATGCCGAGGGCCGGGCCAAGTTGAAAGCGGCAATTGAAGCCGGCGGAACAAAACAACTTCCGGAACGTCTGGCCGAAGGCAAGCTGAGTATTGAGCAATTATCCGGTGTAACGCACGAAGATTGCGCGGAGTTCAGTCGGGATTTTGGTGTGCTGCTCGATGTCGAAGACCTGGTTCCCGGAGCGGAATACACGCTTGAGGCAAGCTCACCGGGGCTGGATCGCAAACTGAGCAAGGTTGAAGATTTTGAACGCTTCAGGGGCTGCCTGGTGAAGATACAAACTTTTGAGCCGCTGCGCAACAACCGGCATTGGCAGGGTCGATTGATTGCGGGGCCGGAAGGCGCGGAAAAAAATATTACGCTCGACCTGAACGCGGTGAAGCAGAACAGCAAGAGCCGCAAGGCGGGCGTGACCACTGTTGAAATTGCGCTGGGGAACATTGAAAAGGCGCAGTTGGTGCCGGAGATTTAGCACCATTCTGAACGAAATACTGTTCGGGAACATCAAAGCAGAGGAGGGATGCGCGGTGCGCTCCTTCACCTAAACCCAAACTGAACCGGAAGTGGAATCGGCGACACGGTTCCCGCATGCCGGGAAGGAACTGAGAGAGTAAGCAGAGTATGGCCAGCCCTTTATATCAAAGCATCGAGCTACTCAGCCAGGAGAAAGGCATCGACCCCGGCATCGTAGTTGGCGCCGTGGAAGAGGCCATTGCTCTGGCCACGCGCAAGTTTTACAAGACCCAGGAAAACATGCGCGGTGAGCTCAACAAGGAAACCGGCGAGATTACGGCCTACATCTACAAGACGGTTGTGGAAGACGAGGAGCATGTAGAGGACCCGGTCAATCAGATCACGTTGACTGAGGCCAATGAGCTGGCCCCGGGCGTCGAAGTTGGCTCTGAGATTCGCATGTACCGTGACACCAGCCCGCTGGGCCGCATTGCCGCGCAGCTGGCCAAGCAGGTCATCTTCCAGAAAGTTCGCGAAGCTGAGCGCGACACCGTATTCCAGGAATATGCGCACCGCGAGAAGGAAGTACTGAATGCGACGGTGAAGCGCATTGAAGGCCAGGATGTGATCTACGATCTCGGCAAGGCTGAAGCCCGCTGCCCCAAGCGCGAGCAATCGCGGCTTGAGCAGTTCTCAATCGGCGAACGCGTGCGCGTGGTACTGCTGAAGGTGGACCGCGCCGCCAAGGGACCGCAGGTGGTTGTTTCGCGTGCCGCTCCGGAGCTGGTGCAGAACCTGTTCCAGTCAGAAGTTCCGGAGATCTACGACAACACCGTGGTCATCAAGGCGATTGCGCGTGAAGCCGGCGAGCGCACCAAGATTGCCGTGCAAAGCAGAGATAAGGATGTTGATCCGGTGGGCGCATGCGTGGGCATGAAGGGCATGCGCGTGCAGTCGATCATCCGCGAGTTGCGCGGCGAAAAGATTGACATCATCGAGTACTCCGATGAGATTACAACGTTTGCCGAAAAGGCATTGCAGCCGGCGAAGGTCAGCCGCGTTTCAATCACCGACCTGGGCGAGAAGCAGCTTGAAGTGATTGTGGACGACACACAGCTTTCGCTCGCCATCGGCAAGAAGGGCCAGAACGTTCGCCTGGCCGCGAAACTGCTGGGCTGGAAGATCGACATCAAGAGCGAGGAAGAGAAGCGCCAGGAAGTCGAGCAGCAGATGGGCGTCTTTGGCGGCGGACCATCAACACCGATCGAACAGGTTACGGAGCTGGGCGACAGCATTATTCAAAAGCTTGTAACCGCAGGCATCACCACGGTAGAAGCGCTGGCTGACATGACGCCGGAACAGCTCGAAGAGATTCCGGGCATCGGCGAAAAGACGCTGGAAAAGATCTCGGTTGCCGTGCGGCATTATTTTGGCCACTTTGAAGACGGCGAAGGCGAACAGCCCACGCCGGATGCGGCCGTGGATACTGCGGAAGCAGAAGCCGAGAATGCGCAAGAAGCATTGGATGAGATTGCGAGCGTGGAAGCCGTGAAAACGGAAGACGACCAACTCGGCCTTGACACGGTGAACGAAGACCAGGGGCCTGAGCTCGGAACTGAAATTAACGAAGACGACACGAAGACCGGCGAGGAAGGCGCGTAGTATGCGCGCCTTTCTTTCGGTTCAAACGACCGTTCACGCAAGCTCGACTAACAACCATCGCCACGAGGCAGCTATGACCGAATAAGTGCTTTGGGATGGAACTACTGAAAAGAGGCGGATGAGTAAGGTTCGAATCAACGATCTCGCACGGGAGCTGGAAGTCAAGAGCCGTCAGGTTCTGGACGTTCTGGCTGAACTCGGCATGGGCGCCGGCAAAACTCACTCCAGTTCGCTGGAAGAGGATGAGGCGGAAAAGGTACGTGCGCACATTTCGCATGGCGCGCGCGGTGGCCACGGCGGCTCTGGAAGTTCACGCGGTGCTGCACCAGCGATACAGCCAAAGATCGACCTCTCGCACATTTCCAAACCCGGTGACGTGCTCAAGGCGATTCTGGCCAAGAAAAAAGAGGAAGAGGAAGAGGCGCGCCATCCGCACAGGCCGGCCGCTCCGGCTGCAAAAGCACCTGCAACTCCCGCTCCTCCGGCAGCAAAACCTGCAGCTGCCGCTGCTCCGGCAGCACCAGCCCCTCCGGCGCCGCGAAAAATTGTTCCGCAACCGCGCTCGGCCCCGCAGATTACTCAGGCACCTCCGGCCCCGGCAATCGCATCGCGTCCGCCCAGCGGACCCGTGGTTGCAAAGGCTCCGGCAGGTGCAGTTGGGTCTCGCCCCGTCGTCGTGGTCGCGCCGCCTCCGGGCACAGTCGTGGTCAAGCCGCCGGTTGCAGCGGCAAAGGAAGAGCCGCGCGCTGCTGAGAAGCCCGCAGCAAAGGCTCCTGTCGCCGCGGCGCCTGCTGCACCAGCACCGGCAGTTCCTGTAGCACTCACGCCTCAGGCTGAAGTTCCCGTTGAGGCGCCGGTCGTTGTTGCTCCGGTGGCCCCAGTTACGGAACCAGCCACCGCCGCAGCCTCTGAAGTTCCCGCGGTCGCCGCAGAAGCCGCAACACCGGCTCCAGCGGCTGCCGAGACCAAGCCAAAGCCCGCGGCTCCTCCGGCACCGCCTGTCCGTCGCATGGTGATGCCGCAGACTGGCCCACGGCCTGTGTACAAAGCTCCACCTCCGCCGCCAGTAACTGAGGCTCCGACCGGCACGTTCGCCGCTGGAGCAGTTATTCAGCGCGGCAAGCCGATCTTCGATCGCCGTCCGCCGTCAGCGCCGGGCGGATTCCAGCAGCGCAGCGGTCCCCCAGCGCCTGGCGGACAGTACGCAGGCGGTCCGCGCCCCAAGCATCCGACACGTACTCCAATGGGTGGCACCGGCGGTCCTGGAGGCCCCGGAGCACGCCCCGGCTTTGGAGCTCGCCCAGGTTTCGGTGGCCCTCCACGTCCCGGATTTGGCGGACCGCGCCCAGGAGGCGGCGCAGCACCACCAGCGCCTGAAGCAGGGCGTCCGCAACGCGCTCCGTCGCGCGGCCGTCCGCGCGGTCACCAGCAGTATCCGAAGACTAAAGAAGGGCCAATGAAGGGCTTTGTACCGCCGCCGCGTTACAGCGGTATGCAGTACAACAACGAGCCCCTGCCCATTACGCGCGAGATCACCGTAACCGAAGGCATCAGCGTTAAGGACCTTGCAGAAAAGCTTGAAACACGCGCAAAGGATCTGATCGCGTCCCTTCTGATGAGCGGCGTTTTCGTCACGGTCAATCAGTCACTCGACGCTGAAATGGTAAAGGAAGTGTCGGCAAAGTTCGGCGCCGCCGCAACCGTCATCAGTTACGAAGAAGAACTGGCCAACCAGGCGATCGAAGAAGTGCTCGAAGCGCCAAATGCCGACGAACTTGAAGTTCCGCGTGCGCCTGTGGTCACCGTGATGGGCCACGTCGATCACGGCAAGACTTCACTGCTCGATGCGATTCGGGAAACCGAAGTCGCCGCTGGTGAAGCGGGTGGCATTACACAACACATCGGCGCATACAAGGTTCGCTTCTCGAAAGAAGGCTCTCCTGCCTCCGGGCGTGAAATTGTCTTCCTCGATACTCCGGGCCACGAAGCGTTTACGCGCATGCGTGCTCGCGGCGCCAAGGTAACGGACATTGTTGTGATCGTGGTTGCAGCCGACGACGGCGTGATGCCGCAGACGCTTGAAGCCGTGGATCACGCCAGGGCCGCCGAAGTTCCCATCATTGTTGCAGTCAACAAGGTGGACAAGCCTGAAGCCAATCCCGATCGCGTAAAGAAACAGCTCGCCGATCGCGGACTTATTCCAGAAGAATGGGCCGGCGCGGGTCAGGAAGGCACGGTGTTCGTTGAAGTTTCTGCCAAGAAGAAACTGAACCTCGACCTGCTGCTTGAAATGATCTGCCTCGTCTCCGACATCCGTGCACCGAAGGCAACACCGGGCCGCAAGGCAGTCGGAAGCGTTCTTGAGGCCAAGCTCGATCGTGGCCGCGGTGCGGTTGCTACCGTCCTGGTACAAGATGGCACTCTCCGCCTGAATGACAGCTACATTGTGGGCAACACCTTTGGCAAGGTCCGCGCCATGTTCGACGATCGCGGTCGTCCGCTTGAAGAAGCCGGACCTTCGACTCCGGTTGAAGTTCTCGGACTTGAAGCGATTCCCGATGCGGGCGACACGTTCCTCGTAGTTGCCGATCGCGACAAGGCTAAGGGCATTGCGCAGTACCGCAAGATGAAGGAGCGCGAAGCGCAGCTTGCCAAGAGTTCGCGTGTCTCGCTCGAAGGGCTTGCGGAGCAGATTCGCCTTTCCGGCGTGAAAGACATGCAGCTCATCATCAAGGGCGACGTGCAAGGCTCTGTTCAGGTGCTGGCCGATTCGCTGGTCCGCATGTCGACAGAGAAGGTGCGCGTGAAGGTGCTGCACTCCGGTGTTGGCTCCATTACGGAAAGCGATGTGCTGCTGGCCACCGCATCCAACGCCATCATCATCGGCTTCAACGTGCGTCCTGAACGTAAGGCAGCCGAACTGGCTCAGCAGGAGAACGTTGAAATCCGCATCCACTCCATCATTTACGAACTGCAGGATGAAATTCGTCTTGCCATGATGGGACTGCTCGATCCGACGTTCAAGGAAACCTATCTTGGCCGTGCCGAAGTCTTGAACATTTTCCGCATTCCGAAGGTCGGCACCATCGCCGGCTGCCGAGTGCAGGACGGTGTGATTCGCCGCGATGCTGAAGTCAAGGTGATGCGTGGTGTCGAGCAGGTGTTCAAGGGCAAGATCGGTTCGCTCAAGCGCTTCAAGGACGATGCCCGTGAAGTGACAAACGGCATGGAGTGCGGTATCGGCCTGGGCAACTTCAACGACCTGAAGGAAGGCGATTTGATTGAAGCCTTCTCAACGGAGAAGTTGGCCGCCGATCTGGGCGCGCTTACTTCTACCAAGGCATAGCCTGGCACATTAAAACCCAAAGGGCCGCTTCTCGCTGAGAGATGCGGCCCTTTGTACCTTCGCGATGCTAAAATTCCAGCCGATTGCTTTGGTCGCTTTCGATAGACGTGAAATGTATTTTATGGCGATCAGCCAAGAGGTGGAATTTTGCAAGACTGCGCCGAATGCTTCAAGATGATCCGCAATAACATTTCAGGTTTTCTTTGCCTGACCGCTCTGGCCGTTGCTTTGCCCGTGACGGCACAAACCGTTAATCTGTTTCCTTCCGATTACGAAAAGCAGTGGACCCGCATTACTGTTCCGCCGGGCGGGACGGTGAGCAATATTCCGCAGTGGCACATTGATGCCGCAAAGCGCGTGATTGTTTGCGATGGCAACGGTGGGCATGAATGGCTGCGCTTCAATCGCGAGATCGGGAACTTCACATTTCACGTCAAGTGGCGCTTTACTCCTGTCACTACCGGCACTCCGAAATACAACAGCGGCGTGTTCTTCCGCAACAACGACGATGGAGCCATCTGGCATCAGGCACAAACAGGCGCGGGCGGCGGCTATATCTTCGGTGTAACTCCCGTTGATGGCAAACCGCAGTCATTCAACCTGCGCAAGGAGATGAAAGAAAACCGCGTAAAGCCGGCAGGGCAATGGAACGTTTATGACATCCGCTGTGTTGGCGACACCTGCACCCTGGCGGTGAACGGTGAGATCGTGAACACGGTGAAACTGAGCGTTGACAAGGGATACGTGGGGCTTGAGTCAGAGGGATACCAGATCACGTTTAAAGATCTCAAGCTCCGCCAGTTACCGTGATGTGGAACGCGCAATAACCCAGCTTCAAATCGGATAGCGCTCGGCCGCAACGGCGGCCGCCGTTGCGGCTCTGCTGAATGCCACCGCATCGCCAGGTGTAAATCTTGCGAGCCTGCGCAAAATGGCCAACTGCATTTGCAGCGCGTCTCCCTCAGCACAGGCGACAAGCACTCTTCGTGCAGCCTGCTCGGCAAGCGCTATCGATTCATCTGCGAGCAATCCCGTTATTGCTGCGGCCACCGGAGCCGAAGCCTTTCCACTGTCATTCATTTTGCGTGCCCGCAGCAGCGCCGACTCCAGCGCAAATATCTGGCTGATGGTATCGGCAAGATCCGCCATGATTTCCTGCTCATTTTCAAGCGCCTTCATGAAGCGCTGGCTGGCAACTCCGGCCATGAACAGTGCAATTTTCTTCATCGCGGCTACGACCGTGGCTTCGCGTGTCAGCGGCAGGTCGCCGTCTGCTCCGTTGTCAAAACTGGGCGGCTCCATGATTTCGTCCATCACGCGCTTGATGGCTGCCATCACGGGAAGCTGGCCTTTCATGGCGCGTTTCATAATCCAGCCGGAGACTATAAGGCGATTAATTTCATTTGTGCCTTCAAAAATGCGATTGATGCGCGCATCGCGATACAAACGTTCAGCGGGATACTCTTCGACATATCCGTAGCCGCCCATTGTGGCCACCAGTTCGTCCGTCACGAAGGAAAGCATCTCTGATCCGTAAACCTTCATGATGGAGCACTCGATTGCATACTCTTCGACCGTGGTGCGCGTTTCCTGCTCCGTAGGCGCGTGATCGCTTCCGATCTGTTCCAGGCGCGCGTCCATCATGCCCGCAGTGCGATACACCATGCTCTCGGCAGCAAAGAGACGTGCGACTGACATTGAGATTTTGCGCTGAATCATGCCAAATTCGGCAATCGATTTTCCAAACGCGTGCCGCTCTTTTGCGTAACGGACCATGTGGGTGAGCGCAAAGCGAGCACCGCCGACGCATGCCGAACATAACTTGAAGCGGCCTACATTGAGCACATTAAAGGCGATGTGATGTCCCTTGCCCGCTTCACCCAGAAGATTCGCGGCGGGAATCTTGCAATCGGTCAATACGAGAGGACATGTGGACGACCCGTGAATGCCCAGCTTGTGTTCTTCATTGCCAACCGATAGCCCGGGCGTATCGCGCTCGATGAGGAATGCGGAAAATTTCTCGCTGCCATCGGGCTCGATAATCTTCGCAAACACCGTGTAAAGGCCCGCGATTCCGCAGTTGGTAATCCATTGTTTTTCGCCATTGAGGGTATAGTGCGAGCCGTCTGCCGACAGCACCGCGCGGGTGCGAATATGCATTGCGTCCGAACCGGAGCTTGCTTCAGAAAGCCCGTATGCACCGATCCACTCGCACGTTGCGAGCTTGGGAAGATAGCGCTGCTTCTGTTCTTCAGTTCCATACCAAATGAGGGGCAGCGAGGCGATTCCGATATGCGCGCCGAATGCGGTTGAAAAGCTTGCCAGCGTGGAAATGTGATCGGTAATCAGGATCGAGCTGACTTTGTCGAGGTTCAAGCCGCCATATTCTTCAGGAATATCGACGGCAGTAAAACCCAGATCGGCAGCCTTGCGCAGCACGCCGATCATGACTCCGGGCTGCTTGGCTTCAATTGCCTCAATGGCAGGCTGAATCTCCTCGCGAGCAAAGCGCGCCGCTGTAGCGGCGACCTGCTGCTGCTCTTCGTTGAGGTCTTCGTGGGTAAATATCTCGGCGGGAATGCGGCTCTCAATAAGAAAGCTGCCGCCCGGCGCGGCAACGATGGGCGATTCCGTGTGTGTGCTCATGCTGGAACCATCTTCATTCAGCACAGTACTGCAATGGGTTACAAGTGGGCAAATCTCGCCCCAAGATGGTACAAGCGACGGATCTAAAGTGCTTCTCTTAGGTTTTTTCGATAGCGTTCGAATGATTTGCGTCCCATCCTGGTAAGGCGCAACAGCGTCTGGGGCACCTTGCCCCGGAAAGTCTTCTCTACATGGATATATTCCGCTTGCTCAAGTCGTGAAATATGGCTGGAGAGTGTCCCCTTGTTCATGCCGGTTTCGTATTGCAGGTAGAGGAAATCAGCCTGATCCACGCTATAGAGCAAGGTGATGATCAT